>Ga0247713_1000742_pt1 | contig 18263 bp, 18 predicted proteins | sample 21E_NmetaG_FD_189936 | JGI IMG/M metagenome (GOLD analysis project Ga0247713, IMG submission 189936) | Soil microbial communities from hillslope of Landscape Evolution Observatory, University of Arizona, Oracle, AZ, United States - 2-1-E_N | ecosystem: Engineered > Artificial ecosystem >... | reverse complement strand
CGGTGGACGTGGCCGAAGAGCCCGAACCCGGTCACGTCGGTGACGGCGCTCGGCTCGAACGGACGCAGCGCCTCGGCGGCCTCGGCGTTCAGCGTCCGCATCCACCGCGCCGCCTCTCGCAGCTCGTCCTCCCCGGCGAGGCCCCGCCGCGCCCCGTGCAGGACGAGCCCCGTCCCGAGCGGCTTCGTCAGCAGGAGCGCGTCGCCGGGACGCGCGCCGCTCTTCGGCCAGAGCGCGTCAGGCGCGACGGTGCCGACGACCGCGAGACCGTACAGCGGCTCCTCGTTCCGCAGCGTGTGGCCGCCGGCCAGCAGCGCGCCGGCCGCGCGCACCTGCGCGCCCGCGGCGTCGAGGATCGCGCCGACGGACTCGAGCGGGAGGTCCTCCGGGAACGCCGCGACCGACAGCGCGAGCAGCGGGCGGCCGCCCATCGCGAACACGTCGTTGAGCGCGTTCGTCGCCGCGATGGCACCGAAGTCGGCGGGGTCGTCGACGAGCGGCGGGAAGAAGTCGACCGTGAACACGAGCGCGCGCTCGTCGTCGAGCCGGTAGACCGCGGCGTCGTCCGCCGGCGAGAGGCCGACGAGCAGGTTCTCCGCCTCCGGCGGGACGAACGCTTGCAGGAGCTGCTCCAGGCGGGCGGCCGGGTACTTCGCCGCGCAGCCGCCGCTCGTCGTCAGGTCGGTCAGCTTCACCCGCGTCGACTATACGGGCGCGGGTTGACCCGGCCGAGCGGGCGGGGTAGGAAACGCGGGTGCCGAAGAGCGCGCTCGTCACCGGCGGCTCCTCCGGGATCGGGCTCGCGATCGGGCGCGGCCTCCGCGCCGAGGGCTACGAGCTGACGCTCGCCTCGCGGCGCCCGGAGAAGGTGGAGGCGGCGGCCGCGGAGCTCGGCGCGGAGGCCGTCGCCGCGGACGTGCAGCGGGAGGAGGACTGCCAGCGGCTCGTCGCGGCGCACCGCGACCGGTGGGGCGGCCTCGACGTGCTCGTCAACTCCGCGGGGATCGGCGTCGGCGGGACCGTCGAGCAGCTCCAGGCGAAGCACTTCGACCTGCAGGTGAACGTGAACCTGCGCGGCCTCTTCCTCGTCACCAAGCTCTGCATCCCGATGCTGCGCGAGTCGCGCGGCCACGTGATCAACCTCGCGTCGATCGCGGGGACGCTGCCGACGCCGGGGCTGGCGACGTACGGCGCGACGAAGGCGGCGGTGATCGCGCTGACGCGCTCGCTCAACCTCGAGCTGGAGGAGGACGGCGTCCGCGCGACCGCCCTCTGCCCCGCGTTCGTCGACACGCCGATGGCGGAGTGGTCGGGCGTGCCCGGCGAGGAGATGATCCAGCCCGAGGACTGCGCGGAGCTCGTGCTCGCCGTGCTCCGCCTCAGCCGGTTCGCCCGCGTGCCGCAGATCGTGGTCGAGCGCCTCGGCGCCGGCGACCTCCCCGGCTGACGCACTTCCGGCGCGAAGGCGGCACGGACGCGTCGCACGAGCCGCGATAGCGTGTCGTCAGGGGGCCTCGGCGCCCCTCCCCGGGGGGTGCGCGGAAACGACATCGCTAGCCGGCACCGCGCTCGATCGGCACGTCGACGAGGTTGCCCCACTCCGTCCACGAGCCGTCGTAGTTCTTCACGTTCTCGTACCCGAGCAGCTCGCGGAGGACGAACCACGTGTGCGCGCTCCGCTCGCCGATGCGGCAGTACGCCGTCACCTCCTTCTCCGGCGTCACGCCCTTGCCGCCGTACAGCTCGCGGAGCTCGTCGGCGCTCTTGAACGTCCCGTCGTCGCGGACCGCCTGCGCCCACGGCACCGACTGCGCCGTCGGGATGTGCCCCGCCCGCTGCGCGCCCTCCTGCTCGTACCCGGGCGGCGCGACGAGGTCGCCAGCGTACTCCTGCGGGCTGCGGACGTCGACGAGCGCCTTCCCGTCGGCGCCGAGCGCGGCGAGCACCTCGTCGCGCCGCGCGCGGATCGTCTCGTCGCGGTCGCGCGCCCGATACTCGGCGCGCGCGGGCGGCGGCTCCTCCGTCGTCAGCTCGCGCCGCTCGTCGATCCACTTCTGCCGGCCGCCGTCGAGGATCCGCACGTCCTCGTGCCCGTAGATCTTCAGGTACCAGTACGCGTAGGCAGCGAACCAGTTGTTCTTGTCCCCGTACAGGACGACCGTCGTGTCGTCGCCGATCCCGCGCGCGGCCATCAGCTCCTCGAACCGCTCCCGGTCGACGAGGTCGCGCTCGACCGGATCCTGGAGGTCGTCGCGCCAGTGGAGCTTCACTGCTCCGGGGATGTGGCCCTCGTCGTAGAGCGCCGGATTCTCGTCCACCTCCGCGACCACGAGCCCCTCGTCGCCGAGGTGCTCGGCCAGCCACTCCGTCGTCACCAGCACCGGCTTCGCGTACCCGCCGCCGTCCGCCATCGCCTCCTCCTCTCTCGAGCCGCAGACCCGACCGTACCGGCTACGTGTCGCCCGGCGTCCGCGCGATCCGCCACACCTCGTAGAGGGCGATCACGGCCGAGACGATGAAGCCGGTGAGCGAGATCGTCCTGCTGACGTCCGCCATCAGCGCCGACGAGACCAGCAGCCCCGTGATGATCAGCGCGGCGCCGAGCCTGTTCGCGAGCGTCCGGACGAGGTACTCGAGCGGGTGGAGGTCGGCCGGCGCGATCCCGATCTTCAGCGTCCCCTCCTCGAGGCGGTCGATCACGTGCGCCGTCTTCCGCGGCAGCTCGAGCAGCGGCTCGCCCTGCGTCAGCGCGTACGCGAGGAGCGCGTTCGGACGAAGCCGCCGCTCCGCTTCGCCGACGATCACCTGGAGCGAGTCCTCCTCGAGCATCGCCACCGGGTCGAGCTCCGGATCGAGCGTGCGTGCGATCGAGTCCGCCTGCGAGAGCGTCTTCCCGACGAGGGCGAAGCTCGTCGGCAGGCGGATGCCGTGCACGAGCGCGAGCCGCTGCAGGTCGGCGAGCGCCTCGCCCGCCCGGATCCCCGACAGCGGGCGCCAGTGGTACCGCGGCAGCTTCCGGCGGACGTCATGGACGAAGCCGGCGGGGTTCGACTCGAGCGTCGTCAGCGACAGCTCGAGGATCAGCTGCGCGACGTCCTCCGCGCGGTTCTGCGCGACCGCCATCAGCAGCAGCGCGAGGGTCCGCCGCGTGTCGTCGTCGAGGCGCCCGAGCAGCCCGAAGTCGAGCAGCGCGAGGCGGCCGTCGTCCGTCAGCAGGACGTTCCCGCGGTGCGGATCCGCGTGGTAGATGCCCTCCAGCGTCACCTGCCGCACGTACGAGCGGAAGAACGTGCGCGCGAGCAGCGACGCGCGCTCCTGCTCGAGACCGTGCCCCGGCGACAGCTTCCGCCCGTGGATCCGCTCGAGCACGAGCACCCGCTCCGTCACGTAGGGCCTGATCACCTGCGGCACGACCAGCTCGTCGCCGCCGCCGACGAGGCCGCCGATCACCTCCGTGTTGTTCGCCTCCTCGACGTAGTCGAGCTCGCCGAGCAGGTGCGCCTCGAGCTCGTCCGCGAGCGCCTCGAGCTGGAGCAGGCTCGCCGTCTCCGACCGCCGCTCGAGCACCGCGACCGTCCTGCGCAGGAGGTCGAGGTCGAGCTCGACCTGCTCGAGGACGCCTGGGCGGCGCACCTTGATCACGACCTCGCGGCCGTCCTTCAGCAGCGCCTCGTGGATCTGCCCGATCGACGCGGCCGCGAGCGGCTCCGGCTCGATCCGGGCGAACACGTCCGGCCCCACGTCGCCGCGGATCACGTCCTCCAGCTCGGAGAACGGGACCGGCGGCACCTCGTCGACGAGCTTCCCGAGCTCCTCGATGTAGACGTCGGGGAGGAGGTCGGGCCGGGACGACAGCAGCTGCCCGAGCTTGACGAACGTCGTCCCCAGCTGCTCGAGCGCGAGGCGGAAGTCGCGCGCCGCCTCCGCCGACGCCGGACGCTGCCCGACGACACCCAGCTCGCGGACGACGCGGAGGATGCCGCCCTGCCCGGTGGCGACGCGGGTGACCTGTGCGGCGCGTCGCACGCGGTGCCTGAGCCTCGCCACTACGCGCGCCCCGTCATCGTCGCCCGAGGTGCCCCGGCGCCTGTGACGCGAAACGGCGCACGGGAGCGGCGGACGCGTGTCTCCAACGGACGCCGGTCGCCGCGTCGACGCTGCTCCCTCGGTTCTCGAGGAGGATCCGACGGGTGCGGCCCAAGGGGGCCGAACGATGGCACGCGGCGAGCGGCAGGGCGGGCCCCGCCGGCGTTCGAGCGTCGTCCTCCGGCCCGGTCATCCCCCCGGCCGACAGGTGCGGGCGCGGCGAGCTGCGGCGGCTCGCCGGCCGGTTCGGGCGAACCGCCCGCACCGGGAAGCCGTTCTACCAGCCGCCGCCGGGCAACCCGACGCCGCTGAACTTCGCGCCGAACGCGGCGAGAGCCATCCCGAGCGTCATGACGAGAGCCTTCATCAGCGTCACCTCCTTTCCGCCTACCACCGGAAGTCCTGGAGCGCCTCTGCGGCCCTGCGGTACAGGTACGCGGCGGCGCGGTCGTCGCCCTGGCGCGTCGCGAGGTCGCCCTTCGCGACCCACGCTGCGGCCAGATGACTCGCGGACGAGAACTGCTGGAGCGTCGTCTCGGCGGCGTCGAACACCTCTGCCGCCTGCTCGAGCCGCCCCTGCTCGAGCAGCGCGCGCCCGAGCACGAGCTGGGCGTTGCCGATCTCGTCGAGGAAGTCGTCGCGCCCGTCGAGCAGCTTGAGCGCGTGCCGCGCCTGCTCCTCGGCGAGGTCGAGGTTGCCCATGCGCAGGTGCGCCTGCGCGAGCGACGAGACGGCCTGCGCCGCGTCGGCCTCGGCGCCCACCTCGAGCGCGGTCGCGAACGCGTCCTTGAGGTGGCGAACCGCCTCCTCGGGCTTTCCGAGCTGGAAGCTCAGCGCGCCGAGCGTGTTGAGCAGCCGCCCCGTGTTCGCGCGGTCGGCGATCTCCTCGTACAGCGCCTTCGCCTTCTCCGCGTACGAGCGCGAGAGCACCCAGTGCCCCTTGCGCTCGGCGATCAGCGACGCCTGGAAGTACAGGTGCGCCATCGTGCGCGGGTCGCCGGCGGCCTCCGCGAGCTCGAGCGCGCGCTCGACGTCCTCGCGCGCGGCCTCGAAGTCGCGCTGGTGCCGATAGCAGCGGGAGCGCCAGTGGAGGATGTCGGAGATCAGCAGGTCGCACGGCAGCCCGGAGCGCTCCGCGAGCTCGAGCGCCTGGTTGAGGAGCCCGAGCGCCGTCGAGACGCTCGAGAGCATGAACCGGCAGACGCCGAGCTTGAAGAGGACGTCCGCGCGCTCCGCGTCGGAGACCGAGTCGCTCTCGCTCACCTCGCGCGCACGCGTCAGCCGCTCGAGCGCGACCCGTACGTCGCCCTTCCGGATCAGCGCCTTCGCCTCGCCGGCGATCAGCCGCACCTCGAGCTCCGGCAGCCCCGTCGCGGCGACCGCCGTGCGGAGGTCGGCGTACATCTCCACCGCCTCGAGGTAGCCGTCCGAGTTCGTCAGCGCCTCGGCGCGCGCGAGGCCGGCCTCGACGCGGTCGCGCTGGTCGGTCGAGACGCCGTTCGCGAGGAACAGCGGATCGACGTCCAGCCGCGTGGCGAGCCACTCGATCGTCTCCTCCGTCGGGCGCGTCTTCCCGCGCTCGATCTGGCTGAGGTACTCCTTGGAGAAGCGGTCGCCCGCGAGCTCCGCCTGCGTCATCCCCGCGGCGACGCGGAGCTGGCGAAGGCGGTCGCCCAGCCGGATCGCCGCGCTCGGCGCGGTGCGGGTGGACGTGTGTGTGCGGGCGGCGCGGCTCACGGCTTCCATAGTCAACTCCATGCTTCACCCAAACGCAAGTGTCTCGACTCGCCATCCCCCTGAAGGGGCATGCTTGCAAGGATTTTCGGTGAAGCGCGACCGGGGCGAAATCACTTGACCGAGTTACTTGACGAGCAGCGGGAGGGTTCCTATAGTGAGGCCACCTCGCAACCCAGGCCGGACGCCAGGCCAGGTTTGATGAGGGGGCACGCCACCCCAACGGAGGCGGTCGGAAGGGAAACCTGGCTGGGCCGCAGAGTCACGGTTTCTCGCCACCACCTCCACGGCGAGCCCGCCTACCGCAGAAGGGCCCCGGAGCCGCAGCCGGGGCCCTTCTCGTTTGGCGGGCGGGAGAGGGGTTCCGCGCCCGGCGCCGTGGAGTAGGCTCCCCGCCGTGGGCGAGGTCGTCTGGACGCCGACGCCGGAGCGGGTCGAGGAGGCGAACCTGACGCGGCTCATGCGGCGGCTCGAGTGCGCCGACTACGCGGAGCTGCACCGGGTCTCGGTCGAGGATCCCGTCCGCTTCTGGCCGGCGCTGATCGACGACCTGGGACTCGAGTTCTCGCGCCGGTGGGACAGCGTCGTCGACACCTCGGACGGGCCGGAGTGGGCGCGCTGGTTCGTCGGCGGACGGCTCAACGTCGCCTGGAACTGCGTCCACCGCTGGGCGCGCGAGCGTCCCGGCGAGGAGGCGGCGGTGTGGCTGCCGGAGGACGGGGCGCGCGAGTCGCTGACGTGGGGCGAGCTGTCGGAGGAGGTCTACCGGTTCGCGGAGGGGCTCGCGTCGCTCGGCGTCGGCGAGGGAGACGCGGTCGGGATCTTCCTGCCGATGTCGCCGCAGGTCGCGATCGCGTCGCACGCGTGCGCGCACCTCGGCGCGATCCAGGTGCCGATCTTCTCCGGGTTCGCCGCCCCGGCGATCGCGGCGCGCCTCGCGGACGCGCGCGCCAAGGTCCTGGTCACGGCCGACGGCTCGTACCGCCGCGGCCGTCTCGTGCGGATGAAGGAGGTGGCCGACGAGGCGCTCCGCGACGCGCCGACGGTGACGCACACCGTCGTCTGGCGCCGCGCCGGCCTCGACGACGTGCCGATGACGTTCGGCCGCGACCGCTTCTGGGACGACCTCGTCGCCGGCCGGCGCGGCGACCTCGAGCCGCACGACGTCGACTCCGAGGCGCCGTACCTGCTCGCGTACACCTCCGGCACGACGGGGCGGCCGAAGGGCGCGCTCCACGTGCAGGGCGGGTTCCTCGTCTCGATCGCGCGCGAGGTCGCCTACCAGACGGACGTCCGGCCGGGGGAGCGCATCCACTTCGCCACCGACATGGGCTGGATCATGGGGCCGTGGACGGTCGTCGGCGGCGGCGCCGTCGGGGCGACGATCGTCTTCGCCGAGGGCGCGCCCGACTGGCCGGAGGACCGGCTGTGGCGGCTCGTCGAGTCGGAGCGCGTGACGATGCTGGGCGTCTCGCCGACGCTGATCCGAGCGCTGATCCCGAAGGGCGACCCCGAGGCGGACACGTCGTCGCTCCGCGCGATCGCCACCACCGGCGAGCCGTGGAACCCCGCGCCGTACCGGTGGCTGCACGAGCGCGTGGGGCGCGGCCGCGTCCCGATCGTCAACCTCTCCGGCGGCACCGAGGTCGGCGCGTGCTTCCTCTCCGTCGCGGTGGTCGCGCCCGTGAAGGAGGTGTCGCTCGGCTTCCCCGCGCTCGGGCAGGACATGGACGTCTTCGACGCGGAGGGGCGGCCGGTGCGCGGCGAGGTCGGCGAGCTCGTCTGCAAGCGGCCGTGGCCGGGGATGACGCGCGGGGTCTGGGGCGACAGCGAGCGCTACCTCGAGACGTACTGGCGCCGCTTCCCCGGCGTCTGGACGCACGGCGACTGGGCGTCGGTCGACGACGACGGCTACTGGTACCTCCACGGGCGCTCCGACGACACGCTCAACATCGCAGGGAAGCGGATCGGCCCGGCCGAGCTCGAGTCCGCCGCGGTCGCGCACGACGCCGTCGCGGAGGCGGCGGCGATAGGCGTCCCGCACGACGTCAAGGGCGAGGTCGCGTGGGTCTTCTGCGTCGCCGTGCCGGGCGCCGAGCCCCGCGACGAGCTGGCGCAGGAGGTGGCCGACGGCATCGCGGAGGCGCTCGGCAAGGCGTTTCGCCCCGACCGCGTCGTCTTCGTCGGGTCGCTGCCCAAGACGCGCAGCGCGAAGATCGTCCGGCGCGCCGTCCGCGCGCGGGCGCTCGGCACCGACCCGGGCGACCTCTCGTCGCTGGAGAACCCCGACGCGCTCGAAGAGATCGCACGTGCCGTCTGACCCGTCCGGACAGGTCGCGCTCGTCACCGGCGGCGGGCGCGGGATCGGCGAGAACGTCGCGCGCGAGCTCGCGGCCGCGGGGATGCGCGTCGCCGTCTCGGCGCGCACCGAGGAGCAGGTGCGCGCGACGGCCGAGGAGGTGGACGGGCTCGCCGTCGTCGCGGACGTGTCGCGCCAGGACGACGTGGAGCGGATGGTCGAGACGGTCGAGCGGGAGCTGGGGCCGATCGACCTCCTCGTCAACAACGCGGGCGTCGGCGACACGTGGACGCCGCCGTGGGAGCAGGACCCCGCCGAGTGGTGGCGCGTGTTCGAGATCAACGTCCTCGGCGTCTACCTCTGCACGCGGGCCGTCCTCCGCGGGATGGTGGAGCGGCGCGCCGGGCGTGTGGTCAACCTCGGCAGCGGCGCGTCGTACCTGCCGATGTCGCGCGCGGTCAGCACCGCCTACGGCCCGAGCAAGGCAGCGCTGCACCGCTTCACCGAGCTGCTCGCGGGCGCGATGCGCGAGCACGGCGTCGGCGTCTTCGAGGTCGCGCCGGGGCTCGTCCGCACGGAGATGACCGCGTCGTTCCCGGACGACGCGCCGTGGACGCCGCCGGAGCTCGCGCCGCGGCTGATCCGCGCGATCGCCGAGGGGCGGCTGGACGGGCTCGAGGGCCGCTACCTCCACGCGGAGCACGACCCGCTCGACGAGCTCGAGCGGCGCGCGGCCGAGATCGTCGAGCAGGACCTGAACGCGCTCCGCCTGCGGCGGTAGCTAGCGCGGCGCGATCCAGGTCTGACGCGCCGCGGCGAGCAGCTCGTCGCCGGCGTAGAGCGCCGTGCCCGCGTACAGCTTGCGGCCGTCCTCGCCGCGCGGCCAGGCGACGACGACGCAGCGCTCGCCCGGCTCCGGCGCGCGCCGGATCTCGGCGGCCATCCGCCCGAGGACGGTCTCGCCGCGCGCGGAGAAGCCGACGGCGAACGCGCCGGGGCAGTCGAGCGCCGCCCACACGAGCTGCGGCCCCACGTGCTCGGGCGGCTCCCACGTCGCCGCGACGAGGTCGCCGCGCACCGGGCTCGCGAAGATCCGCAGACCGTCGCCCGGCGCGCGCTCCGGCCCGCAGACGAAGCACGTCGGGAACGCGTGCTGCGCGAACCCCGCGTAGTGCGGCGTCGCCGCGGCCGCCTCGTCCCAGCCGACGGCGTCCGGGACGTCGAGGTCGAGCGAGCCGGCGGGCGCCGCCTCCGCGACGAGCGCGTCGCCGTCCCACAGCCGCTCGCCGTCCCACCGCAGCGGCGTCCCCAGCGGCGGCGGGCTGCGCAAGGTCACCTCGACGCCGCCGCCGGCGAGCGAGGCGACGAGGCCGCACGTGTAGCCGCCGTTCGCGGAGCGCGGCGGCCCGTTGAAGCGCGGATCGATCGTCACCTCCACGGGCGGTAGCGTACGCCGCGGCAGGATGCGCCTCGCCCTCGTGCAGATGAACTCCGTCGTCGGCGACCTCGACGGGAACCGCGACCGGATCCTCGCCGGGCTCGACGCCGCACGCGCGGAGGGAGCCGACCTCGTCCTCTTCCCCGAGCTGGCGGTCACCGGGTACCCGCCCGAGGACCTGCTGCTGCGCCCGGCGTTCGTGCGCGCCGCCGAGGCGGCGCTGCAGGAGGTCGCGGTCGCGTGCGACGGCCTCGTCGCGCTCGTCGGCGCGCCGCTGTACGAGGGCGACCTCTACAACGCGTGCGCGGTCTGCGCCGAGGGCGCCGTGCAGGCGGTCTACCGGAAGCGGTTCCTGCCGAACTACGGCGTCTTCGACGAGCACCGGTACTTCGCCTCGGGCCGCGAGCTGATCCTGCTCCGGCTCGGGTCGACGCTCGTCGGTCCGACGATCTGCGAGGACGTCTGGCAGCCGGGGCCGCCGGCGACCGACCTCGCGCTCGCGGGCGCCGAGCTCGTCACGAACCTCTCCGCGTCGCCGTTCCACGTCGGCAAGGTCCGGGAGCGGGAGGAGATGCTCGTCACGCGCGCGCGCGACAACGCGTCCTTCCTCGCCTTCTGCAACGCCGTCGGCGGGCAGGACGAGCTCGTCTTCGACGGCCACTCCGTCGTGCTCGACGACGAGGGCCGCGTGCTCGCGCGCGCGCCGGGTTTCGAGGAGGCGCTCCTCGTCGTCGACGTCGAGCCGGGCGAGGTGATCGGGCGGCGCCTGTCGGACGCGCGGCGCCGCGCGCTCGCCGGCGACCGCGGGCCGGCGGAGGTCACGCGCGTCGAGCTGGAGCTGCCGGAGCGGGCGGCGCGCGCGCCGGTCGCGCCCGTCGTCGCCGAGCCGGAGCAGGAGCTGGAGCAGATGCGGCGCGCGCTCGTCCTCGCGATCCGCGACTACGTCGGGAAGAACGGGTTCGGCGACGTCGTCGTCGGGGTCTCCGGCGGGATCGACTCGGCGCTGACGGCGGCGCTCTGCGCCGAGGCGCTCGGGCCGGAGCGCGTCCACTGCGTCTCGATGCCGTCGCGCTACAGCTCGGCGGAGACCCGGTCGGACGCGCGGGCGGTCGCCGAGAGCGTCGGCGCCTCGTTCCTCGAGCTGCCGATCATGCCGATCTACGAGGCGTTCGAAGCGACCCTTGCCGGGCCGTTCGCCGGCCTCGAGCCCGACCTGACGGAGGAGAACCTGCAGGCGCGGATCCGCGGGATGCTGCTGATGGCGCTCTCGAACAAGCTCGGCTGGCTCGTGATCACGACCGGAAACAAGTCGGAGCTCTCGGTCGGGTACGCCACCCTCTACGGCGACATGGCCGGCGGCTTCGCCCCGCTCAAGGACGTGTACAAGACGGACGTCTTCCGGCTCGCGCGCCACCTCAACGAGCGGGCCGGGCGGGAGCTGATCCCGCAGACGACGATCGAGCGGCCGCCGACGGCGGAGCTGCGGCCCGACCAGCGCGACGAGGACTCGCTGCCGCCGTACGCGGACCTCGACCGCGTCCTGCGCGCGTACGTCGAGGAGGACCTGTCGCGCGAGGAGCTGCTGGCGGACGGCCATCCGCGCGACGTCGTCGAGCGCGCGCTCGCGCTGATCGACCGCGCCGAGTACAAGCGCCGCCAGGCGCCGCCGGGGGTGAAGCTCCAGCTGAAGGCGTTCGGCCGCGACCGGCGGACGCCGATCACGAACCGCTGGCGCGGCTGACGGCTACCGCGTGAACGCCTCGACGCCCGCGTCCCACGCGGCGTCGACGTCGGCCCCGTCGGGGAAGCGCCCGCTCAGCTCCAGCTCGACCATCCCGTGGAGGAACGCCCAGGCGGCGCGTGCGCGGCGGACGCTGCCGACCGCCTTGAGCAGCGGCGACGCCGCCTGGAGCTCGAACGTGTCCTGCTGCCGGCGCGACGCGAGCAGCCGGTAGAGGTGCGGGCGGTCGAGCGCGAAGCGCCGGTACGCAGCCGCGACGTCGCGCAGGCCGTCGTCGCCGGCGGCCGCCCGGGCGAGCGACTCGCCCAGGTCGTCGAGACCCGCCGCGATCACACGCTCCTCCAGCTCCGCCTTCCCCGACAGGTGCTTGTAGAGGGACGGCGCGCGGATCCCGATCCCGTCGGCGAGCCGCCGCATCGTCAGCGCCTCCGGCCCCTCCCGCTCGAGGAGCTCCTGCGCGGCGCGGACGATCTCGCGCCCCCGCGGCGAGAGCTCTCGCATGGCGAACGATGGTAGCTCTACGTCCCGACGTCGACGGGGGCCGGCGGCGGCCCGTCGCGGAGCAGCCGCCGCAGGTGCTCGGCGAGCCGCCTCGGCGCGAACACGTCGCCCGACGCGGCGATGTCGTCGACGCTCCACCAGCGATGCTCCTCGATCGCACCCGGGCCGGCGAAGAGCGAGTCGTGCGCGGTCGGGCGGACGCGGGCGGGATCGACGTCGCGGACGACGGCGATCAGCTCGCGCGTGTCGAACACGGCGCGCTGCGCCGGCCAGTGCCACACGTGGCGCCGGCACCACACCCACGGCCCGAGCTCGACGCCGTCGAGGCGGAGCTCCTCGCGGAGCTCGCGCCGCAGCGCCTGCTCCTCGTCCTCGCCCTCCTCGACCGCGCCGCCGGGCGTGACCCACACGCCGTCGTCGCCCGCGGTGCGGAAGCGGTGCAGGAAGACGCGGCCGTCGCGGTCGAGCAGGAGCGCGCGCACCGCCGGCCGCGGCACCGGCTCGCTCAGCCGCGCGAGCTCCGCGAACCACCGCAGCCGCTCCTCCCACGGCACCGCCGCGTTCGCCGGCGACGTCGACGGCAACACGAACAGCCGCGTGTCTCCGACGGCGCGCTGCTGGAGCCCGAGCTCGGGCCGTTCCCGGAACGCGCCGCGATACGCCTCCTTCCCGACGAACCCGATCCACGCCGGCTGAAGCTCGACGGCGATCCGCTCCAGGCGCTCGGCGGCGCCCTCGAAGTCGGCCGCGCGGAGGTCGCCGGACCCCGGCGTCGTCCGGTGCGCCGCGTTCGTGACGCCGACGCCGTGGTCGGGGAGCGACGACTGCTCCGCCGGCTCGAGCAGGCGCGGCGTGAAGCCCGCGGCGTGCAGGAGCCGCCAGAAGTCGTTGCGCGGGTTGGCGAAGTGCGCCCGCGCGGCGGCCGAGACGCGCCCGGGGTTGATCCCGCAGAAGAGGACGCGAAGCCCCGGCGCGACCACGTCCGGGATCGCGCTCGCGCCGCTCAGAACCCGCCGGGATCGCCCCACGCCTGCGGGCCGCACTCCGGGCAGGACAGCTCGAACGACTCGAGCTCCGCCAGCACCCGCTCGACGCTCGCCGCCTCGCCGCGCCAGCCGATGCGGCCGAACCGGCTCGCGACGGTTACGGACGGCCGCCCGAGCGCCGCCGAGAGCGGCCCTGGCCGGCGCTCGACGACGAGTTCCGCGCCCAGCTCGCGCAGCGCCTCCGCCGCGGCTTCGAGCTCGGCGGGGTCGTCGATGCAGGCGACGACGGCGTGCCTGCGCTGCCGCAGGTGCCAGAGCGGCTCGAGCGAGCGGACGTCCCGCATCCCGTCCGGATCCTACGCGGCCTCAGGTGCGGCCTCCGGCTCCCGCGCGTCCAACCGTCCTTCGAACAGCCGGCGCACCGCCTCGCCCGAGAGCACGCTCCCGAAGGCCGGCCGCGGCGGGCGCTCGACGCTGACGAGCCGCACCGTCTGCTCCCAGCCGCCGTAGCAGCGGGTGTAGCACTCGGCTTCGGAGAGCGACCGCAACCGTCGCACGGACGCAGCGTAGGCGCCCCGCCGGACGTCAGAGCTCGTCGATCGAGAGGAGCTGCAGGAGGGGCGCGAGCCGCTCCACGAGGCGGTGCGCGTCGAACGCCTCGGCCGGCGCGAGCGCGCCCGCGGCGCGCACCTCGCCGTCGCGGAGCGCCCGCGCCGCCTGGGCGACGGCGAGCGCGGTCAAGCCGTAGACGTCGCCGCCGACGAGCGTCGCGCGGCGCGCGCCGTCGGGGCCGCGCGCCTCGGCGACAACCGCGAACCGGGCGGCGCGGCGGCGCTCCTCCGGCGGTCCGGCAGGACCGACGCGCGCGGCGAGGCGGAGGAGCGGCGCCGCCGCGCGGCCGAAGCGCCCGGCCGCCCCGGCGACGCGAGGCGCCCGCAGATACGACCGCACCGTCCGCACGGACGGCGTGTGGCGCGGGACGGTGAGCGGCTCCGTGCCGCCCCACTCGACGGCGTGGCGCTCGCCGAACGGGAAGCGGAACCTCCTCGAGGTCTCGCCGAACGACGACTCCACGAGGTGGCCGTCCGCGAGCGCGGCGTGCGGCAGCCCGGCGAGGAGCGCGAGCGTCCGCTTCGTGCCGCGGCTCGCGCTCGCCGCGGTGACCGAGTACCCGACCGCGATCTCGTCGACCCGCGGCAGCGGCGCGGCGGCGAGGCGCGCCGCCAGGTCGCCGGGGACGTAGTCGAAGCCGAACGCGGTCAGGAGCACGACGCCCGCCTCCTGCGCGCGCGCGCCGAACCGCTCGTACACGCGCCGCGCGAACGGCTGCTCCCCGGTGACGTCGACGTAGTGCGCCCCCGCGGCGATCGCCGCCTCGATCGGCGCGTCGCCGACCTCGAGGAACGGCCCCGCCAGCGACGCGACGGCGAAGGCGCCCTCGAACGCGGCGCGGAGCGCCGCCGGGTCGCGCGCGTCCGCGACGCGCACCTCCTCCCCCGGTTGCGCGAGCCCCTCCAGCGCGCCGCGCCGGCGCCCGACGAGCCGGAGCTCGAGGCCGAGCGACCGCGCCTCGCGGCAGACGAGCCGCCCCGTGTAGCCCGTCGCCCCGAGGACCGCCAGCGGCGCCATCGGCCGGAGCATATGGTTCCGCCGTGCCGCCGCGAGCGAAGCGATTCGATTACGACGTGCAGCTCGACCGCGCGGGGCGCGTCGCGGCGGGCGAGGGCGCGGCGCTCGAGCTCCCGGAGGAGTGGACGCCGGAGCACCTCGTCCTCGCCGGCCTCGTCCGCTGCTCGATCACGAGCCTCCGCTACCACGCCGCGCGCGCCGGGGCGGACGCGGTCGCGGGGGGCTCGGCGCGCGGCGTCGTCACGAAGCGCGAGGAGGACGGCCGCTACGCGTTCGTCGAGATCGAGTGCCGGATCGACGTCGAGGTCGAGCCGGCGCCCGAGGACGTCCCCGGGCTGCTCGCGAAGGCGGAGCGCGACTGCTTCGTCGCCGCGTCGCTGACGGTGAAGCCGAGCTACCGCTGGACCGTGAACGGTGAGGAGGCATGAGCGCCGTCGCGCTCGACGTCGCCGCCGTCCGCGCGCGCTACTCCGCGCTCTCGCAGCCGCTCGCCTTCCTCGACGGCCCCGGCGGAACCCAGGTGCCGGACGAGGCGATCGACGCGATCGCGAGGTACCTGCGGGAGTCGAACGCGAACCTCGGCGGCCCGTTCGCGACGAGCCGCCGCAGCGAGGCGCTCGTGGCAGACGCGCGGATCGCCGCCGCCGACTTCCTCGGCTGCGCGCCCGAGGAGGCGATCTTCGGCGCCAACGCGACGACCCTCAACTTCGCGCTCTCGCGCACGCTCGGCCGTGAGCTGCGCGCGGGCGACGAGATCCTCGTGACGAAGCTCGACCACGACGGCAACGTGTCGCCGTGGCTCGAGCTCGCGCGCGACCTCGACCTGGTCGTGCGGCTCGTCGACGTCCGCGACGACACGACGCTCGACCTCGACGACCTCGAGCGGCAGCTCGGCGAGCGGACGCGCGTGGTCGCGTTCCCGTGGGCCTCGAACGCGGTCGGCACCGTGCAGGACGTCGCCCGGATCTGCGCGCTCGCGCGCGACGCCGGCGCGCTCTCCTGGGTCGACGCCGTCCACTACGGGCCGCACGGCCCGATCGACGTGGCCGCGGTCGGCGCGGACGTGCTCCTCTGCTCGCCGTACAAGTTCTTCGGCCCGCACCTCGGACTCGCGTTCGGGCGCGCGGAGGTGCTCGAGCGCTGGCGCCCGTACAAGGTGCGCCCCGCGCCCGACGAGCCGGTCGGGCACCGCTTCGAGACCGGGACGCTCCCGCACGAGCTCCTCGCCGGCTTCGTCGCGTGCGTCGAGTACCTGCGGTCGCTCGGGTGGGAGCCGATCGTCGCGCACGAGCGCGAGCTCGGCGAGCGGTTCCTCGCGGGGCTGCCGGAGTCGTGCCGGCTCCACGGCCTGCCGACGATGGACGGGCGCGTGCCGACGTTCGCGTTCGAGGTCGAGGGGCGCTCGCCGCGCGAGGTGGCGGAGCACCTCGGCGCGCGCGACGTCGCCGTGTGGCACGGCAACTACTACGCCGTCGAGGTGATGGAGCGGCTCGCGCTCGCCGACGGAGCCGTCCGTGCCGGGTTCGTCCACTACAACACGGCGGAGGAGGTCGACCGCCTCCTCGAAGGCCTCGCGGAGCTGTGATCCACGAGCGTCCGGCTGAGCTCCTGCAGGAGCTGATCCGGTTCGACACGACGAACCCGCCCGGAGCCGAGGCCGCGTGCGTCGAGTACGTGCGCGGCCTGCTCGAGGCGGCGGGGATCGAGACCGAGACGTACGCCGCCGACCCCGCGCGCCCGAACCTGATCGCGCGCCTGCGCGGGGACGACTCCGCGTCGCCCCTCCTCCTGCAGGGGCACGTCGACGTGGTCACGACCGTCGACCAGCAGTGGACGCACCCGCCGTTCGAGGGCCGCCTCGCGGACGGCTGCGTGTGGGGGCGCGGCGCGCTCGACATGAAGGGCGGCGTCGCGATGATGGTCGCGGCGGTGCTGCGCGCGCAGGCGGAGGCCGTGCGCCTCCCGCGCGACGTCGTGCTCGCGGTCCTGAGCGACGAGGAAGGCGGCGGCGACCTCGGCGCGCGGTTCCTCGTCGAGCGCCACCCGGAGCTCTTCGCGGGCGTGCGCCACGCGCTCGGCGAGTTCGGCGGGTTCTCGCTCACTCTCGGCGGCCGTCGCTTCTACCCGATCCAGGTGGCGGAGAAGCAGATCTGCTGGCTCCGCGCGACCGTCCGCGGGCCGGGCGGCCACGGCGCGCTCGTCAACCGCGGCGGCACGATGGCGCGCGTCGGCAAGCTCCTCCGCGACCTCGACCGGCGGCAGCTCCCGGTGCACGTCACGCCCGTGGTCCGGCAGATGCTCGAGACGATGGCCGACGCGCTCCCGCGCAAGGAGGCGCTCGTCTTCCGCAGCCTGACGCGGCCCGCGCTCGCGCCGCGCGCGCTGCGGCTCCTCGGCGCGCAGGCGGCGCTGTTCGAGCCGATGCTGCGCAACACCGTCAACGCGACGATCGTCCGCGGCGGCGAGAAGATCAACGTCGTCCCGAGCAGGGTGGAGCTCGAGCTCGACGGGCGCGCGCTGCCGGGGTTCACGCCCGACGACCTCGTCGCGGAGCTGCGCGAGGCGGTGGGGGCGGACGTCGAGTTCGAGCTCGTCCGGCACGACGCCGGCCCGGGCGCGCCCGACCTGTCGCGGTTCGAGACGCTCGCGGCGATCCTGCGCGAGCTCGATCCGGACGGGATCCCCGTCCCGCTGCTGCAGGTCGGCGTCACCGACGCGCGCTTCTTCTTCGCGCGCCTCGGGATCCAGACGTACGGCTTCCTGCCGCTGCGGCTGCCCGAGGAGTTCCGCTTCCTCCGCCTGATCCACGCCGCGGACGAGCGCGTCCCGGTCGACGCGCTCGAGTTCGGCGCGGAGGCCGTCTACCGCGCGATCCGGCGGCTGTGAGGCTCCTCGTCCTCGGCGGGACGGTGTTCCTCGGGCGCGCGGTCGCCGTGGAGGCGCTCGCGCGCGGGCACGAGGTGACGCTCTTCACGCGCGGCCGCTCGAACCCGGACCTGTTCCCGGAGGCGGAGCGGCTGCGGGGCGACCGCGCCGCCGGCGAGCTGTCGGCGCTCGCCGGGCGGGAGTGGGACGCGGTCGTGGACACGTCCGGCTACGTGCCGCGCGTCGTCCGCGAGTCCGCGGAGCTGCTCGCGGGGGCCGCGGAGCACTACGTGTTCGTCTCGAGCATCTCCGCGTACGCGGCGGGGATGCCGCCGGGGTTCGACGAGTCGTGGCCGCTCGCGGAGCTCGACGACCCCGCGGTCGAGGAGGTGACGGGCGAGACGTACGGCGGGCTGAAGGCGGCCTGCGAGCGCGCGGTCGAAGCCGCGTTCCCCGGGCGGTGCGCGCAGGTGCGCGCCGGGCTGATCGTCGGCCCGCACGACCCGACTGGCCGCTTCACGTACTGGGCGCACCGGCTCGCGCGCGGCGGCGACGTGCTCCTCCCCGGCCCGCCGGAGCGTCCGTTCCAGGTGGTGGACGTGCGCGACCTCGCCGCGTGGATGCTCGACCTGGGCGAGCGGCGCGTCGCGGGCGCGTTCACGGCGGCGGCGCCGGCGCGGCCGCTCTCCGACCTCGTCGAGGCGGCGGACGCCGCCGTCCGCCCCGCGTGGGTGGACGAGGAGCTGCTGCTGGAGCAGGACGTCGAACCGTGGCTGGAGCTCCCGCTCTGGATCCCGCGTGGCTCCGACCTCGCGCACATGCTCGAAGCGGACGTGTCGCGCGCGGCCGAGGCCGGGCTGCGGCCGCGGCCGCTCGCGGAGACGCTGCGCGGCGCGCTCGAGGAGGCGGAGCTCGTCGACGGCGTCGGCCTCCGGCCCGAGCGCGAGCGCGAGCTGCTGGAACTGTGGCGTGCGCGGTAGCGAC
>Ga0247713_1000741_pt1 | contig 18277 bp, 21 predicted proteins | sample 21E_NmetaG_FD_189936 | JGI IMG/M metagenome (GOLD analysis project Ga0247713, IMG submission 189936) | Soil microbial communities from hillslope of Landscape Evolution Observatory, University of Arizona, Oracle, AZ, United States - 2-1-E_N | ecosystem: Engineered > Artificial ecosystem >... | reverse complement strand
CTGCACCTCGGGGCGCTCCTGCGGGGTCGGGGTCGGGGTGTCCTCGGGCGCCTCGGGCTCCGCCCGGCAGGCGGCGAGACCCAGCATCAGAGGCACGACGAGGAATGTGAGCATCCTGCGGGCGCGCATATCTCCTCCTTCGTCCGTGGTGTGCCCCCACCGGGCGGGAGCCGAACCGCAGGTCAGGCTAGCTCGCCGCTCCAGTGGCCTGTTCTATCTGAGCGCGGATCGACCGGTCCCTCGCCTCGGCGAGCGCGCGCCGTCCGCGCTCGAGCGCGTCGTCGACCTGCTCCCCGAGCCCGTCGGCCCGCCACCTGTCGAGCACCTTCGAGATCCAGCCGATGTGGAACTCCTCGTCGCGCAGGACCTCCTTCACCATCGAGAGGACCACCTCGTCGTCCGCGTACAGCTTCTCGAACGCCTGGAACGCGCCCTTGGCGGAACGCTCGATCGCCTGCATCGAGGCGAACACCTCGACGAGCTCCTCGCGCGGCGGACAGGTCTCGAGCGGGGGGCCGCCGTCGCCGCGCTGGCCCCGCGCCTCCGACATCGCCCGGAAGAGGTTCTGGTGCACCATGCTCCGGGGCTGGCCGCCCTCCCGCCGGATCATCAGCGTCACGAAGTGGGCGTGCTTGCCCTCGTCGGCCGCGTGCTTGGTCATCTTGGCCATCATGGAGGGGTCGTCGAGCACCTCGGCCAGGTAGGAGAGGTAACCGGCTCCCCGCAGCTCGGCGAAGCGGATGGAGTTGAGCAGGTCGATGAACGCCTCGCGGTGCTCGCTGCGCAGGTATTTGAAGAACTCGTACGTCTGCTCGACGGTTGGCTCGAAGATCTCCTCGCGCGCTGCCATCACGCCTCCTGACGCAGGGGACGCCCCAGTCTCCTACAGCCGCGCCCGGGCGGCCAGGTCAGTAGGAGGGCGCGTCGCTGGCCGGGAAGGAGGTCATCGAGGCGTGCTCCACGATGTCCTCGCCCTCGTAGGGCTGCTCCCGACCGGAGTCGTGTCGGTGCCGCCACTGCGAGATCGCCGCGGCCACGGCCCCGGCTACGCCGGCGAACCCCAGCACGACAGCGATCGCGCGTCCCTTGCCGCCGCTCTTCTTCCTGCTCTTGCGCGAACCGTTGTGGCTGAACATGCCGGAGACCTACCCGCACCCCCAGGGGGACAAACGATGCGAACCGGGCAACGAGGCAGGAGTGCCCCCCGCGCCGGAGAAGAACGAGCCATGCGTCGCTCACTGTGCCTGACGGTAGCGGTCGCGGCCCTGGTCGCGGTCCCGTTCGGTCGCGCCTCGGCGTGTCCGTCGCGCGACCCCGGACAGCCCGAACGCGTACCCGTGGCCGCCGGAGCGGTCCTCCTGTGGTTCGACGCCGGACGCACGACCGTGGGCGCCGGTTTCCAGGACCAGGGTCCGCCGAGCTACGTGAGCGTCGACGCGAGCTCGGACGGGGTCCACGTCTACGGGACCCTCTCCGGCGTCCGCAGCCCCACCCCCGGACAGCACCTCGTGGCGCCCCACGGCTACGAGGCGGGCGCCCGCCGCGACGGCTCCCGCGTCACCTGCGTGAAGGGCTACTAGCCCCTAACCGCCGACGAACTCGCGTAGCTCCCGGTAGACGCGCTTGCGTCCGAGCCAGCCGCCCACCGCGACGCCTCCCCCGAAGAGCGCCACCCCGACGATCGCCGACGGGATCCCGATCAGGATGGGGAGCCGCTTCGTCCGCAGCTCGTAGACGGGCCAGCCGCGGCGGCGGGCCTCGACCCGGAGCTCGCTGTCGGGGTTCACCGCGATCGGGTGACCGACCGACTCCATGAGCGGCAGGTCGTTGATCGAGTCGGAGTAGGCGTACGACTCCGAGAGGTCGATGTCCATCTCCTCGGCGAGCGCCCTGACCGCCTCCGCCTTGCGCGGCCCGTGGACGACGTCGCCGACCAACCGTCCGGTGTACCGGCCGTCCTCGTCGACCTCTCCCACGGTCGCCACCGTCCCGGACATCCCCAGCGCGTCCGCCAGCACCCCGGCGAGCTCCACGGGAGCCGCGGTGGCCAGGTAGGTCAGGTCCCCCGCGTGCTGATGCTGCTCGATGACCCGGGTGATGCCCTCGTACACGCGGGGCAGGATCCGCTCCTCGGCGATCTCGCGTCCCATCGCCCTCAGCTCCTCGGCGGTCCGGCCCTGGACGAACTCGAGGGCGCCGGTGCGCGACCGCTCGAGTCCCTTCTCGCTCTCGCCGGAGAGCCGGAACGAGAGCTGGCCCATGCCGAAGCGAAGGATGTCCCAGACGCGGTAGAGGTCCCGGTCGTACAGGCCGCGGGCGAGCAGGAAAAGGGAGGACCCCGGGATGAGGGTCCGGTCCAGGTCGAAGAAGGCGGCGCGGGACCCCATGTCCCCTCGATCCTACTTCGCCGCGGAGGCGCGCTTGCGCTTCTGCGGCGCGGGCTCGCCCCGGTAGTACGCGATCACCGAGGCGATGGACGCCGACACGGGGACGGCCAGCAGCGCCCCGAAGATCCCCCCGAGGATCCCGCCCGCCGTCAGGACGACGAGGATCATGGCCGGGTGGAGGTCGACCGTCCGCCCCAGGACGAGCGGCTCCAACACGTTGCTCTCGACCTGCTGGACCCCGAACGAGATGGCCGCCACGATCAGCCCCGACTGCCACCCGAGGGTCACCGCGGCTATCCCCGCCGCGGCGAGGCCGGCCGTCCAGGCCCCCACGATCGGGAAGAAGGCGCCCAGGAACGTCAGGAGGATCAGGGGGAGGGCGAGGGGGACGCCCAGCAGGATGAGCCCGATCCCGATCAGGGTGGCGTCGATCAGGCCGATCATCGCGCTCCCCCGGACGTAGCCGGAGACCGATGTCCACACCCGGGAGCCGATCTCCCGGAACTCGTCGCGCCGGTCCGGGGGGACGAGTCCGAGGGCTGCGTCGGTGATCTCGTCCGAGTCCTTCAGGAAGAAGAAGGTCAGCACGAAAGCGAGCACGAGCGCGACGACCACCTCGACGATCACCCGGGTCCCGGCCAGAACTCCCCCGAGCAGCGTCCCGGCCTGGCCGCGGATGTTCTGGGCTCCCTCGTCCGCGGCCTCCTGCACGACCTCGGGTGACAGGCCCAGCACGCCCGTCCGCAGCCAGCTCCGGGCCTCCCGGATCGCCTCGCGGATGGCGTCGGAGAAGTCGCCGACCTGGGCGAGGAACGGGGGGACGACCAGGACGGCGGCCACGATCAGGACCAGGAGCCCGGCGCCGTACGCTCCCCAGGCGGCGGCCAGCTTCGGCCAGCCCCGCCTCCGCAGCCATTGGGCGAGGGGCGCGAGGACGGTCATCGTCAGGAGCGACGCGAACAGCGCCAGGACGAGCACGGTCAGCTTCTTCAGGAAGAGGCCGAGCACGACCAGGGCCGCGCCCACGAGCAGGACCCGCCACGCCACAGCCGCCGCCCGCTCGAGGACGCGCGGGACACGGGGCGCGGGACGCTCGCTCACGCCGGAACCGGGGGCCGTAGGGACATGCGGGTCACATACCCGGACGGGCGGGTCCAGGAACGCGCCGCCGGGTTACGGCCCTCCCATCGCCTCGGCGGCGCGGCGCTGCATCTCCTCGGGCGCGACGTCCTCCACGTGGGTGGCGATGCTCCAGACGTGTCCGAAGGGGTCCTGGATCCGGCAGGACCGGTCCCCGTAGAACTGGTCCTCGGGAGCGGAGAGCGAGGTCGCCCCCCGCTCGACCGCCTTCGCGTGGACCGCGTCCACGTCCTGGACGTACAGGCTCAGCGTCACGGGGGAGCCGCCGATGGCGAGGGGGCCCCGGATGCCGGCGTCCGGGAACTCGTCGGCCAGCATGACCACAGAGCCGCCCAGCTCGATCTCCGCGTGGCCGATCCGGCCGTCGGTCCACGGCATCCTGGACCGCTCCCTGGCCCCGAAGACCTCCGTGTAGAAATCGATCGCCTCCGCCGCTCCGTCGATGCAGAGGTAAGGGATGACCCCCGTGTACTCCTCCGGGGTCGGGTTCACGTCCGCCATGGGTGCCTCCTGATCTCGTGCCTCAAGCGCGCGCGGCTACGTATACGAGCGTCTCCGAACGCTCTGCCGTCGCCTCGTAGTCATGTTGCCGCATCGGCTTGAACTCGAAGTTCCGGTACAGCTCGAGCTGGTCGGTGAAGTGGCGCGGGAACGAGCCGTCCGCCGTGTTGAGGGCGATGTCCGCCGCGCGGTCGGCCCGTCCGTTGCCCGGGGGCAGCACGCTCATCCCCTCCCCGGCGGCGGGGCGGACGATCAGCGAGTAGGTCCCGTGGTCGACGACGGGCTGGCGCGCAGGCGCGATCAGACCGATGGCATCGAAGCGGATCGAGGGAGCCGGGCTCGACCACCGGGACATGTCCTGGCCCTGCGAGTTCCGGAGCTCGGGAGTGGCGTCATCCGCCGGCGCGTAGGGCGCCTGACGCGGCGGTTCGGGCTGCGACGGCGGAGGACGCCGCATGTGGCGCGATCTGCCGTCGCGCGTCGGGGAGACGGGCCCCGGGGTCGGCTGCGACGGCGGATGCCGCCGCGCTACCCAAGCGGCCGGACGGGCGGGATGCCGCGGGTCGGTGGGCCCGCCCGGCCGCTGTTGGGGGGGGGGTTCGTTATCGCCTCGCGGCGACCGGCTCCTCCTTGCGCAGACCCACCGCGAGCAGGACCGCGGCCGACGCCAGGTGCAGGAAGTTGTCCGCCTGGTTCAGCGCGAGGATGTTCGCGTCGGAGTCGAGCATGAAGAAGCCGACGATCCCGACGAGCAGGTAGGTCGCGCCGACCACGGTGTTCATCGTGCGCGCCGAGTCGTGTCCGGCGCGGGCGGCTCCCACGAGGGCCGCACCGATGGCCAGGTGAACCAGGTTGTGCAGGGGGTTCACCTCGAACGCGATGAGCAGGTTCCCTTCCTGTGATGCGAAGCCGTCGAACCCGGTCACCACGAAACCTAGTAGTCCGATCAGCAGATACACGGCACCGAAGATGGTGCCGACCTTCTGGTTGAGCGTTCCTTGCATGCCTGCCCTCCTTGTCGTCGCCGTGCACCGGCTCATACCGGTATCCGCACAGCGCCCGCGGCTGGATGGGTAGGTGATGCCCCAAAGAGTGGGTATGCAACCTCCCATCCGAAAGGGAGCCCCGTGGCGGATACCTCATAGATGCGCGGTGAAGAGGCAACGCTGGTCGAGAGCATCGGCCGGGGAGACCGGGATTCGTTCCGGTCCCTCGTCCACCGGCTCGGCCCGCAGGCCCTCGGTCTGGCCTACCGGATCACCAACAACCGGGAGCTGGCCGAGGAGGCGGTCCAGGAGGCGTTCGCCGAGGTCTGGATGCGGGCCGGACGGTTCGACACCCGGCGCGGCGGCGCGCGGCAGTGGGTCTTCACCCTCGTGCATCACAAGGCGGTGGACGCGATCCGACGGGAGGCGTCGGCGGTCCGGCTCGCGGAGCACGTTCCCGACCCGGCGCCCTCGACGGATCCAGAGGAGCATGGATGGGTCATGGACCGTAGGGACCGGGTGCGCAGGGCTCTCGACCAACTCACCCCGGCGCAGCGGGAGGCCATCCAGCTCGCCTACTTCGGGGGGCTGACCTACCGTCAGGTCGCGGAGCGGCTCGGGATCCCGGAGGGAACCGCGAAGTCGCGCCTGCGCGACGGGCTGATCACGCTGCGGGGCCTCATGGAGGCCGAAGGGGTGGAGGTGGGACGAGGATGAGGACTCACGACGAGGTCCGAACGCTGCTGGGCGCCTACGCGCTAAACGCCGTCTCCCCCGCCGAGCGCGTCAAGGTCGCCCGCCACCTCGAGGAGTGCGAGGACTGCGCGCACGAGGCGGAGGTGCTGGAAGACACGGCGGCCGAGCTCGCCGTGCTCCCGGACACCCCGTCGTTCCCCGAGGACCTGATGGACCGGATCATGGACTCGGTCCCCCGGTCGCGGATCGTGGCCGCCCCACTCGTCCGGACCCTCGCCGCCGTGGCGGCGGTCGCCCTCCTGGCCGTCGGGATCATGGGTGTCGCGTTCATGCGGGAGCGGTCCCGGGACGCCGAGTTCGCCGCGCTGGTCGCCCGCGCCCAGCAGCAGGTCACCTTCGAGAGCTCCGGGGAGTTCCCCGCCCGGGGTCGGCTCTACATCGCCGACGACCGGGTCGCCCTCGCCCTCGACGAGGTCCCCGACCCGGGGGCGGACCGCGCCTATCAGCTGTGGACCCTCACCGACGGGACGCCCGTCCCGATGGAGACCTTCCGTCCGCGCGGGGGCCGGGTCGCTGTCGTGATGGACATGCCCCGGCGCGGGGACGCTTTCGCCGTGACGGTCGAGCCCGCTCGCGGCTCCCGTCAGCCGACGACCGACCCCATCCTCGTCGCGACCTAGTCGCCTGCCCGCCGCGCTCGCGCGCGGCCCCTCCGCGATCCGGTCCAATCCGGACGGGGGGAGGGCAGCGGATGCAGGTCGTGAGAACACAGGAAGCACCAACCAAGCACCGCTCGGGCCGGCTCCGTCTGGTCGCGGCCTTGGCGGCCGTCGCCATCGGGACCGTCGCCTGCGGGAGCGGCTCCACCGGCCCAACGCGCGAGACGTCCGCGCCTGCGGCCGGGTCGGAGACGTCCGCGCCCGCGGGCGCGTCGGATCCGGCGATGTCCGTACGGGTCGTCGAGTTCAAGTACGACCCCGCGGAGATCGAGGTCGCCGCCGGGGACACGGTCCAGTGGACGAACGAGGACACGGTCCTGCACACGGTGACCTCCGGGAGCTTCGAGGGACGGCAGAACCAAGCAGACGGTCTGTTCGACCTCGAGCTCGAGAAGAAGGGCTCGACCGTGACGCATCGGTTCACGGAGCCCGGCACGTTCACGTACTTCTGCACCAGGCACAACGTCATGAACGGCACTGTCCGCGTGACGGCATGACGACGGCCGCGCCCCGCGCCCGTCGGACGAACGAGGAGGAAGCATGAGAAGGAAAGCACCCTGGAAGTTCGCGGTCGCGATGACCCTGGTGGCAGTGGTCGGCGCGGCCTGCGGCTCCAACAACGCAGGGACCGGTGCGCAGGGAGACTCCCAACAGAGCTCCGAGCAGCAGCCGTCCGAGCCTGACTACCAGCAGACGTACAGTCAGGTCCGGGAGTCGTACCACCACATGTTCGAGACGGCGGACGGTCTCGCCGGCGCGATCGCCAAGCAGAAGAACCTCGGTGAGGTCTCCAGCCCGGCGATCGACACGCGGGCCACGCTCGGCCGTCAGCTCGGCGAGCACGCGGTCCTCGCGGCGTTCGCCATGCAGAAGGGCCTCGACGGGGCTCCCGACTTCGAGGCGGCCGCGGAGGCCCTCAACGGCAACACGGAGGACCTGACCGCGACCATCACCTCGGTGTACGGCGAGGAAGCGGGCAACGCCTTCAACAAGCAGTGGTCCGACCACATCCGCATGTTCGTGGACTTCACGGTCGGCACCGCCAGCGGTGACCAGGCTAAGCGTGAGGGCGCCCTGCGGGAGCTCGGCCAGTACAAGCAGTCCTTCGGCAGGTTCCTGTCCGAGGGCACGGGTCTGGACAAGGCCGCAGGCCTGAAGGCAGACGACGTGGCAGCGCTGCTGCAGTCGCACGTGGACCAGCTCACGAAGGCCCTGGACACCTACAAGGCCAAGGACTACACGGCGACCTACGCCCAGATCCGTGAGGCGTACGCGCACATGTTCATGACCGGCGACGGGCTCTCCGCCGCGATCGCGAAGCAGAAGAACCTCGGGGACACGACCGCCGGCGCCGCCGACACGCGTCTCACGCTGGACCGTCTGCTCGGCGAGCACGCGTGGCTGGCCGTCTTCGCGATGCAGAAGGGAGCCACCGGCAGCGCTGACTTCGAGGCCATCGGGGCTGCCCTGTCCCAGAACACCGACGACCTGACCAAGGTCATCGGCAGCGTCTACGGGGCGGAAGCCGCCGATGCGTTCAACAAGCAGTGGAGCGACCACATCCGGATGTTCGTGGACTTCACCGTCGGCACCGCGAGCGACGACGACGCCAAGCGCGAAGCGGCGCTCAACGAGCTCGGCCAGTACAAGGAGTCGTTCGGCAAGTTCCTCTCAGAGGGAACGGGCCTGGACAAGGACGCCGGCCTGAAGGCCGACGCAGTGTCCGGACTCCTGCAGTCGCACGTCGACCAGCTCACGAAGGCCCTGGACAGCTACCTCGGCTACCAGGCCTGAGCGAGGAAGGACGGTGGAGGGTCCCCCCCCGGGCCCTCCACCGTCACTCCCCTAAGGAGAACGACCATGCGCAAGCAGAACGGTCCGGACATCGCGGCCAACGTGGCCGCGGGAGGGGCAGCGATCGCGTCCGGGGTCCACCTGGCGATGATGCCGGTGCACGTCCGGGAGTCGATCGTCGTCGGGGCGTTCTTCATGGTCGTCGCACTGGCCCAGGGGGTGCTCGCGTTCGCGGTGGGGTTCGCCCCCTCCCGACGCAGCGCACTGGCGGGTATCGCCCTCAGCGTGGGCGTGCTGGCCGTCTGGGTCGTCTCCCGGACGATCGGCGTCCCCCCGGGCGTGGTCGAGCCGGTCGGGCCCGCCGACGCCGTGGCTTCGGCCGCGCAGGTGATCACCGCAGCCGGCCTGGTTCTGTGGCTGCGGACGGGCCGAGCACGGAGCGCGGTGCCTCGGCGGGCGACCGCGCGTCCGTTGGCCGCCCTCGGCGCGCTGGCCCTGGCGGCCGTCGTGGCCACGGGGGCGGTCGGTGTCCCAGCGCACGGCCACGCCGAGCCGCACGGTCACGAGCCGGTGCTACCTGCGGCCGCGGATGCGGTCCGGCCTACCGGGGTCGCCTCGACACCGCAGCCCGAGACCCACGCCCACGCCGAGGGCGCGGCGCCCCACGGGCACTGAAGGGTCCGGGGACCTGAGGCCCCCGGACCCTCGGACGATCAGCGCGAGAACGGCTCCGATGCGGGCGGGGGCCCGAGCGCCGTCCCGCCGTAGACGACGGCTCCCGATGCGTCCTGGTACGTCTGCCAGGCCACCGAGTCGGCCTGTCCGACCCCTGGCTTCGAGTAGTCGCAGACCCCGTCCGGGAAGGTGGCCTGCAGGCGCGTCCACTGCTCGGGCGTGAACTGGATCGGGAAGTAGTCCGATCGGCGGAGCGGCTTCTTTACGCACTTCATCACGTCGTCGGTGAACGGCATCCCCGCCTCGATGCGCGGGGTCGTGTAGCTCTCCACGACGACGTCGCAGATGCGCGCCGGGAGGTCGGTCCCCGCGCCGTTCGTGCACCGGTCGCCACCGGACCGCGCGCGGTGCTTCAGGATCTTCTCCGACAGGGGGATGTCCGACCCATCGGCCTCGACCGCGGCGAGCCACCGGTCCATCGCGAGGATGCCCTGGCTCACGAAGTTCGCGTCGCCGAGCAGCGGCACGAAGCCGCGCCACAGCACCTGGTGCTCGGCCGTGCCGTACTCGCGCTCGAGTCGGGCGCGGAGCGCGTACGTCCGGTAGACGTCGTGGAAGGCGCCGGGGTCGGGCCCGCGCAGGTCGATCATCGCCACCTCGTCGAGGTTGTTGGCGTCGTTGATGGCGCCGCTGCGGTAGGCGGCCGCGACCGCGCTCACCGGGGCCTCGACCCGTTCGGGCACCCAGTTGTGGTCGAAGTCACGTCCACCGATCTTCGAGTTGATGTCCACGAAGTGAGCGGGCGAGAGCCTCCCGGTCATGAGGCTGCGCAGTCCGTACTGCACGCCGCTGTTGTCCCACGGGCCCACCGCCAGGCCCGACTCTGGGTCACGTCCGAACACGTTGACCATGTAGTCCCAGAAGGTGCAGCGCACCCCGTTCGGATTGTTCTGCGGGTGGTAGAGCTGCTCGGAGGGGACGCCCGCGCACGGCCGGTTCGGGCGTCCGGAGTCGGGGATCACCGTCGTGAACGTGATCGGGTTCGAGGGGTTCGGGTGGCCGTTGACGGCCGCCATCTCGGCCGGCCCCCACGCGACCCCCGGCTCCCAACGGTGGGGAGCCTCGAAGTAGTCGCGGAGCAGGTGGTAGTCCTCGTACTGCATCGCGGACGACCAGGCGTCCGGGTAGCTGCACTGCGGGAGGATGCCCTGGTACAGGCCCGGGTAGGCGTTGGCCACCTGGTACTGGACGAGCGCGCCGCCCGAGCACCCGGTCCCGATCGTGTAGCGCAGCTCGCCGTAGTTCTCGACGAGGTGCTCCTTCGTCATGATCATCGACTCGGCCTGGGTGACGATGTTGCAGTTGTGTCCGGCGTTGTTCAGCGCGTGGGACATGACCGCGAACCCGCGGCCGAGCGCCGTCTCGTTCAGCACGTCCGGGGCGGACGCCATCTGGTAGTGGGTGTCGCACGACGCGCCGTGGGTGATGACGAGCTTGCCGTTGAACCCGTCCTGGGGAGCCCACGGCTCCCACGGCTTGGAGGGGTCGTAGAGCACGGCGATCCTGTACTCGTCGCGGTCTATCACCCCGCGCTCGATCCGGACGACGAACGGGACGGTCTTCCCCTCGTCGGTCGTCGTGGTCGCGACGTCGGGCGGCGGGTTGTTCGGGTCGTAGGCGGCCAGGGAGCCGCCGCTCGTCCGCTTGTAGCGCCACTCGAAGACGGGGTCGCGGTTGCACTGGGCGTCCCGCGACGCTCCGATGCAGCGCCAAGGCTGGATCTGCGGGCCGGCGAAGATCGGGCCCCCGATCCCCTGGTTCGTGATCGTGATGCGGGCCGCCCGTCCGTCCGGGAGCCCGGCGGTCAGGACGTTCTCGCCCAGCGCCAGCCCGTCGACGAGGCCGAAGTAACGACCGTCGGGCCGGACGGCGAACGCGCCGGTCACGTCGCGCCCGTCCACCTCGGCGGTGACGGCCGCCGGGTCGGCGTCCTGCGGCAGGACGATCTCGACGAGGGCGTCGCCCCCGGACACGAGGTCGGCCCGGTTCGACAGGACCTGGATGCGCAGGGGCTCGCCGGGCTCGGAGGCCCGGGCCACGGCGGTGGACCCGAGGACCATCAGGACGACGAGCAGGGCACGGACGGGACGGTTCCAGTGGCGCATGCAGCCTCCCTCCCCTGGGATCGGCGCGCGGGCGCGTCACGTCGAGCGCACCCGGGGTGTCCTTCGCCGTGGAGGCCCCATCCCCTGCCCGGGGTGGGAGCGGGACGCGCCGGGGGGCGCCCCGCTCCCGACCACAGGACTAGGCGGCGGCCTGGCTCTGCTCCTCGACCGCTTCGGTCTGGACGGCCGGCTCACGCCGAGCGCCCAGGATGACCGCCGCACCCGCCAGACCGACCACGACCGCAGCGGTGCCCCAACCCGGTCCGGACAGACCCCAGCCCAGCAGGGCGTCCGCCGACCACCTGCCGGGACCGGTGAACCCCAGCGCCGCGGCGGCCGCGGCGAGGGTGAGGTTGAACTCGTAACCGCCCGAGCCGTTGAAGAACCCGCTCCCCAGGTGCACCGAGACGATCGCGGTGACCATGACGCCGACGGCGGCCGCCGCGCCCACCGGGGTGAGGAGCCCCAGACCGAGCAGGATGCCACCCAGCGTCTCGGCTCCCCCGGACATCGCGGCGGCTGCGCGCCCGCCCCGGAACCCGAGGCTGGACAACCACCCACCGGTCCCTTGCAGGCCGTAACCACCGAACCAACCGAACAGCTTCTGGGTCCCGTGGGCGACGAACACCGCCGCCAGAACGAGCCTCAGGATGAGCAGACCAGCTTCCATCTCCTTACCCTCCTTAGGGTTACTACTTTTTGATAAGTCGATTGTTCCGCATAAGTTGCTTACTCGCAACCCCCCGGCTGGGATACGATCGGTGCATGCCCAGGACGCAGCCCCCGCTCCCCGTCTTCTGCGACCGGTTCCAGTCCGCGATCGAGATCATCGGCCGGCGATGGACCGGAGCGATCCTGCGTGCCCTCATGGGCGGGGCGACGAGGTTCGGGGAGCTCAGGACGCAGATCCCGGGCATGAGCGACAGACTGCTGTCCGAGCGCTTGAAGGAGCTGGAGGCGGAGGGCCTCGTCCGGCGGGAGGTGATCGCGGACACGCCCGTCCGGATCGAGTACCACCTGACCGAGCGCGGTCAGGCGCTGGACGGCGTCGTCAGGGAGATCGCGAGGTGGGTGGAGGAGTGGGGGCCCCGCCCGGCGGACGGGGCCCCCAGAGAGCGGGTCAGCTCACGGCGCGGTTCGCGTTGATACGGCCGTACCCGTAGACGGGGTCCCAGCCGGGCGCGCCGAGGTCGTCGGCGGTCGCGTAGATGCGCTCGACGGTCTGCGCGTTCGTCAGCCCCTTGGACATCACGAGCGCCGCCACGCCCGCGACGTGCGGTGCTGCCATCGAGGTCCCGGCCAGGGTCTCGTACCCGTTGCGCCCGCAGTCGTAGGCGGAACCGGCCCACATGGTCGAGAGGATGTCCATCTGCGGGTGCTCGCAGAAGACCGAGCCGAACCCACCGGGCGCGGTCACGTCCACGTCCCCGGTGTTGGAGTAGCTGGCCACGGCGTCGTTCGGGTCGGTCGCACCGACGCAGATCGCGCGGGCGTGGGCGGCCGGCTCGGCGCAGAGCGGGAAGGAGTCGTTGCCGGCGGCCACGACGACCACCGCTCCCCTGCTCCACGCGTGGGTGATCGCGTCGTCGATCGGCTTCCACCAGCCGACGACCGTGCCCACCTGCGAGACGCCGGACATCACGCCGAGCGACAGGTTGATCACCTTGGCTCCCTTGTCCGCGGCGTACCGGATGCCGGCTGCGATGTTTTCGACCGAGCCCTCCCCGGCTGCGTCGAGCACCTTCACCGGCATGAGCTTCGCGTTCGGGGCAACCCCGGCCACCCCCGTGCCGTTGCCGGTCACCGCGGCGGCGATGCCGGCGACGTGGGTGCCGTGGCCCTGGTCGTCCTGGCCCGTGGTGTTGCAGTTCTTCGCGTTCTTGCCGCACTTGATCACGCTCGTCCCAGTCACGACGTTGGCGGCGAGGTCCTCGTGCCTGAGGTCGATGCCGGTGTCCACGATCGCGATCGTGATGCCGGAGCCGGTCGACTTCGACCAGGCCTGCGAGGCGCCGATCTTGCCGAGCGCCCACTGCTGGGCGAGGAACGGGTCGTTCGACGCCCCCGCGTGGGGGCCGACGAAGGTGGCGGCCACGAGGGCCGCGAGGAGTGCGATGGTCCTGGTCCGCATGCGTCCCTCCAGAGTCGCTGCGTGACCCGCGCCTGCCCCGCGCTTCCTACCTGGATACCCCGGACCGGTGCAGCATGCACCGCTTGAGCGAAGTTCCGACGCGGTGTCGGGAACCCCGAGAACGCCTCAGATGGCAGGAGCACGCCTCGCGGCGCGGAGGTTGTCGGACACCGCCATCACGATCGTCACGAGGGCCAGGACCGGAGGCCCGACCATCCAGACGAACGGGAGCATGGGCAGCGCACCGGCTGCGATCATCCAGTTCCCGGCGACCCTGTTCTGCACCGACATGCCACCGAGGATCAGCCCGCCGAACAGCACGAACAGGACGAGGGCGCCGAGGTTGGAGGAGCTCGGATCGTCGATGAACTGACCGACACCCATCGCGACCTGGAGCAGCCCCAGGAGCCCAGCAGGGATCCACCACCAACGCCGCCCCTCCACCGCGTACGTGCGCTCCGCGCCGGCCCGGCTCGTGGCGGCCGCGATGCCCATCAGGGCGACCAGGCCGGCCAGGATCAGCAACGGAACGAACGCCGACCGGATGTCGGGACCCAACCCGGTGACGAGCATCGTTCCCCCACCCGCGATCAGCAACAGGAACACCCCGGCGATCAGCTTCGTCTTCACCATGCCTTCCTCCCATCTCGCTCGTGGCGCAACGGTCACGAGCTCCGTGAGCGTCCTGGTCCAGATCCTCGGCCCCATCTCCCGGCGGGCCTCCTCGAGATCCAGGAGCATCTCCTCGCCGAACCGATCCCGGAACGAGCGAGGGTAGGCCAGCATCAAGAACCGGTACAGGCGCATCAGACCTCGAACCCCGGGGCCAGGCGGCCAAGCACCGACCGCTGGATCAGCCCGGCCAGCCTGTGCACCTCAGCCCGGCAGACGCGCTCTCCGAGCGCGGTGGCCCGGTAGGAGCGTCGTCGGGGGTCGGCGGGGTCCGGACCTTGGACCTCCTCTATCAGCCCGCCGTCCAGGAGGCGCTTGATCGTGGTGTACACGGTCCCTGGGCCCATCCGGACCGCTCCGTCGCTGAGCCGCTCCACCTCCTGCATCACGGCGTAGCCGTGTCGGGGCCGGTCCACGAGGGCGAGCAAGACGTGGAACGACGCCGAGGGGAGCGGGGTCACGTCCTCGGGCTCGCGGCGCACCGGCACCTCTCTATCGACTGACGATGTATCGATAGTTGATATACACAGGCAGCGGCCCGCGTGTCAAACGATCGCCCCGGGCTGGCGTAGCGTTCACGCAGGAGGTGCGTGTGCCGACGACCGCGACCGTCACGTTCCTGCTCACCGACGTCGAGGGCTCGACCCGGCTCTGGGAGGGCGACCCGGAGGCGATGTCGCACGCGCTCGCCCGGCACGACGAGCTCGTGGGCGGCGCGGTCGCCCGACATGCCGGGGAGCTGGTGAAGCCGCGGGGAGAGGGCGACAGCACGTTCAGCGTGTTCGTGTCTGCGGCCGACGCGGTGGCGGCCGCCGTCGACCTGCAGTTGGCGCTCGCCCGCGAACCCTGGCTCCCGTCGGCGGTGCTGAAGGTGCGGGCGGGGCTGCACACGGGTGAGGCGTACGAGCGGCACGGCGATTGGTACGGACCGGCTCCCAACCGGGCCGCGCGCATCCGGGGCCTCGGGCACGGAGGCCAGACGATCCTCTCCTCGACGACGGCGGCCCTCGTGCGCGACGCGCTCCCGGGAGGCTGCGCGCTGACCGACCTCGGCTCCCATCGGCTGGCGGGGATCACCGGGTCCGAGCGCGTGTGGCAGCTCGACCACCCCGACCTCCCGCGCGACTTCCCGCCGCTGCGCTCTCCCGACGTGTCCGCGCTGCCGGCCAGGCTCACCTCCTTCGTCGGTCCGGAGTCGCGGATCGCCTCGGTCGCCGCGGCGTTGGAGCGCTCGCGGCTCGTGACGCTGACGGGTCCGGGCGGGATCGGGAAGACACGGCTGGCGGTGGAGGTGTCCGTGCGCACGCCCGACCGCTACCCGGGGGGCGTCTGGATGGTCGACCTGTCCGCGCTGACCGACCCCGCCCTCGTGTGGGCGGCCGTCGCCTCCGCCACCCACACCCCCGAGGGAGCCGGGACGACCCTCTCCGAGGCGGTGACCGCGCGACTGGGAGACGAGCCCTCCTTCGTCGTCCTCGACAACTGCGAACACGTGCTGGACGCCGCGACCGACGTGGCCGCGCAGCTCCTGGACGGCGCCCGCGGGGTCCACCTCCTCGCGACGAGCCGCCAGGACCTGGGCATCGCCGGGGAGACGGTGATCGAGGTGCAGCCGCTCGGGCTCCCGTCCGATGCCGACCCGACCGCCTCCGACGCCTACCGCCTCTTCGTGGACAGGGCCCGTCTCGTCGATCCCGAGTTCGACCCGGACGGCCGGACGCAGGCCATCGCGGACATCGTCGCGCGTCTGGACGGCGTCCCCCTGGCTATAGAGCTCGCCGCATCGCGCGTGCGCGTGCTGTCGGCGGAGGAGATCGACGCCCGACTGGCGGACCGCTTCCGCCTGCTCGTCGGACCCCGGACCGCCCCTGCCCGCACCCGCTCCCTGAGGGCCGCGGTGGACTGGTCCTACGACCTGCTCGACGAGCCGGACCGCCGCCTCTTCGCCAGGTTGTCGGTCTTCGCCTCCCCCTTCACGCTCGAGTGGGCCGAGCGCGTCTGCGGCGACGACGACGTCCTCGACGGGGTGGCGAGGCTGGTGGAGCGGTCGCTCGTGCACGCCGACCGGTCCGGTCCGGTGACGAGGTTCCGCATGCTCGAGACGCTGCGCGCGTACGCGTCCGAGAAGCTCCGCGACTCGGGCGACGCCGACGAGACGCGCGACCGCCACCTGGCCTGGTGCGCCGGGGAGGCCCGCGCGGCCGCGACAGCGATCGAGGTCCGGGACCTGGCCACGGCCTTCGACGCCCTCGAGCCGATCCAGGACGAGATCCGCTCTGCGCTCGACCACGCCGACTCGGCCGGCGCGGCCCGGACCGGCCTCGTCCTGAGCACCCACGTGCACCGGTTCTGGTTGGCGCGCGGGCACTGGACCGAGGCGAGGACGTGGCTCGAGCGCTTCCGCGACGCAACCGACGCGGCCCCCGAGGAGCGGGGCCGGGGGCTCGTCGCCCTCTCGGCCGTCGCGCAGGCCCAGGGCGACCACGAGGCGGCGCGGGAGGCGGCTGCCCTGGCCGCCGCGGCGTTCGGCGAGGACCGCGCGGGGCTCGCGGCGGCCGCGCTGCGGGAGGCGCAGATAGACCGCGCCTCCGGCCGCGCCGACCGGGCCGAGGAGGGGTTCGCCCGCGCGCTAGAGCTCGCCCGCGCCGCGGGCGCGGCGGCGTCGGAAGCCGACGCGCTCGAAGGGCTCGCCTCCGTGGCGCGTATGCGCGGCGACGACGACCGGGCGCGGGAGCTGTACACGGAGGCGCTCGGCGCGCTCGAGGCACGGGGGCTCCCGCCGGGCGGGGGGCTCCTGTTCGGGCTCGCCGCCACGGAGCACGCCCGGGGCCGGCACGCCGAGGCTCGCGCGCTCTACGAGAGGTGCCTGGACCTCGCCCGCTCGCTCGGCGAGCGCAGGCTCGAGTCGGCGGCCGTCGAGGGCGTCGGACGGCTGCACGAGGCGGCCGGCGAGCTCGACGAAGCGCTGGCCAGTTTCCGGGAGGCGCTCGCCATCGACCGGGAGCTGGGCGACCCGGTCGGGGTCGCGGCGGCCCAGTACGTGATCGGCAACGTCCTGCGCAGGCTCGGACGCGCGGCCGAGGCCCGGTCGGCGCTCGATGAGGCCCTCTCCCTCTCCGCTCCCCGCGGCGTCGCGCCGATCGCCGCGGCCACCATGCTCGAGCGCGGCTGGCTCGAGCTCGACGCGGGCCGGGAGTCCGACGCCCGGGAGGTGCTCATCGAGGCGGTCTCCACCTTCGCCGCCATCAGCCACGCGGCAGGCGTCGTGGCGGCGCTGGAGGGCCTGGCGGCGACCCACCTGGTGGACGACCCCCGGCTGGCTGCCTACCTGTACGGACACGCCGACGCCGAGCGCCGTCGCCTCGGCATGCCGCTCGCGCCGTCGGAGACCGGCGACCACCTGGCCCGGGTCGACCGGGTCCGGACGGCCCTCGGGGACGGGTTCGCGCAGCCGTGGGACGAGGGGGCGTCCACCCCGACGCAGGACGTCCTGGCCGCCCTGCGTCCCTAGCTCACGTAGACGTACCGGACCTCGAGCGTGGGGTCCGCGCGCCAGTACCAGCTCACCGCGACCCGCTCCCCGAGAGACTCGCGGTCCCCGTCCCCGAAGACCGTCGGCGCCGGCTCCCGCGAGGTCTCGGTGAGCTTCACGTCGTAGGTCGGCGCGTCCTCGTAGCCGCGGGCGGTGCGGGGGAGCAGGACGACGACGCTGAAGTCTCCCCCCTTGGCCAGCTCCGCGAACTCGAGCGGGTAGACGGCTGAGAACCGGTAGCTCCCGTCCTCTTCCTCGATGATCGGGAGCCGGGCGAAGTAGCGGACGATGCGGTGTCCCTCGCCCAGCTCGAGGCTGAACCGGTGGAACCGGCGCACCTTGCCGAGCAGCCTGTCCGCCGCCTCCGTCTGCGCCCGGCGCATCTCGGCGAACCGGGCGAGCAGGTCGCGGAAGGCGGCCTGTCCGGACTCGACCACCTCCGGCGACTCCGAGGCCGGTTCCCCTCCCAGCCCGGCCGCGGCGTCCCGCTCGTAGTGCCCGGGAGCCAGGAACTGGACCCGCCCCCCCGACCGGACGTCGAGGAGCATCGACGTGTTGATGGTCGCGGTGTCCGGGGTGCCCTTCGGACCGTAGCGGCTGGTCGGTTCGATATCGACGACCGTGTTCTGCCACACGATCGGGATGCGCTCCTCGGGCACGGGCAGCATGGACACGGCGACCTCCTCACTCGGCGTGCCCAGAGGACAGCACGACCGACGCGCAGCCGTCTACCCCACCGCGAACAGCCGCCACTCCCCCGGGACCCCCTTCAGCTCGCGCAGGCCCCGGTCGGCGAACTCGATGCCGGACCCGGCCACGAGCGGCGGCACGGCCCCGGATACGAGCACCTCCCCGGGAGAGGCCTCGGACATGACCCTC
>Ga0247713_1000739_pt1 | contig 18304 bp, 12 predicted proteins | sample 21E_NmetaG_FD_189936 | JGI IMG/M metagenome (GOLD analysis project Ga0247713, IMG submission 189936) | Soil microbial communities from hillslope of Landscape Evolution Observatory, University of Arizona, Oracle, AZ, United States - 2-1-E_N | ecosystem: Engineered > Artificial ecosystem >... | reverse complement strand
CGCCGGCCGAGGTCGAGCACGGCCGGTGCCGGTTCCCGTGGCAGCACCGGCTCGGTGGCGGCCAGCGCGGCGGCGGTCGCGAGGTCGCCGCGCTCGCGGTAGTGCCGCGCCCACCGCGCCCGCTGGATGTCCGCGGTCGCCCGCAGCACCGCCGGGCAGCGGGGGTGGGCGTGCACGGGGCCGAGCGGGAACGCCGCGGTCCCGAAGCAGTGGTCGAAGTGCGCGTGGGTGATCGCGACGGCCACCGGCAGCGCGGTGACCGCCCGCACCGCCGCGGCGAGCTCGGCGCCCTGCCGCGCGTCGCCACGGGTGTCGATCACCAGTGCGCGCTCGGCGCCGAGGACGAGGCCGGTCGTGAGGTCGAGCTCCGCGTACCGGCGGGCGAGCACCCCGTCGCCGACCTCCACCCACCGCCCCTCGGGCCTCACCTGCGGGGGCCTCCGTCCGGTGACGGCGACGCGAGCCACACCCCCGGCGGGGTCCGTCGAGGTCGCGTCCGGTGGCCGTGCCGGCGGTGCTCGTCGCGCATCGAGCGACGGTAGCGTCGGCGGCCGTGACGGTGCAGGAGGTCCTGGGGCGGGTCGGGCTGCCGGCGCCGGTGGCGGAGCTGGCCGCGCGGCGCTGGGACGTCCTGGTGGTCGGCGGCGGGCACAACGGGCTGACGGCGGCGGCCTACCTCGCCCGTGCGGGGCGCTCGGTCCTGGTGCTGGAGGCCCGCGAGCAGCTCGGTGGCGCCGCGACGCTGCAGCGGCCGTTCGCCGATCCCGGATACCTGATCAGCCCCTGCGCGTACCTCGTCGGACTGCTGCACCCGCTCGTCGTCGACGAGCTGGCGCTGCGGCGGCACGGCTTCGAGGTCGCGCTGCTCGACCCGAGCCTGTGGTGCCCCTTCGACGACGGCACCGCGGTGGCGGTGTGGGCCGACCCGGACCGGACGGCCGCGGGCATCGCGGCGCTCGCACCGCGCGACGTCGACGGCTACCGCGCCTACGAGGCGCTGTTCGAGCGGATCCGGGTCCGGCTGCGCTGCGGCGCCCGCGACACCTGGCTCGGCGACAGCCCCGACCGGGCGGAGCTGGCCGAGCTGTTCGCCGGCGACCGGCAGGCGCTGGAGGTGCTGCTGGAGCGCTCGATCGCCGACGTCGTCCAGGAGCACGTGCGTGACGAGCGGATCCGCGCGCTGCTGCACGGCCAGGGTGTGATCGGCACCTGGGCGGGGCCGCGGGACCCGGGCACCGCGGCCGTGCACGCGATGCACGCCATGGGGACGCTGGCCGGCGGTCGGTGGGGCTACGTCCGCGGTGGCACGGGGCGGGTGTCGTTCGCGCTCGCCGACGCCGCGCGCGAGCAGGGTGCGGTGCTGGCGGCCGGCGTGGAGGTGGCCGCGATCGAACCGGGCGAGGGCGTGCACCTGGCCGGCGGCGAGCTGGTGCGGGCCGCCGTCGTGGTCTCGAACGCCGACCCGAAGCGCACCCTCGCCCTCTGCGACCGCGCGCCGGGCGCCGCCGCGGTGCCGGCGCACTTCCGGGACCGGGTGACGGGGTGGCGCTCGACCAGCCCGGTCCTGAAGATCAACTGCGCGATGCGCGGCCTGCCCCTGTTCCGCGCGGCGGCCGACCCCACCCTGCCGCACCGGGCGATGGTGACGATCACCTCTGGGATCGACGCGACCCAGGCCGCGTTCGAGCGCGCCGTGGCGGGCGAGCCCGCGCCGTCGTGGGCCGAGGTGTACTTCCCGTCGCCCTACGATCCCGCGGTGGCGCCGCCCGGACGGCACGTGATGAGCGTGTTCGCCCAGTACGTGCCCTACACCCTCGCCCGCGGCGACTGGCACACCCGACGCGAGGAGATCGCCGACCTCGCCCTGGCCGAGGTGGCCCGGTTCGCCCCTGAGGTCGCCGCGCTCGTCGAGCACCGCGAGGTGCTCGGCCCGCCGGACGTCGAGGCACGCGTCGGGCTCACCGGCGGGCACATCTTCCAGGGCGACTGCCTGCCCGACCAGATGTGGGAGCGCCGGTTCGCCCCGCGCACGCCGGTGGCCGGGCTCTACCTCTGCGGCGCCGCGACCCACCCCGGCGGCAGCGTGATCGGTGCCAACGGGCGCAACGCCGCCATGGCGGTGCTCGCCGACGCCGTGCACTGACCGGAACTCCTCGTCGTCGTCGCCTCAGCGGATCCGCCGACCCGTCTGCGCGCACGAGTACCCGCCGAGCGCCTCCACTTCGGCCCGGAACTCGGGTCGCTCCAGCAGCTCCCACAGCGGGGCCAGCAACGGCGCGTCGAGTGTGGCGGCCCGCAGCACGAGGTCGTAGGGCTCCTGCGCGACCGGGACGAAGTCCAGCCCGAACGCCCGCGCGGCGGCACGGATCCCGAGCCCGGTGTCGACCCGACCCGCGGCGACGGCCGCCGCGACGGCGAGGTGGGTGTGCTCCTCGCGCGTGTAGCCGTCGATCTGCGCGGGATCGACGCTCCGGCCGGCCAGCTCGTGGTCGAGCAGGGCGCGCGTCCCGGCGCCGCGCTGGCGGTTGACGTAGCGCAGTCCCGGGGTGGTCAGGTCGTCGATCCCGGTCAGACCGAGCGGGTTGCCCGGCGCGACGAGCAGCCCCTGCTCGCGGTGCACGAGCCGCACCACCGCGACGTCCTCGCCGCCGAGCAGCCGGTCGACGAAGGGCAGGGTGTAGTCCCCGGTCACGGGATCGAGCAGGTGCGATCCCGCGAGGTGGCACAGCCCGTCGCGCAGCGCGACGAGCCCGCCGAGCGACCCGACGTTCGACGACGCCAGCGTCACCAGGGGGTCCACCGCCCGCAGCGCCGACGCCGCCACGTCGAGGACGAGGTCGTGCGAGCCGATGGCGACGATCGTCCGGTCGATCTCGCCGAGCCCGCGCAGCAGCTCGACGCGCACCTGCTCGCCGGCGTGGTGGCCCTCCAGCCCGGCCGGGACGACGAGCAGGCCGTCCGCGCGGACCAGCGAGGTGAGCACGCCGGCGCCCCGGGGCAGCGGGGTGGCGACGACCTGCCCGCCGACCCGGCCCAGCCGCACCCGTACCCAGTCGTCCATCCCGACCGCGGAGGCGAGCTTGCGTGCCAGCCGGGCGGTGGTGGCCGGGCGCTCGCGTGGGGCCGCGCCCTCCAGCGCCGCCAGCAGCGGGGCGGCGAAGATGTCGAACGTCAACGACGCCGACACCGGGTAACCGGGCGCGCCGAGCACCGGGGTGCGGTCGACCGCGCCGAGCACCACCGGGTGCCCTGGCCGGACGGCGACGCCGTGCACGGCCAGCGTCCCGGCGGCGGCGACGACCCGTGCGGTGTAGTCGTCGCGGCCGGCGCTGGATCCGGCGATGAGCACGACCAGGTCGGCGTCGGCCGCGGCGGCGCGCAGCGCCGCGGTGATCGCCGCCGGGTCGTCGGCGACGATGTCCGTCACCTCGGCCGCGCAGCCGAGCTCGCGGGCCTGCGCGGCGAGCATGAGCGAGTTGGTGTCGAGGATCTCGCCGGGCCCGGCGTCGGTGCCGATCGGGCGGATCTCGTCGCCGGTGGGGACGACCACCACCCGCGGCGGGCGTCGCACGATCAGCTCGGTCGCGCCCGCCGCGGCGGCGGCGGCCACGTCGACCGGGCGCAGGCGGTGCCCGGCCGGCAGCAGCAGCTCGGTGGCGCTGATGTCCTCCCCGATCGAGCGGACGTGCTGGTACGGCGGCACCGCGGCCTGCACCTCGGCGCCGTCGGCGGTGCGGTGCACGTGCTCGCGCATGATCACCGCGTCGTAGCCCTCGGGCAGCGGGTCGCCGGTGTCCACCTCGGCGAAGTCGGTCAGCAGCGCCGGGGCGGTCTCGGCGGCCCCCACGGTGTCGGCCGCGTGCACGGCGATGCCGTCCATGCCGGCGGAGTCGAACGCGGGGGAGGACCGCACCGCCCACACCGGCTCGGCCGTCACCCGCCCGACGGCCTCGGCGACGGGCACGCGGACGGCCTCGACCCGGGCGGGGCACCCGGCCGCCGCGCACGCCTCGTGCCAGGCGCGCGCCGCGTCGGCCGCCGGGACGTCGGAGACGAACGGGCTCGCAGCGCGCACCGCCGGACCGTAGCCGGGCCGCCGTCCGCCCGCTGTACCCGGGGGCTCGCGCCGATCATGGTCGCCGTCGTGCCCGCGGTGGGTCACCGGTAGAGCGTCACGTCCACCTCGGCGCCGGCGTCCAGACCGGTGGCCGGCTCGGGCACGACGACGTACCCGTCGGCCCGGGTCAGCACCGAGAGCAGCGCCGACGGGCCGAAGACCGGTTCCGCGACGCCGTCCCGAACCCGTACCTGCACCACGTCGAGCCGGCCCGCGGCCGAGGCGAGGTCACGCGAGAGCCGGGCCCGCGTCGACGGTTCCGGCGGTGGCGCCGGGCAGCCGGCGAGCCGCCACACCAGCGGCACGCCCACCACCCGGAACACGACGAGCGCGGACAGCGGGTTGCCGGGGAGCCCGATCAGCGGCACCCCGCCGAGATCCGCGAGCAGCGTCGGCTTGCCCGGCCTGAGGGCGAGACCGTGGCACCAGATCTCACCCAGCTCGGCGACCGCGCCCGCGGTCTCGTCGCGGGTGCCCACCGAGGATCCCGCGGAGACGACCAGGAGGTCGGCTCCCGCGACGGCCTCGCGCAGCACGGCGGCGAGCGCCCCGGGGTCGTCCGACACGATCCCGGCGAGCACCGGCGCACCGCCCGCGTCGGTCACCAGCCCGGCGAGCGCCGGGGCGGTGGCGTCGCGGACCTGGCCCGACCCGAGTTCGACCGTGCCCGGCGGGACGACCTCGTCGCCGGTCGACACGATCACCACCCGCGGCCGGGCGTGCACGGCCACCTCCGTGACGCCGGCAGCGGCGAGCAGGCCGAGGTCGGGCGCCCGCAGCGGGCGCCCACCGGGCACCAGCGCGGCTCCCGCGGCGACGTCCTCGTCGGCCCGCACGATCCCTGCGCCGGGCGCGACCGGGCGGGTCACCTCGATCGTGCCGGGCATCGTCTCCGCCGTGTACTCGACCATGACGACGGCATCGGAACCCTCGGGCAGCACCGCGCCCGTCGGGATCGCGACGCAGCCGCCCGGCGGGACGGTGACCTCCGGTGCACGGCCCATCCGCACCGCGCCGGCCAGGTCGAGGTACGACGGCAGGCCCTCGGAGGCGCCGTAGGTGTCGGCGGCGCGCAGCGCGAACCCGTCGACGGTGGAGCGTGCGAAACCGGGCAGCGGCGCGGGGGCGGGGACCTCGGCCGCCGGCACGCGGTGCAGCGCCTGCGCGAGCGGGACGCGCTCGACGGCGGTGCGTCGCGCGGGGCGGAACCCGGCGAGCGCCTCGGCGACGGTGCGGGTGGCGAAGAACTCGCGGCCGCTCACGACCGCCCCGTGCCCCGGCGCTGGTTCGGGGTCACCGGTCCGGCTGGTCCGGCGCGCCCCCGGGCTTCGGCTGCTCCCGGGTGGCGGCGCCACCCTTGGCCAGGCCCAGCACGCTCACCACCGGGCCGAGCGCGACCTGCCCGAGCCCGCAGATCGACGTCTTGCGCAGGGCCTCCTCCAGCTGCAGGATCCGATCCCGCTCGGCCTCGTCCAGCTCGGACCGCCCGGCGAGCAGCTCGTGCGCCTTCGTCGAGCCGACGCGGCACGGCACGCACTTGCCGCAGGACTCGTCGCGGAAGAAGCGCAGCACGTTCGTCGACGCGGCCAGTTGGTCCGTGCCCTCGGCGAGCACCACGACCGCGCCGGAGCCCAGCATCGTCCCGGCTTCGGCGAGGGTGCCGAAGTCCAGCCGCAGGTCGAGCTGGTCGGGGCCGATGAAGTTCGACGACGCCCCGCCCGGCTGCACCGCACCGACAGCCGCGCCGCCGGTGACCCCGCCGGCCAGCTCGATCAGCTCGCGCACCGTGGTGCCCATCGGGACGCAGTACACGTCGGGTCGCTCGACGTGCCCGGAGACCGCGAAGAACTTCCAGCCGACGGACTCGCCCAGGCCCTGGTCGCGCCACCACTGCGCGCCGCGCTGCACGATCACCGGCACGTCGGCGAACGTCTCGACCGAGTTCATCAGCGTCGGGCGCCCGTGCAGCCCGTAGTTGCCGGGGAAGGGCGGCTTGTTGCGCGGCTCGCCGCGGTGGCCCTCCATGCACTCGATGAGCGCGGTCTCCTCGCCGAGGATGTAGCCGCCGGGGGAGACGAAGATCTCGACGTCGAGCCGGCGCCCGGACCCGCACGCGTCGGGCCCGACGACGCCGGCCGCGCGCAGCGCCTCGATCTCCGCGCGCAGCACGTGCTCCTCGGGGCCGTACTCGTGGCGGATGAACACCCAGCCCTGCTCGGCGCCGACCACGGCCATGCCGAGCAGCAGGCCCTCCAGCACCAGGTGCGGCTGGGTGGCGAGGATCTGCCGGTCCTTGAACGTGCCGGGCTCGGACTCGTCGGCGTTGCAGATGACGTACTTCACGTCACCCTCCGCCGCGCGGACCAGCTCCCACTTCCGGCCCGTCGGGAACCCGGCGCCGCCCATGCCGCGCAGCCCGCTGTCCGACAGCGTCGCGACGATCGCGTCGGCATCGAGCTCTCCGGCGAGCAGGGCGCGCAGCGTGGCGTAGCGCTCGCCGACCCCGGAGCCCGCCGGGTAGGCGTCGTTCGGCCACGGCTCGTCGCGGGTGCGGGCGGGCGCCTCGCCGACCCCGGGCCCGCGGGCCCCGTCCACCAGCGCGTCCGTCTCCCCGACCGGCGCCGGCCGCTCGTTCACCGCGACCGCCGGGGCCACGTCGCAGCGGCCCAGGCAGGACACCTCGACGAGCTCGACGTCGGCGTCCGCGCCGTAGCGTTCGCGCAGCTCGGCCAGGCGCGCGTCACCGCCCCGCAGCCAGCACGGCAGGTCGTGGCAGACGTGCAGCGCGACCTTCGGCGGCGGCGTGGTGCGGAAGTGCGGGTAGAACGAGACGAGGCCCTCGATCTCGTAGCGCGGGCGCTGGGTGTCGCGGGCCAGCTCCTCCAGCTCCTCGCGCGGCAGCCAGCCCAGGCGGGCCTGGATCGCGTTCAGCGCAGGGATCAGCGACGGGCCGGGGAACTTCCCGGCGCGCCCCTCCACCCCCGGCACTCTCCGGGCGTGCACCCTCCCGGCGCGCTCCGAGCCGACCGTCGTCATGCCAGGGCCTCCACCTGCACCGCGCAGAACTTGAACTCGGGGATCTTGCCGTACGGGTCGATCTCGTCGATCGTCAGCAGGTTCGCCGCGGCCTCCCGGAAGTGGAACGGGATGAAGCAGTTGCCCAGCTGCTCGCGGTGGCTGATCCGCACCTGCAGCTCGATCTCCCCGCGCCGCGACCGGACGCGCACCCGCTGGCCGTGCGCCAGCCCGCGCTCCGCGGCGTCCTTCGGGTGCAGGTACACCTCGGCGATCGGCGAGATGGTGTCCAGCGCGAAGGAGCGCCGGGTCATCGACCCGGTGTGCCAGTGCTCGAGCAGCCGGCCGGTGTTGAGGACCAGCGGGTACTCCGCGTCCGGCAGTTCCTTGGGCGGCAACCACTGCGCCGGGACGAGGTGCGCGAGCCCGTCCTCGGTGTTGAACCGCTCGTCGAACATCACTATCGTGCCGTCGCTGTGCTCGGGGTCGGCGTTCGGGTAGAGCTTCCCGGACAGGCCCAGGTTCGCGTGCGTCAGGTTCGTGTACGACGGCATGAGCGCGACCATCTCGTCGAACACCTCGCTCGCGCTCGCGTAGTTCCAGTCGAGCCCGATCCGCTGGGCGATGTCCTGGACGATCTCCCAGTCGACCCGGGCCTGGCCCGGCGGGTCCAGCACCTTGCGGCCGAGCTGAACGCGCCGGTCGGTGTTGGTGTAGGTGCCGTCCTTCTCCAGGTACGACGACGCCGGCAGGATCACGTCGGCGAACTCGGCGGTCTCGGTGAGGAAGATGTCCTGCACGACGAGGAAGTCGAGCGCCGAGAGCGCCTTGCGCACCTTGTTGATGTTGGGGTCGGAGAGGAACGGGTTCTCCCCGAGCATGTACATCCCGCGCACGCCGCCGGGCTCCAGCACCGACTTGACGATCTCGGTGACGGTCAGGCCGCGCTTCGGGTCGAGCCGGGTGCCCCACGCCCGCTCGAACCGCTGCCGGGTCGCGTCCCGGTCCACGCCCTGGTAGTCGGGGTAGAACATCGGGATCAGCCCGGCGTCGGAGGCGCCCTGCACGTTGTTCTGCCCGCGCAGCGGGTGCAGCCCGGTGCCCGGGCGCCCGACCTGGCCGGTGATCGAGCACAGCGCGATCAGGCAGCGGGCGTTGTCGGTGCCGGTGGTGTGCTGGGAGATCCCCATGCCCCAGTAGACGACCGCGGCGCCGGCCTCGCCCCAGGTCCGGGCGACCTCGCGGATCGTGTCGGCGTCGACGCCGGTGATCTGCGCGGCGCGCTCCGGCGGGTAGTCGGCGACGGTCCGGGCCAGCTCGTCGTAGTTCGAGGTGCGGGCCGCGATGAACTCGCGGTCGATGAACCCGAGCCGGATGATCTCGTGCATCACGGCGTTGTAGAACGCGACGTCGGTCCCCGGCTTGAGCTGGACGTGGATGTCGGAGTGCTCGGCCACGGTCGACGCGCGCGGGTCGACGTAGATGATCTTCGTTCCCTTGCGGCGAGCCTGCTTGAAGAACGAGCTGGCCACCGGGTGGTTGGCGGTCGGGTTCGACCCGGTGATGATCACGACGTCGGCGTTGACGACGTCGCCGTAGGTGGTGGACACCGCGCCGGAGCCGACACCCTCGAACAGCGCCGCGACCGACGACGCGTGGCACAGCCGCGTGCAGTGGTCGACGTTGTTGGTCCCGAAGCCCGCCCGGATCAGCTTCTGGAAGAGGTAGGCCTCCTCGTTGGAGCACTTCGCCGACCCGAACCCGGCGATCGCGCCCGGGCCACCCTCGGCGTGGACCTCGCGCAGCCGGCGGGCGACGAGGTCGAGCGCCTCCTCCCAGGTGGCCTCCCGGAAGTGCGGCATGACCTCGTCGTAGTCGACGAGGCCGCCCGGCTTGCGGCCCTCGGCCCGGTTCTTGCCGTTCCGCCTGCCGTCGCCGTCGCCCCGGACGTCCGCGGACAGCGGCCCCTTCGGGTACGAGGACTCGACGCGGATCAGCGGGGTGGTGAGCCGCTGCGGGGAGGCCGCGTAGTCCCAGCCGTACCGGCCCTTCACGCACAGCCGGCTCTGCGAGCCGGGCTGCGGGCGGCCCTCGGCGAAGGAGATCGCGCCGCGCTCGCGGTCGACGTAGTAGGTGAGCGCGCAGCCGACCCCGCAGTACGGGCAGACGGAGTCGATCGCGTCGAGCTCCTCGCGCGGCCGGATCGGGATGAGGTTGATCGACTTGTTGGTCAGCGCCCCGGTGGGGCAGGCCTGCACGCACTCGCCGCAGGTCACGCACGAGCTGGCGCCCATCGGGTCGTTCAGGTCGAACGCGATGCGGGTGGCGTAGCCCTTGCCGGAGCGGCCGATGACGTCGTTGCCCTGGATGTCGTCGCAGGCCCGCACGCAGCGGTCGCAGAGGATGCAGGCGTCGTGGTCGACGTCGATGACGGGGTTGGAGGAGTCGCGGCCGCGGCCCGAGCCGCAGGGCAGCGCGGTGGTCTCGCGGGCGACGCCGTACCGGTCGGCGAGCTCGAGCAGCGCGTTGTCGGCGGTGGTCGTCTGCTTCGGATCCTCGGCCCGCGGCGGCTGGTCCGTGAGCAGCAGCTCGGTGAGCACCGCGCGGTTGCGCTCCAGCTCCGCGCTGGCCGTCTTCACCTCCATGCCGTCCTCGCACGGGCGGACGCACGCGGCGGCGAAGACGCGCCCTCCGGTGTCGACGACGCACATGCGGCACACGCCGACCGGGTCGTAGCGGTCGTTGTGGCAGAGCACCGGGATGTCGACGCCCACCTCGCGCGCGGCGTCGTAGATCGTGGTGCCGTCCGGGACGGTCACCTCGTGGCCGTCGATGGATGCCGTGACGGTGCGGATCGCGGTCGACGGTTCGTGCACAGCGGTCATGGGAGGTCCCCCGATCGGCGACGACACTGCGTCCCCTTGACACTAGTTGACGGCGGGCGCGTCGACGCGGGTCACCGGCCCTGCGTCCTCACACCGCGGCCACCGCGGGTGCGGGCGAGCGGTCGGGCTGCGTGAACTGGGTGTGGTGGAGCTCCGCGTACCGCCCGCCCGCCGCGAGCAGCTCCTCGTGCGTACCGCGCTCGACGATCCGCCCGTCCTCCACCACCAGGATCAGGTCGGCGGCGCGGATCGTGGACAGCCGGTGCGCGATCACCACCGCGGTGCGCCCGGCGAGCGCCTCGCCGAGCGCCTCCTGCACCGCGGCCTCCGAGGTGGAGTCCAGGTGCGCCGTCGCCTCGTCGAGCACGACGACCCGGGGCCGGGCGAGCAGCAGCCGGGCGATCGTCAGCCGCTGGCGCTCCCCGCCGGAGAGCCGGTACCCGCGCTCGCCGACGACCGTGTCCAGCCCGTCGGGCAGGGACCGCACGAGGTCGGCGAGCCGGGCGCGTTGCAGCACCTCCCACAGCTCGCGCTCGTCCGCGTCCGGGCGAGCCAGCAGCAGGTTCGAGCGGATGGACTCGTGGAACAGGTGCCCGTCCTGCGTCACCAGGCCGAGCGCGCCGCGGATCGTGTCGAACGACAGGTCCCGGACGTCGACGCCGCCGATCCGCACCGCGCCGGCGTCGACGTCGTAGAGGCGGGGGAGCAGCTGGGCGATGGTGGACTTGCCCGCCCCCGACGAGCCGACCAGCGCGACCATCTGCCCAGGCGCCGCCCGGAACGAGACGTCGTGCAGGACCTCCGTCCCGCCGCGCGCATCGAGCTGCGCGACCTCCTCGAGCGAGGCCAGCGAGACCTTGTCGGCGGACGGGTAACCGAAGCGCACCGCGTCGAACTCCACCGAGAGCGCCCCGTCCGGCAGCGGGCGCGGGTGCGCCGGTTCGGCGACCAGCGGCGGCAGGTCGAGGATCTCGAACACGCGCTCGAAGCTCACCAGCGCGCTCATCACCTCCACCCGGGCGCTGGCCAGCGCGGTGAGCGGGGCGTAGAGGCGGGTCAGCAGCAACGACAGCGCGACGACGTCACCCGTGGCGATCCGGCCGTTCAGCGCGTAGTAGCCGCCGAGCCCGTAGACCAGCGCGAGGGCGAGCGCGGAGACCAGCGTCAGCGCGGTCAGGAAGATCCACTGCAGCATCGCGGTGCGCACGCCGATGTCGCGGACCCGGGCAGCGCGCTCGACGAACTCCCGCGACTCCTCGGCGGGGCGCCCGAACAGCTTGACGAGGGTGGCGCCCGGAGCGGAGAACCGCTCGGTCATCTGCGTGCCCATCGCCGCGTTGTGGTCGGCGGACTCGCGTTCGAGGCTCGCGAGCCGTCGGCCCATCCGCCGGGCCGGCAGGACGAACACCGGCAGCAGCAGCAGCGCCAGCACGGTGACCTGCCAGGACAGGGCGAGCATCACCACGAGGGTGAGCGCGAGCGTCACGAGGTTGCCGACGACCCCCGACAGCGTCCCGCTGAACGCCCGCTGCGCGCCGATCACGTCGTTGTTGAGCCTGCTGACCAGCGCGCCGGTGCGGGTGCGGGTGAAGAAGGCGACCGGCTGGCGCTGCACGTGGTCGAACACCGCGGCCCGCAGGTCCAGGATCAGCGACTCGCCGAGGGTGGAGGACAGCCAGCGCTCGACGATGCCGCCGACCGCCTCGGCGACGGCGATGGCCGCGATCAACCCGGCCAGTGCGACGAGCATGCCGAGCGGGCCGCCGTCGACGATCACGTCGATCACCCGCCCGGCCAGCACCGGCGTGGCCACCGCCAGCGCCGCACCCACCACGCTGACCAGCAGGAACGCGGCCAGCCGCCGCCGGTGCTGCCGGACGAACGCCCAGATCCGGCGCAGCGTGGCCATGGAGAACGGGCGTTTCTCGTCCTGTGCGGTCATGGCCTGGTACATCGAGTGCCAGGCGACCATCTCCATGCTCATGCGCGCTCCCTCGGTTCCCGGCGGAGTGTGCCCGAGGGCACCGACAGTTCGCCGCCACGTTTCGTCGACAACGCTAGGAGCTGAACTCAGGTCGAGGTCAAGGCCGCCGGCACCGGCCCCGCGGCGGCCGCGGGCCACCTTCCCGGCCGCCGGGTGGTCACGGCAGCGCGCAGGCGTTGACCACGTCACCAGCCCGCCGTTCCAGTCCTCGGGCAGCCGGATGACGAACTGCGCGTCGTGGAACCAGGTTCGTCCGGAACGATCCGTGACGCAATGTGTCCGGGCCACCTCGAGCGGTGCCGCCCGATGTGGCCGCGGCCCACTCCGGGCCGGGCCGCGTCAGCCGTCGAGCAGCAGGCCCTCGACGTCGGCCGCGGCCGGGCGGCCCGCCGCGTCCAGCCCGCGGCCGCGGTAGTACCCCGCCACCATCGCGTCGAGCCGCTCGGCCGTCAGCGTGGCCATCCGGCCCGAGCCCAGCTCCAGCGGCGTGTCGAGCATCCGCGGAGGCAGCGTGTCGTCGGCGGCGGTGGCGCCCTCGCGCTGGTTGAACGCGCGCTTGGCGAGCACGATCCGGCGGGCGGCGGTGCGCAGCTCGTCGCCGTCGACGTCCCAGCCGGTGACCGGGCGCAGCAGCGCCGCCCACTCGTCGAAGGGCTCGGTGAACACCCCGCGCAGGAACTTGCAGAGGATCATCGAGTCCATCACCGCGGCGCGGTCCTCGGTGCCGATCGCCGCGGCGACGTGGGCCGCCCCGCCGGAGAGCCGGTCCAGCTCCCCGGACAGGTCGGCCTCGTAGGCGCCGGAGCGGTTGTGGTCCGCGCCCCGGGCGTTGACGGCGAGCCCGAGCGCCATCGACTGTAGCGACCGCGGCTCGTACCCCGGCAGCTCCAGGCCCTTGACCTGCGGCGCGAACGCGATCGAGCCCTGCCCGACCGCTTCCGCCGCCGCGCGCGACCCCTGCGCGAGCAGCTCTCCCAGCGGCGTCGACCGCGCACCGATCTCGTCGAGCGCCCGCAGCAGCGCCGGTCCGTCGCCGAACCGCAGCCACGGTGCGTCGATCAGGCCGCGCTCGGCGCACTCCATCGCCCACGCGATCGTGCCGCCGGCCGAGATCGTGTCCAACCCCAGCTCGTCGCAGCGCGCGCTCGCGGCGAACACGTCGTCCGGGCCGGACACCCCGCACAGCGGCCCGAGCGCGAAGACGTTCTCGTACTCCATCCGCTGCGAGCCGCCGCCCTTGCGCGAGTAGATGTGCTCGCAGCCGATCGAGCACGACGCACAGCTGTTGCGCGCCACCCCGCGCAGCTCGTGCAGCTCCTCGGCGGCCAGCCGGGGGGCGCCGTCGAAGGTGGCGGCGGTGAAGTTGCGCGTGGGCAGCGTCGAGACGGCGTTGAACGCGAGCAGGTTGGCCAGCGTCCCCAGCTCGCGGTACTTCGCCGTGGCGGGGCCGAAGCTGCGTGCCCGCAGGTCCTTCGACGCGGCGAGGACGGCGGCGGGGTCGGCGACGTCCACCCGCGTGCCGGCCCGCACCAGCACGGCCTTGACGTTCTTCGCGCCCAGCACGGCCCCGAGCCCGCCGCGCCCGGCGTGGCGGCCGTCGTGGCTGATCGTCGCGTAGCGCACCCCGCGCTCGCCCGCCGGACCGATGGCCGCCGTCTGCCAGCCCCGGCCGAACCGCTCCCGCGCGGCCTCCTCGGCCGCGGCCGCCGACATCCCGGCCAGCTCGGGCGCCGGTTCGAGCCGCACCCCGGACGCCTCGACGAGCAGCACCGACGGCTGCGCCGCCCGGCCGCGGACCACGATCGCGTCGTGCCCGGTGAGCTTGCCGGAGATCGCGAAACGGCTCGACGCCAGCGCGTCGGTGAGCAGCCCGGTGAGCGGGGACTTCGCGACGACGGCGAACTTGGCCGACGTGGTCAGCGGCGTCCCGACGAGCGGGGAGAACACGAACGCGAGCGGGGCCTCGGGGGCGAGCGGATCGACCCGCGGTGGCGCGAGCCGGTGCATCAACCAGGTCCCCAGCCCGACCCCGCCGAGGTAGGCCCGCAACACCTGCTCGTCGAGCTCCAGGTGCGTCCGGGACGCGCACGCACCATCGACGTCGACGACGAGCGCCCGCCCGAAGTAGCCACCTGCCATGCCTCCGACTGTAGGCCGCGTACGGGGCGGCCACGGCGGGCCGGACGGCCCTGCCGGTCGCCGTGTGACCCACCACACGATCCGGGAGCGTCGCTCGCCCGGACGCCGTCGGACCCTCGGTCGTCGGGCAGCCGGCCGTGCTCGGCACCGGTGTCGTCGGGCTCCTGCTCGTGCGGCTCCCGGCGACGACGCCGGGTCGGCGCGCTCGGGTGGATCGCAGGGTTCCGGTTCGTCGCGCCGGCCTGCCTGTGGGCGGCGGGAGGGCGGCTGCTGGGCTACTAGCCGCCGGCGTCCGCGGACAGGAACGCGACGACGTCGCCGGCCACCAGCGGCAGGCCGGGGTCGCGGGTGATCTGGTCGCCGTTGAGCGCGGCGACGACGTGCCGGTCGAGATCGAGGCCCACGGCGGCGGCCGCGGCGGCCAGCGTGGCGGCGTGCACGACGCGGGTGCCACCCCGCCCGCCCATGGCGAGCGCGCCGTAGCGCTGCACGGTGACCGCGGGTGCGGGGCGCCCGCGAGCGGCGCGGTAGTCGTCGGGCTCGTTGACGTTGAGCAGGGAGTCGAGCGCGGGATCGGCGGCGGCCTGGGCCTGGTCGGCGAGCAGCGCCGCGTCGTCCAGGCGCAGCACGCGGACCTCGTCGAACAGCATCGCCGGGCGCATCCGCCCCCGCGCGATCAGGGCCTCCACCCTCGGCGCCAGCGCGGTGCGGTAGGCCGCCGCGAGCGGCTGTGGATAGCCGCGGGCGACGGGCAGCACGACGTCGAGGTCGTCGGTGAGGCGGGCGAGCACGCGGCGGACGAAAACCGGGTGCAGGAACGGGAGGTCCGTCGAGCAGACGAACGCCGCGGGCGCCCGCTCGGCCAGCGCGGCCAGGCCCGTGGCGATGCCCTGCAGCGGCCCGCGGCCCTCCACCGGATCGGCCACGACCTCGGTCCCGGGCGGCAGCGCCGGCAACTCCTGACCGGGGGCCGCGACCACGACGACCGGCCCGTCCACCGCCCGCGCGACGACGGCCGCGGTCCGGTGCAGCAGCGTGGATCCGTGCCACTCCAGGGCGGCCTTCGCCGTGCCCATCCGCGAGGAGCGGCCGCCCGCGAGCACGATTCCGGCAGTGGCCATGCCGCCGACCCTATGCGCCGCGCCTCCGCGCTCGCGGATTCGCGTCCTCGCAGCGCCGATCCGTGCTGTGAGGACCACAATCCGCGAGCGCGGTCAACACACCACCCGCATCGGGCGGCCGCGGTCGTCGATCTCACGCCCGATCTCCTCCGCCTCCCCGTGAGCCCACCGCGCGGCCGACCAGGCCGCCGCCAGCGCGTCGAGCACGTCGTCGAGCCGGGCACCGGCCGGCAGGTCGGCCAGCGCGACCGCGGGGTCCACCCACCGGGCGAGCGCGGCGATGCGCTGCCCCGCGCCCCGGGCCGTCCGCTTCGCCGCGAACGCGACGTCGGGGGCGAGCGTGCGCAGCGACAGCTCCGGATGCACCTCGACGACGTGCTCCGGCAGCTCCGCGAGCGCGTCCCAGTCACGGATCTTCGAGCCGATGTGGAAGGCCTGGAGGCTGATCGCCCGGCCGGTGAGCGCGCGGGCCACGACGCAGGCCTCGTCGTGCGTGGCGGCGTCGAGCACCGGCCGCGGTGGCGCCGGGAACACCGACGCGCGAGACCGGCCGAGCCGCCGGGCCGTCGCGACGTCGCAGGCCCGTGGCGCCGTCCCGACGGGCAGCCCGAGGGGGATGTCGACGCCGACCGCGGCGCACCCGGCCGTCGCCGCCAGCACCGCGGCGGCATGCGGCCGCACCGACCAGCGCACCCCGGCGGCGCCGATGCGCGCCACCACCCAGCCTCCCGGCACCCCGTCGACGCCGGCGACCTCGGCGATGGGGCAGGATCGCGAACCGTGCGCGTCTACCTCGGCTCCGACCACGCCGGCTTCGAGCTCAAGGCCCGCCTCGTCGAGCATCTGACCAGTCTGGGGGTCGAGCCGGTCGACGTCGGCGCGGCCGTCAACGACCCCGCGGACGACTACCCGCCGTTCTGCATCGAGACCGCGCGCCTGGTCGTCGACGATCCCGGCAGCCTCGGGGTCGTGATCGGCGGCTCGGGCAACGGCGAGCAGATCGCGGCGAACAAGGTGCCCGGCTGCCGGGCCGCGCTGGCGTGGAGCGAGGAGACGGCGCGGCTGGCCCGGGAGCACAACGACGCGCAGGTCATCGGAGTCGGGGCCCGGATGCACACCGTGGCGGAGGCGTTCGCCATCGTCGAGGCGTTCCTCGACACCCCGTTCTCCGGCGACGAGCGCCACCGCCGCCGTATCGCCATGATCGCCGACTACGAGCGCACGGGCGCGGTCCCGGCGCTGCCCGGCTGATCGTGCCCGAGGGCCACACGCTGCACCGGCTCGCGCGGCTGCACCGCCGTCGGTTCGGCGGGCACCCGGTCGCGGTGGGCAGCCCGCAGGGCCGGTTCGCGGCCGGCGCGGAGATCGTCGACGGCCGGGTGCTGGAGGCGGTCGACGCGCACGGCAAGCACCTCTTCCAGCACTACGGCCCGGACCTGGTGGTGCACGTGCACCTGGGCCTCTACGGGCAGTTCTCCGACGAGCGCCTGCCCGCCGCGCAGCCCCGCGGGCTCGTGCGGATGCGGATGGTCGGGCGCACGCACTACGCGGACCTGCGCGGGCCGACGGCCTGCCAACTGATGACCGACGCGGAGGCGGACGCCGTCCACGCGCGGCTGGGCGAGGACCCGCTGCGCCCCGACGCCGACCCGGACCGCGCCTGGGCCCGCATCTCCCGGTCCCGGGCACCCCTCGCGACGCTGCTGATGGATCAGTCGGTCATCGCCGGGGTCGGCAACGTCTACCGGGCCGAGCTGCTGTTCCGCCACGGCCTGGACCCGCAGCTGGCGGGGCGGGCGCTGCGCCGCGAGCAGTGGGACGCGCTGTGGGCGGACCTCGTCGAGCTCATGCAGGACGGCCTCCGCCGCGGGCGGATCGAGACGTTGCGCCCGGAGCACGCGCCGGGCCCGCGCGACCCGGACGAGCCGAGCGGGCGCCGGGTGTACGCCTACCGCCGCACCGGCGAGCCGTGCCGGCTGTGCGGGACGCCGATCGCGCACGGGACGCACCTGGCCCGCAACCTGTTCTGGTGCCCGACCTGCCAGCCGGCGGCGTCGTAGCGGCCGGCCCGGCACCTGCGGGGCAGTCCTACAGGTCGAAGCCGCCGGCGTCGAACCCGCCACCGTCGTCGAAGCCCCCGCCGCCGTCGTGGCCGGCGTCGTCGAACCCGCCGCCGCCCTCGTCGCCGGCGGCGAGGCCGTCCGCGTACCCGGCCTCGTAGCCGGTGCCGGCCATCCCGGAGAACATGGCGCTGAACAGGAGCATCGAGCCGACACCCCAGGCGCCGGCCGCCAGGGCGGGCCGCCACCAGGGCTCGGAGTACCAGCCGGCGGGCACCGGCCGCCCGGCGACGTCCCCACCGGGGTGGTAGTGGCGGTTGCGGTCCGACGGGTGCGGCGAGGCGCTGTACCCGTGCCCCTGCACCTCGACGTCGCGCTCCTCGGTGACGGCGCCGGCCTGTTGCTGGCCGGGCAGCGGCGGGAGCTCGGGGCCGGGGTCCATGCCCATCGCGGTGCGCGCGGCGCGTACGTAGTAGAGCCCCTCGTAGGCGGTCTCGGTGACCTGGCGCGCCTGCGCGACGCTGCGCACCTGGTCCATCTGGGCGCCGGCGGCGGTGTAGCGCTCGGCGGCGTCGGCCAGCGCCTGCTTGGACGGCCCGTCGGTGCCGACCAGGTTCAGCACCTGCCCGCCGAGCCGTTCCACCCACCGGCGCGCCTCGGACCGGGCGTCGTCCAGCTCGCGAGCCTGCGCCGCCTGCCGCCGGCGGGCCAGCCAGACGGCGCCGCCGACCAGCGCCGCGACCACCAGCAGCGCCAGGATCTCGCCCACCCGCACCACTCCTCGTAGCCGTCCCCTCCGGGCAACGGGTGCGGTGCGGGGATCGTTCCCGCGAGGGAACGCCGAGGTCCACGCCGGAGGACACGCCGGCGTGGACCTGGCCGGCGTGGAGGGGTGTCACCGGCCGGGGTCCGTCACCGGGCGTCGCCCGTTCCCGGTCCCCGTGGCATGACTCGGGCGCGGCGCCGCCCACCCCCCGTAACAC
>Ga0247713_1000738_pt1 | contig 18326 bp, 16 predicted proteins | sample 21E_NmetaG_FD_189936 | JGI IMG/M metagenome (GOLD analysis project Ga0247713, IMG submission 189936) | Soil microbial communities from hillslope of Landscape Evolution Observatory, University of Arizona, Oracle, AZ, United States - 2-1-E_N | ecosystem: Engineered > Artificial ecosystem >... | reverse complement strand
CCTACGACTCCCTGACCGCACTCGACGGGCGCCACCTGGCTGTCGTCGCCGGCGGGGTCGTCCTGGCTGCGGCTTCGAAGTCGGCGCAGGTGCCGTTCGCACCCTGGCTGTACTCCGCGATGGCCGGGCCCACCCCGGTGTCGGCGCTCCTGCACTCGGCCACGATGGTGGCGGCGGGCGCGTACGCCCTGATACGCCTGGGCGAGCCGCTCTCCGCGGTCCCGTGGTTCCAGCCGGTCGTCGTGGCGGTTGGCCTGACGACCGCCCTGGCCGGCGGTGTGCTCGCACTCTGCGAAACCCACGCGAAGAGGATCCTCGCCGCGTCGACGTCGGCGCAGTACGGGCTGATGTTCGTGGCGGTGGGCGTCGGCGCGGCCGGTGCCGCCGCCGCGCACCTGGTCGCGCACGGACTGTTCAAGGCGCTGCTCTTCCTTGCCGTGGGCGTCGGCCTCCGCGCTACGGTCACACCCGACGTCAGGCGGTGGCGCCTCGGGCGGCGCGTGCCCGTCGTGGCTTGGTCCGCGGCGGTCGGGGCCGCGGCGCTCGCGGCCGTCCCGCCGCTCGGGGGTGCGTGGACCAAGGGGCAGATCGCCGCCGCTGCGTTGGAGGCGGCCCCAGACATCGGCCGGCTCACGCTCGTCGCGGGGCTGCTGTCGGCCGCGTACGCCGGCAGGCTGCACCTGCTCGCGTTCGGTCGCGGTGAGGCTCCCGCCGGCACCGGGGACCGGCCCCCCTTCGCGGAGCGCGCGACGGCCGTTGTCCTTGCCGCAGCGTCGGTCCTGCTCGGCGCGCTGTGGCTGCCACCCGCCTGGCGGTTCGTGGAGTCGGTCACGGGGAGACCGGTTGTGCACGAGGGCCTCGCCGAGGTGGCGCTGTCCGCGTTCCTCGTCGCGGTCGGGCTCGGGTGGGCGTGGCTGGTCACCCGGGACGTCGACGACCCGTCCGGGTACCTGCCCCCCTGGTTCACGAGGTTCGCAGCCGGGTGGTTCGGAATCCCTGCGGCCGCCGGGCGGGTGGTCGTCGGGCCGACGCTGGCGCTAGCTGCCGCGCTCGCCCGGTTGGACGACGTGGTGGTGGACGCGCCGGCGCGTGCCGTAGGCGGTGCGGCACGCCGCGCGGCTACGGCGCTGCCCTGGTTCGACGATCGCGTGGTCGACATGGGACCCGTTGCGGTGAGCCGGCTGGCACGCGCGCTGTCGGACGCCCTCGCGCGGGTTTTCGAGCGCGGCGTCGACGGTGCGGTCACCGCGCTCGCGGCGGCGACCCAGCGGGTGGGAGATCTTTCTCGCGTGGGTGACGACCGCGGCGTGGACGGCGCCGTCGAGGGGTTCGCGCGCGCGGTCGGCGCGAGCGGCCGCCGGTCGCGGGCGCTGCAGTCCGGGTTGGCGCACCACTACTACGTCATAGCCGTGATCGGGCTGGCCATGGTCGTCGCCGTGGCCGCTTTCGGGAGGTAAGAATTGCTCACAGCCGCCGTGTTCGTCCCGCTCGCCGGCGCAGTCGTCGTGCTTCTCATGAGGCGCGCCTCCGCGCCCGCGCAGCGTTGGTTCTCGGTGGCCGTCGCCGCCCTCCCGCTGGCGCTCATGGTCATCGTGTGGACACGGTTCCAAGGCTCCGGGGGCTTCGAGCTGGTCGAGCACGTCCCGTGGATACCGTCGCTGGGCGTCGCCTACAAGGTCGGCGTCGACGGCATCTCCCTGGTGCTGGCGGCCATGTCGGCCCTGATATTCGTCGCCTCCGCCGCCTACCCGGTCGACGTGAAGGGCCGCGGCCACGAGTACTACGCGTGGCTGCTCTTCCTTGAATGCGTCTCGCTGGGCGTGTTCGTCGCCTTGGACCTGTTCCTGTTCTACGTGTTCTTCGACCTGTCGCTTGTCGGGATGTACTTCCTCATCGGTGTCTGGGGCCACGGCAACGCCCAGCGGGCGGCGCTGAAGTTTTTCATCTACACGCTGGCCGGGTCGCTGGTGATGCTGCTCGCAATCCTCGCGCTGTACCTCGCGACCGACCCGCTGACGTTCGACATCCCGACGCTGATCGAACAGCAGCCGCTCGCGGGGACGGGCCTGGCCGCGACCCTTGTGTTCTTCGGGTTCGCGTTCGGGCTCGGCGTCAAGACGCCTCTGGTGCCGGTGCACACCTGGCTGCCGCCCGCTCACGTCGACGCGCCCGCCCCCGCGTCGGCGATCCTCGCCGGTGTGCTCCTCAAGCTCGGCACGTACGGGTTCATCCGCATCATGCTCCAGATGATGACCGACACGTTCGTGCGGTTCGCCTTCCCCCTGGCGGTCGTCGCCGTCGTTTCGATCGTCTACGGCGCGCTCGTCGCGCTGGGGCAGCCGAACCTCAAGCGGCGCATCGCCTACACGAGCGTCAACCACATGGGCTACACGATCCTCGGTGTCGCCGCCGGTGCCGCCGCGCTCGGCACCGGCGACGTCCGGGCGCAGACGCTCGCGCTGACCGGCGCGACCGTCGAGATGGTGGCGCACGGGCTGATCACCGGCGCGCTGTTCCTGATCAGCGGGAGCTTCTGGCAGCGCGGCGCCAGCTACGAGATCGCAGATTACGGCGGTCTCGCTGGACGCGCTCCCCTGTTGACGGGCGCGTCGGTCGTCGCGGCGTTCGCGAGCCTGGGTCTGCCGGGTCTTGCCGGGTTCGTCGCCGAGTTCCAGATCTTCGTCGGCGCCTTCGCTGTCTACCCGGTTCTCGCCGGGATCGGACTGCTCGGCGTCCTGGTCACCGCGGCGCTGTTCCTGCAACTGCTGCAGCGACTGTTCCTCGGCGACCTGCCCCCGAAGTGGTCGGATTGGCCCGACCTCGGCCGCGCGGAAGCAGGTGCGCTCGCCGCGCTGCTGGTGATGGTCGTGGTCATCGGCGTGGCTCCGCAGTGGGTGCTGACGCCCGTGGAGGCCGCCGTGCGCGCCATCGGGAGCACGTAGCCGGTGGAGATGGACATGGCCGCGGCCGCGGCCGACGTGATCCCCGAGCTGGTCCTGCTCGCCGGCGCGGTCGCCGTGCTGCTCGTCGTCGTGTTCACACCGCGGTCGTGGCAGCGCCGGGCGCCGCTGCTGTCGCTCGCCGTCATCGGCGCCGCTGCGGTTGCGACGTTCGCCCAGCTCGGCGACGAGCAGGCAATCGTCTTCTTCGACACGTGGGCGCTGGACGGGACAGCCGTCCTCGGCAAGCTCGTCGTCCTCGCCGCAGCGGCTGTCTGCGTCGCCCTCTCCGCCGAGTGGTTCGTGACGGACAGGCGGGCGGGCGAGCTGCAGGCGATGCTGCTGTTCGCGACGCTGGGCGCCGTGCTGTTGGCCGGCGCGGCCGACCTCATGGAGTTGACGCTCGCGCTCCTGCTGTCGTCGGCCACCGGGTACGTCCTGGCCGCCTACCACCGCAAGTCCAAGGAGTCCGGCGAGGCCGCGGTCAAGTACTACCTGCTGGGGGCGCTGGCGAACGCGCTCCTGCTGTACGGGGTCGTCGTCCTGTTCGGGCTCGCCGCCTCCACGACCTACCCGGCGCTCGCTGCGGCGCTCCCTGCGGCCGACCCGCGCGGGGTCGTCGCCGGCTTCGCGCTCCTGCTCCTGGGCGTCGCGTTCAAGGTCGGCGCCGTGCCCGTGCACGCGTGGATGCCCGACGTCGCGGAGGGGGCGCCCGCACCGGCCGCCGCGTTCCTGCTGACGGTCCCGAAGGTCGGCGGCGTGATCGCCGTCGCCCGGCTGGCGACGGTGCTCCTCGACGCGCCAGTCGGCTGGCGTCCTGCCCTCGCCGTCGTCGCCGCCGCGACCATGACGCTTGGCAACCTAGCGGCCCTGTGGCAGGACGACGTCCGCCGCCTGCTCGGGTGGTCGGCTGTGTCGCAGACCGGTTACGCGCTCATGGCCCCCGTCGCCGTCGGCCGCAGCGACCTTGCGGTCCCGTCGCTGCTGCTGTTCCTGACCGCGTACGCGGCGGCGAACCTGGCCGCGTTCGGGGCGGTGGTCGAACTGCGCGGTCGTACCGCGATCGACGACTACGCCGGGCTGAGCCGGACGCGGCCGTGGCTTTACGCGACGCTCGCGGTCGCCTTCCTGTCGATGGTGGGGATCCCGCCGCTGGGCGGGTTCGCCGGCAAGCTTGCCCTGTTCGCGGCGGCGCTCGACGCGGGGTACGCATGGCTCGCCGTGCTCGCAGTCGTCAACTCGGTCGCGTCGCTGTTCTACTACGCGAGGGTGCTCGGACCCGGCTACTTCCAGCCGGCGCAGAAACCGCTACCCGTGCTGGGCGCGTGGGCGGCCACCGCCACGGGAGTGGCGGCGGTGGCGACCGTCGCCGTCGGGTTGGCGGCTGAACCCCTCCTGGCGCAGTTCGCCAGCGCAGAACTGCTGCCCTGACGAACGGCAGCAGGCGAACAGGCCCGACGGCAAGCCTCTACTCGTAGGGCTCCGCGGGCTGCTCGATCTGGCGCATCGCGTTGGCCTCGATGATCGGTGGCTCCTGCGAGATCTCGCCGATGGTGTGACCGGGCCGCTCCACCCACTCGCCTTCGACCTCCAGCCAGGTGTCGACCGGTGGCGCCGGCTGGTCCGCGCGAACCGCCACGTTGATGGCCTGCCCGTCGGCGGCGCAGCAGGCGATGGTGAAGCGGGTGAGCTGAAAGGCGATCCCGTCCTCCTCGGACGGGGTGACGAACCCGGTGAGGCGAATGGTCTGCCCCTCCAGGGACCGGTCCGTGTCGTACAGCGCACGGAATGTGTACTCCGACTGGCGCATGGGGATGGCGCCCTCGACCTCTTCGGGCAACGGGCCGAACGCCGCACCGTTGTTGGCCAACGGGCGGTCTGACTGCCGGCCGGCGGCGAACGCGCCCAGGGGCGGGGGCGCGATGAGCAGCAGGGCGAGCAGCGGCAGCGTCAGCAGCCACGCGACCGCCGGCCCGTGGCCCGGCTGGTTGCCATGGCCGTGGTCGGCGTGGCCGTGCATGTCGAGCTGATCCGGCTTGCCGCGGAACGCGCGGACAACCGTGGCGCCGCCGAGCACCACGAGGAAGCCGCCGGCGACCAGCAGCAGCGGCTGGATTCCCGGCCTGACGTAGTTCAGGGCCGCAGAGGTCAGCCCAAGCCGCACGGCGATGCCGCCGACGGCCAGCAGCAGCGCCCCTTGTGTGCGTTCGTCCACTACAGCACCACCTGTCCGACGATGACGGCGACGCCGACGGCGACGGCCAGCGCCAGCGGGGCGAAGCGCACCGCGAACGCCCGCCCGAACACCCCTGCTTGCAGGGCGATGAGCTTGAGGTCGACGACGGGGCCGACCACCAGGAACACCAGCCGCGACGTCAGCGAGAACTGCGTGAGCCCGACGGCCACGAACGCGTCGGCCTCCGAGCAGATCGCCAGCACCACCGCGAGTGCCGCCATCGTCAGCACTGCGAGCACCTCGTTGCCGCCCAGCGTGTCGAGGATGGAGCGCGGGACGACGACCTGGAGCGTTGCCGCCGTGATGCCGCCGAGCACCAGCCAGCCGCCGGCGTGCAGGAAGTCGTGGCGCGCCGTGGAGCTGAAGGCCTCCCAGCGGGTGCCGCCCTCGGGCACACGGTTGCGGGCGCGGTCAAGTAGCGCGTCGCTGCCGAAGCGCCCCCACAGCATCCCGACGGCGACGGCGGTCAGGAGTGAGGCGGCGAAGCGCGCCGCCACCATGAGCGGCTGACCGGGGAACGCGACGGCGGTGGCGACAAGCACCACGGGGTTGATCGCCGGCGCGGAGAGCATGAAGGCGAACGCTGCTGCCGGCGGGGCCCCTCGCGCGGTCAGGCGCCCTGCGATCGGGACCGAGCCGCACTCGCAGCCAGGCAGCGCGAGACCGGCAAGTCCGGCGGCGGGCACGGCAAGGCTGGCCCGCTTGGGGAGGTGCTCGGCGAGCCACCCGGGCGGCAGCAGTGCGGAGATGGCCCCGCTTACGGTCACACCGAGCACCAGGAACGGCAGCGCCTGCACCGCGATTGAGACGAACACCGTCGACCACATCTGCAGGGCGGGGTTGGTGAACAGCCCCTCCATCGCCGGGCGCAGCAGCACCGCCGCGACCAGCAGGAGCGCGAGCAGCTCCAGAGTCGGCAGCTCACGCCGTGCCTGCTGACTGTCTGGCGCTGGTCGCTCCAGGCGGGGCGCTTCCACCGCCATCAGTCGCCCTCCCCAAGTACGTGGCCGTGCGGAACACGGGGAGGATACGTTGTCCCGACGCTTTGTAGTAGAAGTTTCGCAACCCTGTAGGTCGGGATCGTGCGGGGTATGTCAGTGTCCGTGCCGTCGACAGGCGTCTCCCTGGCCGCCCGCTGCCCTTGAGCCCGACCGTCTCGTGGTCAGGGAACGAGCCGGACGTCGGACGTGCGCATCTCGCCGTCGACCTCGTCACGCGTCACGCGGACACGCAGTTTCGCGTCGCGGTTCGTCGGCAGGAGCGCCTGCACCACGCGCGGGGTGGCGTGATCCTCGAGCAGCGTCAGCGTCCCGTCGAGGGCCACGACGCCGTACCCGGACTCGATGCAGTAGCCCATCGTCGCGCAGCTCTTCGTGTGCGCCGCCGCCCGGCCGGCGAGGTCGGGCGGATAGCGACGCAGACAGGCGATGTCCACGACATACCCCACGATCACTTCGGCCGCCACTCGTCGTCCTCTCGTTTCGCGACCACCTACCCGGCAGTCCCAAATGCGCGTGGTGATTTGACCTTTCCCCTCACGCAGGCATAGATACACAGTTGTACGGATATGGAGCAGTTGTCGCACACCTCAGAGGGAGGCCGCCATGAGCTACGCCAAGCAGATGACCGACACGTACCCCCGCTCGTTCAACGTCGACGCCGACAAACTGGTCGCGTGCATCGAGGCCTGTTTCGACTGCGCACAGGCCTGCACTGCGTGCGCCGACGCGTGCCTGTCCGAGGACAAGGTCGCCGAGCTGATCAAGTGCATCCGTCTGAATGCGGACTGCGCCGACGTCTGCCAGACCACCGGCCGCGTGCTCTCGCGTCAGACCGAGTACGACGCGAACGTCACGCGCGCCGTGCTGCAGGCATGCGCTCAGGCGTGCAAGACGTGCGGCGACGAGTGCTCGCAGCACGCAGAAATGGGCATGGAGCACTGCCGCGTCTGCGCGGAGGCGTGCCGACGCTGCGAGCAGGCTTGCAACGAGCTGTTGCAGGCTATGGCCGCGTAACGCATCTTCTCGAAACGGCTCGATGAGCAACGCAGGAAGACTTCGCGCCACCACCGCTGCTGCGGCGGCGGTCGTAGTCGCCTGCGCGCTAGCGGGCCACCTCCTGATGGTGTTCCACGGCGCGTCACCGGTCGCCCCAACTGACCGGTCCAACACGGCCACCACGTCGGCCGAACACGCGACCGGCAGCACCGCGGCGGACTCCCCCGGGCACGGCAGCACGCACGTCCACGCCGTCGCTGGGTGCCTCGCCGTGCTCCTCGCGGCGGCGATCATCACCCTCGGGCGCCAACCGGTCCGATGTGCCGCGACGGGTGCGACCCTTGCTAGCGGAGCTACGGGGATCCTCGTATCGGGTTCGCATGGCGGGCGACACCGCCCCGGCCTCTTCAACTTGGCGGTGTTACTGCAGGTCTAGACGTCGCTGCGCGCAACGGCACCCGCGTACTGGTGCCACCGCCGACGCGACTCAAGGGACACCCGCCGTGACCGGAACACCTGCCGGAACCCGCAGCCACAACCACCAGCGCCCACTTCGCCCGCCGGTTGGGCTTACGGGGGGGAGCGTTGGACCAGGCTGCGTCGACGTACGCGCCGACTGTGGAATTGGTTCCTGCGGTCCCGCCGGTGAGGGAACATGACCCTGCTAGGAGGGGTCTCTGCGGCCGCAGGCGTGTTGCTTGTCGCCGTGGCGAACTACGACGCCCTCGTCACGACCGTGGCGGTGGGCTCGGGCTCACGCCCTCTGACGGCGCGCGTCGCGATGCTCGTGCGACGGCTGCTCCGCCGCTACCCGCGGCTTCTGCCCGCCGGCGGACCGGTCGTCGTCCTCGCGACCATCGGCGTGTGGATCGGGCTGCTGTGGGCCGGCTACACCTTGTTGTTCCTGTCAGCCGACACGGCCGTGACGGTGGCGACGACGGACGCGCCCGCGTCGGTCGTGTCTCGCGTCTACTACGCCGGATACGTGCTGTTCACTCTCGGCAACGGCGGCTACTCCCCCTCCGTCGGCGTCTGGGAGATCGTGACGGTCTTGGCGACGCTGAACGGACTGTTCGTCGTCACGCTGGCCATCACCTACCTCGTGCCAGTCGTCAGCGCGGTCGTGGAGCGGCGTCAGCTCGCCGCACTCGTTACCGCTCTCGGCGACAGCGTCGAAGAAGTCGTGGTGTCGGCCTGGAACGGCAACGACTTCTCATTCCTGGAACAGCAACTCCCGACCATTTCGCAACAGATCCTGCTGACGGCGCAGCGCCACCTCGCCTACCCGGTGCTTCACGACTTTCGCAGCAGCGAGCCGCACAGCGCGTCCGAGCGAACGCTCGCGCTGCTGGACGACGTCGTGCTGGTCCTTGACTGCGGTGTCGAACCCGCAGTGCGCGTGAGCAGCCCGGTCATACGCACCATGCGGTTCGCTATAGACGAAGCACGTCGACTCATGCCAGTAGGGGTCAACGCGCAGGAACCCCCTCCACTGCCCGACCTGCCGCACATCGCGGAACGGGGCATCCCAACGGGCGACCCGCTGGAGTTCGCCGCTGCAGCCGAACGACTGGCGGACCGCCGCCGGCACTTGGCCGCGCTCGTAGAGGCGGCGGCGTGGCGCTGGCCGAACCGCGCTGGCGGAGAGTCGTGAAACCCTCACGAGCGAAGGCGCACGCCCCAGGACGGGCGGAGGGGCGGTGGCGACCGTAACTGAGCTTCGGTTTGTGCTGTCTGACGACCGCGAGGTCGACGGCGGCGATCTTGTACCCGCCATCGCGTCATTGCCGGGCGTACGGGGCGTCGACGTTCACCCGTCGGTGCACGAGGTCTGGGTCCGCGGCCACGACGTTGACCCGCAAGCCGTCAAGGCCGCCATCGAGGCCTCCGGGCACCGTCTCGACGATGCGTACCCGCAAGCCGTCGACGGTCCGCTGTAGCGACACCTGAAGAAGGAGCCACCGCATGACCCACACAAGCCCTTGGCACAAACCAGCACAGCCAGCAGCGTTCGGACCGCTCAGGGCCCAGCGCAGCGTGGACGTGGCGGTCATCGGTGCGGGCATCACCGGGCTGACGACCGCGCTACTCGCCCAGCGCAACGGGGCGCGGGTCGCCGTCATCGAGGCGGAGAGTGTGGCGAGCGGAACGACCGGTCGCACGACTGGCAAGGTGACGTCGCAGCACGGCGAGATCTACGGAAGGTTGACCCGGCGACACGGTCAGGACGTGGCACGGCTGTACGGAGCCGCAAACGAAGCGGCGGTCGGACTGGTCGCCGAACTCGTCTCCGACCTCGACATCCAGTGCGGCTTCGCCCGGGCGGCGGCGTTCACGTACACGACCGACCCACAGTCAGTTCAGCGCCTGCAGGAAGAGGCGGAAACCGCGCGACGGCTCGGGCTTCCGTCCGAGTTCGTCACCGAAACAGACCTGCCCTTCCCGGTGGCTGGGGCCGTCAGGTTTGACAACCAGGCGTACTTCGACGCGGCCCGCTACTGCGGTGCGCTGGCGAACGAAGTCGTCGCGGGCGGCGGCGAGGTGTACGAGCAGAGCCGTGCACTGCGAGTCGAGTGGGAGCGAAGCCCTGTTGTCGTGCGGACGCCAGAAGGAGCGGTGGCCGCCGACCACGTGGTTGTGGCCACGCTCCTGCCCGTCATCGACATCGGCGGGTTCTTCGCGAAGACGCGGCCGAAGCGTTCGTACGGCATTGCGGTGCGGCTCGCCGACAACGCGCCGGCGAGCATGGCGATCTCCGTCGAGTCGCCGAAGCGGTCGACTCGGCCGTGGCCCGCCGGCGGCCCCAACGGCCTCATCGTCGTCGGGGACGGGCACGAAACCGGCCACGAACAAGACACGCAGCGCCACTACGACGCGCTGGAGGGGTGGACACGCGACGTCTTCGGCGAAGCTTCTGTCCACTTCCGCTGGTCGGCGCAGGACTACTCGACACTTGACGAACTGCCCTACGTCGGACGGTCACCCCGCACCACGCACTGCTACGTCGCCACGGGCTTCAACAAGTGGGGCCTGAGCAACGGTACGGCCGCCGCCATGGTGCTGGCTGAACTCATCAACGGTCGTGAGAGCCCCTGGCTCAGAGCATTCGACGCCACGCGAATCGGCGACGCCGCCGCAGTCGTCAAGATGGCCAAGGAGAACGTCCACGTCGGCAAACAGTTCGTGTCCGACCGCGTGGCCCGCTTGACCGCTGACTCGGTACGGGACCTGGCAGCCGGCAGCGGCCGCATAGTGCGCGCCGGGGGTCGCGCTGTGGCGGCCTACCGGGACGCGGACGGGACCGTCCACGCCGTCGACGCGACATGCACGCACATGGGGTGCACGGTCCGCTTCAACGACGCCGAACGAAGTTGGGACTGCCCCTGTCACGGTTCGAGGTTCGCCACGAACGGCGACGTACTGGCCGGACCTGCTGTGCGGCCGCTGAGCGAAGTCGACGTTGAGCACTGACATGAAGTGAGCAGTTCCAACCGAGGCCGTCACGAACGGCCGTGATCAGAAAGGACGCCGGTCCAATGGTGCAGAAAAGCGATGAGAGCAACGGAAACGCCCACGGTGACAACGAGTCACACGATATGGGGATGTACCTGCGCTTCGGCGCGATGATCGTGACCGCGATGGTCGTCATGTACGGCGTGATGTTCGTCAGCGCGTGGGAGTGGAGTCATGTGCGCTGGAGCGGGAGCCGCATGTTCATGGCGCTCACCATGGGCGGGACCATGGGCTTGGTCATGCTGGCGTGGATGCTGAACATGTACCGGAACACGAAGGCCAACGTGGCCGTCGTGGTAGTAAGCATCCTGCTTCTTGCCGGTGCCATCTACCTCGACAGAAGTCAGACGACCGTGCAGGACAACTCCTTCATGAGCGCGATGATTCCGCACCACTCGATGGCCATCCTGCGCTCCGAACGGGCCGAACTCTCAGACGTCCGGGTGTGCGAACTCGCGGTTGAGATCAGCGAGGCGCAGCGCCGGGAGATCTTCGAGATGGACTGGTTGATCGAAGACATAAAGAGCAACGGTGTCGCTGCGACACCTGAGGAGGCGGAGTCCCGACCAGTCCCCGACTACGAGGAACCTGCCGAGCGCCAGTGCCCCACGGGCTGACCCGGCATCCGCACCCCCGAGCCCTGCCGTAGCCCGCCGCGGGCCTAGCGCCGGGCAACGGCCGCGACGCTGCTCGGCGGGCGGAACGACCGCCCCGAGCATACTTACGATGCGTCGAACTACGGGCCGAGGAGCGGGAGGAGGGATGACGTCGAACGGTGCGACGGTGCGTCAGGTAGCCGTCGGGCGCGTCCCCCCGGCCGCGTTCGACCTGGTGACGATGCTTCTGTCGCTGTGGATGGTGGGCGGCGTGTTCGTCGACGGGTGGGCGCACATCAACCTCCCGTCCACGAAGGAGACGTTCTTCACCCCGTGGCACGCGGTCCTGTACTCGGGCTTCACAGCGGTGGCGGCGTGGATGGCCGTGCCGATCGTCCGCGACCGGCACCGCCGGCTGGCCGCGCGAGTGCCCCGCGGGTACGGGCTCGGCCTGGTCGGCCTCGTGGTGTTCGGCGCAGGCGGCGTGGGCGACGGCGTGTGGCACGAGGTGTTCGGCATCGAGGTCGGTATCGACGCGCTGCTCAGCCCCACCCACCTGCTCCTGCTCACAGGCGGTCTGCTCGTGCTGACGAGCCCCCTACGCGCGGCGTGGCACGCGCTCCCAACGGACCCGACGCTGCGCCAGTTCCTGCCCGCGGTCCTGTCGGTGACGCTGACCACCGCGCTGCTGGCCTTCTTCTTCGCCTACGCGTGGGGCGGGATAGACGTCACCCCGGCGACGGCTGTGCCCGCCGCGGCGCTCGACGAGCACTCGCCTGGCCACCGGGAGGCCGAGCAGGTGATAGCCGCCGCGATCCTGGCGCGCGTCCTCACGACCGCGCTGCTCGTCGGCCCGCTGCTGGTCGTCCTAAGACGCTGGCACCCTCCGCCGGGCACCGCGACCATCCTGTTCACGACCGTGTCCGTGCTCGTCTCCGCCTTGTCGGACGAGGCGCCCGCCGCGCTGCTCATCGCGCCCGTGGCCGCCGGAGTCGCCGCGGACGCCGCCGTCGCGCTTCTCGGCGCGCGGACCGCGTCACGGTGGTGGGTGTACGCGTTGGCGTCCGGTGTCGCCCTCGTCCTGTGGGGCGGGCACTTCGCGGCCCTGTCGGCGACCCGCGGCCTTGGGTGGACGCCCGAGCTGTGGGGCGGCGCGGTGTTCATGGGCGTACTCACGGCGGCCGGGCTGTCGGTCCTCGCGTTCCCGCCCCCGTCGCCGTCGTCCGGCCGACACGCCTCCCACGAGTGAGCCTTGCCTAGCGGCGCGGCGCGCGGCGCGCTCGCACGCCGCCGTGCCTGCCACCGCGCCGCCTGCCGAGGTAGAACGTCGCGGCGAGCAGCACTGCGGGCACGCTGAGCGCCCACAATGCGGGGCCGAACTCCGCCCCGGACGCGACGAGCGGAACACTCACCCGGCGGATGCTACTACGCGACGTCGTTTCCCGTCGCGGACGGTCTACGGAGGCACGGCCCGCACGCGCCCGGCGGTGCGCCGCACGGCAGCGGCGACCCCGCGGAGGCCACCCGCCAACTTGGGGATCGACGGGGCGAGGCGGTCGTCCGACCCGTAAACGAGCAGCGCGAGCATCGCGCCGTAGATGGGCAGGTGCCCGATGAGCTCACTACGACCGAGGAAGAACAGCGTCGCGTTGAAGGGGATGCCCGCGACAATCACCGCCGCCTGCGGCGCCGCCCCCGAGATGAGCAGCAGGCCGAACAGCACCTCGACCGCCGCCGTGAAGCGGATGAACACAGAGTCCGCGACATCGATGCCCGTCAGGCTGAACAACTGGAAGGCCGGGTGGTGCTGCAGGAACTCGGCGGCCACGGCAGGGGCGGCCAGCTTCTCACTGAACGCCACCACGATGAGGGAGACGCCGACGCCGACCCGCATGGCCAGGAGCGCCGGCACGACGTCGGCAGGCTCTACGGAGGCGGCCCCGAACCGATCTGGCCCGGGCGGAAGCAGCGTCAGGAAGAGCGCCACACCGAGCAGGTCGGCGGCTTCCACAACGGCCACCGGACCGGCCAGCACGAGCGCGAGCGGCCCGAGAGCAACCACCGAGACCGCGGCCGCGCGCAGCCGCACACCCGTGATAAGCCACACGCCCACGACGCCTTCCGCGAGCGCGACCGCGGATCCACCAGAGACAGCATCCAGGGAGAGGTCCGGGGACAGGTAGGCGTTCGTGACGGCCAAAGCCAGCAGCGATACGCCCAGGTGGACTCCGAGCAGTCGCGGCACCCAGGGGCCCAGCCGCGCCACGAAGGCGAGCAGCCGGAGTTCGGGGACGGGTAGGTGTCGGGCAGCCCCGCGCCACGCCAGGGCGAGGAGCACTGCCACCGCCAGCATGAGCAGCGACGGTCCCGCCGTGGCGAACGCCCAGTCGGTTGGAAGCGCCGCCGCGTCGTCGACGAACCACTTCACGTGGCCGATGACGGGCCTAGCGATCATCGCGAGCCGCCGTGCCGCAGCCGGCGACACCGACGACCGGAACGGAACCCATCACCGAAACCACCCCCTGACTCCCGTCGTAGAACGTTCTACGACATTGTGTCGTAGACTGAGGCGAGCATAGCCCCGCCGGCTAGCAACCTGGCAGTCCCAGCGGCGAGGTCGGACACGATGGAGGTGAGCGTGGCGTCAACAGTCCTGCTCGTCGACGACGACTCGGTGATGCGCGCGGCCCTCAAGAAGCGCCTCGACCTGGAGAACGATGTGAAGGTCGTGGGAGAGGCGGCCGACGGGCGGGTGGCAATCAAGCTCGCAGCCTTGTACCAGCCGGACGTCGTCGTAATCGACAACGAAATGCCCACGATGAACGGCATATCAGCGATGCCCGGCCTGCGAGCCGCTTCGCCAGCCTCCCGCATCATCATGTTCTCCAGCGGTGGACCAGAGGTCAGGTCGGCCGCCTTAGCCGCGGGAGCCGACACCTACATCGACAAGGGGCAGCGCAAAGGCGCCCTCGCGGTCGCCGAAGCCTGCCGCTCACGATCGGGGGAACGGCCCAATTGGCGCCCGTGAGCGGCCACCTGTTTCCGGCCCTGTCGTCGTCTGTGCGCTGCCACGTCCTTGGTCACCGTTGAAGCACTGGAGCCTTGATGTGAGCGTCGTGCTGGAACACGGTCCGGACAGGGCCAAGTCCAGGGGCGGCCGGTTCCGCCGTCCCACCGCGGAGTCAGGCTGGTCGTCGTGGTTCACGACGGTGGACCACAAGAAGATCGGCGTCATGTACTTCCTGACGGCGTTCTTCTTCTTCCTCGTGGGCGGTGTGGAGGCGCTGCTGATCCGGGTGCAGCTCGCGCAACCAGAGATGAGCGTGCTGACCGCCGACCAGTACAACCAGATCTTCACGATGCACGGCCTCACGATGATCTTCTTCGCGGTCATGCCACTGGGCGCCGCGTTCTTCAACTACCTGCTCCCCCTCCAAATCGGCGCCCGCGATGTCGCCTTCCCGCGGCTGAACGCCCTGAGCTACTGGGTCTTCCTCGCCGCCGGGATCTACCTGTACTCCGGGGTGCTGCTGGGCGGCCTGCCTGACGGCGGGTGGTTCAACTACGCGCCCCTGAACCTCATCGGCCCGAACCCGTCGGACATCATCGGCGCCGGCACGCCCGTGGACGCCCACGTCTCGCGCATGGTGCTGTACTCCGTCGGCCTGCAGATCGCCGGGATCGCGTCGCTTGCGTCGGCGCTGAACTTCATCGTGACGATCCTCAACATGCGCGCCCCCGGCATGACGCTCATGCGGCTGCCCATCTTCACGTGGATGATGCTCACCACCTCGTTTCTCATCCTGTTCGCGATGCCCGTCATCGGCGTCGCGCTGTGGCAGCTCCTGTTCGACGTGCGCTACGGCACCAGCTTCTTCAACCCCGCCGGTGGCGGCGACCCCGTTCTGTGGCAGCACATGTTCTGGCTGTTCGGCCACCCCGAGGTCTACATCCTGATCCTGCCGGCGTTCGGCATCGTCTCGGAAATCCTGCCGGTGTTCAGCAAGAAGCCGCTGTTCGGCTACAGCGCGATGGTGTTCTCCGGCATCGCGATCGCCTTTCTGGGCTGGGGCGTGTGGGCGCACCACATGTTCGCCGCAGGAATCGGCCCGGTCGCGAATGCGGCGTTCGGGTTGTCGACGATGTTCATCGCCGTGCCCACGGGCGTGAAGATCTTCAACTGGCTCGGCACGCTGTGGGGCGGCCGCATCAGGATGACGACGCCACTGCTGTTCGCGGTGGGGCTGGTCGCGATGTTCACCATCGGCGGGCTGTCGGGTGTGACGCACGCGATCGTCCCGAGCGACTACCAGCAGACCGACACCTACTACGTCGTGGCGCACCTGCACTACGTGCTGTTCGGCGGCGCGATCTTCGGCATCTTCGCCGGCGTCTACTACTGGTTCCCGAAGGTCACGGGCAGGCTGCTCAGCGAGAGGCTGGGCAGGGTGCACTTCGCCGTGATGTTCGTCGGGTTCAACATGACGTTCGCGCCGATGCACATCCTCGGGCTGTGGGGCATGCCCCGGCGCATCTACACCTACGCCGACGGCATGGGCTGGAACTTCTGGAACATGTTCGAGACCGTCGGCGCCTTCGTCATCGCGCTGAGCATCCTGGTGTTCATCGCGAACCTGGCGGTCAGCGCCCGCAACGGGGAGCCCGCGGGCGACGACCCGTGGGACGCCCGGACCCTTGAGTGGGTCACGGCCAGCCCGCCGCCGCCTCACAACTTCGATGTCCTCCCCGTCGTCCACGCGCGCGACGAGTTCTGGCACCGCAAGTACGTGGAGAAGGAGGGGAACCCAGGGGCGGTGCGCGTCCCCGCAGGGGCGTCGGCCGATCACGACTCGGGCAGCCCCGCCGAGGCGGCGCTGCCGGACACCACCGCGCCGGCGCACGGCCCCGGTCGCGAGGCGTCGGAGGCCATCCACATGCCAAGTCCCTCGTACTACCCGCTGGTGGCGTCGATCGGGCTGCCGGTCATGGGGTGGGGCGTTCTGGCGGGCGGAACGACGCAGGTCGTCTTGCTCGCGCTCGGCGGCCTGGTGCTCCTCACCGGCCTGTTCGGCTGGGTTTTGGAGCCCAGCGTTGCGGAGACGCACTGAGCCAACCCCAGCGCGGAGAACGTCGTCACCTATAACGGGAAGCAGGAGCACGCACGGCGAGTCGGCGGGGAACGCGAGCCGACCGTAGGCGAGGTAGGGGCGCTCAGCCTCCTAGGGCATCCAGCAGTGCCCGCAGCACGTCGAGGTCCTGTAGTTGCTCGTCGCGGGTGTGCTCCGCGAGCTGACGCACGCGCTGGTCCTGGCCGGCCTTGAGGAACAACTCCGCTTGGTGCACTCCGTCGACGTGGTGCAGTGACACGGCGTACAAGAACGCCACGTCGAACGCCTCGCCGGTCGCCTCTTGGAGTCGCCGCATCTGCCGGTGGTGGATGGCTTCGACCTGGCTCGGGGACGGCGCGGGCCTGGCGCGGAACGTGCGGAGCAGCTCGCCGATCTGCTGCAGGTCGTCGGCGAGGGCCGCGACCATCATTGCCGCCTTCGTGCCGACTGCGTCGTCGGTAGCCCGCATGGCGGCAAGTTCTGCCATCGCCAGCCCGTGGTCGTCATGGTGGTGGAGCATGGCGGCGAACGCGACATCCACGGGGGCCGGGTCGCCTACCGGGATGCCGATTCTTGCCAGCTTGTCCCTCAACGTCTTCCGGATGCTCCCGTCGTCCACAGTTGCCCCCATGCGTCCGCGGCCCGAGACGGCTGCCCGGCGGATGCGAAGGAGCGCCATCCGCCGACAGGCGGCATCTGGATGCGTCCCCGCGCACCAGATTCTACGACACGTCGTCGTAGTTCCGCGGCCACAACGTCTCAGTGGACGGCGCAACCGGAACGGCACCCCGCGCGGTGGTCGAAACACCTAACGGAGAGCAGCTCCCAGGGTCGCAGCGACTGCGAGCAGGAACGGAATGCCGCTGATCGTGACAACCGCGCGCCAGTCCTGGCGCCCGAGCACAGCCCCGCCGAGTAGGAGTGCGAAGAGGCTCGACCCGTAGAAGAGAACCATCACTGCCACGGCGCCCTGGTCCTCGGTCAACCTGTTCCTTCGCCCGCTGAGGGCATGTCGCTCTAGCGGCGCCGACGGAACGTGCCGCTTAGGCGCTTCCAGAACGCCGCTACGACCACGGGCACCGCCACCACGCCGCCGACGACGGCTTGGAACACCAGGCTCCCGGCGCTCGGGTCGATGTACGCCGCCGCCGGCGACACCGTCAGCAGGGACAACCCCACCGTGAGGTGCACCAGCAACGCCGCGCGCGCGAGGGGAGTTCGCATCCGAGCCTCCTCTGGGTCGTCCTATCCCGGTGGGCTCGATACTACGCCTCGTAGCAGGTCGACCGCTACCGGCAGTCGAGCGCGCGGGCGAACCTCTCAGCCTGCTCGCGCAGCAGCGACGGGTACCCGCGCTCGTAGTCAGCCGGCGAGACGACCTCCAGCGGGTCGATCTCCAGTAGCTCGACGCCGGCCTCGCGAGCGAGTGCCTCGGCGTCGGCCCTCCCCTCCACCGGCTCCGCGAGCACCGCGCGGATGCCGCGCCGCTCGACCTCCTCGACCAACTCGGCGAGGCGTGCGGGCGACGCGCCGGCCTCGGGCTCGTTGCCGGCGATCCCGAGCTGGTCGAGCCCGCGCGGGCGAAGCAGGTACGCGTACGCCTCGTGGCTGACCAGCGCCTCGTCCTGCTCGCAGTCGCCCAGGGTGTCATCGAGCTCGTCGCCCAGGGCGAGCAGCTCGTCGCGGACCTCCGCCGCCCGGACGCGGAACGCGTCCGCGTCACCCGGTTCCGCGGAGGCGAACGCGTCGCCGACGGCTGACGCGGCCTCGGCCATGAGCGTCGGGTCGAACCACACGTGCGGGTCAACCGCCAGGTCGTCCGGCGCTCCCCCGTCCGCGTCAGAAGCCGGCAGCAGCCGGTCACCGTCGACGGCCTCGACCACCGAGACGACCTGCCCGGAGGAGTCATCGACCGCCTGTTCGACCTGCGGCTGGAA
>Ga0247713_1000737_pt1 | contig 18348 bp, 19 predicted proteins | sample 21E_NmetaG_FD_189936 | JGI IMG/M metagenome (GOLD analysis project Ga0247713, IMG submission 189936) | Soil microbial communities from hillslope of Landscape Evolution Observatory, University of Arizona, Oracle, AZ, United States - 2-1-E_N | ecosystem: Engineered > Artificial ecosystem >... | reverse complement strand
GGTGGCGACTTCGGCGGGGGGGACTTCGGCGGAGGTGGCGACTTCTAGGACCGCCTTGTCGAACTGGTGACAAGAGCGGGGGCTCTAGCCCCCGCCTCTGTCACCAGTTCGTGGTTGGGGGTCTAGAAGGCAGCGACTCCGGTGTCCCACAGGGTGGGGAAGAGCCATAGGGCGAGGCCGAGGGGAAGTAGCACCAGCCTGGGCGCCAGCCCACGCCGGCCCCTGCCCCCGTAGCGCCAGCCTTCGCCCAGCGCGGCCAGCACGAAGCAGAGGACTGCTCCGAGGTAGAAGAAGAACCTGACTTCGTTGTCCACGGCTTTTCGCTGCCTTTCAGTCGGTGGGCTCCGCTACGTGAGCAGCAGGACGAGGATGATGATGAGGATGAGGGTTCCCAACCCGATGTACACGGTGGCTCCTTGTTCTCCGAGGTGGTGAGATACCGTTCGTTCCCTGTCAATGCCGGGACCAAACACCGCCGGTAATTGGCAAAAAGGTTTGGGCGATGCGGAGAGTCGGAACAGGTCTTATAGGCGTACCTATCCGCTCTCAGAAAAGAGGAAGTTATGGGACTCGTCTTGGTGCTCTTGCTGCTCGCGCTGCTGTTGGGCGGCGTCGGTCTGGCCGCGAACGCCCTGTGGTGGGTGCTGATCATCGCCGCCGCCCTGGTGATCGCCAGCGCCTTCGCCGGCTTCGGTCGCCGCAGGACCTGGTAATACCGGTAGCTTTTGCAACCGCCCACCCACCGTCGCTGTCTGTGATAGCGACGGTGGTATGCCGGGCCCGATAGAACCGAAAAAGCCCAACCGCTCCGGCGTGGCCTTTGCCGGCGGGATCGGCGCTCTGGCCGGCCTGTCGCTCACCGCCCATCGGCGGCCGCAACTCCGGGCCGCCGGGGCATGCGCCGGCGCCGCCGTCCTCATGGCCGGCGAGACGCTGGCCCGCCGCCGCCAGCGGCCCGACGAGATCCCGCCGTTGTGGAGCCGCATCCTCACCAGCGGCGCCATGGCCGCTCCCGCGGGCTGGGCGGTAGGGAAGCTGCCGGGAAGCGGCCCGCTGCCCGTCGCCGCCGGCTTCGGTGCCCTCTGCGGGCTCATGGGGTTCCGCCCCCAGAAGGTGGCGTTCGGACCGCTGTTCGGCGCCGGCGCCGGCGCCCTCATGGCCGCCGTCAACTCCCGCACGCCGGCGCCGGCCGTCGCCGCCATCACGGTCGTCGGCTACCGGATCGCCTCGGCCGCCCTGTTCCGGGACGCTCAGGTCTCGCTCCTGCGCGAGCGGGCCCCGGCCGGGGACCTGCCGTTCATCGTCCCCCTCGAGTCGCGGACCCGCTACGTCGGCACCGACTACGTGCGGGCTCTGGCCGAGGTGCTGGAGGGCGACTACGAGCGCGATGCCGCCGACGCCGGCATCGTCGCCTCCATCGACGAGCTGGCCGGTCCCGACTTCGACCCGTCGACCGTCGACGCCCAGGTGCGGGAGTTCTACGAGCACACCACCCGGTTCCGCCTCGACATCGTGCCCGAGTGGCGGCAGTGGGTCCGTCCCGGGTACCTGCTGTACCGCACGGTCGTCGCCCGCCCGCTCGGGCAGGCGAACGTCCCCATGAACCAGCGGGAGGCCCTCCGAGGCATCCACAGCCGCATCGACACCATCGACCGCGACGGCGACGGCGTCGCCGACGTGCGGGGCTGGATCCGGTCCTTCGCCGAGACCGACGCCCCCATCTACGTCGGCATCTACACCACCTACCGCCACGAGGGCCGGGGGTACGTCAGCGTCGGCTTCCCGCTCCCCCAGGCGACGTTCACGGCGACGTTGCTCCCCAAGGGCCGCCCCGGCGGCGGTCTCACCCTCACCTCGAAGAGCGACCTCCCGCATCCCGGCCACTACCTCGCCTACATCGACCCCGCGACCCGGGACATGACCGCGTTGGCCGTCGCCGGCTTCGCCGAGGAGCTCCACGTCCACGTGACCGGCGGGGAGCTCCGGGCCGAGCACGCCTTCTGGGTCTTCGGACTGCCGTTCCTCGTCCTCCACTACCGCATCCGGAAGAAGGCCGGCGACGGTACCGTGGACGGCGATGCGCCGGCCCCTGACCGCTTGCGGCTGGTTGGCGGTGGCCGTCCTCCTGGCCGCTCCGGCGTGCGGGACGGCTGACGCCCTCCGAGCCAGCGCCGGCCCAGCGCCGGCCACGTCGACCACGACCAAGCCGCGGGCGGTCACCGAGACGTCGTGGAGCCCCTTCGCCACCGCCGGCCCGCTCACGTTGACCCACCCGGCCGCGCAGGTGGAGCGGGTGGCCTTCCACCAGTCGGGCCACGACGGCGCCCGCCAACTCACCGCCCTCCCGACCGCAGTGGCGCCCACGACCCTGGAGGACCGCCAGCGCGACACCGGGGCCGCCGGCGCCGCCGACATCGTCGTCGCCCCCGACACCGAGATCCGCTCGCCGGTGACCGGCCGGGTCAAGCGGGCCGGCCGGTACGTCCTGTACTGCAAGCACTCCGACGACTACGTGGTGATCGAGCCCGACGACCGCCCCGGCTGGGAGGTCAAGGTCCTCCACATCGACGGGGTGCGGGTCCGGGCCGGCAACCGGGTCGTCGCCGGCCAGACGGTGCTGGCGCCCCGGGCCACCCAATTGCCGTTCGAGTCCCAGGTCGACAAGGTCCGCACCGCCGACCCCGCGTGGCCGCACGTCCACATCGAGGTCGTCGACCCCACCATCCCCGACCGCCCGACGGGGCCGGGCTGCCCCTGAGCCCCCGTTCTGGTTGCACCTACCCGTCATAGACGCGGGTAAGTGCAACCAGAACGGGTGTGGGCCTACAGGAACTCGGCAAAGTCCTCCAGCAGCTGGCCCTTGCCCTTGGCGCCCACGATCTTCTTCTTCATGACGCCGTCCTTGAACACCATGATCGTGGGGATGCTCATGATGCTGAACCGCTGGGCGATGGCCGGGGCGTCGTCCACGTTCAGCTTGGCCAGGCGGATCTTGCCTTCGTTCTCGATCGCGATCTGCTCCAGCACGGGGGCGACCATGCGGCAGGGGCCACACCACTCGGCCCAGAAGTCGACGATCAGGGGTACCTCGGAAGCGCCCACCTCCTCGTCGAAGGTCTCGTTGGTCAGCTCCAAAAGATTGCCCATCAGCCTCGTGCCTCCTCGTGTGCGGATTGTTGAACGCCGGACGGGCCGGCGGCATTCCTGACCCCGGACGTCACCAATCCGTGGGGGTCTCCATGATCTCGGACTCGTGCGGCTGGGTCTCCAGCCACCGCTCGGCGTCGATGGCGGCCATGCAGCCCGAGCCGGCGGCGGTGATGGCCTGCCGGTAGGTGCGGTCCTGGACGTCGCCGGCGGCGAAGACGCCCTCCACGTTGAGGTGGGTGCCCCGGTGGGTCAGCAGGTACGACGCGTCGTCCATGGCCAGCTGGCCCACGAACAGGTTGGTGTTGGGGTGGTGGCCGATGGCCACGAACAACCCGGTGACGTCGAGCGGCGACAGCTCGCCGGTCTTGACGTTCTTGAGGGTGACGCCGGCGAGGCGTTCCTCGCCGTGGAGCTCGACGGGTACGGAGTCCCAGACGAACTCGATCTTGTCGTTCTTGAACGCCCGCTCCTGCATGATCTTCGACGCCCGCAGGCTGTCACGCCGGTGGATCACGTAGACCTTTTCGGCGAACTTGGTGAGGAAGTTGGCCTCCTCGAGGGCGGAGTCGCCGCCGCCGACCACCGCGATCTTCTGGCCCTTGAAGAAGAAACCGTCGCAGGTGGCGCAGGTGGACACCCCATGGCCGATCAGCCGGCGCTCGTTGTCGAGGCCCAGCATCTTGGCCTTGGCCCCGGTGGCCACGATGACGGCTCGGCCCCGGTACTCGGCGTCGCCCACCCAGATGCGGCCGGGACGGGAGGTGAGGTCGACCTTGTCGACCTTGTCGGTGACGAACTCGGCGCCGAAGCGGGCGGCCTGGGCCCGCATGGCGCCCATCAGCTCGGGGCCCTGGATGCCGTCGACGAAGCCGGGGTAGTTCTCCACCTCGGTGGTGAGCATGAGCTGGCCACCCGGCTGGTCGCCGGTGGAGGAGAGGGCGCCCTCGAACACCAGGGGCCGGAGGTTGGCCCGGGCGGTGTAGATCGCCGCCGTCAACCCCGCCGGTCCCGACCCGATGATGACGACATCCCGGGTCTCGGTCACCGAACTCTCGCTCACACTTCTCCTGTCTTGGCGGCGGGCGCCGACTTCTTGGACCAGGCAAACAGTCCCGCCACGAGGAATATTGCCCCGAGCAGCATGTACGGAAGCCAGACCTCACGAGGCAGCAGATTGTCGAGGGCGTGGATCAGGCCGATGAGGGCGATGATGCCGGCCATGGAGCCCAGGATGAGGGCGATCACGCCGTACACCAGGACACGGGCGACCTTGACGAGGCGGTCGGTGGTGTTGCTGCGGACGACCTCGATGTAGTGGTCGAGCCGGTCCAGCAGGTCCTTGGTCCAGTCTGCGCCCTCCTGAGCCATGCCGGGAGCCTACTCTCGGCACCGTGCGCCCTCCTTTAGCCCTCCTGGCCGGCGCCACCGTGGCGCTGGTCGCGGCCGCCGTCCTGGGCGAGTACGACTTCGACGGCTGGGCGGTGATCGGTTCGGGGCTACTGGTGGGGCTGTTCGTCGCCGAGGCGGTCGTCATCGTGGCCAGGGGCGGGAGCCCGCTCCGGGCGGTGACCTCGGCGGGCCTGGCCGCCGGCGCCCTGCTGTGGGCGGGATGGACCTCCACCGGCCACCGCCTGGGCACGGTCAGCTGGAAGGGGTGGGCGGCGGTGGTGCTGGCGGCGGTGGCCGCCGCGGTCAGGGCCCGGCCGACCGCAGCAGCTCAGCACACCCCTCCTGCGCCAGCATCAGCAGAGTGACACCGCCCGCCGGCGAGGCGAAGCCCAGAACGTAGGCGGGCGAGGTGCCCTGGCGGGCGGTGGCGAAGTAGGTCAGCGGGCCGAGACCTTGCTCCCGGGCCCGGGCCCGCTCCTCGCAGGGCCGGGTGCCCACGGCCTCGGGGGCGATGGTCGCCGCCCCGCCGGCACCGCCTGTGGGGGCGACGCCACCCGCGCCCGGCGTCGCCGAAGGGGCCACATTGACCGCCGCTCCGGTGTTTCCGGTGTTGGCCGCCTGGCCGGCGGCGGCGTCCGACGAGGTCGCCGAGCCGGCCGACGATCGCGCGGTGGCGGCACCGGCCCCCAGCGCCCTCGACCGGAGGGTGGCGGCGTCGGGGAGGTCGCCCAGGTCTGCGACGGGCGTCCCGGGGGCGCCGGGCAGCGCCGACTCGGCCTTGGAATCCAGCGCCGGCCCGGCGAAGGTGGCGGTGCTCTCGTCACTCGACCGGTTGGCCGACAGGAGCAACCCCGACAGGCCGAGCACGGCCACCACCACGGCCGCCACCGCCGGCAGGGCCCACGACCCGGGCGACCAGCGGCGACGGGCGAGCCGTTCGACCTCGGGGCGGGAGGCGGGCGCCGGCTCCACGTCCCGCCCGGCGCCGGCATCGGGGGCCGTGGACCGGACGGCCCGGGCGACGGCCGCCTCGCGCTGCGCCGGCGACGGCACATCGACCGGGGCGGCCACCGTCGCCGACAGCGCCCGCAGCTCGGCCGCCGTCGCCCGGCACCGGGGGCAGCCGGCGACGTGGTCGGCCCACTCGGGGGCCTCCCCGTCGACGTAGGCGCTCAGGGCCTCGAAATCGGCGTGCTCGGCGGCGTTCATGTACTGGTTGGACGATCCCGAAAGGGTCCCCGGTTCCGTCCCGGGGCCAGATGGGGCAGCAACGCGCTCCTACCCCGGGCGATGCGGGAGCGCACGGTCCCGGGCGGGATACCCAGGGTCTGGCCGATCTCTTCGTAGGACAGCCCGCAGACGTCCCGCAGCACCACCGCCGCCCGGTAGTCCGCCGGCAGCGTCTGGAGCGCCTGGTCGAGGTCGAGCCGGGTGGTCACCCCCTCGACCACGTCGACCGGCGCCGCCACCTCGGCCGACCCCTCGGGCAGGCCCGGCTCCGGCCGGCGCCGGCGCCGGCGCAGCTCGTCGAGGCAGGCGTTGGTGGCCACCCGGTACGCCCAGGTGCCGAACGCCGAGCGCCCGTCGAAGCCCGGCAGGCCGCGCACGATCGCCATCAGGGCCTCCTGGCAGGCGTCGGCGGCGTCGGCGTCGTCACCGGTGATGCGCCGGCACAGGGCGAACAGCCGGTCGTAGTGCCGGCGCAGCAGGAGGTCGAGGGCGGCGTGGTCACCGTCCTGGGCGCCCTGCACCAGTTCCGAGTCGTCGCGTTCGATGCCCGGAGGTTATGAGAGGACGAGCTCCCCCACGCCGATGGAGGAGTTGCCGGCCCCGAGGTCGGTGATCCACAACAGGACGGCGCCACCCCGACGGTTCCCCAGGTCGAAGGTGGTGGTACCGCGTTCGATGCCCCGCTTGGTGGCCACCGGCTGGCCCCATGCCTCACGGGTGGCCCGGGGCGACGGCGCCACCAGCACCTCGGCCGCCCATCCACTGCTCGACGACGTCACCTTCAGCTCGTTGAGCTGGTGGGGCCCGTCCAGTTGGAGGATCACGCCGACGCCGGGCTTGAGGCCCCCGAAGTCCCGCCGGCTGTAGCTCTCGGTGGTCCAGACCGTGGCCGGGTCGCCGTCGACCAGGAAGGGGAGCTCGTCGTCGTGCTCGAGGCCGCTGCCGGGCGGAGGATCGAAGGCCAGCGGCGTCGGCTTCGGGATGGCTCCGGGCTCCCCGGCGGTGGTGGCGCCGTCGATCAGGCGCTTCCCGGTGTCGGACCGGAGGAAGAGGATCCCGACGATGGCCAGGGTCACGACGACGGCGGCGATGGCCACCGCCGGCACCGCCCAGGGCCGCTCCTGCTTGGCGAAGCTCGGGGGAACCCCCCGCGGGGGCGTGTGGTCGACGCGGGAGGGCGGCCGCGGCGGCGGGAGGCGAGGGGCGCTCACCACGGCCGTGGCCTCGCCGGCCCGCAGGTCCAGCGCCAGCAGGGCGGTCCGCAGCTCGTCGGCCGACTGGTACCGGTCGTCGGGCCGCTTGGCCATGGCCCGGAGCACGATCTCCTCCAGCGCCCGGGGGACGCCGGCCCGCACCACACCCGGCGCCGGCGGGTTGGTGGTGATGTGCTTGAGGGCGACGGCCATGTCGGTGTCGCCGGTGAACGGGGGCCGGCCGCACACCATCTCGTACAGGACGACGCCGAGGGCGTAGACGTCGGTGCGGCCGTCGACCGCCCGCCCGTCGACCTGTTCGGGGGCCAGGTACTGGGCGGTGCCGATGATGGACCCGGTGCCGGTCAGGGCCTCCGAGGGGGTGGGACGGTCGGGCTCGGACTCCTCGACCGCCTTGGCGATCCCGAAGTCGGCGACCTTCACCCGGCCGTCGGGGCAGATGAGGATGTTGGCCGGCTTGATGTCGCGGTGGACGACGCCGGCCCGGTGGGCGTAGTGCAGGGCGTCGGCCACCTGGGCCCCCACGTGGACGGTCCGCTCCTGCGCCATCGGGCCGGTCTGGTTCAGGACCTGGCGCAGGGTCGACCCGTCGACCAGCTCCATGACGATGAAGGTGACGCCGTCGTCGGTGCCGGTGTCGAAGGTGGCGACCACGTTGGGGTGGGCCAGGCGGGCGGCGGCGATGGCCTCCCGCCGGAACCGCTCCCGGAACGACTCGTCGTCGGCCAGGTGGGAGTGGAGGATCTTTACGGCCACCGGCCGGCCCAGGATCTCGTCGACCGCCTCCCAGACCTCGGCCATCCCGCCCTGGGCCACCAGTCGCTTCAGCCGGTAGCGGCCGGCGAGGACGCGTTCGACCCCCACGCCTGCGGCCCCCAGCGGCTCTGACACCTACTGAACGGTACCGGCCCCGGAGGCGGTCTGGAATGCCACCCCGATGGTCCGGGGGCCGGTGTGGGCGCCCACGACCGCTCCCAGCTGGCCCACGACGATCTGCTCGCGGGGGAAGTGGGCCTGGAGCAGGCCGGTGAGGGTGTCGACGTCGGGAGCGTCGCCGTGCAGCACGGCCAGGTTCTCCACCCCCTCGACCGCACCCACCTGGTCGGCCAGCCACTGCAGCGCCCGCGAGCGGGTCCGCTGCTTGGGGCCGGGCTCGACCTTGCCGTCGACCACCTCGATGCACGGCTTGATCGACAGGATGGAGCCCAGCAGGGCCTGGGCGGCCCCGATGCGCCCGCCCTTCTTCAGGTACTCCAGGGTGTCGAGGCTGCCGAACACCTTGGTACGCCGGGCCATGTCCTCGGCCAGGGCGACGATCTCCTCCAGGCCGGCGCCGGCCGCCGCCCGGCGGGCCGACTCCACCGCGATCATGCCCAGCCCGAGGGTGACCGACAGGGAATCCACCACCTTGACGGGGACGACGTCGGCCACGGCCCGGGCCGCGGCCTGGGCCGACTCACCGGTGGCCGACAGCTTGGAGGACAGGTTCACGCACACCACGCCCCCGGCGCCGGCGTCCGCCGCCTTGCGGAAGACCTCCTCGAAGGCGCCGGGAGCCGGCGCCGCCGTCGACGGCAGCTCGGCCGACGTCGAGCACCGGGCCCAGAACTCCGAGGGACTGAGGTCGACGCGGTCCACCAGCTCCTCGGTGCCGAAGCGGATCTTCAGGGGCACCACCTCGATGCCCAGCTCGGCGACCAGCGCGTCGGGAAGGTCGCAGCTGCTGTCGGTGACGATCTTGACTGTCATTCCTCGGGAACCAACCCTCTCGCTCGGCGGCCTTTCATGGCGTTTCGGCCCCACCACACCGCCAGGAACGTGGCCGCACCCATGGCCACCACCAGGCTTGCACCGGAGGCGGCGGTTGACCGTACCGTGATCCGGGCCCTCCCGACCTCCAGATGGCCGTCGGGTGACTCCATGGTGATGCGGATGGGGAAGGCCCCCGAGGCCCTGGCCACCACGGGGAACCGCTGGATGGTGTTGAGGCGGGTGAGCTCCAGCTCCACCGTGGTGCCGGCGGGGAAGTCGAGCTTGTCGCTCTCGATCCTGACCACCACCCGCACCGGCTTGCCCGTGTTGTTCTTGAAGGTGAGGGGGATCTCCCCGGTACGGGCGGTCAGGGTGAAGGAGCGGCCTTCGGGCATCTCGATCTCGTCGAGCTGGGCCTTCACCTGGCGGTTGGCGCCGGTGACGTAGGCCTCCCGCTGGCGGAGCGTCTTCAGGTCGGAGGACTCGGCCACGAGGAGCTGCTCCTCGATGACCGCCGACGCGGCGTTGCCCGACCCCAGGACGGAGCCGAGCGAGTTCAGGTTGCGGCGGCCCTCGGCGACGTCGGCGGCGACCTCGGCGACGGACCCCGGCGTGGGGATCGCCGGCCTGCGGACCAGGTTGGCGCCGCTGTCGTCCCGCGCGCCGGGCACGGAGGCGAACAGGGTGTCGAGGGACATGGGCTCGATGATGGGGGACAGGGCCAGGCCGCCGGTCACCACATCGGTGAACTGGCGGGTCGGCCGCCAGTCGCGGGGGGCCACGGCGGCCACCCCCCGGCGCTCGTCGTCCCCCGGGCGGTCCAGGTACACGACGGCCAGGTCGGCGAGGAGGTGATGGGCGGACAGGGCCTGGTTGGCCGCCCCGTCGAAGTGGGCGGTGAGGCCGGCGTCGGCCGCCGCCGCCTGGACCCGGGTCGAGCGCCCGCTCAGGACGAAGGGCCGGGTGAGGGTCAGCTTCTGCTCGGGGATCGGGGTGAGCAAGGGCTCGGCGGTCAGCACGCGGTCGAACCCCCGACCGGCGAGGGTGTCGATCACCTTGGGGTCGAGGGCCTCCTCGGCCAGCCACGTCCGGCTGTCCAGCCGGGCACCCAGGATCTCGGTGAGGGTGGCCGCGCCCCGGTTCAGCTGGCTGGCAACCTCACCGTCGAGGCCGGCGCCCATGAGGGCGGCCAGGTTGGCGGGCACGTAGGGGCCGGACAGCATGGTCCGTTCGGCCGCCGCCGAGCGGAGGGAGTTCAGCAGCACCTTGGCTTCACGCTCGTTGCTGGCCGCCAGGGCGGCCACCGTCTCCGGCGTGGGCGCCAGGACGAAGGGTGTGGCCCGGACCGCCTCGACCCCCTGGGCCATGGCGGTGAGGACGTCGCCGTCGGGCAGCACCCGGGTGCCGTCGGGCTGAAGCGCCGGCGGGGCGTGGACGGGGAAGACCAGTGACACACCGAGCTTCGGTGTGACGTGGACCTCCGGGGTGTGCAGGAGGTGGGTGACGAACTTGTCGACCGTGGTGCCGGCCAACCTGTCGCGCAGCTCGACCCGCACCGGGTAGACGCCGTCGCGGGGAGGAAGCAGGACCCGGGACGGGTCGCGGGGCTGGTTCGGGTCGCGGATGGGCACGGTGAGCACGACGTCGCCGTTGGCCTCGGTCCTGAGCCCGGCCAGGGGTACCGGCTGCAGCGTGACGTGGGGCGAGTCGGTCATGCGGTCGGCAAGGGTCTCGCCGAACTCCGACCGGGTGGCCACCGCCGGGAAGACGGTGAGGATGAACTCGAGGTTGGACGCGCCCGGGGGACGGTCGACGTGGACCCGGATCAGGAAGTCGCCGCCGGTGGCCACCCATGGCGTCTGGGCCACGAACGTCATCCGGCCCCGGCCCGCCGGCGCCGGCTGGGCGCCGGCGGCACCGGCGGCCACCAGCAGGGTCAGCACCAGAACGGCGCCGAAACGAGCCCGGCCGGCTCTGGAGGCCACAAGCACAGCCCTCACCCGACCCGCCGGTGGAGCACGGCCAGCTGGATGGGCTCCTCCCGGAACCCCAGGGACAGGTAGAGCTGGAGGGCGGGGTCGTTGCCCAGCTGGGTGTTCACCACCGCCTCGGCGATCCCCTTGCGACGCAACCACCGCAGCCCGTCGATGGCGAGGGCCTGGCCCAGGCCGCTGCGCCGATGGGCGGGGTGCACGGCCAGCCGCTGCAGATAGCCCTGGGTGCCGCTGAGCCCGGTCACGGCATAGGCGACGACGGAACCGCCCCGCCGGGGCGACGCCACCCGGAACCGGCTCACCGGCGTGGCCTCGATGGCTTCGCGCAGCCCTTCGTCGTCCAGGCGCCAGAACGGCGCAAAGGAGCCGGCGTCGACGTCGAGGACGGCCGGCCAGTCCGACGTCTTGCCCCGGCGGAGGGGGACGGCGACCTCGGGCATGCGGGGCAGGTCCTTCAGGTCGTGGCTCAGCAGGTGGAGGCGCTCGTAGACCTCGAAGCCGAGGGCCCTGAACCCTGACTGCTCGGCCGGCGCCAGGGCGCTGGTGACGACCTCCTCGAAACCCCGGGCGGCCAGCGAGTCGAGGCAGCGGTTGAGGAAATCGACCGAGGGGGCGCCGGCCGGCGCCAGCGGGGCCAGGTAGGCGATGCGGCCGTCACCCCGCCACGGACCGGCCCGCGCCCGCTCCCACCCCCACTGGAGGACCTCGGCGGCCACAGTTGCCATTTCTCGGCAATCGTACCGGCGAGGGTGTCTTGGAGGCGGCCGGTAGCGTGGGGTCGATGGTCCCCGAACGCCTCCGACCCCTCCTCGAGGAAGCCGCGCCCCTGGCCGAGCGGTTCGCCGGCGCCGGCTGGCGGCTGTACCTCGTGGGCGGGAGCGTGCGCGACGCCATCCTCGACGTGCCGGTCCAGAAGGACTTGGACTTCACCACCAACGCCCGGCCCGACGACATCGAGGCCGTCGTGCGGGGCTGGGCCGACGCGGCGTGGGACCAGGGCCGGCGCTTCGGCACGATCGGGATCAAGAAGGGCGACCGGACCTACGAGATCACCACCCACCGGGCCGACGCCTACACCGCCGACTCCCGCAAGCCCGATGTGCAGTTCTCCGACGCGGTGGAGGCCGACCTCTCCCGGCGGGACTTCACCGTCAACGCCATGGCGCTCAGCCTCCACCCCGCTCCCGGCCGCTCGGGCCAGCCTGACGCGGAGCTGATCGACCCCTTCGGCGGCCTCGAGGACCTGGCCGCCTACCGCCTCCGCACGCCGCGCTCGCCGGTCGAGTCGTTCACCGACGACCCCCTGCGCATGCTCCGGGCCGCCCGCTTCATCAGCGGTTACCACTTCCTGCCCGACAAGGAGCTCGTCGACGCGGTGAAGTCGCTTCGGGGCCGGTTGGAGATCGTGTCGGCTGAACGCATCCGCGACGAGCTCGACAAGCTGCTCGTCGTCGAGTCGCCGGCCGACGGCCTCTGGTTCCTGGTCAACACCGGCCTGGCCGAGGAGTTCCTGCCCGAGTTGCCGGCGCTGGCCCTGCAGCAGGATCCCATCCACCGCCACAAGGACGTGCTGGCCCACACCATCGCCGTGGTGGAAAAGGCCAGCCCGGACAAGATCCTGCGCCTGGCCGCCCTCCTCCACGACATCGGCAAGCCCAAGACCCGCTCGTTCGGCAAGGGTGGGGTGACGTTCCACCACCATGAGGTGGTGGGCGCCCGCATGGCCGAGGAGCGCATGCGGGCCCTGCGCTACCCCGAGCACGAGATCGCCGATGTTCGCCGGCTGGTCGAGCTGCACCTACGCTTCCACGGCTACGGCGACGACCTCTGGACCGACTCGGCCGTCCGCCGCTACGCCACCGACGCCGGCCCCCTGCTCGAAAAGCTCAACGAGCTGACCCGCTGCGACTGCACCACCCGCAACCAGCGCAAGGCCGCCGAGCTGGCCCGGCGCATGGACATGTTGGAGGAGCGGATCGCCTACCTGAAGGAGCAGGAGGAGCTCGACCGCATCCGCCCGGATCTCGACGGCAACCAGATCATGGCGCACCTCGGCATCCCGCCCGGGCCCGCCGTCGGCCAGGCGTGGAAGTTCCTCTACGAGCTGCGACTGGAGGAGGGCCCCCTCGGCGAGGAGGAGGCCAAGCGCCGGCTCGACGCGTGGTGGTCGAGCCGGCGCTGAGCGATCCCTAGGAGAGCGCCCCGGTCCCGCCCGACTCGCACAGCTGGCGGGCCTCGCCGTAGCACTCGTCGTTACCGTCGCCGCCGACGATCTGGTCGTTGTCCTCCCCGCCGGAGGCGATGTCGTCGCCGGCGCCGGCGGAGATGAAGTCGGCGCCCTGGTCACCGAAGAGGATGTCGTTCCCGTCGCCGCCGGAGATGCGGTCGACACCGGGACCTCCGAAGACGATGTCGTTGCCGGCGCCGGCCGAGATCTGGTCGTCACCCGCTCCGGCGTAGATAACGTCGTTGCCACCGAGGGCGCTGATGAAGTCGTTGCCCGGCGAGCCGCAGATCACGTCGTCACCTTCGGTGCCGGTGATGACGCCGGACCCGGAGATGGTGCAAGGAAGCAGGCGGGCCCAGTCGCACCGGCTCTCGTCGGAGGGGACGTTGGAGATGTTGACTTTGTTGGACCCGTCCAGTGCGTTCATGACGAACAGGTCACTCGGGAAGAAGCGCGACCAGGCGATCTTCTGCCCGTCCGGGGACCAGACGGGGAAGATGTCGAACTCGTTGTCGGGCCCGGTCAGCCGGACGGCGTTCGACCCGTCCACGGAGCTGGCCCGGTAGATCTCCACCTGCAGCGCACCCGGGGTTGGCGCGAAGTCGCGCCGGCTGTGGAAGGTCAGCTGGGAGCCGTCGGGCGACCAGTGGGCGTGAGAGTCCTCCGTGAGCGAGTTCGTCACGCGCGTCTGCACGTCGGCGTTCCCGTCGGCGTTGGCGTCGACGGGCACCAGTGTGTAGATCTCAAAGTCGCCGTCGCGGTTCGTGGTGAAGGCGATTCGGTCGCCCTGGGGCGACCAGTGGGCGAAGCTGTCCTGGAAGTTGTTGTTGGTCATCCGCCGCACGTCGGTGCCGTCGATGGCCATGGTGAAGATCTCCAGCGCGCTGTGGCCGGGACCGGGGGCCACCGGGAACCGGCCCGACTGGAAGGCCAGCCTGGTGCCGTCGGGGCTGAAGGTGCCCGGCCGGTCCTCGCCGGGGCTGAAGGTCAGCCGCCTCACGCCGCTGCCATCGGCGTACATGATGTAGATCTCCTGGTCGCCGCCCTCTCGAAGGCTGGTGAAGGCGATCCGGGTGCCGTCGGGCGACACCGTGGGCTCCAGGTCGTTGAAGGTATTGAACGTCAGCTGCCGCGGCGGTTCGGCGCCGGTCGGGTCGAAGGCGATGATCTCGTTGCTGCCGGTCAGCGTGCTGTTGCAGTAGATCTTCCCGTTGCGACCCGGGAAGGCGGCGCCCACGGGGCCCACGTCGATGGCGGCCAGGGAGCCTAGGAGGGTGAGAGCCCCCACTCCCCTCGCCACGCGGCTCTTGTGCAAAGGAACCTTCGCCATGGTGCGGACTCCATTCGATCGATCGATGTACGCGCGAGCGTCGTCCCCGCCCACCTGGCGTCACGCTAGGGGACGCTCATGTACGGGCTCAATGGATGTGCGTTGCACTTACCGCGGGAACTACTCCGGCCGGCGTAGGGGCGATGCCTCCCGGCGGCCGATGACCGGGTGCCCACCACGCCGTACCGTGGGTGCCGTGACCCGTCGATCGCGGATGGGCGACGCCACCCTGGCTCTTGCCGTGGGCGTGGTCCAGGTGGCCGGCACCTACCTCGCCGGCCGCCGTCAGGCCGACCGGGAGCCCTTCGACGTGCTGGCGGGGCTGTTGCTCGTCGCCGGGCCGGGGGCGCTGGTGGTCCGCCGGCGCTTCCCGGTGGCGGTCTACGTCGCCGCCTTCACCGCGACGCTGGCCTATGTGTCGTTGGGCTACCCGCGGGGGCCGGTCTTCTTCAGCCTCATCGCGTCCTTCCTCACCGTGGTGCTGGCGGGGCATCGGGTCGTGGCGTGGGTCGGGCTGGCGGTGGGCTACGTCTGCTTCCTGTGGGCCGAGGTCGTGTTCCAGGACGCCGACAGCCCCGGCTGGGAGGCCCTCGTCGGTCTCGCCGCCTGGCTCCTCGTGCTGGCCGCCGCCGGCGAAGGGCTGCGCATCCGCCGGGTCCGCACCGAAGAAGCGGCACGCGCACAGGAGGAGGAGGCCCGCCGGCGGGCCGGCGAGGAACGGCTGCGCATCGCCCGGGAGCTGCACGACGTCCTGGCCCACAACATCTCCCTGATCAACGTGCAGGCTGGTGTGGCCTTGCACCTCATGGAGGAACAGCCCGAGCAGGCCCGCACGGCGCTCACGGCCATCAAGGCGGCCAGCAAGGACGCCCTGGGCGAGCTGCGGTCGGTGCTCGACGTGCTGCGCATGACCGGCCCGGGAGGCCGGTCCTGGGGTGAGGTCGACGAGGGCGCGCCCCGGACGCCCACCGCCGGCCTGGAGGACCTCGACCGTTTGGTGTCCGGGGCGACGGCTGCGGGCGTCGATGTCAGGGTGGTCACCGAAGGCACACCGAGGCCGCTGCCGCCCAGTGTCGACCTGGCCGCGTTCCGCATCGTGCAGGAGGCCCTCACCAACGTCACCCGCCACGCCGGCCACGCCACGGCCACCATCTCGCTCACCTACGGCGAGGAGGGGCTCACCGTGGAAGTCGACGACGACGGGCGGGGCGTCAACGGCGCCGGCCCTGGGAGCGGCAACGGGATCCGGGGCATGAAGGAGCGGGCGTCGGCCCTGGGCGGCGAACTCGAGGCGGGGCCGAAGCCGGGAGGGGGGTTCCGGGTGACCGCCTCGCTGCCCGGGTGATTCGCGTCCTGCTGGCCGACGACCAGGCTCTGGTCCGGGCCGGCTTCAAGGCCCTGCTCGACGCCCAGCCCGACATCGAGGTCGTCGGCGAGGCGGGTGACGGCGACCAGGCCTTCAGCCTCACCATGGAGCTGCGCCCCGACGTGGTCCTCATGGACATCCGCATGCCGGGCCGTGATGGCCTGGAGGCGACCCGCATGATCGCCGTCGACGACCGGCTCGCCGCGGTGCGCATCGTCATCCTCACCACCTTCGAGCTCGACGAGTACGTCTTCGAGGCCATCCGCTCCGGCGCCAGCGGGTTCCTGGTCAAGGACACCGAGCCGGTGGAGCTGCTGCGGGCGGTCCGGGCGGTGGCGGCCGGCGACGCCCTGCTCTCGCCCAGCGTGACCCGCAGGCTGATCGGCGAGTTCGCCAGCCGGGCCAAGGAGCCGGCGCTGGGCGCCGAGCTCGACCGCCTCACCGACCGTGAGCGGGAGGTCATGGCCCTCGTCGGCGCCGGCCTCACCAACGAGGAGATCGCCGAAAAGCTGTACATGAGCCCGGCGACGTCGAAGACCCATGTGAGCCGGGCCATGGTGAAGCTGGGCGCCCGCGACCGGGCCCAGCTGGTGGTGTTCGCCTACGAGTCGGGCCTGGTCCGGCCGGGCTGGAGCGCACCGCCGGGGGCGTAGGAGCAATGCCTCCGTCCGCAGGACGACCGCGACGGTTTCGGAGCGGGCGATGGCCTCCGGCCATCCACAGGCCCGTCGGGCGGCCAAGCTCGACGTGCTGGCGGCCATCGCCACATAGAGTCGCCGGTCATGCCGCCGCCCACACCGGAACAGATCGCCGCCCGCCACGGATGGGCGGTCGACGCACTCGAGCGACGCACGGCGATCGTCGAGGGGCTCGTGGCCAGGAGCCGCGAGCCCCTCGACTGGTTGGGCCTGCAGCGCCTGGTCCGCCGCTTTCTCGGCTACGCCGGCCCCTCGTCGCCGTCACGGCCCCGGCCGGAGGCGGTTGCCGCCGCCTACGACCGTCACGTGGCCGAGCTGCAGGCCGTGGCGTCACTGGTAGAGGCCGAGCTGGCCGACGTCGCCCCTGACGCCCTGGCCGAGGCGCGAAGCCGGCTCGGGCTGCGGCTGGCCCTCATCGGCAAGGGCGGCGCCGGCAAGACCGTGCTCTCCTCCACCCTGGCCCGCACCCTGGCGCGGCGGGGGCGGAAGGTGCTCGCCGTCGACCTCGACACCTGCCCAGGGCTGGCCTTCAGCCTCGGCATCCCGGTCGACGACGCCGGCCTGCCGCTCGAAGCGCTGGAGGAGCAGCCGGCGGCGCCGTACGGGTGGCAGCTGGCCGCCGGCCTCACCCCCGACGAGGCCGTCGAGCGCTTCGCCGGCGTCGCCCCCGACGGCATCCGGTTCATGGGGATGGGCAAGATCGGCGCCGTGGACAAGGACAAGGCCCGGATGTCGGTGGCCGCCGTCCGCCAGATCCTCATGGGCTTCGCCGACCCGAGCTGCGACGTCATCGCCGACCTGGAAGCGGGCCCGACCACGCCATTCGAGAACTACCACGAGTTCGCCGACGACGTGGTGGTCGTCGTGGGGCCGGCGTGGCGCTCGGCCATGACCGCCCGCCGCCTGATCCCGATGGTCGGCGACCGACGCCTGACGATCGTCGCCAACCGCTGGCGCGACGAGCCCGACCACCCGGGCCTGGCGCCGGCCATCCGCATCCCCAACGACCCGGCGCTCACCCAGGCCGAGCGCGAGGGCCGCTCCCCGTTCGAGGCCTGCCCCGACTCGCCGGCGGTCCGGGCCATCGGCCGGCTGGCCGACCTGCTGCTGGCCAGGCCTAACCCGAACCGGTGACGTTTTCCGGGGTCCCGACCCCCGGATCTGTCACCAGTTCGTAGGCGGCCCGCACCCGGAGGGCACCGCGTCCCCGCTGCTGTGCACCGGCGACGCGCTGTTCGCCGGCGGCACCGGGCGCTGCGACCTACCCGGTGGCTCACGGGCGCTGGCCGACGCGTCGCTACGTACGCTGCTCGAGACGCTGCCGGCGGCCACGATCGTCCTGCCCGGCCACGGCGGGTTGACCACCGTCGGAGCAGAACGCGACGTCAGCGACCCGACTCTGGCGGCGTAGGACCTTCATTCTCTCCCGGCCACCAGCCGGCGGCGACGCCGGCGTGGATTGCGGCGCCACGCGCCACCGCTGCTGAGACGGCCGATCGCACGACGGGGACGGGGAGGGCGGCGGCCTTCGCCCGCAGCCACGGCTCGCTGACGCTGCCCCCTCCGAACACGACGACCCGCGTGCGGGGGCCGATCACGCCGGTGAGCCGGTGGTAGGCGTCGACGGTACGAGCGGTGAGGTCGTCGAGCACGCCGGCCCAGATCCGGCCCCGCTCGTCACCGGGCTCCAGGACGTCGCACTCCGCCGGCGAGAGCCCGAGCGACGCGGCCGCCTCCTCGATGGTCGGGCCGGCGCGGGCGGCGCTGACCATGACCGCCCAGTCGCTCCCACCGGGGTAGACGGAGACCGCGGCCCGGTTCGACATGGCCGCGGCCATGTCGGGAGCGGCGGACATCCGGCCGGCGACCGTCTCCGCCGTGCCGACCGAGTTGGCGACGTCGCCGGCGCCGACGCCGGCACCCGCCATCCCGGCCAGGTGGTCGTGACCGGCAACGGTCACAGGGATCCCCTCGGCGAGCCCCGACCACGCCGCCCCC
>Ga0247713_1000736_pt1 | contig 18357 bp, 11 predicted proteins | sample 21E_NmetaG_FD_189936 | JGI IMG/M metagenome (GOLD analysis project Ga0247713, IMG submission 189936) | Soil microbial communities from hillslope of Landscape Evolution Observatory, University of Arizona, Oracle, AZ, United States - 2-1-E_N | ecosystem: Engineered > Artificial ecosystem >... | reverse complement strand
GCCTTTGCCGACGTAGTCGTTGGCTTCGCCGGTGAGGATGAAGTCCACGCCGTCGCTCAGGAAGGCGCCGAAGCTCTGGCCGGCCTCACCCTCGAACCGGACGGTGGCCTTGCCGGGGGGCGCCTTGTCGCCGTGATCGTGGGCGACAGCCCCGCCAAGACGGGCGCCGATGGTCCGGTCCTTGTTGTGGATGGGGAACGAGACATCCACCTCTCCGCCCTCGAGGAGCGTCTTGATGCAGGCATCGAAAACCTCGTCGCCCAGCTCGGAGGTGGGCTGCTGGATCGGGTGGGACGCCACGAAGTGCCTGGTGCCCTCCTCCTGGTGCATCATCGGGCTCACGTCCAGCATTTTGGCCCGGTCGCTCTTCAGGTCGGCCTCCAGAAGATCCATGCGGCCGATGGCCTCGTCCAGCGACCGCAGCCCTAGCGATGCCAGAATGCGGCGGGTCTCCTCGGCCACGAACAGCAGGTACCGGGCCACCTTCTCCGGCGTGCCGGTGAACTTCGCTCGGAGGTCCTTGCGCTGGGTGGCGATGCCCACCGGGCAGGTGTCGCGGTGGCAGGCCCGCACCATGATGCAGCCCTCGGCCAGCAGCAGCGAGGTCCCGAACGAGTACTCGTCGGCGCCCAGCAGCGCGGCCATGATCACGTCGCGGCCGCTCTTCATGCCGCCGTCGACCCGGATCTTCACCCGGTCCCGCAGGCCGTTCTGCATGAGGGTCTGCTGGGTCTCGGCGATACCGATCTCCCAGGGCAGGCCGGCGTTCTTGATGGAGGACAGGGCGCTGGCGCCGGTTCCTCCGTCCCAGCCGGAGATCTGCACCACATCGGCCAGGGCCTTGGCCACGCCGGCGGCAATGGTGCCCACCCCGGCCTCGGCTACCAGCTTCACCGACACGGTCGAGCTCTGGTTGACCTGCTTGAGGTCGAAGATCAGCTGGGCCAGGTCCTCGATGGAGTAGATGTCGTGATGCGGCGGGGGAGAGATCAGCGCGACCCCGGGACGGGTGTGCCTGAGGGCGGCGATCTCCTCGGTTACCTTGTGGCCCGGAAGCTGGCCCCCCTCGCCGGGCTTGGAGCCCTGGGCGATCTTGATCTGGATCTCCTCGGCCCACGACAGGTACTCCGGGGTGACCCCGAAGCGCCCGGAAGCCACCTGCTTGACCTTGCAGCGCCGTTCGTCGCGGTAGCGACTGGGGTCCTCGCCGCCCTCGCCCGAGTTGGCCGAGCCACCGATGGAGTTGAGTGCGATGGCCAGCGTCTCGTGGGCCTCGGCACCGATGGCGCCGTGGCTGATCGCCCCGGTGGAGAACCGCCGGGTGATGGCCTCAACCGGCTCCACCTCGTCCAGCGCAATGGGCTCGGCCGCCTTGAACCTGAACAGGTCCCGGGGTTCGGTCTGGGGACGCTGCTCCACCAGGGCGGCAAACTTGCTGTAGGTATTCCACTCACCGTTGGCCACCGCCTCCTGCAGGGTGTCGACCACGTCCGGGTTGGTGGCGTGGTACTCGCCGTTGTTGCGGTGCTTGATGTATCCGGGATGCGGCACCTTCGGAGCGGTCTCGTACCCCTTCGCGTGCCGCTTCAGCACGTCCTCGGCAATCTCGGCCAGGCCGATCCCGCCCATGGGCGACGGGGTGCCGGTGAACGCCAGGTCGATGACTTCGCGACCGATCCCGATCGCATCGAAGATCTGGGCGCCCCGGTAGGAATCGGTGGTGGAAATGCCCATCTTGGACATGATCTTCAGCACGCCCTCCTCCACCGCCAGCCGGTACCGCATCAACGCTTCTTGAACCGGGATATCTTCGCCCAGGCGGCCCTTGGCGACGATGTCGGTGAGCGACTCCAAAGCCAGGCGCGGGCAGATGGCCTCGGCCCCGTAACCCAGAAGGCAGGCGAAATGGTGGACTTCTCGCGCTTCGTCGGTCTCGACGACCAGGCTGGTGCGGGTGCGATGGCCCGAGCCCATCAGGCGCTGGTGGACCGCGCCCACTGCCAGCAGCATGGGGATCGGTGCACGATCGGGACCGGTGTCGCGGTCCGAGATTGTGATGATCCCGCTGCCGATGCGGGCGGCCTGCTCGGCCTCCTCACAGATCTGTTCCAGCCGGTCCAGCATGCCCTGCCTGCCGTCTTCGACCTTGAAGGTGGCATCCAGCCGGTAGCCTCCCAACGTCTTGAAGAGGAAGAAAGTGTCCAGCTCCAGCAGCGATGCCCCTTCCGGACGCTCCCACAAGACGGGGTCGTGCGGGCCGATCAGGGTGCGGATGCTCATTACCGAGCGCTCCCGCATGTGGTCGATGGCCGGGTTGGTCACCTGGGCGAAGCGCTGCTTGAAATAGTTGTACAGCGGACGGTTGAACTCGCTCAGCACCGCCGGCGAGGTGTCGTCGCCCATCGAGGAGGTCGGCTCGTGGGCGGTGGAGGCCATCGGCCGCAGAATGACGGTGAACTCTTCTTTGGTGTATCCGAAGGCCACCTGGCGGTTCACCAGGTCGGAGGGAACCTGGGGATCCGGAGCCACCAACGACGTCTGGGTCAGGTGCTCGGACACCCACTTGCCGTAGGGCTGACGCTTGGCGAGGCGCTCTTTGACCGGGTCGAAGATGAAGCCGCCGTCTTCGGGGTCCACCACCAGCATCTGCCCCGGTCCGAGCTTGCCGCGCTTCACCATGCCGTGGCCACGGGTGTAGATGGAGCCGGCCTCGGAGGAGCAGGCAACGAAGCCGTCCTCGCATACCGAGTAGCGCAGCGGCCGCAGGCCGTTGCGGTCCAGGGCCGCCCCGATTTTGTAGCCGTCGGTGAACACCAGGCCGGCGGGTCCGTCCCACGCCTCCATCAAGCATGAGTGGTACCGGTAGAAGTCGCGCACCTCGTCGTCCAGGTCTTCGAGCTTCTCCCAGGCGCACGGAATAAGCATTGCCATGGCGTGGGTCACGTCACGGCCCTCGCGGTTGAGCAGCTCCAGGACGTTGTCGAACATGGCGGAGTCGGAACCGTTCTCGTCGATGACCGGGCGAAGGAGCTCCTCTTCCAGCAGGTTGCGCTTGCCCAGGCGGCCCTCACGAGCCTTCATCCGGTTGATGTTGCCGGCGATGGTGTTGATCTCTCCGTTGTGGCAGCTCTGGCGGAACGGCTGCGCCCGTTCCCAGGTCGGCGCGGTGTTGGTGGAGAACCGCTGGTGAAACATCGCAAATGGGGCGGTGAAGTTGTCCCGCGCCAGGTCAGGGTAGAACTCGGCAAGCTGATCGGCGACCACCAGCGCCTTGTAGGTGATGGTGAGGAACGAGAACGAGGGGAAGTAGAGCCGGATGCCGGAGTCCTGGCAGGCCTTTTCGGAGCGCTTGCGGGCGCGCACGCACCTGCGTTCGGCTTCGGCGGTATCCACCCCCACCGGCCGCAGCAGGATGGCCTGCTCTATGCCGGGGTGGATCTGCCGGGCCTGATCGCCGATGTAGTCCAGCTCCATGGGAACCTCGCGCCATCCCAGGACGCCGATCCCCTCGTGGTGGCAGGCTTCCTCGACGATCGCCCGGTGGCCGGTGGTGCCGGGGGGCCACACGAAAGCCATCGCCACGCCGATGAAGGCGGGGTCGGCGTCGGAGTGCAGCTCCGAGGCGAAGAACTGGGCGGGGAGGGGGAGCAGCAGGCCGGCGCCGTCGCCGCTCTTGGAATCGGCGGCCACCGCTCCGCGGTGCCTTACCCGGCACAGGGAGTAAAGGGCGGACTCGACGATGGACCGGCTTGACCGGCCCTGGACATCGGCAACGAATCCGATACCGCAGGCGTCACGCTCGTAGCGGGGGTTGTACAGACCCTGGTAGGCGTTCAGCTCGGGGCTCCTTCCTGACAGCGCCATTTTCTCTTTGGGCTGCCGAATCCTGATGGCGCCCGCGCGGGCGACAGGTGTTGCGAAAACCTTACATAAAACAAACATAAAAGAAGCGCCCGCCGAAGCGAGCGCCATTGCTCAAACCGTATCGATTTTCGGGATGTAGTGTAGCTGAATAATTTCGGCTTGTTAAGTGACCGGACGGCAGACCGAACCGCCCGGCTAACCAGGCGGTCCGAACGTTAGCTGACCGTCAGCTGTAACTCCATTCCGAGATCCTTGTGGATCCTGCCGTCCTCGGTTTCCAGGATGCACTGCAAAGTGTATTCGCCCGGTTCCAGCCGGAGGGCAAGCGCCTCGGGTTCAACCCCCGGAGCAAACTCCTCGATCTCGCCAAGAGCCCTCCCCGAGGAGTCGAGAACCTCGAGCTCATGGTTCTCCGTACCCTCGTTATGGGCGGTGAAATAGACGTTGGGCCCCTGCGCGGTATCGGGGCCTTCGAACGCGTAGTCCACGAGCCGGTAATCCAGCAGGCTGTCGGCTTCGGACCGGTCGAATGCTGCAGAATCGTCCCCCCCGCGGTCACCGCACCCTGCGGCCAGCAAAAGCGCGGTCACGGCCACAGCGGCCCGCAGGCGTCGAGGCTTGCGAAAGCTTACAGGGCGGAACGCTGTGGAGTCGGACAATGGGCCTTCCTTCCAGCGGGATCTTAGGTAAGGCTAAGTCAATAACTTAGTTATATCTAATACCGGGCGGCTTGTCGATGCCGGCCAGACGGGGTTGGGCTAGCGGCCCGGCGCGATCCAAAGATTGTCGGCCAGGCTGGGGCCGAGGGATGCCGACAAGCCATCTACCGACAGGGTGCGGGTTCCGTCGGGGGCGATGGCCGACACCTTCAAAGTCGCCCCGGGCATGAGGGCATGCTCCTGGAAGTACTGCAGGATCCCGGTCACCAGTTCCACGTCCTCGGTGAGCAGGCACAGGGTTCCCCAGTCGCCCTCGGCCAGTTCCGTGAGGGGAACCAGGCTCGACCGTTCGTAGGGTGGGGTCATGCCGGGGATGGGATTTCCGTGCGGGCAGGTGGTGGCTCCGGTTTTGTCCAGGATCCGCTGTTCGACCTCGGGAGAGATCACATGCTCCCAGTCGTGGGCCTCCTCGTGCGCCCGGTACCAGGGGATCCCCAGAATGTCGGTCAAGAGCCGCTCGGCCAAACGGTGGCGTCGAACCAGGGGGGTTGCCACCTCACGGCCGGTTTTGGTCAGGTGGATCTTTCTATTCTGGATTTCGATCAGGCCCTCGGCAACGAGGCGCTTGACGGCCTGGGAGACGGTCGCCGGGGTCACTCCAAGACGTTCGGACAACCGGGCCTGAAGAATCGAGGCGCCCTCTTCCTCCATCTCGAATATGCATTCGAGGTATTCCTGTGCGCCCTGCGGAACCTGTGCCGACATCTCTAAGTACTATAGTCGCAAGATCGTGAGTGGGGCCCGGAACAAGCGCAAAGTCCTCCTTCTGGACGGCCACTCGCTGGCTTATCGAGCCTTCTACGCGCTGCCCCCGGAGCTCAGGACTACCAGCGGAACCCCCACCAACGCCGTCTTCGGCTTCACCTCCATGCTGATCAAGGCGATGCAGACTCTGGGCACCCGGCAGGTGGCCGCCGCTTTCGACATGGGCGCCCCGACCGAGCGACTGGCCCTTCGCCCCGAGTACAAGGCGCAGCGGGTGTCGGCGCCCGATGAGTTCCGCTCCCAGATGGGGCTGATCCACGAGGTGCTCGTGACCCTGGGGATCCCGATCTTCGAGACGGCCGGCGTGGAGGCCGACGACATCATCGCCGTGATGGCAACCCGGCTGGCCGCCGACGGGGTTGACGTCAACATTCTCACCGCAGACCGGGACTTCTTTCAGATCGTCCGTCCCGGCATCACAGTCATCCGCAATGTCAGGGGGATATCGGAGACCATCGTCTTCGACGAGGCCGCCTTCCGGGAGCGCTACGGCTTCGACCCGCCCCGGTACCTGGACTACGCCGCGCTGAGGGGCGACCCCTCCGACAACATCGCCGGGGTGCCCGGGATAGGGGAGAAGACGGCCGCCAAGCTCATCCAGACCTACGGGACCCTCGAGAACGTGCTCGAGCACCTGGACGAGCTGACCCCCCGGATCCGGACCAACCTGGGGGAAGCCGGCCAGCGTCTTTTGGAAAACAAGGAGTTCTTCCGTTTCCGCTCCCCCGAGGAGCTGGCCGCCCAGGGGGTGGCCACCCCGGCCCTGGAGGTCACCTTCGACGACCTGACAATGGGGGACTGGGACTTCAACCGGATCCGGCAGCTGTTCGACTCACTGGAGTTCCGGGTTCTCTACGACCGCCTGGCTGCCGATCGCCCGGAGGCGCTGGCTGCCGCGACAGGATTCGAGGGCTCTGCCGTGGAGGTGGTCACAAAACAGGCCCTGGAGGCGCTGGTCCTGGAGCTGGACCGGGAGAGCGCGGTGGTGGTGCGCCTTCTGGGGGACCCGAACAACAGCCGACGGGCGGCGGAGACCGTGGCCTTCGCCACACCGGCCGGAGCCCAGGTGGTTAGGGTCGGCGCAGGATCCCTTCCGGCCGCCGACATCTGGGAGGCGCTGAGGCCGGCGTTTGAGACCCGGGGCCTGGCAACCCATGGAGCCAAGGACGCGCTGCAGCGGCTGGCTGCGGTGGGCATCGCTCCCGGCGAGGTCGCCATGGACACCGAGATTGCCGCCTACCTGGTGGACCCGGCACGGGGCACCTATCGCCTGGACGAGCTGGCTCGCCATTACCTGGACCGGGAGCTGAAGCTGGACGATGCGGTTCCCGCCGACCAGGAGGGGCAGCAATCGCTGCTGGCCGGCGCCGACGACGGAGCCGACCACATCTCGGCGGCCGGCCTGGAGGCGATAGCCACCGCCGAGCTGGTGGAGGTGCTCAGCAAACAGATGCGGGAACGGGGAGTCTGGGACCTGTTCGCGGACCTGGAGATACCGCTCACCGGTGTGCTGGCCAAGGTTGAGCGAGCCGGCGTCCGGCTGGACTCCGAGTACCTGGATGAGATGTCGCTGCACCTGGCCAAGGAGCTGGATTCGGTGGAACACCGGATCTTTACCCTGGCCGGCGGCCCGTTCAACATAGCCTCGCCGCCCCAGCTGCGGGCGGTCCTGTACGACCGGCTGGGGCTGAAGCCGGGCAAGAAGACCAAGACCGGGTACTCCACCGACGCCAAGGTGCTGGAGTCGCTGATGGACGAACACCCGATCATCGAGAGCATCCTGCGCCACCGCGAGATCTCGAAGCTGAAGTCCACCTACATCGACGCCCTGCCCCGGCTGGTCGACCCGGCGACCGGGCGGTTGCACACCCGCTTCAACCAGACGGTGGCCACCACCGGGCGGCTGAGCTCGGAGAACCCCAACCTGCAGAACATCCCCATCCGCACCGACGAAGGCAAACAGATCCGGCGGGCGTTCATCCCGGAGGGAGGCAACCTGCTGATGGTGGCCGACTATTCCCAGATCGAGCTACGGCTGCTGGCTCACCTGTCGGGCGACCCCGAGCTGACCGGCGCCTTCGCCCGGGGGGACGACATCCACCGCCTGTCGATAGGCAAGGCCCTGGGCATAGACCCCTCCGAGGTCACGCCGGCCCAGCGGAGCATCGGCAAGATGGTTTCCTACGGCGTGACCTACGGGATGGGCCCGTTCGGGTTGTCGCAGCGTCTGCGCATCCCGGTGGACCAGGCGCGCACCTATATAGAGGGGTTCTTCGCCAGCTACCCACAGATCCGCACCTATCTGGACGCGGTGGTAGCGAAAGCGACCGAGGACGGTTTCACCACCACCATGCTCGGCCGCCGCCGTTACCTGCCCGAGCTGCGCTCGCGCAACCCCCGGGTCCGGGGCCTGGGGGAGCGGCAGGCGCTGAACGCTCCACTGCAGGGATCGGCCGCCGACATCATGAAGCTGGCGATGGTAAAGGTCGATCGGGCCCTGGAGGGGGCCCCGGCCCGAATGGTGCTCACTGTGCACGACGAGCTGGTATTCGAGGTTCCGGAAGACGACGTCGAGCAGGCGGCCCAAACCATCCGGGGCGTCATGGAAAACGCCGTGGAGCTATCCGTGCCGCTTACCGTCGACCTCGCCTGGGGACCAAACTGGGCCGACGCAAAGGCCTGACCTAGTCCCCCGGCTCCGGCGGTTGTCCACGGCCGCTCCCGGCCGGCTGGTCCGGGGAGGACTCGGGTTGCGGCAGCTCGGCAGCAGGCAGCGGGGCACCGCCGCCCAGGATCAATGCGAGCATGCGCTCCTCGCGCCGGCCAAGCGAGTCGAGGCCCGCCTTCAGCTCCCGGCTCAACTTCGCTTCCGCCTGGCTGATCGAGCCGACTACTCTCTCCTCCGACTCCTCGGTGGAGTTGAACAACTCCGACCGCCATTCGCCGGTTGCCTTGTTCAAGGCAAATAGCGCGTTGCCCAGGTTCTCGGCCACCGCCATCAGGCTGTGGTTGAACCGCCCGTCGAGGTTCTCCAGGCCCTCCATAAGGAACTTTTCGGTGTGCCCTGCCCGGGCCCCGGTGAGGGCCCGGAGCTCGTCCAGGCCGCCGGACAACTCCTGGGTGGCCGCCTCCAGCCGTTCCTGACTCTGACGGACCATCTGGTAGGAGCCGGTGATCTGATCCTCCAGGCCCCGCAGCGCCCGCCAAAGACGCTCCGCGCTTTTCAGGTTGGCCTCCTGGCCCGCTGCGGACCGGTTGTCCAGGGTTGCAGTAAGGCTGGCGATGGCGGTGTCCAGGCGGTTGGCAATGAAGTCGTAGCCCTGGGCCAGCTTAGAGTCCAGGAACTCCAGGCCCTTGGCCAGCCGCTCCCACTGCTTCGCGTCGAGCGGGTTGGTCATCACCGACTCCAGGCTCTGGACCCGCTTCGCGAGAGTGGCCTGGAGCTCCTCGAGACCGGCAAGGTACCTGAGCTGGGTGGCGCTGTTCTCGTCGCCCTCGGCCAGCACCGAGTCCAGCTTGCGGGTGAGTGCGTCCTCGGTGTCGGTCAGCTTGTTCTCCAGCCGGCGCAGGGTGGAAGCCAGGGCCTCGGCGTCGGCTTGGTCATCCGGTCGGTTCAGCCCCTCCAGGCCTGCGGCGAGGCGGGCGGCAAGTTGATCGTTGTGGCTTGAAACGGCCTGCTCGATGGCCGTCAGCCTCTTGTCCAGGCGGCTAAGGCCCTCCAACAGCCCGGCCGGCAGATCGGTTTTCGAAGGACGTGCTTCGATCGACCGGATGCGCTCGGAGAACGTCCGCTCCAGCCGGTCAATCGCCGCCAGGACATCCACCTGGTCGGTCTTGGCGCCGGTGGGCTGCACCCGGGCAATACGCGAGTCGATGACCTCGAGGCCCCGCAGAACCCGGGACTCGGTACGGCTTGCCACCTCCCGGATGTCACTCTTCCACCCTTCGAGCGAGCTCAGCAGGACACTGAAGGCCCCTTCAAGGCGGGACGACCGGCTGGATGCATCGTCCAGGTCCTTCTGCCAGCGCCCTACGGTGGACGCCAGGTCGGACAGTTTCTGCTCGAGCCGCTCGTAGGAAGCATCAGCTCGCGGTGGGGCTGCCGGCGTAAGGTCCGCATTGGGTCCGTCGGCCGGACGTGGAGCGTTGAACGAAGGGCTCAATTGCTCAGGGTCCCCCGGATCGGCGGCGGGCATTGGGTGCTCATTGTTGGAAGCTTCCTCCTTGGCCCAGGGCCCTTTGTTTCAGCGCCGGGCGACAGACGTCGCTTGGGCAAGAATGTTACTCCCACCGGTGCGAGCTATGGGTTTTTCCACTAAACTCTTCTTTGCCCGTGACTTGGTCGCGGAGTACCCCCTGCCCGATTTTCGGGCAAACAAGGAGTTTTTTAGATGTCAACACTTTCCGGCATAGGTTCGACTAGCCGTGAGATGCCTCAGAGCAACGACATTACGACCAACGATGTCGGTTCTTCCATAGAAGATCTCATTGCAGCAATTGACGCAACCATCAAGCCCTTCTCGGACGGCGACCTGGTTAGCGGGACGATAGTCAAGATCGACAAAGAAGAGGTACTTGTCGATATCGGCTACAAGTCCGAAGGCGTGATTCCCGCCCGGGAGCTCTCCCTGCGCCACGATGTGGATCCCTCGGAGATTGTCACCCTCGGTGAGCAGATCGAGGCCCTGGTTCTCCAGAAGGAGGACAAAGAGGGCCGGCTGATCCTCTCCAAGAAGCGGGCTTCCTACGAGCGTGCCTGGGGCCGGATCGAGGAATACAAGAAGGCCGGCAAGGTGGTCAAGGGCACCGTCATCGAGGTCGTCAAGGGCGGTCTCATCGTCGACGTCGGCCTGCGCGGCTTCCTTCCTGCGTCTCTGGTGGAGCTTCGCCGGGTCCGGGACCTGCAGCAGTTCGTCGGCAAGGAGCTCGAGTGCAAGATCATCGAGCTGGACAAGAACCGCAATAACGTAGTCCTGTCCCGCCGGGCGTACCTGGAAGAGGCTCACTTCGAGCAGCGCAAGGACTTCCTCGCCAACCTCACCGTGGGCGAGCGCCGTACCGGTACCGTGTCGTCCGTGGTCAACTTCGGGGCGTTCGTAGACCTGGGGGGAGTCGACGGCCTGGTGCACGTGTCCGAGCTTTCCTGGCGCCACGTCGACCACCCGAGCGAAGTCGTCCAGGTCGGCCAGGAGATTGAGGTCGAGGTCCTGTCGGTAGAGCCCGATCGTGACCGGGTCTCGCTGTCGCTTAAGAACACCCAGGAGGACCCGTGGCAGGCGTTCGCACGGGCGCACGGCACCGGCGACTTCGTTGCCGGCACCATCACCAAGCTGGTTCCGTTCGGCGCCTTCATCAAGGTGGCCGATGGCATCGAGGGCCTGGCTCACATATCCGAGCTCTCCGAGCAGCACATCGAGCTGCCCGAACAGGTCGTCCAGCTGGGCCAGGAGGTCCAGGTCCGGGTTATAGATGTAGACCTGGATCGCCGGCGCATCAGTCTCTCGCTGAAAGCAGGGGCCGGGGGTCAGGCCCCGGTGCAACCGGAGCAGCCCGCTCCCGCTGCGGCCGTCGACGAGACTGCTGGTCCCGGTACGGAGGCCGGAGCTGCGGCGGCCCAGACGTCTGCCGACGAGGCGGCCGTTCCCGGCCCGGCGGCCGAAGCTGCGCCGGCCGGGAGATCTGCCGAGGCAGCGGTCTTCTCCGAGGTGCTGGAAGCACCCCCGACTCCCGAACCGGCTGCCGCAGCCGAATCGGCACCGGAGTCGTTTGTTCCGCCCAGCCCGGATCCCGAGATCGTGGAGTCGCCCCCCACCCCGGTTCCTGCGGCAGCAGCCGAATCGGCGCCTTCAACGTTTGTGCCTTCCTCCGCCCCCGACCTGGAAGGCGAGCTTTTGGATTCGGCTCCCGACAGCTTCGAGGAGTCCCTCGAGTCGATCGTCGAGGGCATGAAGCGCAACCGCACCTAAGCCAGCCGCCGGGAGTGCCCGTTATTGGACTGACCGGAGGCATCGCCTCCGGGAAGTCGACGGTGGCCGCGCTACTCAGACACAAGGGCGCTCTCGTAGTTGACGCCGACGAAGTAGCGCGCCGGCTGGTGGAACCGGGGCGGCCGGCACTCGATGAAATCCGGGCACGGTTCGGCCGCGGGGTACTGGCCCCGGACGGTTCCCTGGACCGGGCCGCCCTCGGTCGTCTGGTCTTCTCCGACCCGGAGGCCCGGCGCCACCTCAACGAAATACTGCATCCCCGTATCTTCGAGGCGATCAGAGACCGGCTGGCGGACGAAGAACCGAACCGGCTCGTCTTCGTCGAGGCTGCGCTGCTGGCTGAGACCTACTCCCAGGCAAACAGATGGCTGGCGCTGCAGGGCCTGGTGGTGGTGGATGCTCCGGCCGAGCTGCAGGCGGCCCGCCTGAGGGCAAAGGGCATGGCCGACTCGGACGCCTCACTGCGGATGGCGGCCCAGCTGGCCCGCCCGGACCGCCTTTCCCGGGCCACCCACGTGATCGACAACTCCGGTTCGATAGAAGATCTGAAGACCCAGGTTGACCGGGTGTGGGCGCAGCTCAACGCCGAACAGGGCCCCGGGGACCGCACAGCTTGATGCGCTTCACCCCGACCGGGCCGAAAACCTAGCCTCGCCATGGCTCCGACACGCGGCGAAAACGAGGTCTGGCGGTGGGGACGGTGGGCGTCTGAGATTCCAGCACCTCCTCCGGCGTTCGAGCAGCCGGGCGTCAGGTTTCTCCAGTTCAACATGTGTGGCAGCGCCTGCAACCAGGGAAACCTGATCGGGGTGGTAAACGCCATCCGGGACAGCATTCTCAGCTACCGGCCGGACGTCGTTCTACTAAACGAGGCGTGCCTGGGCCAGGCAGATCGCCTGGTCGACCAACTGGCGCTGCGCGGTTACGAGATGAATGCCTGTTTCGGCGCCACCAGCCGGGTGAGCAGGTGTACGACGGTGTCGGGGGAGCGCTGGTACGGCAACGCCGTGCTCAGCCGCGGCCCCGGGATCGGCGCGCCGGAGAAGATCCCGTTGCCGAACCGGCCGGGCCTGGCCGAACAGAGGAGCATCATCTCCATGGCGGCTGAGATTCGCGGGGTGCGGGCACTGGTGTCGGCTACCCACTTGACCCCCAGAAGCAAAGATGAGCAGTACAACCGCCTCCAGGTCGCCGAGCTGGCTTCAATCCAAAACCGGAGGGCCCTCGAGGGCAATGTCGTGGTCTTCGGCGGCGACCTCAACGCCGCACCAGCCCACGTGCGGGAGGCTTACCAGCCGGCCGGCCGCTTTCGGGAGGTCGACTACCCGCGGAACCGGGCCACCTACTCGATCCACAAGATCGACTTCATTTTTCTGAATGTCGAAAGCTTCTTCGGCCTGTCGGGCAAAGTGACCAGGTCACGCTGGTCCGATCACCGCCCGCTCAGAGGAACGGCCACCCTCAGGGCCGGCTGAGCCGCCGGATTTGCCTCAATTGGTGCGGCTAGCTCAAAACATTGGTTAGTCTTGAGCCAAGCATGAATTGGATACCAGCATCCCCGTGAAGGGGGCCAGAGTCGGCCTGGCCATAGTCGGCGTTCTCGCCGTACTGGCCACTGCCGCGTTCGTGGGCATCACATTTTTCGGCCTCGGCAAGCCGGACTCCGGCGGGTCCACCGCCGCGCGCCCGGCTGCAAACCAGCCGGCCGACAGCTCACCGGTGGCGGCGGAACAGGCTGAGGCACCCGACTCCCTGGCGGGCTTCGCCCATCCCGGCGAGTCGATGGTCGCCGACGCCGCAGTGGCCAAGCTGGAGGTCTACGACGCCGTGAACGGCAAGTCCATCAAGACCCTGCGCAACCCGACAGTAGAAAGTGTGCCCCTGGTCCTGGGGGTAACCGAGACCCAGGGGGACTGGTTGCGGGTTCAGCTGCCGGTACGGCCCAACGGCACCACCGGTTGGGTCAAGAAATCCGACGTCAAGACCCGGTCGGTCCAGAATCACATCGTGGTGGAGGTCGCCAAGCGCCGGTTAACTGCCTGGCGGGGTTCCGAGCTCCTGATGGAATCGCCGGTGGGAGTGGGGGCCGACAAGACGCCTACGCCCCCGGGCACCTACTACGTCGATGTCTCGGCTCGCAATCCGGGCCACGGCATGGGCGTGCACATGCTGAGCATCTCCGGGTTTTCCGAGGTTCTCAAGAACTTTGGCGGGGGCTTGGGTCAGCTGGCCATTCACGGCACGGCCAATATGGCAACCGTCGGGACGAATGTCAGCAACGGGTGCTTGCGGCTGCCCAACGACACCGTCGTGGAGCTGGCGAAGATTGCGCCCACCGGTACGCCGGTCTTCGTCCTTCCCTGAAGCTTTCCGGCCCGACCGGCCGGCCGAGCGGGCGGTAGCGATCCTCGGGAATTAGGCCACCTGCCGTCCTCGTTAAGGTGTAGGACGATGGAATACATGAACTCCAGCCTGAAAGCCGTTTTCTTCGACGCCGGAGAAACCCTGCTCGCCCCCCACCCGTCGCACCACGAGCTGTTCGCCATGGTGCTGGACGACCACGGCCACGCGGTCTCCCCGCAAACCGTCCAGGACACCTTTGCCGGCATGGCTCCCACGTTTGCCGCGGTCATGGACCGCATGGCGGTCAAGTCCTGGTCCATCTCCCGCGAGGCCTCACTGGAGTTCTGGGGCCGGATCTACGGGGAGGCTCTGGAGCGCCTCGGCGTCCCGGACCCGGACCGCCGGCTGTTCCAGGCACTCTACGAGCGATACACCCGTTACGAGTCCTACCGGCTGTTTCCCGAATGCATACCGACTCTCGGAGCCATCCGCGACGCCGGGCTGGTGGTGGGGCTGATCTCCAACTTCGAGGAGTGGCTGGAAGGCATGCTGATCGAGATGGAAGTAGCCCACCTTTTCGACCTGATGGTGATCTCGGGCAAGGAGGGCATCGAGAAGCCCGACCCCGCCATCTTCCATCTGGCCCTCGACCGCTCGGGCATTGCTGCCGAGCATTCGATCTACGTCGGGGATCACCCGCGCCTGGACGTCGAGGCGGCACAGGCGGTGGGCATGGGAGCGGTGCTGATAGACCGCAAAGGCCACCATCCCCAGTTCGAAGGGCACCGGATCGATGCCCTGGACGGCTTGCTGACTTTGCTCGATCTCGGCGGTTCCGGCAGCGATGCCTGAGTTCAAGGTCGTCTCGGACTGGGCCCCGAGCGGCGACCAGCCCCAGGCCATCGAGAAGCTGGCCCGGGGGCTGAACGAGGGTCTTGCCCGCCAGACGCTGCTCGGCATCACCGGGTCGGGCAAGGGGTTCACGATGGCCGGGGTCATTGCCAACGCCCAGCGGCCCACGCTCATCATCGCCCCCAACAAGAGCCTGGCGGCGCAGCTCACCAACGAGATGAAGGAGTTCTTCCCGCACAACGCGGTGGAGTACTTCGTCTCCTACTACGACTACTACCAGCCCGAGGCCTACATAGCGTCCAGCGACACCTACATCGAGAAGGACTCGTCGCTGAACGACGAGATCGACCGGCTCCGCCACTCCGCCACCGCCGCGCTGCTCAGCCGGCGGGACGTGATCATCGTGGCCAGTGTCTCCTGCATCTACGGGTTGGGGTCGCCTCAGGAGTACGAGTCGCAACTGCTGCGGCTGGCTATAGGCAAGGACTACCCGCAGGCCCTGATCCTGCGCCGGCTGGTGGACATGGCCTACGAGCGCAACGAACTGAACTTCGTCCGGGGCAAGTTCCGGGTAAGGGGCGACACGCTGGACATCTTCCCGGCCTACCAGGAGGCGGCAGTCCGGGTGGAACTGTTCGGCGACACCATCGAGCGCCTGGTTCGGATGGACCCGCTGACCGGGGAGCGCCTTTCCGACGAAGACTCGATCACGATCTTTCCCGCTTCCCATTACGTCGCCTCCGGTCCCCGGATGGAGCGGGCCATCCGCCAGATCCGCCAGGAGTTGAAGGACCGCCTGCACGTGTTGGAGTCCGAGCAGAAGCTGCTCGAGGCTCAGCGCCTGCGGATGCGAACCGAATACGACCTGGAGATGATGGAGCAGATCGGGTTCTGCAACGGCATCGAGAACTACTCCAGACACATCGACGGCCGCACCGCCGGCTCCCCGCCATTCACCCTGATCGACTATTTCCCCGACGACTTTTTGACCGTCATAGACGAATCGCACGTCACCATAGGACAGCTGCACGGCATGTACGAAGGGGACCTAAGCCGTAAGGAGGTGCTGGTGGAGCACGGTTTTCGCCTTCCTTCGGCCATCGACAACCGGCCCCTGCGCTTCGACGAGTTCATCGAGCGGGTGGGCGACGTGATCTTCATGTCGGCCACCCCCAGCCCCTACGAGCTGAAAGTTTCGAGCCAGGTGGTGGAGCAGATCGTCCGGCCCACCGGCCTGGCCGACCCGGAAGTCAGCGTGCGGCCCAGCAAGGGGCAGATAGACGACCTGATGAGCGAGATCAAGGTCCGGGTCGACAAGGACCAGAGGGTGCTCGTGACCACCCTGACCAAGCGGATGGCAGAGGACCTGACCGACTACCTGCTGGAGTCGGGAGTGAAGGTGAGGTACCTGCACTCCGACGTCGACACGATCACCCGGATCGAGATACTGCGCGACCTGCGGCTGGGCGAGTTCGACGTGCTGGTGGGGATCAACCTGCTCCGGGAGGGGCTGGACCTGCCCGAGGTGGCCCTCGTGGCCATCCTGGACGCCGACAAGGAAGGATTCCTCCGGTCGCAAACGTCGCTTATCCAGACGATGGGCCGGGCTGCCCGAAACGTCGAGGGGCAGGTCATCATGTACGCGGACAATGTGACCGATTCCATGCGGGCGGCCATCTCCGAGGCGACCCGGAGGCGGCAGATCCAGCTGGCGTACAACGAGGAGCATGGCATCAACCCGTCGACGATCCGCCGCAACATCTCCGATATCCTTCTCGGCGCCGAGTCGGATTCCACGCCTCTGCCCAAGGGCAAAAGCCGCCGATCCCGTCACCGGGAGGAGTTGTCCTTGCCGAGGGACGAGTTGGTGCGCCTGGTCCAGTCGCTGGAAACCGAGATGCACGAGGCTGCGAAGAGCCTGCGCTTTGAGTACGCTGCGCGGCTGCGGGACGAGGTTTCCGACCTGAAGAGGGAGTTGAAAGCGCTTGCCTGAGTTCGATCCCAAGACAAACGGCCACCGGCTGAAATCGGAATCGACACCGGTACCCCGCCGGGGCGGGGGAGTGCTGCTGCTGGCGCTGGTCTCCGCCCTCACGGGGTTGAACCTGTTGATCGGCGCCGGGGTCGGCGCCATCGTGGGTGCGGTCACCGATGCAGACGAGCTGACACCGGTGCTGGCGGCACTCGGTGCCGGTTTGGGCGGTGCGGTCGGGGTGGCTGTGGGCGTCAGGGTGACCCTGCGCCTCGGAGGCTCGAGCGGCGTCAGCTCTGCCCGCTGGCTGACCGCGTGGGGAATTGCCGGCCTGGTAGGCTCCATCGCTCTGGCGGCGACACTTGTCACGCCCCTGACCCCCATTCTTGCCATCCTGCTGCCGGGACTGGCGGCGCTGTTGGGTGATCGCTACGCCGCGAAGAAGCACGTGGCCCACCACGGACCTCCCCCAGAAACCAAGGACCCCGACGATCCCGAGGAAGTCCCGGAGTAACCAAGGCAGGACATTGGGAAAACTCGAACATACGATCGGTCCAGCATGCCTGGGCATGGCACAATGCAGAGATGGAAGAGGATGCCTACGGCAATTAATTTGATCACTCGCCTTCGGCTCGGATGAGCACCAGGAAAAGGGCCGGGGCGGCCACCGACCTGGTCATACGCGGGGCGCGGGAGCACAACCTCAAGGACGTTCACCTCGAGCTGCCGCGCGATTCCCTGATCGTCTTCACCGGGATCTCCGGGTCGGGCAAGTCGTCCCTGGCGTTCGACACTATCTACGCAGAGGGGCAGCGGCGTTACGTCGAGAGCCTCTCCTCCTACGCGCGCCAGTTCCTGGGACAGATGCAAAAGCCCGAGGTCGACTTCATCGAGGGCCTGTCGCCGGCCATCTCGATCGACCAGAAGTCGGCTTCCCGCAACCCCCGCTCAACCGTGGGTACGATCACCGAGATTTACGACTACCTGCGGCTGCTCTTCGCCCGCATCGGCAAGCAGCACTGCCACAACTGCGGCCGGCCGATAGCCCGCCAGACTCCCGAGCAGATCGTCGACCAGGTGCTGGAGTTGCCCGAGGGGACGAAGTTCCAGGTGCTGGCCCCGATCGTCCAAGGCAAGAAAGGCGAGTACGAGGCCTTGCTGGAAGACCTGGCCCGCAAAGGTTACGCCCGCGCCCGGGTGGACGGCGAGATGGTGGATCTGTCGGAAAAGCACCGCCTCGACCGGTACTACAAACACGACATCGACGTGGTGGTTGACCGGCTGGTGATCAAACAGGGAATCACCCGCCGGCTCACCGACTCGATCGAGACCGCTCTGGGGCTGGCGGAGGGCCTGGTGTCGATCGATCTGGTGGACGAGAAGCGAACGCTCGGTTTCTCGCAGAGCGCCGCCTGCCTGAACTGCGGCCTGTCGTTCGACGAGCCGGCTCCCCGCAACTTCAGCTTCAACACGCCGTACGGCGCGTGCCCCCGGTGCGACGGCATCGGGACCCACCTGGAGGTCGACGCCGGCCTGATCGTCTCCAACCGCGAGCTTTCGATCTCCGCAGGGGCGATCCGGCCCTGGTCCTATGCCAAGCTGGACTACTTCATCCGGATGATGGAAGCGGTGGCCGACCGGTTCGGGTTTTCGGTGGACACCCCCTGGGGCGACCTGTCCGCCGAGCACCAGAACGTGATCCTGCACGGCACCGGGGAGGAACAGGTTTTCATCAAGTACAAGAACCGCTACGGCCGGGTGCGCCAGTACCACACCACCTTCGAGGGAGTGGTGCCCTGGCTGGAGCGCCGCCGTACCGAAACCGAGTCCGAGTTCGCCCGTGAGCGCATCGAGC
>Ga0247713_1000735_pt1 | contig 18378 bp, 28 predicted proteins | sample 21E_NmetaG_FD_189936 | JGI IMG/M metagenome (GOLD analysis project Ga0247713, IMG submission 189936) | Soil microbial communities from hillslope of Landscape Evolution Observatory, University of Arizona, Oracle, AZ, United States - 2-1-E_N | ecosystem: Engineered > Artificial ecosystem >... | reverse complement strand
CCCACCCGGACAACATGTCCGAAACCCTGCTCTACCTGCTCTACATGGCTACCGGCCAGGCCCCGATGATCCCCCTCGACGACGCGCTTCGGCCCACGTGGCTCTTCGGCCAGACCGTGCACGAAGGCTGCGACCGGGCCGGGTATTACGAGCAGGGCGACTTCGCCACCGAGTACGGATCCCCCAAGTGCATCGTGAAGCTCGGCTGCTGGGGGCCGGTGGTCAAGTGCAACGTTCCCAAGCGGGGGTGGATGAACGGGGTGGGCGGTTGTCCGAACGTCGGGGGCATCTGCATCGGCTGCACCATGCCGGGCTTCCCCGACAAGTTCATGCCCTTCATGGACGAGCCGCCCGGCGGCAAGGTGTCCACCGCGGCCAGCGGTGCCTACGGCGTGGTGATCCGCGGCCTCCGCAGCATCACGGCCAAGACGGTCGACCAGGAGCCCCAGTGGCGGGCCAAGGGCGAGAAGCTGCTCACCGGTTACCGCTCCGAGTGGCGCTAGCGCCCGTCGCCGGCGAAGGGGACCTTCGCCGGCGAGTTTGGGCGGTGCTCGCTCGCCCGGCGGAGCCGGCTCTCGCTCGCCGTTCTTCCTAGCCGGCAGCCGTTTCGAGGCCGCCTCCGGCGGCTTCCTGCGGCCGCCGGCGATATACCCCGATCCACCGCTCTCATCACACTCCAAGGGGGACTCTGTTTCATGGCCACAACGATTCCGAAGAGGACGGGCTCGACCAAGAACAGCCGCGACAGCGAGCTGGTCGAGATGGCCTGGGACCCGATCACCCGCATCGTCGGGAGCCTCGGGATCTACACCAAGATCGACTTCGGCACCGGCCGGGTCGTCGACTGCCACTCCACCTCGTCGATCTTCCGTGGCTACAGCATCTTCATGAAGGGCAAGGACCCCCGCGACGCCCACTTCATCACCAGCCGCATCTGTGGCATCTGCGGCGACAACCACGCCACCTGCTCGGTCTACTGCCAGAACATGGCCTACAACGTCCGCCCGCCGCACCTGGGCGAGTGGATCGTCAACCTCGGCGAGGCGGCCGAGTACATGTTCGACCACAACATCTTCCAGGAGAACCTGGTCGGGGTCGATTACTGCGAGAAGATGATCGCCGAGACCAACCCCGGCGTCCTCGAACTCGCCAACGCGACGGAGGCCCCGAACGCGGACGCCCACGGGTACCGCACCATCGGCGACATCATGCGGTCTCTCAACCCCTTCTCGGGCGAGTTCTACCGCGAGGCGCTGATGGTCAGCCGGTACACGCGGGAGATGTTCTGCCTCATGGAGGGGCGCCACGTGCACCCCTCCACCCTGTACCCCGGCGGCGTGGGCACCACGGCCACCATCCAGCTCTTCACCGACTACATGACCCGGCTGATGCGCTACGTGGAGTTCATGAAGAAGGTAGTGCCCCTGCACGACGACCTCTTCGACTTCATCTACGAAGCCATGCCCGGCTACGAGGAGGTCGGCCGCCGGCGCATCCTGCTCAACTGCTGGGGCGCCTTCCAGGACCCCGACGTCTGCAACTTCGACTACCGGGACATGACCAAGTGGGGCCGGGCCATGTACGTCACCCCCGGCGTGGTCGTCGACGGCAAGCTGGTCACCAACGACCTGGTCGACATCAACCTCGGCATCCGCATCCTGCTCGGCAGCTCGTTCTACGACGACTGGGCCGACCAGCCCATGTTCGTCGACAAGGACCCGCTCGGGAACCCCGTCGACCGCCGGCACCCGTGGAACCAGCACACGGTGCCGCAGCCCCAGAAACGCGACTTCGACGACAAGTACAGCTGGGTCATGTCGCCCCGGTGGTTCGACGGCAAGGACCACCTTGCCCTCGACACGGGCGGCGGGCCGATCGCCCGCCTGTGGTCGACCGCCCTCTCCGGCATCGTGGACACCGGCTACGTCAAGGCCACTGGCCACAGCGTGCAGATCAACCTGCCCCGCACGGCGCTCAAGCCAGAAGTCAGCTTCGAGTGGAAGATCCCCCAGTGGTCCAACGCCATCGAGCGCAACCGGGCCCGCACGTACTTCCAGGCCTACGCCGCCGCCCAGGCGCTGTACTTCAGCGAGAAGGCGCTGGCCGAGATCCGGGCCGGGCACACCAAGACGTGGGAGTCCTTCGAGGTGCCCGACGAGGGCGTGGGTGTCGGCTTCACCGAGGCCGTGCGCGGCGTGCTCTCCCACCACATGGTGATCAAGGGCGGCAAGATCGCCAACTACCACCCCTACCCGCCGACGCCGTGGAACGCCAACCCGCGAGACTCCTTCGGCACCCCCGGACCGTATGAGGACGCGGTGATGAACACGCCGATCTTCGAGGAGAACGACCGGGAGAACTTCAAGGGCATCGACATCATGCGGGCCGTCCGCAGCTTCGACCCCTGCCTGCCGTGCGGCGTGCACATGTACCTGGGCAAGGGCAAGGTCCTGCGCAAGACCCACTCGCCCACCTCCTACCAGGGGTGAGCGGCCCCGACCTCACTTCTGTCGGCGAGCGGCTGGAGCACCTCCTGGAGGAGTTCCGGCTGCTCGAGCCGACCGCCCGCCAGCGCGCAGAGGAGTGTATCCGGCTGGTCACCGACCTCTACGGCGCCGGCCTGAGCAACGTCATGGAGCTGATCGTCGACTCCGGCGACGTCGTGCTCCTGGACAAGGTGGTCAAGAACGGGTTGGTGCACAACCTCCTCGTGCTGCACGGGCTGCACCCGTTCGGGCTGGCGTCGCGCATCGACGTGGCGTTGGACTCGGTGCGGCCGTACCTGGCTTCCCACGGCGGCGACGTCGAGGTCCTCGACATCGACGAGGAGGCCGGCGCCGTCACCATCCGGCTGTTGGGCAGCTGCGACGGATGCCCATCCTCCGCGGTGACGCTGAAGCTGGCCGTCGAGGAGGCCATCCGCAGCGCGGCGCCCGAAGTGGCCCACATCATCGTCGACGGCTGGATCGAGCCCGAGGCGCCGGCCACTCCCATCGAGCTGACGGCCAAGCCGGTGCCGGTATGAGCCAGTCGGGCGCGTTCGACCTCCTCCAGCGCATCCGCACGCCAGCCCCGCTGCCCCGCCCGGGGGAGCGGTGCGAGATGTGCACCGCCGAGGTGGCCGACCAGCACGGCCATGTCGTGGACCTCGACAACCGGGGCCTCATGTGCGCCTGCCGCCCCTGCTACCTGCTGTTCGCCTCCGGCGGCGCCGGCGGCAAGCGCTTCCGCGCCGTGCCCGACCGCTACGTCGCCCTCCGCTCCTTCGCCCTGTCGCCGGGGCAGTGGGAGGAGCTGCAGATCCCCGTGGCCATGGCGTTCTTCTTCAAGAACTCCGTCGAGGACCGGGTGGTGGCCTTCTACCCGAGCCCGGCCGGCGCCACCGAGTCGCTGCTGCCCCTCGACGCATGGGACCGGCTCTCGGTGGCCAACCCCGAGCTGGCCGACATCGAGGCCGACGTGGAGGCGCTCCTCGTCCGGGCGCCGGCCGAGGGCTACCTGGTTCCCATCGACGCCTGCTACGAGCTGGTCGGCCAGATGCGCCGGCTGTGGCAGGGCTTCGACGGCGGCCAGGAGGCCCGCAAGGAGCTGAACGACTTCTTCGCCCGTATCGCCGCGAGGGCCACGTGAGCGATCTCGACTTCGAGGTCCTGGGCGTGGCGCCCGACCCCTACGCCGCCGCGCCCACCCTGCTGTTCAGGCTGAAGGTGGGCGAGACCACGGGCCAGGCCGTCCACTCGGTCTCACTGCGGTGCCAGATCCGCATCGAGCCTCAGAAGCGCCGGTACTCCCAGGCCGAGGAGGAGCGGCTGCTGGCCATCTTCGGCGAGACCCCGAGGTGGGGCGACACCCTCAAGCCCTTCCTGTGGGCCCACGCCGTCACCATGGTCGCCGGCTTCTCCGGGGCGACCGAGTTCGATCTTCCGGTGGCGTGCACCTACGACTTCGAGATCGCGGCGGCCAAGTACCTCCACGCTCTGGAGGACGGCGACGTTCCCCTCGTGCTGCTCTTCAACGGCACCGTGTTCTCCGCCTCCGGGGTGGAGCCGGTGCCATGGCACAAGGAGTCGCACTTCAAAATGCCGGCGGCGGTGTGGCGCCGGCTCATGGATCTCTACTTCCCGAACAGCGGCTGGATCCGGGTACGGCGTGACACCCTCGACGACCTCGAGCGGTTCAAGGCGTCCCGGGCGCTGCCCACCTGGGAGCAGGCTATCGAGGTGCTGCTGAAGGAGTCGGCCGAGTGAGCGTCTCGGCCCGCTCGTCTTCCGTGCGCTCGACTCTGGAGGGGTTCCAGCGGGCCCGGCAGGTGGCCGACGCCGTCCTCTACGAGGGCTACGTGCTCTACCCCTACCGGGCGTCGTCGGCCAAGAACAAGATCCGCTGGCAGTTCGGTGTGGTCGCCCCCAAGCAGCACTGCGAGGCCGAGGGCGGTGAGCGCTGGTTCATGCGCACCGAGGTGCTGGTCGAGGGCTCACGTCCGATCGTCGACCTCAAGCTGCGGTTCCTACGGGTGCAGACCCGCACGATCGAGGACCCGGCCGGAGCACCGGTGGGCTCTCTCGAGGTCGACGGGCACCGATGGACGCCGTGGGACGAGGCGGTCGAGGAGGAGCTCGACGTGGACGCGCTCGGCCTGGGGGAGCGCGTCGTGCCCTTCGAGCTGGCGCCGTTGCACATGGTCGAGGAGCTGGGCGGCGCCGGCCGGGTGGTGCGCGAGCGTTGGCCGATCTCCGGGGAGATCCGTGTGTCGGCCGACCGTCTCGACGGCCCCTACCCACTGGTCAAGTTCCGTGTCGACGTGGTGAACGTCACGCCGTGGTCGGAACGGGGTGCGCCACGCGACGACGCGGTGCGCCGGTCCCTCGCCGCGGTGCACACCCTCCTGGCGGTCCACCACGGGCGGTTCCTCTCCCTCGTCGACTACCCCGAGTTCGCGGCCGGCGCTGTCGGTCTCTGCCGCAACGAGGGCACCTGGCCGGTGCTCGTGGGCGACGAGGGGGAGCGCAGCGTGGTCCTGTCGTCGCCGATCACCTTGCCCGACTATCCCGAGATCGCCCCCGAGAGCGCCGGCGACATGTTCGACTCCACCGAGATCGACGAGATCCTGGCCCTCCGGGTGCTGACGCTGACCGACGAGGAGAAGCACGAGGCAAGAGGCACCGACGAGCGGGCGGCGGCCATCATCGACCGGGTCGACGCCATGCCCCCCGAGCTGTTCGACAAGCTCCACGGTGCGGTGAGATACCTCCGTACCGTCACCACCCACCGGGCCGACGCCCCGCTCGACCCTGCCGCGCCAGGGGAGACGCCCTGGTGGGACCCGGGGGTGGATGCGTCGGTCAACCCGTGGGAGGACACCGCCCTGGTCGGTTCCCACCCGGTGGGTCGCGGTGCTCGGGTTCGCCTCCGGCCCACCGGGCGGGCCGACGCTCACGACATGTTCCTCGTGGGCAAGGAGGCGACGGTCGAGGGCGTCTTCTTCGACGTCGACGGCGAGACCCAGTTCGCCGTCACCCTCGACGAGGATCCCGGCACCGACATGGCCCGGGCCCACGGCCGCTACCTGTACTTCCGACCCGACGAGCTCGAGTTCGTGGCCCCCGCATGAGCGCGGCCCGAATCTTCGTGGTCGGCGTCGGCAACATCTTCCTGGGCGACGACGGCTTCGGTGTCGAGGTCGCCACCCGGATGCGGCGGCGGCCCGTCCCCGACGGGGTGCGGGTCGAGGAGTACGGCATCCGGGGCGTCCACCTCGCCTACGCGCTGCTCGAGGGCGGCTTCGACCTCGTCGTCCTCGTCGACACCCTTGACGTCGGTGAGGAGCCGGGCGCCGTCAGCGTCTTCGAATCCGAGCTCGGCGACGCCGGCGAGGTGCTGCCCGACGCCCACGACCTCGACCCCGCGTCGGTCATGGGCCTGCTGGCCGGCCTCGGCGGCTCGGTGGGCCGGATGCTCGTCGTCGGCTGCCAGCCGTCGAACCTCGAAGAGCGGATCGGGCTGTCGCCGGCGGTCGAGGCCGCGGTCGAGGAAGCCATCACGGTCGTCGAGGAGCTCGTGCAGGAGCAGTTGTCCACCTATATCGGGAAGGAGCACCGAACATGATTTTCCGCTTTGTGAGGTCGATCCTGTTGGCGGCGATGGCGGGAATGGTCGTGAGATCACTTCCGGACATCGCCCGCTATCTCAAGATGCGGGAGATGTAGTGCGGGCCGTCGGCATCGTGGCCACCGTCCTCGTCGCGCTCGGGATCATCACCGCCCTCGGCCTGGTCGTGATCTCCATCCCCGACCTGGCCCGGTACTTCCGGCTGCGGAGGATGTAGGTGTGCCTCGGCATCCCGGGACGGGTCGTCGCCCTGCGTGACAACCCACACCTCGCCACCGTCGACGTGCTGGGCGAGGAGGCCACCATCAACATCGGCATGCTCGAGGAGCCGCTGGAGGCGGGCGACTACGTCCTCATCCACGTCGGCTTCGCCATGAACAAGATCGAGCCGGCGGAGGCCAGGAAGGCCCTCGAAGGACTGCAACTCATGGGGAACAACGACACGGAGGTTGACCAGTGGGTGTGATGATCGGGTTCGGGCTCGGCTACCTGTTCGGCACCAGGGCCGGTGCCGAGGCCTATGAGGAGATGACGGACGCCCTCAAGACGATCTTCTCCTCGGGAGAGCTGAAGACGCTCGCCGGCGGCGCCATCTCGGTGCTGGCCGACGTGGTGCAGAACGGGACCAACGCCCTGGGCCAGGGGCCGGAAGCCAAGCTCCGGCGCATCGCCTGACCGTCACCCGGAGGTGGCGGTTGTCATCACGGCCGCCGACCGGCACGCCTTCAAGCGTTGCCGGCGGGCCTGGGACTTCGGTTCCCGCCTGCGCCAGGGCTGGGAGCCGGACGGCGAGGCCGCGGGCGCCGATGCCGCCGAAGCCGTCCGCGCCGCGCTCGCCGTCTGGTACTTCCCGGGCATGTGGGAGTGGGGTCGCGACATCGTGCGGCCGCTGGCCCTGGAAGCGCACCGGCGGGTCGTCGCCGGATGGCCCGACGGCCACGACGATGTCGCCGCTGCGGGCGAGGAGCTGCTCGCCCGCTACTTCGACTGGGCCTCGGCCGCCGATGTCTTCATCCCGGTGCGGGTGGAGACCGACGTGCAGGTCAGCATCCCCGATCCCACCGATCCCCGGCACGACCTGGCCGCCGCCGACGGCGCCGCGGTGCATTTCTCCGACCGGGTCGACCTGGTGGTGGTCGACCCCTTCAACACCTACTGGCTGGTCCGGCACCGCATCGCCGACGGTTGGGCTGCGCCCGACGCGCTCATGCTCGACGAGGCCGGTGCTGCGTGCTGCTGGGCATGGGGACGGTTGTACCTCGGGATGGACATCGCCGGCGTCATGTACAACGAGCTGCGCACCGACGGCGTGTTCCGGCGGACCACCGTCCGCCGGGGAGCAGCCGAGCTGGAGCGGGTCCGCCACAAGCTGGGTAGCGAGGCCCGGGACATGACCAGTGCCGGTCTGGCCACCTACCCGGCGCCGGGATGGGACGTGTGCTCGACCTGCCTGTTCCGGCCGCCGTGCATCGCCCTGGACGTCGGCGCCGACGCCGGGGCCGTGCTCGACGCCGACTATCGCCGGCGCCCGCCGGTCGTCGAGCAGGAGGGGCGCCTGGGTGGCGCCACCTGGTCGATGGGGCGGGGCGCGGCGCCGCCCAAGTTCGGACGCGGCCCCCAACCAGGCCGCTGAGAGAGAGGAAACCGTCATGGAGCTGCTGTGGGTCGCCAACCTGATCCTCCTGGTGGTGGTGGCGCCGCTGGTGCTGCTTTTCGCCGGCCGGGTGGTCCGGCGACTACGGGCCATCAGCAAGCTGGCCGAGGAGACCCTGAAGCACGGGCTCGGCCTCAGCAGGAACCTGGAGGCCGTCCCCACCCTGCTGGAGACCAAGCAACTCACCGGCGCGGCCCGCCAGCTCGTAGGCCGCTACGGCACCGCCCTCTCCGCTCTTCTCTAGTCCCGAGGAAAGGATCCGCAATGGATGCTGCAACCGTCGTCCTGCTCGCCATCGTCGCCGTGATCGTCACCGCCATCGCCCTGCACCTGATCGCCATCGCCGCCACCCTGCGCAAGATCAGCGGCACGCTGGCCAAGGTGAAGCGAGGCGTGGTGGCCGTCAAGGGCCAGACCGATCCGGTCACTGACGTCATCGTCGGTGTCGCCGCCGATGTCGCCGCCATCGACGACGACCTCGAAGGTCTGCTGGTAGTGGTGGGCGAGGCCCAGGCCGCCGCCGCCGCCGCCGCCGCCGAGGCGGCACCGCCGCCGGCCCGGGCCGCCCGCTCCGCCCGCTCCCGCCGGCCGGCGCCGGCGCCGGCGCTCGAGAACGTCGGCGAGCTCGTCGACTTCGATGACGCGGTCGCCGTCCGCCGGCCGTCCATGCGTGAAGCGGTCGCCAAGGCCCGTGCCGGCGCTTGAACGCAGCGAACTGGTGACAGTTTCCGTGGCCAGCGCCCCATAAATCGTCACCAGTTCGAAGGGGAGTGCGGGCTCCTATGCCAGCGCTTCAGCGTCTTCAGCAGCGCGGGTAAGGCCGGCGGCGGCCTGGCCGAGCAAACGGTTGATCTCCACCGCGCCCGGGCCGATCACCTCACAATGGCTCTCGACCGCAGCCACACCTTCGGCGATACGGCCCAGGTTGTTCTGGATATGGGCCAGTAGCTTGTCGATCCGGCGGAGGAAGAGCAGCAGCACGCCCACGAGGGCCAGTACCTCGACCACGGACAGGAAGACCTGAAGGCGCATCACGAGCTCCTTTGCGAAGCGAGGAAGTCGACGTGACGCTGGACCTCGGTGCCCAGCTCGTCGACCAATTCGACCGTCTTGGGCAACATCCACGTGGTGGCCGTCTGCGTGGCCACCCGGGCGGCCATGTCCCACACCCGCTGCACGCCGGCGTCGAGATCACGCACGTAGAGCTCCAGCAGGAACAGCAGGACGACAACGGCCGAGATGACGACTGCGCCCAGGCCGAGGGTGATGTTCCAGAAGGTGAGGTGCTCAGGTGCAAGCGCGAGAACGGGGGTCATGGCTCAGCCTCCTGCCAGGGCGGTGCGGGCCTGGGCCGCGTGGGAGACGACGGACAGTAGGTTGTCGTTCAGGGCACCCACCGCCGGGATGGTGACGGTGTTGACGCGGATCTCGTCGAGCACGTCGGTGATGTCGTCGGCCACCGCGGTGATGCGGCGGACGAGGGCCAGGATGATGGCCACCATTGCTACGACAACCACGATCACGACGGCGGCAATGATGTAACCGACATACCATCCGGAAAGGGTTACCGCGTCTTGTTGGATCTGTGCAGCCGCGTTTAGCAAAGTGACCGCCTTTCTTGCCGCTCCTGTATCTTACGAGTCGACAGGAGACAGGGTCAACGTATTTCAGGTATTACGGCCCACCAGCCATCGGCACCATTCCTCCACGCCGGCGCCGGTTCGAGCGCTGGCCTGGATGACCGTGGCCCTCGGGTTCACGTCGTGCAGATTGGCGAGGAACAGTTCGAGGTCGAAGTCGAGGTAAGGGAGCAGGTCGACCTTGTTCACCACCACCGTGTCGACAGCTCGGAACATGACCGGGTACTTGAGCGGCTTCTCCTCGCCCTCGGTGACGGCGTAGACCATGGCTTTGGCGTGCTCACCGACGTTGAACTCGGCGGGGCAGACGAGGTTGCCCACGTTCTCGATGATCAGCAGGTCGAGCTCGGCCAGAGGCAGGCGGCTGAGGCCCGACTGCACCATCACGGCGTCGAGGTGGCATTCGCCCCCGAAGCCGGCGGCGGTGTTGACCAGAGCCACTGCGGCGCCGTAGCCCTCCAGCCGATCGGCGTCGATGCTGGTGGCGATGTCGCCCTCGAGGATGCCGATGCGCAGCCGGCCGGCGAGACGGGCCAGCGTGTGCGTGAGCAGGGATGTCTTGCCGGCGCCCGGCGAGGACATCAGGTTCACGGTGCGGACGCCCGCAGCCGCGAACAGGGCACGGTTCTCGGCCGCCACCCGGTCGTTCTCGGAGAAGATGTCCTCCAGCACCGCCACCCGCGAGGTGCCGGTGAGGGCGTAGCCGCTGTGGTCGCCGGCGTCGTGATCGGTATCGTCGATGTGGCTGCCGTCGTGCTCGTGCGCCGTCCCGTCGGCGTGGCGGTGGAAGCGGCCCACCTAGACCTCCGAGAGATCGAGCGACGCCACCTGGAACTCCTCGCCGGACAGCAGGGTGACGTCGTCGCCCTCGCAGGCCGGGCAGATCATCAGCGGCAGGTCGAGGGAGGACTCCTCCCCGCAGCCGCCGCAGTGGACCACCACCGGCACCTGCTCGATCTCCAGCGCGCACCCCTCCAGCGATGTCCCCTCGGTCAGCATGGTCCAGCAGAACGCCAGCGCGTCGGGGACGACTTGGCGGAGATGCCCGATGCGCACCACCACGCCCGCCGCGGTGCGGTCACCGGCGTGCTTCACGACGGTGGCGGCGATGGCCTCGCAGAGCGACAGCTCATGCATGCGACAGGGCCAGCCTGGCTCGCAGCAACGCCTCGATCTCGTCTCGCTCCTCGGGCCGGAAGTGCCGGCGGGAGCCGTAGGGCAGCCGGGGGACCGGTCGCTGGACCACCTCGGCGGCCGCTTCCAGCACCACGTCGTAATCGTCCAGGCAGGCCGACCATTCGGCGCTCTTCGTCGCCCACAGGTCCGGGTCGGCCTCGTACCGCTCGAGCACGGTCCTCAGGCGCTGGAGCTCGGCGACGATCACCGCCACCTGCAACGGCTCGCGCGGGAAGCGCAGCAGCGCCGGCTCGATTCCGTGGGCGTCGGCCAGGGCGCCGGCCTTGTCACAGAACACCCTGGCCTCGGCCGCGAACTCACTCGACTCCGCCATGGCCAGCAGGGCGCGGACCCGTACGAGCAGGCGGTGCTGCTCGGCCAGCCGGGCGGCGTCGGCGGCGTCGTTCAGCTGCCGGCGGACGAACCGCCCACGGGCATGGTCGGCCCGCTGCTGTCCTGGGGGTCGATGCTCGTGGAGTCCCGAGGGGTGGACGTCCCGACCGGCCGCTGGGACTCACCCTGGGTACCCGTCGTGTGGCGGCCGTCCTCGCCTTCTTCTTCGCCGACGTCCTCGCCGCGGCGGGTGGTGCTCGTTCCGACCCCGCCCGGGGTGGCGGCGTCGGCCCGGGTGGCGGTCTGGTCGCCGGCGCCGCCGGCGCCCGTGGCCACCTCTCCCTCGCGGACCGGGCTCTCCTCCGCCGGGCTGGCGGTGGCGCCGGGGCGGCCGGTCTTGGTGTCGGCCAACTGGCGTTCGACGGTGCCTGTCAGCTCCTCGCCGAGGTCGTCGGAGCTCCCGGTCGACCGGCCTTCATACGGAGGGGCGTTGTCCGTGGGCATTCGTGCGGCTCCTTTGGTGTAGGTGACGCCGTCGCTCGGCACGGCGTCGTTGTGTGGTGGTAACCGTGCTGTTGCCCTTCCCGTTCACGAGTATCAGCAACCGTCCTGTGACGTCTACTCCGCCGGAGAGATTGCCGTCAATAGCGGTGTATCGACCCTCGGTTCCTCCTCTAAAGGGCGGGGTACTGTATGTGCAGGACATTCACAGAGGAGGGCCGGTGACCGAAGCTGAGTCGATGTGCCGGGGGTTCTTGCAGAACGTGGCCACCCGTCGCTCGGTGGTGGCCAGCGTCGGCCCCGAGGAGCCGTCCGCCGACTACCTCGCCGGCTTCAGCGCCGGCTTCGATTCGGGCCAGGTCGCCGGCTTGGCGCTGGCCGTCGCCGTGATGTCCGGGGAGTCGCCCACCGCGCTCATCGAGGACGCCCACAGCCAGGCCGCGGTCGACAGCGCCCTCCCCTTCGAATTGCACCTGTCATGACGTTCGACGAGCAGACCATTCCGTGCCCGACGTGCTGGTTGCCGGCCGACCTCGTCGCTCCGCCGGCGTGGGACACCAACCCTCATTCGATGTGCCCACGCGGCCATGACAACAGCTTGATCCCCTCCGTCCTGGCCCACCTTCGGACCCTTCAGGAAAAGATCAGTGACCGGCCGGCCTAGCTAGGCTCGCCGGCGCCGGCTCACGGCCAACGCCCCCAGCACGGTCAGGCCCATCCCGACCGCAGCCGAGGCCCCGACGACCACCCAGCCGGGCACGTCGTTGTCGCCGCCGCCGGCCGCCGCCGGCGCCGCGTGCTGGACCTTGGCGAAGTAGATGTCCTCGGCGTTGTCCACGGCGCTGCCGTTCCGTGAGTCCTGCCAGGCGATGTAGGTGGCCTCGTTCGACGACGTGATGGCCACGCTGGTCTGGCTGTGGGCGTTGTTGGACCACACGCCGATGTTGCGGTCGATGATGCGGTCGGTCACCCGGATGTTGTCGCTGAACGTGGCGCCCCGGTCATAGGAGGAGGCGGCGTACACGTCGTTCATGCCGCCGGCGTTGCCGCCCGGGCCCTCGAACTCGGGAGTGGGGCTGTTGCGGAAGTCGTACCAGGCGATGTCGAGCCGGCCGTTCGGGGCGACGGCGATACCGGGGTTGTAATGCTGGATGTTCTGGCGGGCGGCGTCGTCGTTGACCGTTTTCGACGCGCTCCACGTCGTCCCGCCGTCAAGGGAGGACCGGAAAAGGATTTCCCGGTCGTCGAAGGCCGGGGTCGACGGCTCGTTCGCCGGTGGGCGCCGGGCCCGGGGGTTGGTGTTGCCGGCCCAGGTGACGTAGATGGCGTCGGTGACCGGGTCGACGGCGATCAGATGCCGGCGGTTGAAGCTGAAGCCGACGTTGCCGGGGTCGATCTCCTGGATGGCAGACCAGGTGCGGCCCTGGTCGATCGAGCGCCGGTACTGGATGGGGCGCGGGGGAGCGGCGTCGCCGGTCGGGGCGCCGAAGGTGTCCGCCGCCCAGACGGCGTGGACGACGCCCTTGGAGTCCACCGCGGTCCGCGGCTGACCGCCGCCGCGGGCGTCGCTCAGCTCCTGGGGCGGGCCGAAGTTGCGGCCGCCGTCATGGGACACCGAGATCATGCCCTTGCGGGCCGCCCCCGGCGCCGGCGTGCTGAACCCGCCCCGCTGCCAGCCCACGTAGACGTGCTGGGGGTTGTTGTTGTCGACCGACAGCTGGGCCCGCCGGCTGCCACCGATGCCCGGCTCGCCCTCCTTGCCCTCGAAGGCCATCGACGTGCTCCACGTGCGGCCGCTGTCGAGTGATCGGGCCACGAAGATGTGCCGGGGGATGTCGTTGCGGTTGAGCTGGGTCGTGTACTTCGGGTCGCTGGCGAAGAAGCCGGCGAAGAGGGTGCCGTCGGGGATGAACTGCAGGGTGATGTAGGGACCGTTGGTGGCCTGCAGGCTGCAGTCGGTGAACGGGTTGGTCATGGGGCTGCCGCCCTCGAACCAGCTGCGGCCGTCGTCGACGGAGATGTGGATGTCGCAGGTCTTCTTGGTGCGGACCTCGGCCGAGGCGATGACCAGCTCCCCGGTGACCGGGTTCCGGGCCATCTGGGGCGTGGAGTGGGCCCGCCCCGGGTCCGGGTTGTGGGTGACCTGGACGGCGGCCATGACCACCGGCTCGTCGAGGAGTGCCTCCTGCGCCCGAGCGGCGCCGGGAGCGGGAGAGAGGGCGCCGGTGCCCGCGCTCAGGGTGGCGACCATGGTGCCCAGCGCCAGCCGGCTCGCCCGCGCCCGTCGGTTCCTGCCGATCATCGAGTCATCCCCCCCGGTGACACCACGTCGTGGGCGGTCAAGGTAGCCGACCGCTGCCGCTCGGCGCAGGCTGGGCACTACCTTGCAGTGCATGCCTCACCTCGCCGCTGTTCGGGCTCGTCTTTGCGCCGTGGTCGCCGCGTCAGCCCTCGTACTCCTGGCCGCCTGTGGCGGCGACGACGACACGCCCACGGTGGCCGGCGGCCAGCCTTCGGAGACGACGGCGCCGGCCGCCACGCCGACCACGGCCGCCGGCACGGCCACCACGGCACCGGCCGGCACCGTCCTGGCCGTCACCGTGCGGGGCGGCCAGGTGGTGGAGGGGGCGTCGCGCCAGCGGGCCACCCTCAACCAGCCGGTCACCATCCGGGTGACCAGTGACGCCGCCGACCAGGTCCATGTCCACGGCTACGAGAAGCTGGTCGACGTGGCGCCCGGGCGGCCGGCCGAGGTGACCTTCGTCGCCAACATCCCCGGCGTCTTCGAGGTCGAACTCGAGCGGACCCACCGGCTGCTGTTCACCATGGAGGTGCGCTGAGCTTCCGACGGCGGTCGGCGGCCGTCGGTCTGGCCGCGGCGGGCCTGGTCCTCGCCGGCGCCACGCCGGCGTGGGCGCACGGCCTCGGGGCCCGGACCGACCTCCCCCTGCCGCTGTGGATGTTCGCCTACGGAGCGGCGGCGGCCCTGATCATCTCCTTCGCCGGCCTGGCGGTGTTCTGGCGCACCACCCGGCTCGAGGGAGGCGTGGAAGGGCGGGTCGTGCTGGCACCGGGCCGGCTCCAGCGGGGGCTCCTCGTGGCCGGCCGCGCCCTCGGGATGGTCCTGTACGCCCTGCTCGTCGTGGCCGCCGTGTTCGGCGCCCCCGTCACTGCCGAGAACATCGCTCCCGTCTTCGTCTACGTCGTCTTCTGGGTGGGGATGACGCTCACCTGCGCGCTGGTCGGGAACCTGTGGCGGGTGGTCAACCCGTTCGACACCATGGCCGCCGCGGTCGAGCGCCTTCGAGGCGACCGACGGGTGGCGCCCTACAGGTGGGGCCGCTGGCCGGCGGTGGCCGCGCTGGCCGGCTTCGTGTGGCTGGAGCTGGTGCCGTCGAACCGGGCGGAACCGAGCACGCTGGCCGTCGCCGTCCTCCTCTACACCGTGGTCGTGCTGGCCGGTGTGGCCCGGTGGGGCCGGGACTGGCTCGAGCAGGGCGAGGGGTTCACCGTGTTCTTCGGCCTGCTCGCCCACATGGCTCCGTTCTACGCCGACGGCGAGGGCCGCGTCCGGGTGCGCCCTCACCTCACCGGCCTCGTCGGCCTCAAGCCCGACGCCGCCACGCAGGCCATCGTCATCGTGGCCCTGGGCTCCACCAGCTTCGACGGGCTGAGCCGTACCCGCTTCTGGATCGACCTGGCCCGCAACATGTCGAGCATGGAGCAAACGCTGCTGTCGACCGCCGGCCTCATCTGGTCCATGTCGGTGGTGACGCTGGCCTTCGTGGGCGCCATGCGCATCACCGGCCGGCTGCACCGCCGGCGCTTCGACGAGCTGAGCGCTTCCTTCGTGCACTCGCTCGTGCCCATAGCCTTCGCCTACGCACTCGCTCACTACTTCTCCCTGCTGGTCTTCGAAGGCCAGAGCGCCATCGCCTTGGCCTCGGACCCGTTGGGACGGGGGTGGGACCTCTTCGGGACCGCCGGCAACGCGGTGAACTTCACCCTGGTGTCGACGACGGTGATCGCCTACGTGCAGGCCAGCGGCATCATCGCCGGCCACGTGGCCGGCGTGGTGGTGGCGCATGACCGCGCCCTTGCCGTCTTCCCGCACAAGGAGGCGACCCGGTCGCAGTACCCCCTGCTGGTGGCCATGGTCCTGTTCACGGTTGGCGGCCTGGCGCTCCTCCTGGGCGCCTGAGGTGACGGTCCTCGCCCACGGAGGCACCGCGGGGGCCATCGCCGAGGGCGCGTTCATCCTCATCCCTATCGCCGTGTTCGCGGTACTGGCCCGGATCAGCCGCAAGCGACGGGAGGCCGAGGAAGCAGCGGAGGCCGAGGGCGGCGAACCGGACCCGGAGAGCACCCGCTCGTGAACGTCCTGGCGGTCGATCTCCGGCGCCGGCCGGCGCTGTGGTGGTGGGCGCCGGCGGCGGTGGGGGTCGTGGCCCTGCTGAGCCGGCCGTGGTTCCTGCCCGCGGGGGTGGCGGTGGAGTGGCGGGTGGCATTCTTCGTGGCCCTGGGCATCCTGGGCCTGGCGTGGCGGGCTTCTGCACCACGTGACGCGCTGGCCGGGTGGGTGCTGTCGCTCGCCGTGCTGGGCGCCGGCGCGGCGGCGTTCGCTCTCGGGCGACTCGTCGTCGAGGTGCCGGTACGGCCCTGGGCCCTTGGTGTCGCCGTCGCCCTCAACGCCCTTGCCGCGGTGGCCGAGGAGGCGTTCTTCCGCCGCTACCTGTACGGGCTCTTCGTCGAACGGTACGGGACGGTGGTGGCCGTGGTGGCGACCGCCGGCGCCTTCGCCCTGGTCCACGTCACCGTCTGGGGCTGGTGGGTCCTGCCCCTCGACCTGGCCGCCGGCCTGGTCCTGTCCTGGCAGCGGGCGGCCACCGGCCGGTGGTCGGTGCCCGCCGCCACCCATGTCGTCGCCAACACCCTGGCTCTCCTGTGAGGTCGCCCATGCCGAAGCGCTTGTCCCTGATGGCCGTGGTCGTGCTCTTCGCCGCCGGCTGTACCGCCGGGCCCAGCGGCGACCCCGACGCCATCACGTTGGGCGCCATCTACCCCATCTCCGGCCTTCAAGGGCCCGGCGGTGCCGAGGAGGCCAACGGGGTGAAGCTGGCGGTGGAGCTGGCCAACGAACGGGGCGGGGTGCAGGGTCGGCCGCTGCGCCTGGAGCTGCTCGACGTCGATCGGGGCGACGCCGCCCCCCGGGCGCTCGGCCAGCTGCAGCGCAAGGGCGTCGACGTCGTCCTCGGGACCTACGGCAGCACCATCTCGGCGCCGGCCGCGGTCGCCGCCCAGCGCAGCGGCATGGTCCTGTGGGAAACCGGGGCCGTGGGCCTGGTCGGCAGCGACGCCGGCGCCGGCGACACGTTCTTCCGCCTGGCGCCCATGGGGGCGAGCCTGGGCCGGGCGGCGGTGGCGTTCGTGCGCGACCAGCTCGGCGGCTCCCTGGGCACGGCGGCGCCGCTGCGGTACGCCGTGGCTTACGTCGACGACGCCTACGGCCGGTCCGTGGGCCTCGGTGCGGCGGAGGAGGCGAAGGCGAGCGGCCAGGAACTGGTGGGTACGTTCCCGTACTCGGTGCGCGGGCTCGACGCCGAGGCCCTCGTGCGCGACATCGCCCTGACCGAGCCCGACGTGCTCTTCGTGTCCGCCTACCTGGAGGACGGCATCGCCCTGCGCAAGGCCCAGGTCTCCCAGGGCCTGGGGCTGAAGGCCAGCATCGGGACGAGCTCCAGCTACTGCATGCCGTCGTTCGCCCACGCCTTGGGCCCGGCGGCGGTGGGACTGTTCGCCTCTGACAAGCCCGATGGCCGGGAGGTCCGCCTCGACGCGTTGCAGCCCGAGGCCCAGAGGGTGCTGTCCTGGGGCCGGGACCGGTACCGGCAGCTCCATGGGGAGGAGATGACGCCGGCCGCCCTGTCCGGCTTCGCCAACGCTTGGGCCCTGGTCGGCCATGTGCTGCCCGCCTCCGCCGGCGTCGGCGCCCGGGAGGTGGCCGACGCCGCCCGCTCGGTGAAGCTGGCCGGCGGCACCCTGCCCAACGGCGCCGGGCTGGACCTGGCCGGCGCCGGCGTCGACGACGCGGGGGAGAACCGCCGTGCGGTGAGCGTGATCTGGCAGTGGGTCGACGCCTCCACCCAGGCCGTCGTCTGGCCGCCTGCCTTCGCCACCCGCCCGCTCCAGGCCATTCCCATCCAGTGACCGACCCGGAAGGCTGGCCCGGCAAGCACCCAACAGCGACCCGCCGGGTGGCGTGGTCCGGTGCCGGCGTGGTCCTGCTGTACGTGGTCGTGGCCGCCCTGACGGCGCAGCTGTCGTCGCGCCCGGTGCTTCCCCTCTTCGACGGGTTCGCCCCGCCGACGCCGTACGCGTGGGTCAACCCGCCGCCCGAGCGAGCGGGGGACAACGTCGCCCCCAAGTCGGTGGAACGCGACGTCCCTCTCAACGCCGACGGCGTGTCGGCGACCAATGCCGCAGTCGACGACGCCCAGGCCATCGTCGGGCTCGACAAGGGCTCGGTCCTTCCGAACCCCCCCGACACCGCGGTCAAGGTGCGGATCACCCCGGGCGACGCCGGCGCCCTCGGCCCCCTGCCTGCTGGTCTCCGGGCGGTCAGCAACGCCTACCGGGTGGAGCTGGCCTACGTGCCCTCGGGAACGGCGGTGGAACGGCTGGCCACCCAGGGCACCGTCGCTCTCACCGCGGCCGACAACGGCGATCGCATGCTGTTCTCCCCCGACGGCCAGACGTGGGAGGAAGTGGCTTTCCGGCCCTACGGCCAGGACCACGGTGTCTTCACCGAGCTGGAGATGCCGGGCTGGTTCGTCGTGGCCAGCTCGGCCAGCGCGGCACCGGCCGGCGGGGGGGGATCCGACGGGCTACGGGTGGTGCTCCTCGTCATCGCCGGCGTGGCGCCCGTCCTGGGCGCGATCCTCGTGGTGCGTCTGCCGAGCCGCCGGT
>Ga0247713_1000734_pt1 | contig 18380 bp, 13 predicted proteins | sample 21E_NmetaG_FD_189936 | JGI IMG/M metagenome (GOLD analysis project Ga0247713, IMG submission 189936) | Soil microbial communities from hillslope of Landscape Evolution Observatory, University of Arizona, Oracle, AZ, United States - 2-1-E_N | ecosystem: Engineered > Artificial ecosystem >... | reverse complement strand
GGGCGCGGCTGGGTGCAGGGATCGGGGTCCGGGCGGGTGACCCTGCGGCTCGAGACCCGCGACTCCGGTCCCGGGCGGGTGCGGACGGTGGCCGTCGACGACCCGGCGCTGGCACCTGTGGACCCGGAGCCGTTCGTGCCCGCGGCTGCGAGACTGGAGCCGTGACCGCACCCGAGCAGCACTCCCCGCCCGTCTACGCCTGCGCGGCCGGCGCCGTCCTGCACGGGCACGCGGCGGACACGCTCGAGCCGGCCGTCGTCCTGCACACCTTCCTGCCACCGGGCGCCGGCGAGCAGCTGGAGGCGCCGGGCTCGCGCGTCGACGTGCACGCCGACGGCGTCGGCTCCGGCACGCTGACCGTGCGGGTTCTCACCGAGGGTCGCTCGCTGTCCTGGTCGCTGCCGATCGCGCCGTTCGTCGCGGCGCTGCCCGGCCAGCCCGGCGACGACGGCCGGATGGTGCTGCTCGCGGTCGTCGACGGCGAGCCCGCGCCGGGGCACTGGGCTACGGCAGTCGACTGCGAGCAGCTGGCCGCCGAGCTGCAGCTGCCGGTCGCCGACCTCGCCGAGGCCCTGCGCGGGCGGCTCACCCCCTGGCTGGCCGACGACCTCGAGGGCCTCCTGCACGACGACGCGCACGACCGCGCCGTCGACCGCTCCCCCGCCCAGACCCTCGCCGACGCCGTGCTCGCCCACTACCGGGGCGACCTCGACGCCGAGCAGACCTCCGGGCGGCTGGTGCGCGCCGTCGAGCTGGCGCCCGACGAGTACGCGGTCGAGCTCGGCGAGCTGCTGTGCGCCGCGCTCGTCAGCGCGGTCGGCGGCAGCGAGCCGACGCACCGCGAGGCGGTGCTGGCCCGCACCGGCCCGTTCGAGACCGAGGCGCTGCGCCTGCTCACCGACCTGCCGCCGCTGCTCGACCGCACCGAGCCGGTCCGGCACGCCGAGGTCGCGCTGACCCTCCTGCTGGCCGGCGCCGACCGCGAGGAGACCGTGCGCGCGGCGGTCGAGGTGGTCGCGCGGCTGTCCCGCGAGGCGTTCGGCAAGGACCTGTCCGACGCCGAGCTGCTGCGGCGCCTCGGCATGGTCGACGACGCCGGTCTGGCCCGGCTGGCCCGGCTGTGGGTGCAGCTGGCGGCTGCCGCCGGTGAGTCGCCCGCGAGCGACGCCGGTGTCGCAGCGCGGCTGGCCCCCCGCGTCACCGCCGAGGGCGCACCCGGCTCGGGCTGGCTGCGCGCGACGGCGGTGGTGCTGGCCGGCACGGCGGTCGAGACCGCCGGCAGGTCCGCCGACCGCGTCGCCGAGCCGCTGTCGGTCGTGCGCCGGCTGCTCGACGACGGCGGCGAGCTGGACGAGTCGGCGGCCGCGGACGGCCTGCGCGCGTGCCTCGCGCTCGCCCGCTTCGTCCGCTCGCGCGCCGGCATCGGGCCCGGTCGCTGGCTGCGGGGCCCGGCGCCGGCGGCCGCGGCCGCGGTGACCGCCGAGCTGCTCGAGGGCCTGGACCGGGAGGTCGCCGTCGACCTGCTCGTCGAGCTGCTCGAGGACGACGTCGAGGGTCCCGACCTGCTCGACGGCTTCGTCTGCGCGACGGCCCAGGTCCTGGCCGAGGTCGACCCGCGGCCGGACGAGACGCTGCGCCCGGCGCAGGTCGCCGGGCTGCTCGGCAGCGTGCCCTCCGGCCCCCGGGGGGCGCGGTGGCTGCTCGTCAGCGTGCTGCGCGAGGCCCCCCTGCACGACCACGCCGCCGCAGACCTCACCCCCCACCTGCCTGCTGAGCAGGTCGATCCCGACCGGGCCTCCTCGCGCGCCGGGACGCCCGGGGTGATGCGGGCGGGCCTGCTCGCCCTGGAGGCCCTCGTCGCGGCGTTCGGCGACGAGGCGCACCTGACCCGGACCGAGGTGCTCGGAGTCGTCCTGCCGACCGCCCTGCTCGAGCACGACCTGCTGCGACGGGCGGCCTGACCCCGGCTACCGTGCCGCGCATGCGCATCGTCATCGCCGGGGGTCACGGCGCGATCGGGCTGCGGCTCGGGCGCGCCCTCGCCGCGCGGCACCACACCGCCGTCGGGCTGATCCGCTCTCCCGAGCAGATCGAGGACCTGCGCGCGGCGCGGGTTGCGCCGATCGTCCTCGACCTCGAGCAGGCCTCGCTCGACGACGCGGCGGGGGTGCTGCTCGGTGCCGACGCCGTCGCCTTCTGCGCGGGCGCCGGTCCGGGCAGCGGCGTGGAGCGCAAGGACACCGTCGACCGCGCCGCCGCCGTGCTGCTCGCGGACGCGTGCGAGAAGGCCGGCGTCGAGCGCTACGTGCAGCTGTCGTCGATGGGCGTCGAGACGGTGCGCGACGGCGCGACGCCCGAGGGCGCCGACGAGGTCTTCGTCGCCTACCTGCGGGCCAAGCTGGCCGCCGAGGACGACCTGCGCCGGCGCGACCTCGCCTGGACGGTCCTGCGCCCCGGCCGGCTCACCGACGACGAGGGCACCGGGCGGGTGCAGCTGTCGCACTCGGAGGACCGCGGCGAGGTCGCACGCGACGACGTCGCTGCCGTGCTCGCCGCCCTCCTCGAGGAGCCCGGCACCGCCGGCTCGGTGCTCGAGCTGGTCGGCGGAGACGTCCCGGTCGACGAGGCGGTCGCCGCCGTCGCGGCGGGGAAGTAGCCCAGGCCATGGGCGAGACGCCCGACGCCGTCGTCATCGGCGCCGGGCCGAACGGGCTGGTGGCCGCGAACCTGCTGGCCGACGCCGGCTGGGACGTGCTGGTGCTCGAGGCGCAGAGCGCGCCCGGCGGTGCGGTGCGCAGCGCAGAGGTCACCGCGCCCGGCTACCTGTCCGACCTGTTCAGCGCCTTCTACCCGCTCGGGCTGGCCTCGCCGGTGCTGCAGCGGCTCGAGCTCGAACGGCACGGCCTGCGCTGGACGCACGCACCGAACGTGCTGGCGCACCCCTTCCGTGACGGTCGAACGGCGCTGCTCTCCCGCGACGTCGGGACGACGTCGGCGTCGGTCGAGCAGTTCGGCGACGGCGACGGCGACGCCTGGGCCGGCATGGCCGACGAGTTCACCCGGCTGTCGCCGGACATCCTCGGCGCGCTGTTCGCCCCCTTCCCGCCGGTGCGCTCCGGGCTCGGCCTGCTGCGCACCCTCGGCGCCGCCGACGCCCTGCGCTTCGCGCGGTTCGGCCTGCTGCCGGTGCGCCGCCACGCCGCCGAGGAGTTCCGCGGCGAAGGCGGTGCGGTGCTGCTCGCCGGCAACGCCCTGCACACCGACCTGTCGCCGACGGCGCCCGGCAGCGCCGTCTTCGGCTGGCTGCTCGCGATGCTCGGGCAGACGGTCGGCTTCCCGGTACCGGAGGGCGGCGCGCAGCGGCTCACCGATGCGCTCGTCGCCCGGCTCGAGGCAGCCGGCGGCCGGCTCGAGTGCGACGCGCCGGTGCACCGCGTCGTCGTCCGCGACGGCAGGGCGGTCGCGGTGCAGGTCGACGACGGTCGCGAGGTGAGGGTGCGCCGGGCGGTGCTGGCCGACGTCACCGCGCCGGCGCTGTTCCTGCGGCTGGTCGGTCCCGAGCACCTGCCGGCCCGGATGGTCGACGACCTCCGCCGCTTCCAGTGGGACGACGCCACGGTGAAGGTCGACTGGGCGCTGTCCGGACCGATCCCCTGGCGGGCCCGGGAGGCGGCGACCGCCGGCACCGTGCACGTGGCCGGCGAGATGGACGCGATGACGGTGTACGCCCAGCAGCTCGAGCGCGGGCTGGTGCCGAGCGACCCGTTCGTCATCGTCGGGCAGATGACCACCGCCGACCCGACCCGCTCCCCCGCCGGCACCGAGTCGGCCTGGGGCTACACGCACGTGCCGGCGACGCTGCGCGGCGACGCCGGCGGCGACGGCCTCACCGGGGCGTGGGACGACATGGCCGAGCGCGACCGGTTCGTCGGTCGCGTCGAGCGGCAGATGGAGGCGTTCGCCCCGGGCTTCCGCGACCTCGTGGTCGGGCGGTACGTGCAGTTCCCGGGCGACCTGGAGAGCGCGAACCCCAACCTGGCCGGCGGCGCCGTGAACGGCGGCACCGCCGGCATCTCGCAGCAGCTGTTCCTGCGCCCGACCCCCGGCCTCGGCCGGCCGGAGACGCCGGTGGCCGGGCTCTACCTGGCGTCGTCGTCGGCGCACCCCGGCGGGGGGGTGCACGGGGCGTGCGGCGCCAATGCCGCCCGCGCGGCGCTGAAGGCCGGCGGCACCGGCCGGCTGGCCCTGGCGGCGACCCGCGTGCTCAGCGGCGCCCGGCGGCCTTCGCCTCGAGCCGGCGCAGCGTCTCGACGTTCCGCGCCTTGACCACGAGGTCGAGCAGCGGGTTGTGCAGCAGCTTGGCCGGCCCGCGGTGCGGCTTCTCGTCGATCGACACCAGCGTGCCGCCCTCGGCCGCCTCCGCGGTGATGGCGATGTGCGCGGTGCCGGCCGGCCAGGCGCGCGCCTCGACCTCGAGCCGGGTGTCGGGAGCGGACACGAGGACCACGGTCTCGTCGTCCTTGCGAAGCGGGCCGTAGCCGACCGTGTAGTGCAGCTTGGCGCCCTCGTCCGGCCAGGCGGCGTCGACCGTGCGGATGTGACGGGTGCCGACGACCCAGTCGCCGTAGCTGTAGCCGTCGCGCAGCACGTCGAACACCTGGCGCGGCGTCAGGTCCTTCATCACGCGTGTGGTCACAGCCATGATCGGCTGCTTCCCCCGCGGGCGCGGGCTCAACCGGTGCGGTCGGTCACGCTGTGCCGGTCGGCCATGATGCGACCGAGCCTCGCCATCGGGTCGGAGCCGAGCCGCACCACGAGGTCGAAGACCTGCGAGACGCCCGGCACGGACAGCAGCCGGCCGAGCTCCATGACCCGAGGCACGGCGACCGTGCGCCCGGAGCCGCTCTCGAGCTCCTCGCGGACGACCTCGGCGACGCTCTGCGGGCTGGTGCCCGGTGAGGTCGGCGCCTCGCCCTCGTCGGGGTGCTCGTGCTCGGCGCGGGACAGGAACTCCGTGGCGACGAAGCCGGGGTTGACCGAGTGGACGCGCACGCCGGCGTCCTTCACCTCCCGGCGCAGGCCCTCGGTGAAGCCGTCCAGCGCGCGCTTGCTCGCGGCGTAGACCGTCAGCGGCGGCAGCGTCGCCCAGATCGCCGACGACGAGAGCATGACCACGTCGCCGTCACCTCGCTCCATCATCGCCGGGAGCACCAGCCGGGTGAGGTCGACGACCGCGGTGCTGTTGGTCGCGAAGATGCGCTCGACGTCGCCGGCGTCCATGTCGACGACGGCCCCGACGTAGCCGACGCCGGCGTTGTTGACGAGCACGTCGAGCTGGCCGAAGCGGGCGACGGCCTCGTCGACGAGCGCGCGGCGCTGCCCGGCGTCGCGCAGGTCGGCCGGCAGCGGGACGAGCCCGGGCAGCTCGGCGGCGACCTGCTGCAGCCGCTCGGCGTCGCGGGCGCAGCCGGCGACCCGCAGGCCGGCGGCGAGCAGCAGCTCGGCGGTGGCGCGGCCGATGCCGCTGGTGACGCCGGTGACGAGCGCGGTGCGGCCGGTCATGACGCGGGACATGGGTCCTCCAGGGGGTGGGTGGTCTCTGGCATGCCCCGTAGGGTCGGTCTGCCCCGCCCGGAAAGCAGATCAGGAGACCGCGTGACCGCCGACGTCCAGGCGACCGTGCAGCGCATCTACGACGACGTCGTGCGCCGCAACCCGGCCGAGCCGGAGTTCCACCAGGCGGTGCGCGAGGTGCTCGACAGCCTCGGGGTCGTGCTGGCCCGGCACGCCGAGTACACCGAGCGCAAGACCATCGAGCGGATCTGCGAGCCCGAGCGGCAGATCATCTTCCGGGTGCCGTGGCAGGACGACAGCGGCGAGGTGCACATCAATCGCGGCTTCCGGGTCGAGTTCAACTCCGCGCTCGGGCCGTACAAGGGCGGGCTGCGGTTCCACCCGTCGGTCAACGTCGGCATCGTGAAGTTCCTCGGCTTCGAGCAGGTGTTCAAGAACGCGCTGACCGGCATGCCGATCGGCGGTGGGAAGGGCGGCTCGGACTTCGACCCCAAGGGGCGGTCCGACGGCGAGATCATGCGGTTCTGCCAGTCGTTCATGACCGAGCTCTACCGGCACCTGGGCGAGTACACCGACGTCCCGGCTGGCGACATCGGCGTCGGCGGGCGCGAGATCGGGTTCCTGTTCGGCCAGTACAAGCGCATCACCAACCGCTACGAGGCCGGGGTGCTCACCGGCAAGGGCCTGTCCTACGGCGGCGCGCTCGTGCGCACCGAGGCCACCGGCTACGGCACCGTCTTCTTCGCCGCCGAGATGCTCGGGGTGCGCGGCGAGAGCCTCGACGGCAAGACGGTGACCGTCTCCGGCGCCGGCAACGTCGCCGTGTACGCGGTCGAGAAGTCGCAGCAGCTCGGCGGTCGGGTGGTCACCGTGTCGGACTCCGCCGGCTACGTGGTCGACGAGAAGGGCATCGACCTCGAGCTGCTCAAGCAGGTCAAGGAGGTCGAGCGGGCGCGCATCAGCGCCTATGCCGAGCGGGTGCCGTCGGCCCGCTACGTCGAGGGCGGCAGCGTCTGGGACGTGCCGTGCCAGGTGGCGCTGCCGTGCGCCAGCCAGAACGAGCTCGCCGAGGACGCCGCCCGCACGCTGGTGCGGGGCGGCTGCGAGATCGTCGCCGAGGGCGCGAACATGCCCACGACACCCGAGGCGGTGCGCGTCCTGCAGGAGGGCGGCGTCGGCTTCGGCCCGGGCAAGGCCGCCAACGCCGGCGGCGTGGCGACCTCCGCGCTCGAGATGCAGCAGAACGCCTCGCGCGACCGCTGGACGTTCGAGCACACCGAGCAGCGGCTCGAGGAGATCATGCGCGGCATCCACACGCGGTGCCACGAGACCGCGGCGGAGTACGGCGACCCCGGCAACCTCGTCCTCGGCGCCAACGTGGCCGGCTTCCTCACCGTCGCCGAGGCGGTGCACGCGCAGGGGCTGGTCTGACCGACCGACCCGTCCCTGCCCGCCCGAGGCGGGTCAGGCGTCGCGGCCGGTCAGCTTGTCGCGCAGCCGGTCGACCAGTCCGACGCCCGGCCCGACCATCTTGTGGAACAGCTCGGCGTTCGGCGCGGCCGGGTGCGGACGGGTCGGCGCGACCTTCTTCGCCGTCTCGACCTTGCCCTTCAGCTCGACCAGCTGCTCGTCCGGGACGTGCTGGCGCAGCTGCGGGAACTGCTCCTGCTCCTCGTCCTGCACGTGGTCGCGCAGGATGCGCTCGAGCTCGCGGACGTGCTCGACGAACTCGGGCGCGGAGGTGTCCGCCGCCTCGAGCTTCTTCATCGTCGCCTCGAGCTCCTTGTGCTCCTTCGTGTCGTGCTCCACCGCCTCGTCGCCGTTCGGCAGGTGGTCGCGCATCGCCGGGTAGACGTACATCTCCTCCGCCACCGAGTGCCGGACCAGCTCGCCGATGAGGCTGTCGGTGAGGTCCCTGCGCTGCTCCTGGTCGGCGGCAGCGAGGATCTGGTCGACCAGCTCGAGGAACTCGCGGTGGTCGGTGGTGAGCACGTCGATGACGTCGCGATCGTTGCTGTGGTCGGTGCTCGCGGTCATGGGTGCTCCTCCGGGATCGGGCTGCGCGGACAACTCGACGCCTACCCCTCGCCGTCCGCCTCACGCCCGCCGTCAGGACAGCCGGCGTCGCAGCCCCGTCGCACGGGCGACGGGACGCTGCACCGCGGCCTCCACGGCGGCCGCGGAGCCGAGCACGTGCACCTGCGAGGCAGCCCGGGTCAGCGCTGTGTAGAGCGTCTCGCGGGTGCCGAGCGGGGACCTCGCCGGCGGCAGCAGCACGGTCACCCGGTCGAACTGCGAGCCCTGGCTGCGGTGCACGGTCATCGCGTGCAGCGGACGGACGTCGGACAGCCGCCCGAGCGGCAGGCGCACCACACCGTCGCCGCGGTCGAAGGCCGCCACCAGCTCCCCGTCGTGCAGCACCACCACGCCGGTGTCGCCGTTGTAGAGCTTGTTGTCGTGGTCGTTCACCGTCACCAGCAGCGGCAGCCCGGCGTACCGGCCGTCCCGCCGCGGGACCACGCCGACGGCGTCGCGCCACCAGCGGTCGACGGTGCGGGTCCAGTCGGCGACGCCGCGCGGGCCGCGGCGGTGAGCGCAGAGCAGGCGGTGCTCGGCGAGCACCTGCAGCGCCTCGTCGGCGCGGTCGTGCAGCGCGGCGTCGACCAGGCGCGTCCCCCGCTCGACGGCGTCGCGGCGCAGGCCCTCGAGAGGGCGCCGGTGACCGGTCCGTCGTCGGCGACCTCGTCGAACCGCACGCCGGAACCGCTGTGCCGCAGGACGTCGAGCGTCTGGTCGACATCTCCGGCGCGGACCGCCCGGGCCAGCCGGGCGATCGGGCCGTCGGCGTCGAAGCGGCGATCGACGGTGAGCAGCGCGACCCCGTCGCGTACGCGGGCCGCGGCGGAAGCCGGCGACGTCCCTGCACCGTCCGCGTCGTGCGGGACGACCGCGCGCAGCCGCGTCGCGAGTGCCTCGGTGCGGGCGCCGTCGCGCGCCGGGGCGACGAGGTCGGCGAGGACCGCGCCCGCTTCGACCGACGCCAGCTGGTCCGGGTCGCCGACGAGCACCAGCCGCGCAGCCGGACGCAGCGCCTCGAGCAGCCGGGCGAACATCGTCAGCGACACCATCGACGCCTCGTCCACGACGACGACGTCGTGCGGCAGCCGGTTGTCGGGGCCGTGCCAGTAGCGCGCCGAGCCGCGACGCACGCCGAGCAGCCGGTGCAGCGTCTTGCCCTCCAACCCGCCGAGCAGGACGCGATCGGCGTGGAGAAGCACCGGGTCGTCCGCCGCGGCGGTGCGCAGGGACTCGGTGAGCCGCGCTGCTGCCTTGCCGGTCGGTGCGGCCAGGGCGAAGCGGGGCGCGCGGCCGGGCGCCGTGGCGGCGAGGGCGGCGAGGGCGGCGAGCAGCCGGGACACCGTCGTGGTCTTGCCCGTGCCCGGACCGCCGCCGAGCACGGCCACGCGAGACAGCACGCACACGGCGGCGGCGAGTCGCTGGTCGTCCGGCGACGTCCCGGGCCACAGCCGGGCGAGCACCTCGCGCACCGCGGCGTCGCCGACCTCCACCGGGGTGCCGGCCCGCCGCAGCAGGTCGTCGGCGACGGCGACCTCCTGCCGCCAGTAGCGGTCGAGCCACAGCTCGCCGTCCTCGAGCCGCAGCGGGGCACCGGCCTGGTCGCCGGTGGCCACCAGCGGACTCCCCTCGACCGCGGCGCGCCAGGCGCCCGGCTCCGGCCAGGGCGGCAGGGCGGGCACCTCGCCGAGGTCCTCTGCGTCGTCGGCAGTGACCGTCGCGGGGACCTCGTCCAGCCGCAGGGCGACCGAGCCCTGCCGCACGCCGCGGACGCACAGCGCAACCGCGAGCAGCACCGTCTCGTCCGCCTCACCGCCCAGCGCGCCGAGCCGCTGGGCGACGTGCACGTCGGCCGCGTGCAGCACCCCGGCCTGGTTGAAGGCGCCCAGCAGCCCCGTGGCGCGCAGCGCCCGGTCACTGTCGACCACTCTCATGGGCGCCTCCCCGCCAGCAGGTCGGACAGAGCCGTCACGAGCTCCGCCGGCGGCCGCCACGACCACACGCCCGGCGGCGCCGCGCCGTCGTCGGGCAGCGCGTCGCCGACCATGCCGCGCAGGAACAGGTACAGCACACCGCCGAGGTGCCGCGCGGGGTCGTAGCCGGGCTGACGCCAGCGCAGGAACCGGTGCAGAGCGACGCAGTACAGCAGCGCCTGCAGCGGGTAGTGCGCGGCGAGCACGGCGTCGTCGAGCGCCTCCTGGCGGTAGTGCCAGGCCGTCAGCGGGACGTCGCGGTCGGCGAGCCGGTTGGTCTTGTGGTCGAGCACGAGGAAGCGCGGTCCGTCGACGCGCACGACGACGTCGATCGACCCTGACAGGTAGCCGCGCAGCTGCTGGCCGGCGAGCAGCGGGTCGCGCAGCAGCCGGGCGTACGGGCGCACCCGGTCGCCGGCCGGCAGGTGCGCCTCCAGCAGGTCGGCCACCTCGCCGAGGCGCACGTCGGCGACGGGCCTGTCGCCACCGGCCAGGGGCAGCTCGAAGGACAGCTCGAGCAGCCGGTCGGCGGGGGCGACGTCGCGGAAGCGCCGGCCGCCGGCGAGGGGACCGAGCGGCGTCGAGACCGCCGGCAGGAGCGCGTCGGCGAGCTGCTCGGCCGACAGGTCGACCGTGCGGTGCTGCAGCTGCTCGGCGCACGCCTCGACCAGTGCGGCCCGGGGGTCGTCGCCCGACAGGTCGGCCTCCTCCAGCACCGCGTGCACCAGCGTGCCGAACCAGGCGCCGCCCGGGAGGTCGGCCATCGGCGACGGCACGGCGCGCAGCGGCGAGTCGCGGTCGGCCTCGCCGGCGACCGGCGGCTCGGGCTCGTCGTCCTTGACCGGCACCTGCGCCTCGGAGCCGACCGCCTCGTGCTCGTGCACCGCGCGGGTGAGGCCGGTGTAGGACGTGCGCCGCCAGCCGGTGTCGAGGTCGCGGTCGAACACGGCCGCGGCCAGCACGCCGTCCGGCGGCGCCGGCACCTCGACCTGCACGGCAGCACCGGCCGCGAGCACCACCTGGTCGACGCGCAGCCCGGTACCGCTGGCAGCGAGCTCCGCCAGCCGCTGCTGCAGCGCGGCGTCGTCGGGGACGTCGACCTCGACCGGCACGGCGCTGACGTCGCCGGCGAGCAGCAGCCGGTGCAGCGGGCCCTTCCTGGTGTTGAGCGTCGGCGCCCACCACAGGACCAGTCGCGACACGGCGCGGGTGGCGGCCACGTAGAGCAGCCGGAGCTCCTCGCCGGCGTCGTCGACGTCCTGGGCCGTGCAGGCCACGCCGTAGTCGGCGGCGTCCTTGCCGCCGACGTGCAGGAGGCGACGCTCGCCGTCGTGACCTCGCGGCAGCCGCTCACCGGTGCCGCCACCGGGGGCGTCCCAGCCGAACGGCACCAGCACGACCGGGAACTCCAGGCCCTTGCTGGTGTGCACGGTCACGACGGGCACCGCGGCGGCGTCGGTGTCGAGGCGCCGGGAGCGCTCCTGGTCGGCGTCACCGCGCGCATCCTCGACACGGGCACGCAGCCACGACAGCAGCCCGCTCAGCCCGAGCTGGGCGGTGAGCTGCTCGCTGTGCAGCGACTCCGCGACGTGCCGCAGGTCGGTGAGCAGGCGCTCGCCGTCGGGGCGGGTGAGCAGCCGCTCGGCGAGCGCCTGCTGCTCGGCGACGGCGCCGAACATCGCCGCGACACCGCGCTCGGTCAGCAGCTCGGCCCATTCGCGCAGGCGCAGCGCGAGGGCGTCGGTGGCGGTCTCGCTCCCGGTGTCGACGTCGGCGGCAGTGGACCCGACGAACGGCGTCAGCGCCAGGCGACGCACCCGGCCGGTCCGGTGCGGCCGCTCCAGCGCCTCGAACAGCACGAGCCAGTCGGCGGCCGCGGCGGTCGCGAACACGCTCGACGTGCCGGTGAGCACCGACGGCACGCCGACGGCGGCCAGGGCCTCGCGCACCAGCTGGGCCTGCGCTCCCTTGCGCACGAGCACCGCGACGTCCGCCGGTGCGAGCGGCCGGCTCTGCTCCGACCCGCGGGGCGTGACGGTGGCGCCGGACGAGAGCAGGGCCACGACCTGCGCGGCGACGTCGGCCGCGACGGCGTCGCGCACCGGGCCGACCTGTGGCAGGCCCGACTTCGTCGCCGGCAGCCCGTCCCGGGACAGGACGCGCAGCCGCACCGGTGCGTCGTCGGCCGGCGAGACCACGACCGCGTCGTGACCGGCGTCGACCGGGCGCACGACGATCTCGGGGTCGCCGAGAGCCGCACCGCGCAGCAGGGTCTGCAGGCCGGCGAGCAGCCGCGGGTCGCTGCGCCAGTTGGTGGCGAGCGTGGCCTGCGCGCCGGCGGCGCCGCGAGCCGCGAGGTAGGCGCGCACGTCCGCGCCGCGGAAGGCGTAGATGGCCTGCTTCGGGTCGCCGATGACGACCAGGGTGCGGTGGCCGTGGAAGGCCCGCTCCAGCACCTCCCACTGCACCGGGTCGGTGTCCTGGAACTCGTCGACGAGCACGACGCGATAGCGGTCGCGCAGCCGCCCGCACGCGACCGGACCGCTGACGTCGTCGGTCAGCGCGTCGCGCACCCGGCGCAGCAGCGCGTCGAAGCCCATGACCCGCAGGGCGCGGGCGCGCCGCTCGACCTCCGCGCGCACCGCGGTCGCGAAGCGCACGCGCAGGTCGACCGGCGAGTCCGGCTCGGCGTCCTGCGGGACGAGCGTCGCCTCGGCGTCGCTGTGCGCGGCCCGGCCGAGCTGCAGCGCGACGTCGCGGGAGAACGGCGGCGGATCGGCGTCGCGCAGCCCCCAGAAGCGCAGGTAGAGGTCGTCGCAGGTCTCGACGACGAGGTCGTCCAGGCTCTCGACCAGCGCGGTGCCCGGGTCGAGGTCCGCAGCCGTGCCCAGCCCGTGCAGCACCTGCAGGCAGAACTCGTGCGTGGTCGCCACGGTGGCGGCGTCGAAGGACGCGAGCGCCGTGGACAGGCGCTCCCGGCGCACCGCGACCTCGTCGTCGCTGCCCTGCGCGAGCAGCGCGACGACGGCGTCGCGCGATCCTCGTGCGGCGGCGGGGTCGGCGAGCGCGTCGCGCGTCTCGACGAAGCGCTGCCGCACCCGGGTGCGCAGCTCGCCGGTGGCGGCCCGCCCGAACGTGACGACGAGCAGCTGGTCGAGCCGTACCTCGCCCTCGGCGACGTACCGGGTGACCAGACCGGCGATCGTGTAGGTCTTGCCGGTGCCGGCGCTGGCCTCCAGCACCGTGGTGCCGGTGGGCAGCGGGCCGGGAAGGTCGAAGGCCTCGAGCACGGGCGCGGTCATGCGGTGGTCCGGCGCTCGTTCTCGAGCAGCGGCTGCCAGAGCCGACGGGACAGCCGTGCGAAAGCCGTCGGCTCCTGGTCGTAGCCGCTGCCGGGCTCGTCCACGTCGAGAGCCCGGTCCCAGAGCTGCTCGAACGACAGGGCGCGGCCCCAGACCAGGAGGTGCTCGTCGTCGACGTCCTCGCCCTCGACGTTGAACCCTGAGGCCCACTCCTTGCGCGCCGGCCACCGGGCCCGCTCGACCGACAGGCCTCGGTGGTGGCGCGCGCTGGCGTACGCCTCGCTCGTCGCGACCGGGAGAGGCAGCGGCGTGCGCAGCCCGGCGTCGCGCAGCTCCACCAGCTCGCGCAGGTGCTGCACGGCGTCGGCGTGGGACACCGGTCCGAGGGTGACGACGGCCGTGGTGTCCTTCGGCCCGCGGCCGACGAGCACGCCGCTCAGCTCGCGGTCGGGTGCCTGCGCGGTGAGTGCCAGCAGCTCGACCCAGGCCCGCAGACGGTGCTTGGCCTTGACCGTCGAGTACGTGGCGGTGAGCGCGACGTCGCCCCGCACGCCGCGCACGCTGCCGAGCAGGCGCCGGTCGCCGCCGAGGTCGACCTCGACGTCGACGGTCTGCGCCGGTGTCTGCCGCCACGCCGTCGTCGCCTCGACGATGCGGTCGACCCGGCTCCCCACCTCGCGCAGCGTCGCGGTGCCGAGCGGGCCGGGCGGGAGCTCGCCGCGCGCCGCCTCGACCTCCCGCACGACCGCGTGGTCCAGACCGCCGGTGCGTGCCGCCAGCAGCCGCTCGCCGACCGCCCACTTCTGCAGCCCGTCGAGGGCGACGGGCAGCGCGTCGTCGGGCTCCTCCTCGCGCCCGGCGCCGGCCACCTCGAGGCGCTGGCGCAGGAAGGCGCGCACCGGGTGCTGCAGGAAGGACAGGAGCCGGACGAGCTCGACGTCCCGCTCGAGGTCGCGGGCGGGCAGCGCACCTCCGACGAGATCGGGCACGGGTCGGCGCGGGCGGTGCGCCGCGACGGCGCCGGCCAGCTGCACCCGGTCGAAGGACAGGGGCCCGGGCCGGCCGAGCCGGGCAGCGGTGAAGTTGCGCCCGTCGAACGGCTGCAGCGGGTGGTGCACCACGACCTGGGTGCGGGCCGGATCCCCCGACGCGGTGACCGCACACCCGTCGAGGGCGTCGAGCACCTCACCGAGCGGGACGGCCGGCGGCAGCTCGGCGCCGGTGCGCACGTCGTGCCCGGCGTAGGTGACCACCAGGTGCTCACCGGCCGCCATGAGCGCGTCGAGCAGCAGCTGGCGGTCCTCGCTGCGGGGATCGCGCTCGCCGAGGTGCGGGTCGCGGGCCAGCAGGTCGTCCCCGTCCGGGGTGCCGCGCCTGGGGAAGGCGCCGTCGTCGAGGCCCAGCAGGCACACGACCCGGTGCGGCACCGACCGCATCGGGGTGAGCGTGCAGACCGTCAGCCCGCCGGTGCGGAAGCTGGTGGTGGTGGGGCGACCGGCCAGCCGCTCCTCGAGCAGCGCGGTGGTGTCTGCCAGGCCCAGCAGGGCATCGCTGCCCGCTGCGGCCTCCCGCACCTCCGCCAGCTCGCGCCGCAGCTGGGCCAGCTGCCAGACGCCGTCGGGCGCGACGTCGCACAGCTGCAGCGTGGCCTCCTCGAGCGCGTCCAGCCAGTCGTCCACCGGCTGCACCCGCCGCAGTCGCTCCATCGCGACCTCCACCCGGTCGACCAGCTCGGCGACGCGGCCGGCCAGCTCGACGTCGCTCGAGTCGACCGCGTCGAGCGGCAGGACGCCGTCGAGGACGACGTCGGACTCCTCCATGGCGACGCCGAGGAGGACGCGGTCGAGACCGGTCCGCCAGGTGCCCTGCGCGAGGCCGTGCAGCTGCCAGGGCTCGCGCTGCTCGGCCGTGCAGCCCCAGCGCACGCCACTCGCGACGGCCCATCCGCGCAGCTGCTCGAGGGCGTCGTCGTCGAGGCCGAACCGGCGGCGGACCGGCGGCGCCCCGGCGAGGTCGAGCACCTGGGCGGCGGTGACCCGGCTGCCTGCCAGCTCGAGCAGCGAGGCGGTGACGCCGAGCACGGCGTTGACCTGGCGGGGTGACCGGTCGGCCACGGCGACGCGCAGCCGGGAGCCCGGGTGGCTGTCGGCGCCGAACGACGCCGCCACCAGCGGGGCGTAGGTCTCGACGTCGGGGCACATCACCAGCACGTCGCGCGGCTCCAGCGTCGGGTCGTCACGCAGCAGTCCGACGACGACCTCGCGCAGCACCTCCACCTGTCGGGCCCGGCCGTGGCAGGCGTGCACCTGCACGGAGCGGTCGCCGGCGTCGAGCGCGAGCCGCGGGCGGCCGACCGCGTCGTCGCGCAGGTCGGCCTGCAGCCGCGCGAGCAGCGTCGGCGCGGTCGGCAGGTCGGCAGCGTGGTGGATGTCGGCGTGCCCGGGCGCGACGGCGGTGAGGCGGAGCTGCAGCTCGCGGACGTCGCGGGACAGGGAGGCCAGCAGCGGGTGCCGGGGCCGCGCCGGCTCGACGGCCTCGGCCCGGCGGAGCGGCACCTGCTCGAGCCCGGCGACGGCCCGCCACAGCGCGGGGCTCGCGACGTGCAGCCACAGGTGGACGTCGCGGTGCTCGGCGAGGGCGGCGAGGACCCGCAGCCTGGCGGTGTCGACCCGGCTCACGCCGTAGAGGCTCAGCCGCTGCGGAAGGCCGACCTGGCCGGGCTCCTCGCGCAGCGCCACGCACGCGGCGTCGAGCAGCTCGGCTGGTGACGGCGCACCCAGTCGGTGGCGCAGCCGACGCCACAGCTCGGGCTGCCAGCGCAGGTCCGCCGGCACGTCGCCCTCGTCGCCGGTGGACCAGCCGGTGAGCAGGTCCGGGCGTGCGGCGGCGTAGCCGGCGAACAGCCCGGCGATCCGCCGGGCGACCGCGTACCGCCGGGGGCCCGGCCCCTCTGCGCCCCCGCCGAGCCCGAGGTGGCGCCGCAGCCCGGCGCACCACTGCTCGTCCGGGCAGTCGTCGAGCACCTCGAGCAGCGCCCAGGCGGTGCGCTCGGTGCGCCAGGCCTCGACGGCGACGGCGTGCTCGGGGCTCGCGGCTGCGACCGCGTCGTCGAGCACCGCCTCGGGCCGCGGGAACTCCACCGCGGCGCAGACGCCGTCCCCGTCGGCAGCTCCGAGACGGGAGCTCAGCCGCTGGGCGATCCACCGCTCGACGCCGCGCGCCGGCACGGCCACGACGTCGGACGCGAAGGGGTCACCGACCGGCGCGGCGAGCAGATCGCCCAGGCCGTCGACGAGAGCAAGGGCGCTCTCGGCGCGGTGGACGTGGAGCACGCACGGAACCTAACTGCCGGGTCCGACAGAAGCGTCACAACGACGCACAGGTGGATGGAGGGGCGGGCCCGTCGGTGCCGGGGCGTGCGATCCGGGGGCTCGGCGCACCCGGCGCCGGCCCGAGGAGGCCCCATGACCGCTCTGCCCGCCGACCCTGCCGTCCTGGCGACCGCGCCGCTGCCGCCACCGCCGGCCGGGCCGCCCGTCCTGCCGTCCGGGCCGGACGCCGCCCCGGCCGACGGCGCCGCGGCGTTCCTCGCGACGCTGGCGCAGTACGAGGGGTGTGCGGTGGAGCGGCTGGAGTGACGCAGGGGCCTCGCTCCCGCTGCGGCCGACGGCGCCGCACCTCGACACTGATGTCCCCGTCCGGCAGCTACGCGTGCGTCGCGAGGAGCTGAGGCCCCCGGCTCGGCTCCTCCGGCGATACCGTGCGCACGTGAAGCGCATCGTGACGGCGCCGCTCGGGACGTGCGAGATCGACGTCGCCGGCTCCGAGCGGCAGGCCTTCGTCTCGCTGACCGTGTTCGGGGACGACGGGTGGGCCACGCACGAGGAGATGTGGAGCTCGCACTACTCCGACGAGACGCTGGCCTCGGCCCTCGCGCGGGTGTCGGGACTGCCCCCGTCGACGGCGCAGACCACGGCCGAGGACTTCCTCGCCACGTACAGGGAACGTGGCGGCGCGAGCGACGACGCCCGCATGACCCGGCACCTGGCCCGGGGCGTCGCCGGCGTCCTGCTCGCCATCGCCGCCGCGTCCGTGCTGTCGACGCTCGTCGTGTCGCGGTGGCGACGTGGCCGGCGCGGAGGCTGACGCCCGACGGCCGGGCCCGGTGTGGGCGTGACGCTGCAGAATGTGCCAGGCAGAGCCTTGTGCTCGAACGTGTGTTCGAGTACTCTGGCGTCATGGGAGCAGCGGGTGGGGGCGGGGTGTCGGTCGAGCCGACCCTGCCGCCGTCCGCGGGCGACGCGTCGCGGTTGCCGTCGCCGCGGATCGCGCCTGAGCCGCCGGTGCCGCCGTGGTTCGCGGCGCTGCCCGAGCCCTCCGGTGAGGAGCAGCTGGACGAGGCCTTCGACGCGCTGGATGTGGCCGCGGCGTTGGAGTCGCGGGCGATGGCGCTCAAGGCCGCCGCGATCACCGACGCGCAGCGCCGGGCCGTCCGGGCCGACCGGGAGCGCGGCGACACCGTCAGCACCGACTTCCTGGACCTGCACGTCGCCGGCACGCTGACCGTGCAGCGCAGCACCGCCCCGGCGCTGGTCGCCGAGGCCCGGCACCTGGTCGGCAGCCTTCCCCGCACCTGGCAGGCGTTGGACCAGGGGTGGCTGCGCACCTACCAGGCTCAGGTGCTGATCGACCTGACCGCCGGCCTGAGCCCGGCCCAGTGCGCCGACATCGAAGCCGCCGTGCTGACCGGCGTCCGCGGGCGCACCGCCGCCTCGTTGCGCCGGCAGGTCCGCCGGCTCGTCCTGAAGGTCCAGGACCAGATCCAGGTCGAACGGGACCGGCGCCGCGCCGTCACCGAACGCGCCGTGTCCGGCACCGCCCTGCCGAACGGCATGGGCGGGGTCTGGGCCACCATGCCCGCCGGCGCGCAGGCGCTGTTCCTGACCGCGCTGCGCCAGCTCGCCACCCGCGCCAAGACCGACGGCGACACCCGCACCCAGCCGCAGCGGATGTCCGACGTGCTGGCCTCGCTTCCCGCGCTGGTGCTGCACATGACCACCGGCGGGTACGGCCCCGACGTCCAGAACGCCCTGGCCGCCGAGGGGTTCCGCACCACCGGCCGCGCCACCCCCGTCCAGGCCCTGCTGCTGCTCGGTGCCGGCACCGCCCTGGGCGCAGACGACCAGCCCGCCGAGCTCGTCGGCTACGGCCCGATCACCGCCGCACACGCCCGCACCCTGCTGCCCGACGCCACCATCCGCACCGGCACCCAGCAGCCGGCCACCGCACAGCTCACCGCGATCGGCACCAGCACCACCGACCTGCGCAGCCCCGACCGGCACAGCCGCCGGCCGGCCGGGCTCGGCGCACCCCTGACCGGCGAGACCGACCCCGCACCGGACGAGCAGGACTGCCCCGACCAGACCGACACGGCCCCCGACGAACACGCCGAACC
>Ga0247713_1000733_pt1 | contig 18390 bp, 22 predicted proteins | sample 21E_NmetaG_FD_189936 | JGI IMG/M metagenome (GOLD analysis project Ga0247713, IMG submission 189936) | Soil microbial communities from hillslope of Landscape Evolution Observatory, University of Arizona, Oracle, AZ, United States - 2-1-E_N | ecosystem: Engineered > Artificial ecosystem >... | reverse complement strand
GTCGCGATCCCTGCGACCGCAGCCGCCGGCCGTGTCCAGCCCCTGTGTGACGCGGATGACGTCGAGGGGGTAGGCGAGCGTCGCGGGGTGGAGCGCCAGCCATGCGATCCGCGCCGACACGACGAACCACAGCAGCGCCGACGACGCCACGTCCGACGCGACACGGCGGTCCACGCCGGCCCGCTGCGCCGCGCGGCCGGCGGCTGCGGTCGCAGGGATCGCGACGAGGAGGGCGACGGCGACGAGGCGGAGGTTGAGCATCAGTTTGACAGTGCCGCTTCCACGGCGGCGACGAGCTCCGGTTCGGCTACGGCCCCGACGCGCCGGAACACCTCGTCGCCCCGCGCGTCGAGAACCACGGTAACCGGAATCCCCCGCAGCCCGAGCGACGCGGAGAGCTCGCCGGTGGGATCGCGCAGCGACTTGAACGGCAAGTTGAACACGGACATGAACTGCCTGGCGTCCTCGGGTGAGTCCTGGTAGTTCACGCCGACGAAGTGGACGCGCCCGTCGTAGCGGACGGCGGCGGCAGCCAGAGTGGGTGCCTCGTCGCGGCAGGGCGGGCACCACGACGCCCAGAGGTTGAACACGACCGGCTTGCCGGCGAGGTCCGACAGGAAGTCTGCCGAGTCGGAGGCGGCGACCTCGACGAGGAGGTCGTCCTGGGCGGCAGGTGTCGGCGCGCTGCCGCCGGGGGCGCACGCCGCGACGGCGAGGGCGAGCACGACAGCGACTGCTCTGACCGTCGTGGCGCTCCCTCCCGCGCGAGCCGGCCCGGACGACCGACGCCTTCGGTTAGTGTATCTACTACGGCACGTAGGACCCTGGCGACTCACGTACCCGAGCCACACCCCGCGGAGGCACCCGAGCCGGGCGCGGAGACGCAGGACGTGGACCCCGCAAGCCAGTGCACCGACGTGCTTGGCGCGCCAATGGCGCCCACAGCGCGACGCCGCTGCGGCGGTCGTCAGGGCAGGTAGCCGCGGGGGTTGCGCGGGGACCCGTTGAGCCGCACCTCGAAGTGCACGTGCGGCCCCGTTGAACGCCCGGTAGAGCCGACCTCGCCGATCTGCTGCCCCTGGGCGACGCGCTGGCCCGCGCTGGCTATGAGGCGGTTCTGGTGGGCGTACGCGGTGACGAACCCGCCTCCGTGGTCGATCAGCGTGACGTACCCGTAGCCGCTCATCGTGCCGGCGTACGTGACGGTGCCCGCGCGCGCCGCCAGCAGCGGGGTGCCGGTCGGCGCGGCGATGTCGATGCCCTCGTGCATCCGCCCCCACCGGTAGCCGTACTCGCTGGTGACAGAGCCGTTCACCGGCCACCCCCACCCGCCGGCGGACGCGGTTGCCCCGGCGGCTGCGGCAGACGGCGCGGGGGGCGGGTCGGCGTGGGCGGGGGCCGCGGGCTCGGCGGCCCGGGCCGCGCGGGCGGCCGCCTGAGCCCGCTGGGTTCTGGCGATGGTCGCGGCGAGCTGGCGGCTGTCGGCCTCCAGCGTCTGCTCCTGCTGGCGCAGCTCGGCCAGCCCGGACTGGCGCTCGGCGAGCTGGATGGCGCGGGAGTCGCGGATCTGCTCGACCTGCGCCATCAGCTCGCGCTGCTCGCCGAGAACCTCTTGTAGCGCGTCCTCCTCCACCTGGAGCTGGTCCTGCACCGCCTTCTCGGCGACGCCTGCGGCGCGCTGCTCCTCGATCACCTGCCTGTCCGCGACAGTGATGCGGTTGATGAGCGCGGCGCGGCGCACGAGGTCGCCCGGGCCGCCGCCGGACAAGATCGCGAACTGGGGTGACGCACCGCCCGCCTTGTACAGCGAGACCGCCCGCTCGGTGAGGGTGGCCTGCCTCTGCTCTGCTGCGCGCCGGAACGCGGCTGCGCGCTCCCGGGCGTCGTCGACGGCGCGCTGCTGGCGGTCAACGGCCGCCTGTGCGTCGTCGACGGCGTCGAGAGCGGCGGCGAGCTGCCGCTCTGCTGTCCGCAGCGCGTCGGCGGTGTCGCCGACCTCGCCCTCAGCGGCGGCAATCTCGTCCTGGATCGCAGAAAGGCGGTCGCGGGTGTCCTGCAGCCGCGCGCTCTCGTGCGTGGAGCCGGACGCCGGGACGCCGGCGGTGAGTGACGCCAGCGCGGTGACCAGCGCGACGGCGGCCACGCGTCGAAAGGGTTGCATGCGACCTCGCGGTGCGGACGGGGGCAGGGCGGCGCCGCGGGGGCGCGTTCACCGGCAGACTACTTACGACGCCGTGTAGTGGCAAAGGAACCGCTACGGCGCGGGTGCTACGGGTGCGCCGGGCTGCACCGGTATCATCCGCCGGGTTCGTACAGCCCGTGAGAGGGGGTGGAGCGATGCCGCGTGGTCGCAGACCATTGCCGAACGTCGGCCCGCGTGAGTCCAGCATCATGCGGGTCCTGTGGGCGCACCCTGAGGACTACCTGTCAGTGCGAGACGTGTCCGAGGCGCTCGACGCGGACATCGCGTACACCACGGTGATGACGCTGCTCAGCAGGCTGTACGACAAGGGACTAGTCGGACGCCGGCGGCAGGGCCGCGGCTACGCGTACCGGCCGCGCGTGTCGCAGAGCCAGTACCAGGCCAGGGTGATGTCCACCGCGCTACGTCGCGATGTCGACGTGCCCGAGGTGTTGTTCCACTTCGTCGGCGACCTCACGCCGAAGGAACAGGCGACGCTGCGCGGGCTGCTCAAGGACGGCGCGTGATCGTCGCCGCAGTTGCGCTCGCGGTGGGTCTGCTCGGTCCGTGGCCCGTCGCGCGGCTGTCCCGCCGGGGCGGCAGTCCCCGGCTGGCCGTCGCCGCGCAGATGTCGTGCCTGCTGTTGGCGTGGAGCGGCCTGCTCGTGCTCGTCGCCGACGTCGCAGCGCCCCACGAGGGCGTCGTTCGGGCGTGCGCCACGGTGTTCGCCGCCCTCGCGAGCGGCGAGTGGGAGCCGGTGCCGGTGATGGGCGCGGTGGCGTATCTCGCGGTGGTCGGCAGGACCGGCTGGTGCCTCGCGCGGGTCACCGCCCGCTCGCGCCGGACGGTCGAGGCCGTCAAGTCCGTCGCGCGGTTCGACGGCACGGCTTGGCGGATTTCGGGGTCGCGCAGCGTCGGTTTCACCGCAGGGCTCGTACGCCCGGTCGTCGTCGTGTCCGACGACCTGACCGACCGGGTCGACGAGCGCACTCGCGAGGTTGTCGTCGCCCACGAGCTCGCGCACGCCCGTGGGCGGCACACCGCCGTGGACCTTCTCGCGCGGGCGCTCGCCGCGGGCGTCGCCCCGTGGCCCGGGGCGAGACTGGCCATGCTGGAGGTTCGACGCAACCTGGAGGCCGCCGCAGACGACTACGCCGCCCGCCAGTACGGCGCGGCGACCGTGGCGCACGCCATCGGGCAGGTCGCGCTCACCCCCTCCGCCCCGCTGGCGGCCGGGACGCTGGGCGCTACGGACTGGCCGGTGTGGCGGGTACGCCGCCTCCTGCGGCCGCACCGGGTTTCGCACTGGCACCGGATGCCCGCATCGGCCGCCGCGGCGTCATCGTTCGTGGTGGGCGCGCAGGGGGCCGTCCACGCGCTGATGGGCTCTCACCTGCTCCCCGTCGTCAAGATGTGCCCGCTGTAGCGGACCCCCGCACCGTCACCCCGGGGGCGGGTCGACCTCAGTCAGACGCACGGTCTCCATCCGCCCGTCACGTTCCTGCCGCTCAACCCGGACCCACACGCCCGCCTCGCGGGTAGACCGCCACAGCGCCCACAGGACCAACTGGGTCGCCCGGTGGTCGAGGACGTGCACCGTGCCGCCCGGCGCCACCAGCGCGTACGCACCGGCTGAGAACCCGGCAGCGAGGGCGCACGCCCTCAGGTGCCCAGCGGCGCGGTGCGACACCGCCGCCCGCGGACACCCCCGCAGGCAGTCGACGTCCACCACGAAACCCTCAAGCACCTCGCGGCACGCGCGACGCGGCCGCCGGTCCGCAGGCCTCACCGCCGACGCTCGCGCAAGCCGAGGTCGAACCCGGACCATCCGCGCGGCGCCGCTCCCGCGGCGTGCACGAGGAAGTACGTCTTCGAGCGGCCCCTTGGCAGCAGACGCAACTCCGGCGCGAGGCACCTGGCGGGGTCCAGCGGGAGCACCGTAACGGCCATCAGACGTGTCCGGTGACGCGCCCCCACCCGAACCGTGAGGCGCGCTCCTGACCTTCGAGGTCGTAGCTCGCCGGTGGTCGGCGCGCCGTGCCCGCCGCTTCTTCCCGCCTACGCACCGGCTGTCGACCGCCACGTCCCACGTCGCGCGCCTCCCGCTCTGCTACTACACGATGTAGCAACAAATTGTAGACCACCGGCCGCGCGCCGCACGCCCGGGCCGCGCGCCGCACGCCCGGGCCGCGCGCCGCACGCCCGGGCCGCGCGGTCGCAGGCCCGATCCGCCGGACGGCGGTGCGTCAAACGAGGGGGCCGGCGCTTCGTTGGCTCACGGCCGTGCCACGCGTTGTGACCTGTCGGCGCAAGCGGGCGGGCGTCGGAGCGTGCGACTTGGCGCTGTTGCGGCGTACGTGACGACGAAAAGGCCCGTGGAGACCAGCACGATCACCGGCCCGGACTGGACGTCGAGGTGGTAGCTCGCGAGCATCCCCGCCGCTCCGGATCCGGCGCCGAGGAGGCACGCGAGCAGCAGCATCCGGTTGAATGAGTCGGTGATCATCCTTGCGGTCGCTGGCGGGGTGACGAGCGCCGCGGCGACAAGGGTGACGCCCATCACCCGCATCGCCACGAGTATGGCCACCGCCAGCGTTCCCATCAGGAGGCCATCGACGAGTCGTGTCCGGACGCCGGACGCCTCGGCCACGTCGGGGTCGAACGTCGTGAACAGCAGCGGCCGGTACCCCGCGAGCAGCAGCGCGGTGGACACCGCGAGCACGGCCGCCACCGCCGCGACGTCCCTCCCGGTCACGCCCAGAATGCTGCCGAACAGGGCTGCCTCGAAGTTCGGGCCCGCACGACCGGATGCGGCGAACAGCACGACGCCGAGCGCGAACGACGCGGTGGTCACCACGCCGATCGCGGCGTCGACGCCGACGACGCGCCTGCGGGCGACAGCGTTGATGGCCAGCGCGGACGCAACCCCCCACGCGCCCGCCCCGGCGAGCACGTTGACGCCCGCCAGCGAACTTGCGGCGAACCCGCCGAAGATCGCGTGGGACAGGCCGTGGCCGACGTAGCTCATTCCGCGCAGGACCACGAAGGTGCCCACCAGCCCGCACAGCGCGCCAGCGAGGGTGGCAGCGACCAGCCCGTTGCGCACGAACCCGTACTGGAGCGGCGCGAGCAGAGCGTCGCTCAACCGCGCCCCGCCCATCCGCGCAGCGGCGCGCCGACCTGCTCGACGACGACGGGCATACCGCCGTGGTCGAGTACGCCGAGCCCGGCGCCGTAGGTCCGCTCAAGCACGTCGGGTCGCAGGACCTCGGCCGGCGTGCCGGCGGCCACCACGTGGCGATTGAGACAGACCAGCCGCGGCAGGTGTGCTGCCATCCCATTGAGGTCGTGCGTCGTCAGGACGACGGTCAACCCGCCGGCGTTGAGGTCGGCCAGCAGGTGGAGCGTGTCGTGCCTCGTCTTGACGTCGACACCGGACGTCGGCTCGTCGAGCAGGACGACGTCCGGGTCGCCCACCAGCGCCCGCGCGACGAACACGCGCTGCTGCTGCCCCCCCGACAGCTCGCGGATGTGACGGTTGCCTAGCCCCGCGAGTCCCAGGCGCTCCAGTACCTCGTTCACGCGGCCGCGTTCGCTGCGGGTGCCCCAAGGTGCGCTCACAACGCGTGCGCGCGCCATCAGGAGGCACTCCGCGACGGTGACCGGGAACGACCAGTCCACCGTATCGACCTGCGGTACGTAGCCGATCCGCAGCCCGGGACGCCGGTGTACGGCCCCCGCGTCCGGGCGCACCGCCCCCATCCCCACGAGCAACAACGTCGTCTTGCCGGACCCGGAAGGCCCCACCACCCCGAGGAAGTCGCCCGCACGGACGGTGACGGTCACGTCTTCGAGCACGGGTCCGCGGCCGTAGCCGAACGTGACGCCGGCGACGTGCAGCAGCAGGCCGCCGGAGGTCACTGAGGGAACTCCGCGGCATCGTCGCTGCTGTCGTCGATCTGGAGGCCGCGCAACGGCGAGGCGTCACCGCCGAGCGCCTCGGTGATGGTGACGTAGTTGAACCAGATCAGTCCCGCCCACGAGTGGCCGGGCTCGGCGGGGTTGGCGGGGAGGTCGTCGTCGCGTAGGACGTCGACGTACTCGACTCCCGCCTCACGGCCTATCTGCTCCAGCACGGGGCTGGGGAACACCTCAGACCCGAAGATCGCGGGGACGCCTTCGGCCCGCACCTGCTCGATCAGTGCCGCCACTTCCTTGGGCGACGGATCGCCGAAGTCGGAGACCTGGATGGCGCCGATGACCTCCCACCCGTAGTCGCGGGCGAAGTAGGCGTAGGCGTCGTGGTAGGTGAGCAGCTTGCGGTCGGCGGCCGGGACGGTCGCGAAGGACTTGCGCATCGCGCCGTCGAGCCGTTCGGCCGCCCGCTCGAACTCCGCGAGGTTCGCCTGGTAGTAGGAGGCGTTGCCCTGGTCGCGCGCAGACAGGTCCGCGGCGACCAGCCGGGCGTACTCGACCCCGTGGCGGGGGTTCGTCCACAGGTGCGGGTTGGGGCGTCCGGCGTCGCGGGGGAACGAGAAGTCGTACGCGTACTCGTCCTCTTCGATTGCGAGTGACCCGAGTTCGACGACCTCCGCGCCTGCCGGCATGTTCGCGTCGGCGAGGTCGCGGACCGGCCCCTCCAGCTCCAAGCCGTTCGCGTACAGCACGTCAGCGGCCGACACGACAGCAGCCGCGCTCGGCCTGGGCTCGTAGGTGTGCGAGTCGGCGCCCTCGGGGATTAGACCGCGTACGTCCGCGCGGTCGCCCGCCACCGAAGCGACGATGCTGGTGACGGGGGCGACGGTCGCGACCACCCGGAGCCGGTCTTCGCCGCCTTGCGCGTCCGCCGGCGAAGCGGCCTGCGCGCACGCGACGAGGGCCAGGCCGGCGGCAGCCGCGGCGGCGACACGGAAGCGGCCGGCAAACCGGCAGTTGTTGCAACCCACTTGCAATAGCATAACCATCGCAACGACCCGCCGTAGTAGTTTTCCACCCTCCCGACCGCCCAGGAGCCGTATTGAACCGCGCCATATTCACCAGCCGGCGCCCCGCCGCGAAGGCCACGGCCTACCTCGCGGCCGTGGGCGCCGTCGGTGCCCTCACGATGGCGGTGGCACACACCGGCGCCGGCGTGCCGCTGGTCGAGCGGCTTGGCCCTGCGGCGCCCGTGCCCCCCGCCGCCGTTGGGTTCTTCGTCGGTGCCGCGTTGTACGCGGGTCTGGCGGTCCTGGCGTGGCGGCAGGCGAGCGCGGCGTGGCCGTTTGGGTTCGCGGTCAACTTCGTGGCGCTCGTGTCGGCGACCGTGCCCTACCGGGGAGCGGTAAGCGCCGTGGCCGCCGCTGTGAGCGTGGCCGCCGTCATCGTCCTTCTGTCGCCTTCCGGACGAGAGGCGTTCGGGCGGAAGTGATGGACGCCAGCTTCGTGGCGCGTGCGGCCGGGCGGCGGCTCGGCCGCCGACCCGCCGGCTCTCGCAGGGAGGTGGTACTGCGGGCGTTCGCGGCGGCTCTCACGGCGGCGCTGATAACTCACCTGGGAATGCTGCTGCAGGCGCCGCACGCGCCGGCCGCCGTCGGCTCCCCGGCTGCGGCGGGTCACGCGGCTGCCGATGGGCACGAGGGCGACGCCGAACGGACCCACGCGATGGTCATCACGTGCGTGGTCGTTCTGTCGCTGGTACTGGCGGGGGGAGGCGCCGCCGGCTGCGGCAGCACGGCGACGGTCGTCGGAGCCCAACGCAGGCGGGGGGCGCCGGCACCCGGCGCCGCGGCGTCGAGGCGGGCGCCTTTGGCTCGTGGCCCCACTCGGGTCGACGCCGGTGTGGTGCTGAGGGTGTAGAGGCTCGCGGCCGGCCGCCGTCGCGGCGCCCTTCCACCACGTACACGTGCCGACCCGAAAGGAACCGAAGATGCGCAAGATGTCCCGTCGTCGGCTGCTGCTCGCCCTCGTGGCGGGCTCGGCCCTGATCCTCACTGCATGCGGTGGGGGCGAAGACCCCGCCCTGACACCACCCGCCGGAACGGAGGGCGGGTCGACGTCGTTCAACGACGCCGACGTCGACTTCCTCCAGGCGATGATCCCGCACCACGACGAGGCCACGCAGATGGCCGAGATGGTGTCCGAACGCACCGAGCGCGAAGAGCTCCGCGCGTTCGCGCAGAAGATCATCGCGGACCAGTCGACCGAAATCGACGAGATGAGGTCCATGCTCGAAGCCGCTGGCGCCGAGGAGGCGCCAGCCCACGACATGGAGAACATGGACGGCCAGATGGACGCGTCCGAGATGACCGCGCTGGAGCAGTCCGGCGGCCAGGAGTTCGACCTGATGTTCCTCGACATGATGATCCGCCACCACCAGGGCGCGGTGGACATGGCGGAGCAGGTCATCGACGAGGGAGAGAACGCACAGGTGGCCGACCTGGCGAACCGGATCATCGACGCGCAGCAGGCCGAGATCCAGCAGATGGAGGTCTGGCGCGAGGAGTGGTCCGCGTGAGCCCGCGTCCCGGGGCGCGTGACGCGCGCCCCGGGACGCCGCACCGTCAGCCGTGCTGGCAACCGACGTGCTCCTACAACGTGTCGTCGGTATCCTTCCGGCGAACCTCTCTTCGCCGCCTCGGAGCCACGTCCGTGACCACCCCCACACCGTCGCCGCCAACCCTGCTCGACGGCGCCGACGACGCGCCCGCCGGCGGCGGTTCGGCCGGAGCATGGCTGCCGTCCGCGCGGGGGCGCGGCCGCCGGCTTGCGACGGGTGCCGTGCTGGTCGTCCTCGTCGGCGCGGTCGGCGGGCTGTCCGCAGCCGCGCTCACCACCACGCTCTCACCCGACCCGCGAGGTGACGCGCGGGCCACGCCCGGAGAACGCCAGCCCGAGGAGCCCACAACATCGCAGCGGGCCGACACGCCCGAGCGAGCCGCCGAACAGCCTTCCTCCGCAGAGGCTCCGCGGCCCAACGCCCGCTGGGTGCCGGTCGAGGCGGAGGTGTACCCGAACGCCAAGCGTCTCGCCGCGAGGGTTGTGGAGCGGCTGACATCGTACGAGGCCGGCACCACGCGCCGAACGGCCGCGGCGAAGGTGGCTCGCCGCTTCGGCGTGGCCCGGGCAGACGTGGCTGACGCCGCACGCGAGCTGGTGAGGCCGGGGACGTCGTCGGTCGGCACGGTGGTGTACCCGCAGCTCGGGGGCGTCGCCGCGTCGACGTCGTCGGTGATGGTGGTCGTCGACCAGGAGCTGGACGACGGCGCCCGGCGGTGGACGGAGCGGCGAACCGTCGACGTGCGGCTGCGGCTAGTGGACGGCGGGTGGGCCCTCGACCGCCTGGGGTCGGGCGGCGGCGCGGCCGTCGACGCCCCCGAGCGCCTGTCCGCAGCCGCGTGGGCCGTGCTCGCCCACGAGGCCATCGAACTGACAGACAGCGCCCGCTGGGACATCTACCACGGGATGGTCGACGACCGCCTCCTGTCGCTGATGGTGTCGATCGGCGATCGACACGAGATCGCGGTGGCGACACTGGCGACGGGGCACCCGCCCAACGTGTGGTCCACCGACCGGCCGAGCAACCACACGCGCGGCCGGGCCGTCGACATTTTCCGTGTCGACGGCGAGCTGGTGGTCGAGCAGCGCGAGAAGGGGTCCGCGGCGCACAGGCTGACGCGGTGGCTTTTCAAGCAGGGAGTGCCCGAGCTCGGGTCGCCGTGGGCCCTCGACGGCTTCGGCGGCCGCTCGTTCACCGACGTCGTCCACGCCGACCACGTTCACGTTGCCGTGTGAGACCGCCGCTCGTGCAGTGTCTCGCTCGTGCATCTGGCGCAGCGTAGCCCCGTTTGGCGCAGCGTCACCCCGCTCAAGTCGTCTCCACGCGCCGCCGAAGCATCTCGCGTGTGGACAGCAGTTCGGTTTGGTCGGATCGGCCGTCGCCTTCTAGCGGTCGGTCTCTGTGCTGCCCTGGCTGTGGGCGGCATCACCACGGCGGCCGTCGCGGCCGAGGATGCCGGGGTCGCTAAGGCCACCGCCAGGCTGCAGACCGCGCAGGAACGAGCGGCGGCGCTGACCGGCGCGCTGGACGAGGCCGCGCAGTCGTACGAGCGCGCCAACGCGCACCGGCTACGGCTGGGGGCGGAGGCGCTGGACTCGGCGCAGGACCTTGCTCTCGTCGACGCCGCCGTGACCGTCGCCGAGGACGAGCTGCGTGCGCGTGTGACCGCGGCCTACAAACGCCCCGGGCCTCAGATGGTCTTCACCGACATCATCCTGCAAGCCTCCGACGCCGGCAGCGCCCTGCACCGCGCGGCGCTGTTTAGCCGATTCACCGCCAGCGGCGCGCACGACGTCGCGCACGTGCGCTGGGCCGCCGCGCTGACCCGCACGGACGTCACCCAGGAGCGCGTGATCGCGGCCGGCGCACAGGCCTCCGTCGAGGAGTGGCAGTCCCAGTCCGACCGTCTCCGTGACGCGCTAGAAGGCGCCCAGCGCGAGGTGCTGGCGGCCGAGGACGGCGTGGCGTCGGCGAAGGCCGAAGCCGAGCGCCGGGCCGCCGCAGCAGAGGCAGCACGACAGGCCGCCGCGGCCGTCGGCGGTGCCCCCTGGTTCACCATCACCCCTCCTCAGCGCGTGAACGGCAAGACCTGCCCCGTCGGGACGCCCAACGGCTTCATCGACTCGTGGGGCTTCCCGCGCTCGGGTGGCCGCACTCACGAGGGCGTCGACATGTTCGCACCGATGGGCACCCCGCTGTACGCCGTCGCGCAGGGCACCATCTACCGCGTCTACACGAACTCGTTGGGCGGCCTTGCGATCAACCTGATCGACGACGAGGGCAACATGTACTACTACGCACACCTGTCTGCGGCGTACGTCAAGGACGGGCAGAACGTGGGGACGGGCCAGGTCATCGGTGCCGTCGGCGACTCGGGCAACGCACGCGGCACGCCGCCGCACGTCCACTTGCAGTTCCACCCGGGCAACGGTGCTCCGGTCAACCCGTACCCGCTGGCCTACTCGCTGTGCCGAAGCTGACCTGCGGACGAGGGCGTCGGTAGCCACGCCGAAACGAGGAGGCAACGGCCCGCGGCGACGCCGCCTAACCCACACGCGGCGAGCTCCTCGGCTGATCACGGCGTCGGTAACGAAGTTCGCATTCCCCCTGCACGCCGACCCTGGGCGAGCCCGCGATCCCACGCGGCGCGTTCCGAACCTCGCGGGCCCTTACAGCTCTTGGTATTCGACCCGGCACGTGTAGGACACACCGTCCGCGGCGTCGAAGTCCTCGTAGACGTCGGAAGAGAACGTCGTCACGTCACCCGCCCCTAGATCAACAACCAGCGGGACGCGAGCCGCTCCCACCTGGTCCAACAGCGCGTAACCGTCAGTCGTCCAGAACGACACGTTGAAAACGTGCGCCGCGTCTGTCACCAACCTCCGGCTACCCGCCGTGACCCGGACGTTGCACCGGAAGTCGCGCACCTGCTCCTGCGAGCTACGGGTCGCCTCGTCGAATCGCACCTCGACCCGAGCCATCGCTGCTCGGCTGCGTTGCACGGCAGCATCCTGTGTCACGTCAGCGGCCAGGCTTCGGATCTGCCACGCCCAGCCACCACCGTCGGCCACTGTGGCGGGTTCCGCCGTGTCGAGGCTGAGTCCCTCGCCCGCGAGCAGCGCGAATCGGCGCCCGTCCCCGGGGTCGGCGGGACTCGGCGGGGTCGGGTCCCCTTCTGGCTCGACCGCCTGTTCGGGCTCCCGTGGAGCTCGTGGGGGCGCTGGCCTACCACCTCCGGACGGCGGTCCTTCCGTGTCGTCCGGGTGTTCGGCTGGGTCGGCCGCCGGCGGGACGTGAGCGTGCGCCTCGGTCGGTTCCCTTGGCGGGTCGCTGTCGAGCGCAGCGTCGCCGGCGACACCACGGGCTGGCCGCGTCGCCTCATCGACGGTTTCCGGTGGCTCTGATGGTTGCGTCGTGTCGGGGCGTTCGACGACGCGGCCTGCTACGAGCGTGTTGTCAGGCGCGTCGCTGAGCCCGAGGACCGCCGCTGCCGCCCCGAGGCTAAGGCCAACGAGCATGGTGCCCAGTGCGACGTGCCAGGGGGGCAGCCGACGCCTGGTGCGACGCGCCACCCTACGCCGACCTCCTGTCGAGCCGTCCACCCGCGGGTCGAGGCACGTAAGGTGCCGCAAGTCGCGGCAACTGGCGCTGTGACCCGCAGGATGACGCCTCACGTCGTGGAGTCATCCTCCCAGGGTCGCCGGTAGTGGCCTGCGCAGCCATGGCGAAAAAGGACCATTTGGACATAGTGTCCGCGTCGCTCACGAGGTGCGGCTTCGCGGGGGAGTGGTCGACGTGAGTTGTGCTCTGACGATGAGCCGCTGGGCGGCGGAGCCCTTCGGATGGCAGGTGGTGAGCGTCAGCATCCTGCCCGGGGTCGGCGACACGACGCCCCAGTCGCCGGGGTGCGTGATCCAGCACGCGCCGTTGGGGCACGGCTGAGCCGCGTCGTCGGGGTGTCCGACGACGCGGTACGTGTACGTCGCCAGGGGGGTCTCAAGGCGGATTCTGGCACCCACGGCGAGCTCGTCGATGCGGTTGAACGGCTTGCCGTACGTCGTTCGGTGGCCGGCGATCGCGACGTTCCCCGCCTCGCCTGGAAGCGGGGTGTTCGGGTAGTGCCCGGCGCCTGCGCGCAGGGCCGCGGCCGACGTTCCCTCCACGACCACCGCGCTCACCCCGAGGGACGGGATGACGATGCGCGTCAACGGGTCGCCGTGTCGGACCGTGCGGGTCACGTACCGCTGCTTGAACCCTTCGCTGGCGTAGCGGTCCTCAAGCTGGTCCTGTAGGACCTCGCTGGCGTAGACGTCGGTGAACAGCGGGTAGGCGAACATCCCGGCCCCGGCCAGCGACAGCACCACCGCCAGGACGGACAGCGCCCTGCGGCTCGCCGGCCGCAGCCTCAGCGCGTCCATGGCGTAGGCGACCGCGCCCTGTGCGCGCCCGGCCTGTGAGGCAAGGGGGTCCGGCATGGACAGTCCGCGGCGCCCGACGACCGCGTCGCCGGTGTCGCGGCCCGGCGTGCCGCTTCGCCGCCGAGAACGCAAATGACCTCCTGTCGTGGTAGCGCAACCAACCCGCGGCGGGCACGTGCCACCGCGTCGCGTCCTACGACGTAGTGTAGTTGCAAGGTTCGGGTGCGCGTAGCCCCGGCGACAGCCCGTCGGAGGGAGAGTGTCGTGAAGCCGTCGTCCAGCCCGCCCGCAGCCCAGCGGAGGTCTGCCGTGGTGCCCGAGGCCACACGGGGCCGTCGCGCCAGCCAAGGCGCCGGTGCGCGCCTTGACGTGGTCGAGGTGGCGTGGGACGCCGTGGCGGGCGTGGAGCCCCAGGCGCTCGGGCTGACGTACTGGTTCCAGCCGCCTGCCGCGGGTGACGCGACCCCCGTGGCGGTTCGCTTCACGGGGAAGCGGGTGGGTGTGAGGAAGCCCGGGCCACGCGACCGCTTCGACGTGCTGGAGAGCATCGACGGGGTTGTCCCGGGCAGCGGTCCTGTGGCACTGACCACCCGCGTGCGCAACGTCGCGCCGGGTAGGTGGCACGTCACGGCGTCGACTGTGCCGTCGGCGGGCAATGCGGGCCCCGGCTCCCCGCCGGTCTCGGGCCGGGGTCGGGCGTCGGCGGTGGGCACGACAGCGTTCGCCCCGGTGCTGGGGGTGCTGGCACCTGGCGCTCGCGTTGGCGCCTGGTCCGGGCTGGTTGCAGTCGGGGCGGTCGTTGCGCTGGCCACGCAGTGGCTTCTCGCGTCGCGTAGCGGCCTGCCTCCCGCCCGCGTGCTCCTCCTGTCGGCCGTCGCGTGCGTGGTGGGGCTGGCGGGCGCGAAGCTGTACTACGTCGCCGGCCACCTCTTCAAGGGTGACCTCGGTCGCGGGTTCGACCTGCTGACCGGGGGGATGTGCATCCAGGGGTTCGTGCTCGGTGCGGTGGCGACGCTCGTAGCGGGCGCGGGGACGGCGGGTGTGGGCGTCGGGCCGCTGCTGGACGTGACCTCTCCCGGGTTGTTGTTCGGGATGACCGTCGGGCGGTTCGGGTGCTTCTTCGGCGGCTGCTGCGCGGGTCGAGCGACCGCGTCCCGGTGGGGTCTGTGGTCTTCCGACCGGCGGCTTGGGATGCGCCGCGTGCCCGTACAGGTGCTGGAGTCCGCCTTGGCGCTCGGCGTCGGCGCAACCGCCCTCGTCGTGGTGTGGACGGGCGCACCGCGACCGGCTGGCACCGTTTTCGTGGGTGCCATGGCGGCGTACACGCTGGGGCGGCAGCTTCTTTTCCCGCTGCGCTCCGCGGCCCGCCACACGGCCCGCGGGCGCATGGTCGCGACGGTGCTCACGGCACTCGTGCTCGTGGTCGCGGTTGGGGTTGCGACTGCTGGGTCGTAGCCGGCCGGCACGGTGTCGCCGCGGCCGGGGAGCAGGCCGCCGGCGCGTGTGGACGTCGCGCTCACACCCGGGGCGCGTCAGGCAGGTGGCGGCGGGTCCGCTGCGCTAGGAGCGCGATCCGCAGCGTTTGCCTTCAGAGCAGTTCGTCGGTCACCGCCGTAGTCGGTCGGCTTCATCGACCATCGGCCAGGTCCGCACGACGCTGCAGATAGTCCTCGCGCTCCAGTTCGCCGCGGGCGTAGCGCGCATCAAGTTGCTTTCGGGGGGAGGCTCGATCCAAACCGCCACCACGAAGCAGCCGTAGTGTTCCAGCGACGGCGAGGGCGATCAGGGACACGACGAGCAGCCCCCACAGAGTCATGCCAAGCCACATACCCCCGACATTTCCATTCCGTCGTGCATCATGAGTTGCCTCCCGGGTGAGACGACTGCGAAGCGACGACGCCGCGCTGAACCGCTTTCACGCGTCCTGGCGCTCATCCCGCCGCAGCGCGTCGAGCTGGTCCGCAACCGCGGTCTGCCGCGCCTGCAGACGCTGTAGTTCGGCGCTTAGGTCATCCGGATTGGCGGACGGCGCCGTCCCTCGGCCCGGCGGCGAGGCTGGCTGGCTTCCTTGAGAGCTGTCGGTGCTCATCATCTTCATCATCACGAGCATCGACAGCGGGCAGGCGGCGAGGAACAGCACCGGCGCGGCCGCAGCGAATGCCCCGGGGACCAAGGCGTAGATGCCTACCGCTACGGCAGCGAGCCCCGCGAGGACCTTCCAGTTGAGGCACATCTTGAGCATGTTCACGAGGCGTCCTTCGGCTGACGGATGATTCTACTATCCAGCATAGTAGACGATTCGTGCGACCAGGCACCGCGACTCGGGACTCTTGTGCCGCCGTCCGCGGTTAGGTCGGCAGCGGGCATTAGTCGGCACCCGTGACGGGTCCTAGTGCGCCCGCTGTGTCGGCGCCTGCCCCCACGAGCATGACGGCCATCATCAGCACCATGCCGCCCATGACGCAGCGGTCGCGTGTGACAAGTGCCTCGCGGGGCGCGAGCAGCCTCTTCACACGCCAAAGGCACGCGCCCGTCGTTCCAAGTCCGGCGCTCGGGAATGCCCCAAGTGCGACCTTGCCTAGTGCCCGTCCCACGGTGTCTCTTCCGTAGTGGCGAGCGGCTCCGTCATCGGCCAACGCTTCCAGGTGCCGCCGGATGCACTCGTACAGGTCATCTGCGACGGCCAGAGGGCGCAGCGGGGCCAGGAAGAACGTCGTTGCCGCCTCGATGAGCGCATGCCCCCCACGTGTGTGGGCGAGTTCGTGCGCGAGGACGACCTGGCGTTCGTCAGGTGCCGCGTTCTGCCAGAAGGCGACGTCCACAACGACACGCGGGCGCAGCAGACCGAGCGCGACTGCGGGGGTTCCGAGTCCTGCCACGAGGAACGCAGCGTGAGTGGCTAGCGGCGTGCCCCGCGCCAGGACGCGCCGCGCGGTCCGTGCCAACGCCACCTGCTGCCCGACGAGCGCGACGGCGCCGTGCACACCGAAGACGAAGAACCAAACCGCGAGCGGCAAGAGGCGCCACCAGATAACGTCGCCGGCAAGCATTTGCTGCCACAGAACCCCGCAGGCGGTCCAGGCGGCCGTGGGTTCTTGGCGGCGATTTGCACCGCGACCGCGAACGACCCAAGCCAGATCGATGCCACCGACAGGAGTAGCAGCGCGACGGCTGCGCGCGGCGCCCGGCCCTCAAGGTGGCGACAGGGCCGCCAGACGACCATCACGACCGCCGACGCCAGGAGCATCGCGCCGCCCATCAGGATCCGCCGGGCTTGCCGAGGAGTTGCCGCAGCGCGTCCGCATCCTCACTGGGGAGGTCCGCGATGAAGTGCAACAGAGCGGACCGCCGATCACCGGCGCTCTTGAGCACGTCCGACATCGTGGCCGCCGTGAACGCTTCGCGCGACATCGAGGGCCGGTACACCCACGCCCTGCCGCTGCGGCGCCGCCGCAGCAGGCCCTTCTCGTACAAGCGGTTCATCACCGTCATGACGGTCGTGTACGCCAGGTCATCGTCGAGTCGCTGCAACATGTTGCGCACGGACAAGAAGCTGTCCTCACAGTCCCACGACGCGTCCATGACCTTCGCCTCAAGGGAACCCAACGGCTGAATCTGCTCCGTCATCCCTCGTCCTCTAGTCGGTGGTCGCGCCGCTGACTGCTACGCTGCATAGTAGCGGTGGGAGTGACATCGGGTGTGGCTGCGGCCATGGAGTTTGACTGAGCATGAGTAGGCGTGACGTTCCCTTTTCGAGGCGAGCAACCTTCGTCCTCGTCGCCGCTGCAGTTGCGCTTTTGGGCGCGGCGTGTGGTGGAAATGCCGTTGGCGATGGTACTGCGGCTGCAGGCGACGCCATCGCGGCCGACCTCGTTCACATTCACCGGTTACAACAGGTGCCAGGCACGAGTGCCTTATACGTCGCCACCCACACGGGACTATTCAAGGTCGACGGGGACGAGATCGAGCGCGTGGGCAACGCGACGCATGACCTGATGGGGTTCACCGTCGCCGGCCCAGACGACCTGCTCGCCAGTGGTCACCCCGACCTGCGAGTAGACGAGTTGATGGTCGAGGGAAAGCCCCCGCTGCTCGGGCTGGCGCACAGCAACGACGGCCAGACCTGGAAGCCCCTGTCGTTACTGGGGGACGTGGACTTCCACGCACTGGTGACTGCACATGACCAGGTCTACGGCGTCGACTCCCAGACAGGTGCGCTCATGGTTAGCCGCGACAGGAAGACGTGGGAAACCCGCAGCGAAGGACGGCCCTTCAGCGACATCGCCGTCAGCCCCGACGACCCCGATGTCCTTGTCGCCGCTGCGCAGGATGGGCTCGCCGGGAGCGACGCCGGCGGACGGTCGTGGAAGAAGCTCGACGCCCAACCGGCGGCGTACCTCTCGTGGACCGCAGAAGGGTTGTTCGCGGTGACGCCGGAGGGAACGGTCGCGCGTTCCGCGGACGGCGGAAAGGAATGGCAGTCGTTGGGCTCGACCGGGGGCCCGCCGGCCGCGCTGCACGTCACGGACGAGGCCGTGTACGTCGCGATCCACGAGGCGGGAATCAAGCGGTCGACGGACGGGGGCCAAACGTTCGAGTTCCTGATCCGCACCAACAGCACGTAGCACCATTCCGTCCGCTCCGAGCCTCTGCAAGATGCTGCTCAAGTGATTGAGATGACGACGCCTCGATGCCTCTTCCTACCTCTGATGGCAGGCGCTGGCGCGACCGGCTGAGTCGCTGCATGAGGATGTGACGCGGTGTGCGCATCCGGGCGCGTCACCCGTGTGGCCGGCGGGCAGCGGCGCTCGGAGCGCGATCCCCGCGTTTACCTCAGAGCAGTTCGTCGATCGCCGCCTGCAGCCCGTCGAAGCCCAGCTCGCCGACTCGGACGGTCTCCTGCCCGGTCTCGCCGTCGATGAACACCCAGGCGCCGTGGCCGGGTATGCCGTAGCGGCTCCACGCCGACAGGTTCTCGTCGATCACGTGGGGGATCATCCCGATGCCGTTGCGGTCGACGAACTCGGCCATCCGCTCGCGCGTGTCGTGCGCCGCCACGCCGATGAACTCCACGTCGCCTTCGTGCTGCCGCGCCAACTGCGCGACCGCGGGAGCCTCCCGCTCGCACGTCGGTCACCATGGCGCCCAGAACCACAGCACGACGTCGCGCCCCTCGTAGTCGCGCCCGTCGAGCGTCCCGCCGGCGACCGTCGACCCGGACACCCCGACCGCCGCGTCGGGACGCTCGGCCGGCG
>Ga0247713_1000732_pt1 | contig 18392 bp, 17 predicted proteins | sample 21E_NmetaG_FD_189936 | JGI IMG/M metagenome (GOLD analysis project Ga0247713, IMG submission 189936) | Soil microbial communities from hillslope of Landscape Evolution Observatory, University of Arizona, Oracle, AZ, United States - 2-1-E_N | ecosystem: Engineered > Artificial ecosystem >... | reverse complement strand
CCTCGGGCACGTCCCCGTGGGACCCGGGCTGCTCGATGAGGTCCTCGGGTGGGACCACCGGGGACCCGACCTGTGCGCCGAAGGGCTCTTCGTCGCCGCGCGACGACGCGTGGGAGGCGAGGACCGGTTCGGACCCCTGGGAGGCCGGCTCCTCCACGGCCGGTCCGGGTTCCTCGGATACCATCGCCGGCTCACCGAGCGGGCGGGGAGCGATACGACTCCGGACGAGCCACGTGAGCCCGCCGATCGCGAACCCGAGCCCGGCCCACTGGCTCCCGGACAGCCCGAAGAACGAGGACTCGATGATCTCCCGGTTGCGCGTGAAGTCGATGACCAGCCTCTGCAGCCCGTACCAGAGCGCGAACGTGGCGAAGAGCGCTCCGGCGGGTGGACGCCGCCGAGCCACGGCCGCGAGGACCAGGGCGAGGATCCCGACCCCGATCAGGTCGTAGAGGGCGGTCTGATGGACGACGGCTCCCGGCACGTAGAGAGGGGGGCCGTACCCGGGGGCGAGGTCCGCCCCGGGCGGTATCCGGTAGCCCAGGAAGAAGGTGGTGGCCTCGCCGAGGTGGTCGGCGATGACGATGTCCCCCATGCGCCCGATGGCCACCCCGACGACGAAACCGGGGGCGGCCGCGTCCAGGACGGTCGGGATGTCGTAGTCCCGGCGCCAGAGGTACCCGACGCCCAGCACCAGCCCTCCGATGAACCCGCCGAACATGGTCAGGCCGCCCTCCCAGATGGCGAGGACGTCGCGCAGCGAGGTGAAGCTGTCCAGGTGCCCGAGGACGTAGAACCCGCGGGCGCCGAGGATCGCCCCGAGCGCTCCCCAGGTGACCGCGTTGTAGACCTCCTCGGTCGGGATCCCGCGGGGCTTCGCCCGGCGTGCCATGAGGACCGCACCGAGCAGGAAACCCAGCATCGTCCCGAGGCCGTGCGGCGAGAGCGGGATGCAGGCGTCGCCCAGCCCGATGCACCAGCGCTGGACCGGCTGGTAAGAGATGTAACCCAGCACAGCTTCCATCCCGGTCAGCCTACAAGCACGGTCACCGAACCCCGGTGAACCTTGTCACGGGGGGCTGATAGCATCGAGACCGAAGAGCGAACCTTTAAGGGCTCGTCCAGAGAGGCGAGGAAGGAGCGCACGATGAACGACCATGCCTGCGCCTGCCCCGAACCGGGGGAGGCGCTCCTCATGAGCCGGACGGGCCGTTGAGCGCGCCTCCCGTCGACGGCGCGACCCGCCTGAAGGCGCGCGTCATGGAGCCCGACGACATCCGGCGGGCCGTGACGCGCATCGCCCACGAGATCTGCGAGCGGAACCGCGGGGCCGCCGGCGTGGTCCTCGTCGGGATCAGGACGCGGGGAGCGGTGGTCGCGTCGCGTCTGGCGGGAGCGATCGAGCGCATCGAGGGGGTCCGCCCTCCCCTGGGCTCCCTGGACATCACCCTGTACCGGGACGACATCGCCACCCGCGGTCCGCTGCCGGTCGGCAGCACCGACGTGCCGGACCCGTCCGGACGGGTGGCCGTGCTCGTCGACGACGTCCTGTACACCGGCCGGACCGTCCGGGCCGCCCTCGACGCCCTCACCGACCTCGGACGGCCGACCGCGGTCCAGCTCGCCGTCCTGGTCGACCGAGGCCACCGCGAGCTGCCGATCAGGGCCGACTTCGTGGGGCGGAACCTGCCGACCTCCGGCCGCGAGGACGTCCGGGTCCTGCTCGAGGAGACGGATGGGCAGGAGGGGGTGGAGATCCATGAGCCGGCCTGAGCGCCGCCACCTGCTCTCCATCACCGACCTCGAGCGGGACGAGCTCGAGGACGTGCTGCGCAACGCCGAGGGGTTCGAGGAGATCGGCGCCCGTCCGATCAAGAAGGTCCCCACGCTGCGCGGCCGAACCGTGGTCAACCTCTTCTACGAGAACTCCACGCGCACCCGGGTCTCGTTCGAGATCGCCGCGAAACGGCTCTCGGCGGATGTGGTCAACGTCGCGGCCGCGGCCTCCAGCGTGGCGAAGGGGGAGAGCCTGCGCGACACGGCCCGGACCCTGCTCGCGATGGGAGCCGACGCGATCGTGCTGCGCCACCCGTCCGCCGGGGCTCCCGACCTGCTCGCCCGCAGCGTGGACGCGACCGTGATCAACGCGGGGGACGGCGCGCACGAGCACCCCACCCAGGCCGCCCTGGACCTGTACACCGTGCGCCGCCGGCTCGGCACCCTCGAAGGGCTCCGCGTCGGGATCGTCGGAGACATCGCGCACTCCCGGGTGGCCCGTTCGGTGACGCTCGGCTTCCGGCGCATGGGAGCGTCCGTCACGGTCGTGGGCCCACCCACGATGATCCCGCTCGGGGTCTCCGCGCTCGGGTGTGACGTGTCCCACGACCTCGACGCCGTCCTGCCGACGCTCGACGTCCTGTACCTGCTCAGGCTCCAGAGGGAGCGGCACATGGAGGCCCTGATCCCGTCCGAGCGGGAGTTCGTCGCCCTCTACGGCGTCGACTCCCGGCGCGTGGAGGCCCTCCCCGACCACGCGGTGATCCTGCACCCCGGACCCATGAACCGCGGTGTCGAGATCTCGTGGGACGCCGCCGAGTCCGGGCGCACCCTCATCGTCGACCAGGTGTCGGCGGGGGTGGCGGTCCGGATGTCGCTCCTCTACCACCTGCTCGGACAGAGCCCGGCCGCGGAGGTGGCGTCGTGATCGTCCTGAAGGGTGCGACGGTCTGGCAGGGGGGCGAGGACTTCCGGACGCTCGACGTCGTCGTCGAAGACGAGCGGATAGCCGAGCTGCGAGAGGGGGTCGCGACCCCCAGCGGCGCAGACGTCCTCGACTGCTCGGGCGCGGTGGTGGCACCGGGCTTCGTCGACCTGCACGTCCACCTGCGGGAGCCGGGCTCCGGCGACGACGAGACCATCGCGACCGGGTCGGCCGCCGCGGCGCTGGGCGGGTACACCGCCGTATGCGCGATGCCGAACACCGATCCCCCGGCCGATTCGGCGGCGGTCGTCGAGATGATCCACCGGCGCGGGCGCGAGGTCGGACTCGTCGACGTCCACCCGATCGGGGCGATCACCGCCGGCCGGGCCGGCGAGCGCCTCGCCGCGATGGGGGAGATGCATCGCAGCTCCGCCCGCGTACGTCTCTTCTCCGACGACGGCGACCCCGTCCCCACCGCCCACCTCATGCGGCGCGCCATGGAGTACGCCCGGACGTTCGACGCCGTCCTCATCGAGCACGCCGAGGACCCCTCGATGCGCGGGGGCCATATGCATGAGGGTGAGGTCTCGGCTCTCCTCGGCCTGCCCGGGATACCCGCGGAGGCGGAGGAGATCTGCATCCTCCGCGACCTGGCGCTCCTGAAGCTCACCGGGAGCCGCCTGCACATCGCGCACCTGTCCACGTCGCAGGGAGCCGCCGCGGTGCGAGCGGCGAAGGCGGCCGGGCTCCCGGTCACGTGCGAGGTCACGCCGCACCACCTCGCGCTCACGGACGACGCCCTGCGTGGATTCGACCCCGCCTTCAAGGTGGCACCACCGCTGCGGTCATCCGAACACGTGAAGGCCCTGAAGGAGGCGGTGGCGGACGGGACGGTCGACGCGATAGCCACCGACCACGCGCCGCACGCCCCGCACCGGAAGGACCGCGAGTTCGACCACGCCCCCTGCGGGATGCTCGGCCTCGAGACCGCCCTCGGGGTGGCGGTGGCCGAGCTGGTCGAGCCCGGGATCTGCGGACTCGGACGCGTGCTCGAGCTGATGTCCACCGGGCCGGCGAGGATCCTCGGGGACGACGCGCAGGGGAGGACCCCGGCGCCCGGAGCGCCCGCGAACCTCACCGTCCTGGACCCGACCTCGGTCTGGACGGTCGACCCGGCCGCGCTCGCGTCCGCGAGTCGGAACACGCCCTTCGCCGGTCGGAAGCTCGTCGGCCGGGTGGTCCACACGATGCTCCGCGGACGGCTGACCGTCCGCGACGGGGAGGTGACCAGATGAGCGATGCGCTGCTCGCGCTCGCGGACGGGACCGTCTTCCGAGGCCGCGCCTGGGGAGCGGAGGGGGAGACGTTCGGGGAGGTCGTGTTCAACACGTCCCTCACGGGCTACCAGGAGGTGCTCACCGACCCGTCCTACCACGGACAGGTCGTCGCGATGACCTACCCGCACCAGGGCAGTTACGGGGTGAACGCCCTGGACGAGGAGGCACCGCGCCCCTGGGTCTCGGGGTTCATCATCCGCGATGGCGTGGAGCGGCCCTCGTCCTGGCGCGCCACGGAGGGGCTGCGCGACTACCTCGTCCGGAACGGCATCGTGGCCATCGAGGGCGTCGACACCAGGGCGCTCACGCGGCGGCTGCGGCTCGAGGGAGCGATGACGGGTGGGGTCACCACGCTGGACATCGGGGAGGACGAGTTCGTGGAGCGGGTCCGCAGCGCGCCGCCGCTGGTGGGCCGCGACCTCGTCCGCGAGGTCACGGCCCGGCAGCCCTACGACGTCGACGCCGGGGAGCTGCTGGCGAGCGGTCTCTTCGATCCGTCGATCGAGGGTGCCGACCCGCGTGTCCAGGGCGCGAAGGTCGCGGCGATCGACTACGGGATGAAGCGGAACATCCTGCGGTGCCTCGTCGGTCTGGGCTTCGAGGTCCGGGTCTTCCCGGCGACGACCCCCGCGGCCGAGGTGCTCGCGTGGGGACCGGACGGGGTCTTCCTGTCCAACGGACCCGGCGACCCGTCAGCGCTCCCGTACGCGATAGAGAACATCCGAGCCGTCCTCGATTCCCGAACGCCGACCTTCGGCATCTGTCTCGGCCACCAGCTCCTGGGCACCGCGCTGGGCGCGACCACGTACAAGCTGAAGTTCGGACACCGCGGGGCCAACCACCCGGTGAAGTCGCTCGTCACGGGTCGCGTCGAGATCACCTCCCACAACCACGGTTTCGCGGTGAAGACCGGGTTGGACCCGACCGAGGGCGGGGAGGCGTGGCAGGTGCTCGCCCGCTCGAAGGCGGACGACTGGGTCTGGAGGTCGCGGTACGGAGACGTCGCGCTGACCCATTTCGACCTCAACGACGGGACGTTGGAGGGGGTGCGGGCCCTGGAGATACCGGCCTACTCGGTCCAGTACCATCCGGAAGCCGCGCCGGGACCGCACGACTCGCGGTACCTGTTCGCCGAGTTCGTCGAGCTGATAGCTGGGAGGACAGATGCAGGTCGGTAGGAGAGCGCGCGTGGTGGCACTCGAACGCCCGGCGGCCGGGGACCGGGAGGCCTATCTGGAGCAGGATGGGCTGCTCGTGCGGCGGCTGAACGTCCCCTGGGAGTCGCACCTCGGCGCCCTCTGGGAGCTGCGGATGGACGACGGGCAGCTGGTCGTCTTCTCGGAGAGCGAGCTCCGGCAGCTGGGCCGAGACGGCAGGCCGGAGGAGTCGGAGATCCCCGGCCTCCAGGAGGCCTGGGGCGAGGCTCCCAGACGGACCTCGTACCCGTTCCAGAGGTTGGGAGGAGGCAGCGGCGCCGCGACCGCGCTGCTCGCCTTCGTGGTCTTCGCCATCGCGGGGGTGCTGCTGATCTGGTCCGGGCTCGCCCAGACGAACATGGCTCTCGCCGGTGCAGGTGCGGTCCTCATACTCGTCGGGATGGGCGCCGCCGCGGCGCTGGTGTCCTAGGTGCCGCGCCGCGACGACATAGAGACGATCCTGATCGTCGGGGCCGGTCCGATCGTGATCGGTCAGGCCGCGGAGTTCGACTACTCGGGTACGCAGGCCTGCAAGGTCCTGCGCGAGGACGGGTTCCGGGTGATCCTCGTGAACTCCAACCCGGCGACGATCATGACCGATCCCGAGTTCGCCGACCGCACCTACATCGAGCCGATCCTGCCCGAGGTCGTCGAGGCGATCATCGAGAAGGAACGACCGGACGCGCTCCTCCCGACCCTCGGGGGCCAGACGGCCCTCAACACCGCGGTCTCCCTGGCCGAGTCGGGGGTGCTGGAGCGCTACGGGGTGGAGCTCATAGGCGCGAAGCTCGAGGCGATCCGCAAGGCGGAGGACCGCCAGCTGTTCAAGGAGGCGATGCAGCGGATCGGCCTCGAGTGCGCGCGGTCCGGGTACGCGTACACCCTCGCGGAGGCCCGCAACATCGCCGGGGCCATCGGGTACCCGGTCGTGGTCCGGCCCTCGTTCATCCTCGGGGGTGCCGGGTCGGGCGTCGCGAACGATCCCGACGAGCTCGACCGGATCGTCACCGAGGGGTTCGAGTTCTCACCCGTGCACGAGGTGTTGATCGAAGAGTCGCTGCTCGGGTGGAAGGAGTACGAGCTCGAGGTGATGCGCGACCTGGCCGACAACGTCGTCATCATCTGCTCGATCGAGAACCTCGACCCGATGGGGGTCCACACCGGCGACTCGATCACCGTCGCGCCCGCCCAGACCCTGACCGACCGCGAGTACCAGCGGATGAGGGACGCGGCGATGAGGTGCATCCGCGAGATCGGCGTGGAGACGGGCGGGTCCAACATCCAGTTCGCCGTCGACCCGGCCACCGGACGGATGATCGTCATCGAGATGAACCCCCGCGTCTCCCGGTCTTCCGCGCTCGCGTCGAAGGCGACGGGTTTCCCGATCGCGAAGATCGCGGCGAAGCTCGCCGCGGGGTACCTGCTGGAGGAGATCCCCAACGACATCACCCGGCAGACCCCGGCCTCGTTCGAGCCGACCATCGATTACGTCGTCGTCAAGATCCCCCGCTTCGCGTTCGAGAAGTTCCCGGGTACCGACCCCGTCCTGACGACCAAGATGAAGTCGATCGGCGAGGCGATGGCGATCGGGCGCACCTTCCCGGAGGCCCTGCAGAAGGGCATCAGGTCGCTCGAGACCGGGCGCGCCGGGCTGAACGCCGACCCGGCCGAGGCGGAGCTGCCCACGGACGTGGACGAGCTGCTCGACCTGTGCCGGCCGCCGGGGACCGAGCGGCTGTTCGCGGTCGAGGCGGCCCTCCGCGCAGGCGCATCGGTCGAGCAGGTGCACGAGGCGAGCCGGATCGACCCGTGGTTCCTCGACCAGATGCTCTCGATCGTCGAGGCCCGCACCAAGATCGAGTCGGGCGCCATGTCCGTCGACGAGGCCAAGCCGCTCGGGTTCTCCGACGCCCAGCTCGCGTACCTGACGGGTGGGAGCGAGGCGGACGTCCGGGCGCAGCGGACACGCCGTCCCGCCTACAAGGTGGTCGACACCTGCGCGGCCGAGTTCGAGGCGTACACGCCGTACTACTACTCGACCTACGAGGAGGAGTCCGAGGCTCGTCCGAACCCCGGCAGGTCCGTCGTGATCCTCGGATCCGGACCCAACCGGATCGGACAGGGCATCGAGTTCGACTACTGCTGCGTGCACGCCGCCTTCGCGCTAGCCGACCTCGGGATCGACTCGGTCATGGTCAACTGCAACCCCGAGACCGTCTCCACCGACTACGACACGTCCACGCGCCTGTACTTCGAGCCGCTCACGCTCGAGGACGTCCTGCACATCATCGAGATCGAGCAGCCGGTCGGGGTGGTCCTGCAGCTCGGGGGTCAGACCCCCCTGAAGCTCGCCCTCGCCTTGGAGGAGGCCGGCGTCCCGATCCTGGGCACCCAGCCGGACGCGATCGACACGGCCGAGGACCGGGGCCGCTTCGGCGCGCTCCTGGAGAAGCTGGGGATCCCCCATCCGCCGTACGGGACAGCCACGTCCTCCGCGGAGGCGCTCGAGATCTCGCGTCGCATCGGGTATCCGGTGCTCGTCCGGCCCTCGTACGTCCTGGGCGGCCGGGCCATGGAGATCGTCTACACCGACGAGATGCTCGACCGGTACATCGCCACCGCCGCGCGCGTGGAGCCGGGAGCTCCCATCCTCGTCGACAAGTTCCTCGAGGACGCCGTCGAGATCGACGTGGACGCGATCTACGACGGACAGGAGCTGCTCGTCGGGGGGATCCTCGAGCACATCGAGGAGGCGGGGATCCACTCCGGCGACTCCGCGTGCGTGATCCCGCCGCACACGCTGGGCAACGACGACATCCGGACCGTCGTCGACCACACGAAAGCGATAGCCCACGCGCTGGGCGTGCGGGGTCTCATCAACGTCCAGTTCGCCGTGCGCGACGGGGTGGTCTACGTGATCGAGGCGAACCCCAGGGCGTCGCGGACCGTGCCGTTCTGCTCGAAGGTCCTGGGCGTCCCGCTGGCCAAGGTGGCCACCTGGGTCATGACCGGGCTGACGCTCGCCGAGCTCCGGGAGCGCGGGCTCCTGCACCCGACCCCGTGGATCCAGGACCTTCCGTACACCGCCGTGAAGGAGGCCGTGCTCCCGTTCTCGCGTTTCCCAGGCACCGACACGCTGCTCGGCCCGGAGATGCGGTCCACCGGCGAGGTCATGGGCATCGACCCGGAGTTCGGACGGGCCTTCGCGAAGGCGGAGGCGGGAGCCGGGATCAAGCTGCCGAACTCGGGCTCCATCTTCCTGTCGGTGCGCAACAAGGACAAGAGGGCGGTCATCTTCCCGGCGAAGCGCTTGACCCAGCTCGGGTTCGAGATCTTCTCCACCTCCGGGACGGCCGAGATCCTCAGGCGCAACGGGGTCCCGGCGCAGGCGGTGGCGAAGATCGGCGAGAGCAAGCCGGACGTGGTCGACCTCGTCGCCTCGGGCAAGGTGGACCTGATCGTCAACACCCCGATGGGGCGCGGTCCCCGGGCGGACGGGTACCAGATCCGGACCGCGGCGGTCGTCCACGGCGTGCCTTGCATCACGACGATGTCCGGCGCGCAGGCCGCGGTCCAGGGCATCGAGTCGCAGATGGGCGGAATCACCGTCGCGCCGCTCCAGGACTACCACCGGTTGATAGGTTCGGACGCCCCCGGCTCGGACGCTCCCGGTACGAACGACGCGGAGGGCGCCTGATGGTCTGGTCCGGACAGGCCGAGGTCTTCGACTACAAGCGGCTCGGGGACCCTTACCACGTCCTCACGATCGTGGCCCCCGAGATCAGCTCGAACGCCGTCCCCGGACAGTTCATCGCCATCAGGCTCCCGGAGGACAACTCGCTGCTGCTGCGGCGTCCGTTCTCCATCCATCGGGTGGACCGCCGTCCAGGGTGGGCGGGGACGATCGAGATCGTCTTCGACGTCCGCGGCCGGGGGACCGAGCTCCTCTCCCGGGCCCGGCCCCACACCCCGTTGGACGTCCTCGGCCCCCTCGGGCGTCCGTTCCGGCTGCCGAAGGAGCCGACCACGTGTCTCCTGGTCGGCGGCGGGATCGGGTCGGCGCCGCTGCTCTTCCTCGCCCAGGAGCTCCGCGACCACGGCAACACCGTCCACTTCATCATCGGCGGCCGCACGCAGGACCACCTCCTCCGTCCCATCGAGGCGAAGCGGGTGGCGCTGACCGTCCACTTCACGACCGACGACGGCTCGGCGGGGCACGAGGGGGTCGTGACCGACGTCCTGCCCGATGTCGTCGCGCAGACCGGGAGCCGCGTCGTCTACGCGTGCGGGCCGACCCCCATGCTGCGCGCGGTCGCGCTGGCCGCCCGCCAGCTGCGGCTCCCGAGCCAGGTCGCGTGGGAAGAGGTCATGGCGTGCGGGTTCGGCGCGTGCCTCGTCTGCGCCGTCCCGGTCCGCCTCGATCCACGCGACGGCGCCGATCAAGGGTGGGCCTGGGTGCGCTGCTGCACGGAGGGTCCGGTCTTCAGCGGATCGAGGGTCGCCTGGGACATGGTGGGCGCCACGAAGGCGGGGACCCACGGATGAGGCCGGTCTCGGAGATGTCCGTCCCGGCTGGGCTCGAGCCGAAGCTGGCCGTGGACCTGGGGGAGGGGATCCGCCTCCCGAACCCGTGCCTGGCCGCGTCCGGGTGCTACCACTACGGGAGGGAGTTCGAGCCGTACGTCGACCTCTCCGAGCTCGGCGGGATCATCGTGAAGAGCCTCTCGGTCCGTCCCTGGCCGGGTCACCCCCCGCCCCGGGGAGCCGAGACCCCATCGGGGATGCTCAACGCGATCGGACTCCAGAACCCGGGCGTGGAGGCGTTCGCCGAGCGGGAGCTCCCGTGGCTCGTGAAGCACCGGGTTCCCGTCTTCGCCTCCATCGTCGGGAACACGGTGGAGGAGTTCATACGCGTGGCCGAGCGGCTGAGGGGGGCCCCGGGGATCGTGGGCATCGAGGTCAACATCTCGTGTCCGAACCTCGAGGACCGGTCCAGGATGTTCTCGTCGCGCGAGGAGACCACCGCCGCGGTGATCCGCGGGGTGAAGCGAGTGGCGACGCAGCCGGTGTTCACGAAGCTCTCCCCGGACGTCACCGACATCGTCGCGATCGCCCGAGCCGCCATCGACGCCGGCACCTACGGGCTCTCGGTCATGAACACGACGCTGGGCATGGCCATCGACGTGGAGGAGTTCAAACCGAAGCTGTCCACCCTCACGGGAGGCCTCTCCGGACCCGCCGTCAAACCGATCGCCATCCGCTGCGTCTTCCAGGTCTCCCAGGCGTTCCCGGACGTACCACTGATCGGACAGGGGGGCATCCGGACCGGCGCCGACGTCGCCGAGTTCATGCTCGCGGGCGCCAGCGCCGTCGCCATCGGCACCGCGAACTTCGTGGAGCCGGCCGCGATGCGCCGCATCATCGGCGAGCTGCGTTCGTACCTGCAGCGCAAGCAGATCCGAGACGTGAACGCGCTCAGGACGATGCTCAGGCTGCCATGAGCGTCCTCGAGCCCGGCGTCTGCGTAGCCCTCGACGTCCCCACGCTCGACGAGGCGCGGGCGGTCGTCCGGGAGCTGTCGCCGATCGTGCCCGTCTTCAAGGTCGGCCTGGAGCTCTTCTGCGCCGAGGGTCCGAGGACGGTCGATGTCGTGCTCGAGTCGGGAGCCCAGGTCTTCCTGGACCTGAAGGTGAACGACATACCCAACACCGCGGCGGCCGCCGTGCGCGAGGCGGGCAAGCGCGGTGCGTCCTTCATCACGATCCACGGGTTCGGGGGCAGGGAGATGGTCCGGGCGGCGGTCGAGGCGTCCCGGGAGCAGGGGGGCCCGCAGCTGCTCGTGGTGAGCGCGCTCACGAGCTTCGATGACGCGTTCCTGGCCGAGGTGGGAGTGGTCGGCGGCGTCCGCCAGCACGCGATGCGGATCGGCCGGATGGCCGCGGAGGAGGGAGCCGGCGGGCTGGTGCTGTCCCCGCGGGAGCTCGACGTCGTGCGCAGCGCCCTGCCGCACCTGCTGCTCTGCACGCCGGGCGTCCGGCCGGCCGGGACGGGGATGGACGATCACCGCCGGGCGCTGACGCCGGCCGAGGCGGTGATCGGCGGGGCCGACCTGATCGTGGTCGGACGCCCGATCCTGAAGGCCGCCGACCGGGTGGCCGCCGCGCGCGCACTCATCGAAGAGGTGCGGGAGGCAGAGGCGAGCCGGGAAGGGAGACGCGCGCACGAGGTCGTGTCCGTGCCGATAGCCGAGGCCGAGGAGGCCGACCTCATGGAGGACCCGTGAACCAAGCCGAGGTACTGAGCGCGTTCGAGAGATCCGACGCGATCCGGACCGGTCACTTCAAGCTCTCGTCCGGACTGCATTCAGACACCTACCTGCAATGCGCGCTCGTGCTGCAGCACCCGGGCATCTCCGAGCGGCTCGGACACGAGCTCGGGACCCGGTTGGCCGAGCACGAGCCGTCCGTCGTCCTCGGGCCCGCGATGGGCGGGGTGATCATCGCGCACGAGACGGCCCGCTTCCTGGGCGTCCGCGCCTTGTTCGCCGAACGCGTCGACGGCGCCCTCGCCCTGAGGCGCGGCTTCGCCCTCGATCCGGGCGACCGAGTCGTCGTGGTCGAGGACGTGGTGACGACGGGACGGTCCCCCCGCGAGGCCATCGATCTCGCCAAGGAGGCGGGCGCCGAGGTGGTCGCGGTCGGCGCGATAGTGGACCGTTCGTCCGACGCCTCGTTCGGGGTCCCCTTCGAGTGGCTCGCCAGGGTCGATGCTCACTCCTGGGCCCCCGAGACATGTCCGCTCTGCGCGTCCGGAGACGAGCCGACCTCGCCCGGCAGCCGTCATCTCGTGAGGTAGGGATGGGCGATGTAGCGGCCGATCGCGCCGTTGGCACCCAAAGGGGCGAACGCTATACTGCACGCGGTTCCACGGGGGGCGTCGGGCCTACAAGGAGGATCGCTCATGCCGCTTCCACCTCTGTCCGAAGAGCAACGCAAGGCCGCTCTGGAGAAGGCCGCGGAAGCACGCCGCCGTCGCGCGGAGATCAAGGCGAAGCTCAAGAACGGCTCGATGGGGCTCACCGAGGTGCTCCGGGACTCGGACAACGACGAGATCGTCGGGAAGATGAAGGTCTCGGCGATGCTCGAGGCTCTTCCCGGGGTGGGGAAGGTGCGCGCGCAGAAGGTCATGGAGGAGCTCGGGATCTCGACGACGCGCCGTCTGCGCGGCCTGGGCGAGAAGCAGCGCACCGCGCTCAGGGAGCGGTTCGGGAAGTAGCCGGCCACGGTCGCCTGATCGTGGTGTCCGGCCCCTCCGGGGTCGGGAAGGGCACCGTCATCGCCGAGCTGCGTCGCCGTCGTCCGGAGCTCGGGATGTCCGTGTCGTGGACGACGCGTGCGATGCGGCCCGGCGAGCAGGACGGCGTCCACTACCGCTTCGTGACCGAGGAGCGGTTCCGGACCGCTATCGACGAGGACGCGTTCGTCGAGTGGGAGGAGTACCGCGGAGCACGGTACGGAACCCCCTGGTCCGAGATCGAGCGCGCGGCCGGCGACGGCCGGGACGTGATCCTGGAGATAGACGTCCGGGGCGCCATGTCGATAAAGGAGCTCTTCCCACATGCGCTCACCGTCTTCGTGGAGCCGCCCACCGTGTCCGACCTCGAACGGAGGCTTAGAGGCCGAGCCACGGACACCCCCGAGCAGATCGCCGCGCGACTGGAAGCCGCCCGGACCGAGCTCGGCTACCGCGACCGTTTCGACCACACCGTGCTGAACGACGAGGTGTCGGCCGCGGTCGACCGGCTCGAAGCTATACTGGACGCGTAGCCGGCGCGCGCGCGCCGATCTCCGACCGAGGAGCAACCCCATGATCGAACCGAAGATCGAGCATCTGCTCGACCGGGTGGACAACCAGTACACGATGGTCGTCCTCTCGGCCAGGCGCGCTCGTCAGATCACCGACTACTACGCGACGCTGGGCGCGGGTGCCGTGGAGAAGCCGCTGCCGCCGCTCCTGGACACGTCGGTGCACGGCATGAAGCCGCTCTCGGTCTCGTTCCAGGAGATCGTGACCGACCGGGTCGGCTGGGAGCGGCCACCGGAGGCCGAAGAGACCATCAAGTAACCCCCCGCGCCGGTCGGGAGGGTCGTCCTACCGAGAGGCCGCCATGCTTAGCGGACGCCGGGTCACGGTCGGGGTCTGTGGGTCCATCGCCTGCTACAAGCTGGTCGAGGTCGTCCGTCGCCTCTCGAAGCTGGGAGCCGAGGTCCGGGTCGCGATGACCCCCGGCGCCACCCGGTTCGTCGCTCCGGCGACCTTCGCCGCCGTCAGCGGCTCCCCCGTGCTCACCGACCTGTTCACCGAGGCGGAACGGGTCGCGCACGTTGAGCTCGGGCGGTGGGCGGAGGTTCTCGTGGTGGGCGGCGCCACGGCCACCACCCTGGAACGCCTCGCCTCCGGCGCCGCCGACGAACCGGTCTCGGCCACCTACCTCATGTGCCGGGCTCCCGTCGTCCTGGCGCCCGCGATGCACACGGAGATGTGGGAGCACCCTGCGGTCCGGCGCAACGTGGACCGCCTCGTGGCAGACGGCGTGACCCTCGTGGGTCCGGACACGGGCGACCTCGCTTCGGGGGACCACGGCGTCGGCCGCCTGGCGGACCCGGAGGCCGTGGTCGCAGCCGTCGTGGCCGCCTGCGGTCCACGCGATATGGACGGGCTCCGCGTCCTCGTGACGGCCGGTCCGACCCGGGAGCCGCTCGACCCCGTCCGGTACATCTCGAACCACTCGAGCGGCCGGATGGGGTACGCCCTGGCCGCGGACGCCGTACGCCGCGGAGCGCACGTGACCCTGGTGACGGGCCCGTCCGCCCTCGCCCCGCCCCCCGGAACGGATGTCGTGCGCGTCACGACGGCGCAGCAGATGTTGGACGAGTGCCTGTCCCGGTTCGACGAGGTCGACGTCGTGGTCAAGGCGGCCGCGGTCGCCGACCAGCGTCCGGTCGCCACATCGGACCACAAGCTGCCCAAGGATGGGCTGTCCGACCGGCTCGAGCTCGAGCCGACGCCGGATATCGCCTCCGAGCTCGGACGCAAGAAGGGCGCCCAGCTGCTCGTCCTGTTCGCGGCCGAGACCGACGACCCCGTCGCGCGGGCCCGCGAGAAGCTGTCCCGCAAGCGAGCCGACCTGATCATCGCCAACCTCGTCGGACGGCCCGGAACGGGCTTCGACAGCGAGACGAACGACGCGGCCCTCGTCACCGAGGCGGGAGCCGAGCCCCTTCCCCGCATGCGCAAGGAGCAGCTGGCGACGCGCATCTGGGACCGGGTCCTGCTCCAACTCGGCGACCCCGCCGAGGGTTAGACTGAGGGGTCCCCCAACCACTGATCGGAGGCCGCGCCATGTCTCATCGCTGGGTGTTCACGTCCGAATCCGTCACGGAGGGCCACCCGGACAAGCTCGCCGACCAGATCTCCGACGCCATCCTGGACGCGATCCTGGAGAGCGACCCATTCGGGCGGGTGGCCTGCGAGACGCTCGTGACGACCGGGTTCTGCGTGATCGCCGGCGAGATCTCCACCTCGACCTACGTCGACATCCCGAAGATCGTGCGCCGGACGATCAGCGAGGTCGGGTACACGCGCGCGAAGTACGGCTTCGACGGAGAGACGTCCGGTGTGACCGTCGCGATCCAGGAGCAGTCGCGCGACATCGAGCAGGGCGTGAGCGAGGCCTTGGAGACGCGCAAGGAGGGGTCCGACGACGAGCTGGACGAGCTCGGCGCGGGAGACCAGGGGATGATGTTCGGGTACGCCTGCGACGAGGGCCTCGACACCGAGCTGATGCCCACGCCGATCTGGCTGGCGCACCGGCTGGCCCAGAGGCTGGCCGACGTTCGCAAGGCCGGTGTCCTGCCCTACCTGCGCCCCGACGGGAAGACGCAGGTCACGATCGCCTACGAGGGGTGGCGGCCCGTCTCCCTGGACACCGTCCTGATCTCGGCCCAGCACGCCCCCGATGTCGATATCGACTCCCTGCTCACCCCGGACCTCATCGAGCACGTCATCAAGCCGACCGTGCCGGACGAGCTGTGGAACGACGACGTGCGCGTCTTCGTGAACCCGACCGGGCGCTTCGTGATCGGGGGTCCGCAGGCCGACACCGGACTCACCGGCCGGAAGGTGATCGTCGACACGTACGGCGGGATGGGACGGCACGGCGGTGGGTGCTTCTCCGGCAAGGACCCGACGAAGGTCGACCGCACGGGCGCCTACGCGGCGCGCGACGTCGCCAAGCACGTCGTGGCGTCCGGGGCGGCCTCCCGGTGCGAGGTGGAGCTCGCGTACGCGATCGGGACGGCGCACCCGCTGTCCCTCACGGTCGACACGTTCGCCACGTCGCAGGTCGACCCGGAGGCGCTCACCAACCTCGTCCGCGACTTCTTCGACCTCCGCCCCGCGGCGATCATCCGCGACCTCGACCTCCGTCGGCCGATCTACCGCAACACGGCCGCGTACGGACACTTCGGCCGCACGGAGAAGGACTTCACGTGGGAGCGGACACGGCGGCTCGACGAGTTCAAGCGCGCCGTGGAGTCGCTGTAGCCGGGTGACGGCGCGGTTCTGCCGCGTAGCCGTCGACTCCCCGGTCTGGGCGCTCGACCGCCCCTTCGACTACGAGATCCCCGCGAGGTTCATCGGCCGCGTCGCCGTGGGCAGCGTCGTCCGGGTGCCGTTGCACGGCCGACGGGTCCGGGCGTTCGTCACCGAGCTCGTCGACGCCCCCGAGGTCGCGACCACCAAACCCCTCTCGGCGCTCGTCTCCGAGCAGCCCCTGTACACCTCGGACGAGATCGCCGTGGCGCGGACGATCGCCCGGCGCTACCTCGCGACGGTAGGACAGGTACTGCACCACGGGGTGCCGGGTAGGTACTCGGCGCCGAAGGACAGCGACCCTCCCGTCCGCGGCGCCCCGGTCGCGTCGGACCGCCCACCGTGGCTCGAGGAGGAGCGCGGCCCGTGGGAAGAGCCCCGGCACGAAGCGCTGCTCGTCGCACCCTCTCCAGCGGCCGAGGAGGAGGCGGTCTCGTACGCCGCGACGCGGGTCCGGGGAGGTGTGCTCGTCGTTGCGCCGCATCCAGCCCGGGTCGAGGAGATGGCCCGCGCGCTCGGGGGCGTCGCCCTGCACGGCGACAGCAGGCCCGGCCAGCGCGCGGCCGCCTGGGCGGCCGCCCGGGAGGGGGCCGCTCGGGTCGTGTGCGTGAGCCGAGCGGGGATCCTCGCCCCCGTCCCCGACCTCGCCCTCGTCTGGGTGTGCGGAGCCCACGAGCGCACGTTGAAGGAGGAGCGGACCCCGCGTCTCCACGCCCTGCGCGCCGCCCGGATGCGGGCGGACCAGGCGGGTGCGGCGTTCGTGGCCTCTTCCCCGGCTCCCCCCCTCGAGCTCTGGGCGGACCCGGGGGTCCGCCATCTCCAGGTGGCCCGGTCGGCGTACCGGACGGTCCGTCCAGAGGTGGTTGGGCTGCGGTCCGATCCGGTCACCCCGCGATTGCTGGACACGGTCCGTTCGGCGATCGCATCGGGCCGCGACGCCCTGGTCGTGATCACGCGTCGGGGGTCCGCGCTGCGGGTCCGATGCCGCGACTGCGGCTGGTACCCGAGGTGTCCGGACTGCCGGGTCGGTCTGGTGGTGATGTCCGACCGGCTGCGGTGCCGGGGGTGCGGGCGCGATCAGCGGATACCCGACCGATGCGCCTCCTGTCAGGGTGAGCGCCTCGACGCGGCCGGGTGGGGGAGCGACCGGCTCGCCGACTCCCTCGGCTCCCACGACCTCGGCGCCCCGGTGCTGAAGGTGGACGCGGACACCGCGCTGCCGAAGAAGCGGCCGCGGCCGGCCGTCGTCGTAGGGACGTTCGCCGCGGTGGGCGCGGTCCGCTCGGCCGATCTCGGCGCTGTCGTCGCCGCCGACCTGGATCAGCTCCTGGGGCGGCCGGACTTCCGGGCGGCCGAACGCACGCTAGGCGCACTAGAGGGGCTCGCTGGTCTGGTCGGGCCGGGCGGACGGATGCTCGTACAGACCCGGGAGGCCGAGCACCACGCCGTGCAGGCGTTCACGCGTCGCTCGTACCGGCACTTCGCCGAACGCGAGCTGCCCCTGAGGGAGCAGGCCGCCTACCCGCCGTACGGGGTCGTGGTCGCGGCCGACGTCGAGGCGGCACACGTGGACGCGCTGGCCGCCGCCGCCTCGTCCGGGGGAGGTCTCCTCGTCGGATCGATCCCGCGCCCGGGCGGCCGCATGTCCTCGCTCGTGCGCGCCCCCGAGCTCGATCCGCTCATCGAGCCGCTGCGGGAGTTCGTCGCCTCACACGCGACCGCCCGGGTGGACGTCGACCCGGTCGACGTCCTGTAGCCGCGGCCCGCGCGCGCGGCCGGTACCCTTGACGCGTCATGGCCGTCCTCCCTATGCGCTACTTCCCCGATCCGGTCCTGCGCGAGCCGACCCAGCGTGTGGGCTCGGTCGACGACGACGTCCGGAAGCTGATCGCGGACATGGCGGAGACCATGGAGGACGTGGGGTACGGCATCGGCCTCGCTGCGCCGCAGGTGGGGGTCCAGCGGCGGGTGCTGGTCTACGACATAGGGGACGGTCTGCACGCACTCGTCGACCCGGAGATATACGAGCGTGAGGGGTCCCAGACCGACGAGGAGGGTTGCCTCTCGATCCCCGGCATCGCCTTCCCGGTCGAGCGCGCCCTGACGATCCGCGTGAGGGGACTCGACGCGGATGGGCGTCCACTGGACGCGGAGGTGTCGGAGCTCGAGGCGCGTGTGATCCAGCACGAGGTCGACCACCTCGACGGGGTGCTCTTCATCGACCGCCTCGACCGCGAGGTGCGCCGGGAGGCGATGCGCATCCTGCGGGAACGGGCCCTCGGGGGCGGGGGAACCGTCCCGGGCGCGGCTCCCCGCATGTAGATGCGGGTCGTCTACATGGGGACCCCCCACGCCTCGGTCCCGTCGCTCCGCGCCGTCGCCGAGGCGTTCGAGGTGCCAGCCGTGTACACCCAGCCTGACCGGCCTCGGGGGAGGGGCCGGGAGACGCTGCCCTCCCCGGTGAAGGAAGCCGCGCTCGAGCTGGGACTCCGCGTGGTGGAGCCC
>Ga0247713_1000731_pt1 | contig 18393 bp, 16 predicted proteins | sample 21E_NmetaG_FD_189936 | JGI IMG/M metagenome (GOLD analysis project Ga0247713, IMG submission 189936) | Soil microbial communities from hillslope of Landscape Evolution Observatory, University of Arizona, Oracle, AZ, United States - 2-1-E_N | ecosystem: Engineered > Artificial ecosystem >... | reverse complement strand
CTAGGCCAGGATCCTCCGCGCCTCCTCCACGTCGCCGGCAATCGCCTCGTTCAGCGCTTCGACACTCGGGAACGCAATGTGGTCGCGCAGCCGGGCGGTGAACTCGAACTCGACGTCCTGGCCGTACAGGTCTCCCTCGAAGTCGATGACGAAGGCTTCCACGCTCAGCGGGTTCTCCCCGAAGGTCGGGTTGGTCCCCACGCTGATCGCGCTCGGACGCCTGCGGCCGGCGTTCAGGGTGTACCCGGCATAGATGCCCGGCCCGGGCACGCACACCTCGGGTGGGGGATTGAGGTTGGCGGTCGGAAATCCCAGACCCTTTCCCCGCCCCGCACCGTGGACCACCTTGCCCGGCAGCCGGTAGGGACGCCCCAGCGCCTTCGCCGCCCATTTCACGTCCCCCTCGGCCAGAGCGTGGCGGATTGCGGTGCTGGAGATGGTCTGCCCGCCGGCCTCCGCCATCCGGGCACCCTCCACGAAGAACCCCATCCTGCGTCCGTAGGACCTGAGCATCGTGACGTCCCCCCGGGCGTAGCGCCCGAACCGGAAGTCGGAGCCGACGATGACCGCCTTGACCGCCAGCTCCTTAACCAGGATCCGCTCGATGAACTCCTCCGGCTCCACCCGGGACAGCTGCGGGGTGAACGCCAGGATCACCACCTGGTCCGCTCCCGCCTCCTCCAAAAGAGCGAGCTTGCCCTCGGGGGTGCACAGGCCCGGCGGGCCGATGCCCCTCAACACCTTTTGCGGATGGGGCTCGAAGGTCACCACGGTGGCCAGTGCCTCAAGCTCCGCCGCTCGCCGCCTGACCTTTCGAATGAGCGCCCGATGACCCTTATGTACGGCATAGAAGTTGCCGATGGTCACCACGGTGGGAACCCCCGGGGAGTCTTCGAGCCCCCGAACCACCCTCATATCAACACCGCCGCCGCTTTCAGTCCCTTCGCCGACCGCCGGTACACCGCCACCAGTTGTCCATCCGGTCCCAGTATCGCCACCGGGATGCCGGCCGTCATGCCGGCCTCGTGTGCCGGGCGATCGCCGGTGCGCCTGGTCGTCATCACGGGCAGCTCTCCCAGCCGCAGCGGGGCCTGCTTGGTGAGCAGCTCCCGGCCGTGAACGACGTCGTCGAGCTCGGAGCCCTCGACGGTCCTGCGGGGGAAGTCCCGCATGGCCTCGTGCATGGGCAGCAGTGCAGCCTCGGCCTGTTCGCGGTCCATCTTCTCCAGATCCTCCAGCGACACCGCCTCCGACTCATTGAAGGAGCCGACCGAAAGCCTCCTTAGCGCCGAAAGGTGTGCGCCGCAGCCGAGCGACTCCCCCAGGTCGGCCCCCAGCGTTCGGATGAACGTGCCGCTCGAACACTTCACATAGACGGTGGCCGACCGGTTGGAGGGATCGAAACTTTCCACCTCGAGCGCAAAGATGCGCACGGTGCGGGGCTCCCTTTCGACCTCCTCGCCGCGGCGGGCGGCTTTGTAGAGCGGCTCTCCGCCGACCTTGACTGCCGACACCATCGGCGGCAGTTGGCTGATCTCGCCGACAAACGGCTCGGCGGCTGCTCGGACCTTTTCGATGTCCAGTTCGCAGGAAGTCTCCGAGACGATCTCGCCCTCGGCGTCCTGGGTCGTGGTGGTCACACCGAAGCGCACGACGGCCCGGTATTCCTTCGACGTCCCCTGCAAGAAGGCCAGAAGTCGGGTGGCCTTGCCGATGCCGGCGACCAGGACCCCGGTTGCCGCCGGGTCCAGCGTTCCGGCGTGGCCCACCTTGCTGGTGCCGAACACCCTTCTCAGCCGGTTCACCACATCGTGCGAGGTGCAGCCTGTGGGCTTGTCCACCACCAGCAGCCCGGAGACTGCTGCCGGATCGGTCATGTGGTGGAAGGCGCCTTCGCCAGGCGTTCCATGACCAGCTTGATCGCCTCCTCCAGGTCACCGCCGAAGCTGAAACCGGCAGCCTTGGTGTGTCCCCCTCCTCCAAACGACTGGGCTACCGCAGAGACGTCGGTGTCGTCGCGGGAACGAAGCGAAACCCGCCAGCCGCCTTCCGGCCTCTCCTTCAGGATCACGGCGACGCTCGCTTCCTTCACCACCTTCAAAAAGTCGATGAAGTCCTCGGCAATCTCCAGTCCCTGACCCTCCAGGTCGTCCAGATACAGCCAGCTGTAAACGACTCCGTCCTCCAGCCGGGCCCGGTTGAGGACCTTGCCCAGAATCCGCAGCTGCTCGAACGGCGCCGACTCGAAGATCTGCTCGGCCACGGTCAGGTGATCCGCCCCCGCCTCCCTCAGTGCGACGGCCGCCTGCAGGGTGGCGGGCGTGGTGTTCGAATACTGGAACCGTCCGGTATCGGTGACCAGGCCGGTGTACAGAGCGGTCGCCATCTCCGGTGTGACCTCGCCGCCCATCCTCTGGATCAGCTCGAACGCCAGCTCGGCGGAGGATGCCCGGGTATGGTCGACCAGGTTGATGTCACCGTAGTTGGTGTTGGATACGTGGTGGTCGATGTTGACCCTGGTGCCCGCGGCCTTGAACTTGGGAACCAGCAGGTCCAGGCGCCGCAGGTCCCCGCAGTCGATCGCCACGAAGGTTTCCACCTGGTCGGGGATAAGGTCCTGGGCGACGATCCTGTCGACACCTGGAAGGAACGCGTAGTTGTCGGGGATCACCGTCTCGGCGCTCCCCCAGCTCATGTAAACCTTCTTGCCGAGGCCCTCGAGGAACAGGCCCAGCCCGAGCATCGAGCCGAAGGCGTCACCGTCGGGCGACACATGGCACGAGACGGCCACCTCTTTCGAGCCCTTCAGAGTCGCCGATGCCCGGATCCATTCCTCCAGCGGAATCATGACTCGTCCTCCTCACGGGAGGCGGCATCCGGCTCGCCCGATTCCGCGTCCTCCAGCGTCCGGCCGGCATCGGGCGCCTGCGATACGCCGAGGTTCCTCAACAGCTCTTCCAGCCGCTGTGAGGTCTGGGCGGTCCGGTCTTGCACTATCTCCAGCTCGGGGGTCCGGCGCAGCCGGATCTCGCGCCCCATCACCGACCTCAGGTGAGGTTGAGCGTGCCTGAGTCCGGCGAAGGTCTTCTCCTGCTCCTCTTCGGTTCCCATTGCGCTGACGTACACCTGGGCCAGTCGCAGGTCCTTGGCAATCTTCACCGCGGTTACCGTGACGAAACCGACGCGGGGGTCCTTGAGCTCCTGGACCGCTTCGCTCAGCACCTGGCGCGCCAGCTCCTCGACCCGGTTGGAACGGGGATAGTTCTTAGGCATCCGGGGTCATCACCTCGATGTCGACATCCACAAGTTCGATCTCGTACCGGCTGCGGACGAACCGCTCCACCTCATGCAGCATCTTCTGGGCGTGAAACGACGAGTTGGAAACGCACGACACGCCCAGGGTGCCCCTCTGCCGCAGGTCCTGGTGCTCAACCTCGGCCACCGCCACGTTGAACTTGGAGCTGAGGGTGGCGATCATGCTTTGCACCACCCTCCGCTTTTCCTTCAACGACGTGGACCCCGAGACCAGGAAGTCGAACCGGGCAACCCCTATAAACATAGCTAAAGCATGGACGGCCTACGGCCGGTCGTCGAACGACCCGCCCTCGGCCGGGGCCTCAGGTGCGGGCCACCTCGCGGATCTCGTAGGCCTCGATGACGTCTCCCAGCTTGATGTCGTTGTAGCCGGCAATCGTTATTCCGCACTCGTAGCCGAACGTGACCTCGCGTACGTCGTCCTTGAAGCGCCTCAGACTCGAGACCTCGCCGGTGTGGATCACGTTGCCGTCCCGAAGCAGGCGGGCCTTGGAGTTGCGCACGATCCTTCCTTCGGTGACGTAGCAGCCCGCTACCACCGCCTTGGGGGTGCGGAAGGTGTCCCTGACCTCGGCGGATCCGATGACGACCTCCTCCTCCAGCGGGGCGAGAAGCCCGTGGGTGGCCTTGGTGATGTCGTCGAGAAGCTGGTAGATGACCTCGTAGAGCCGGACGTCCACCCCTTCCTTCTCGGCTAGCTGCCGGGCCCCGGCGTCGGGGCGGACCGCGAACCCCACCACAATGGCGCCCGAGGCCTTGGCCATCCAGATGTCGTTCTCGTTGATGGCTCCCACCGCCTTGCGTTGGATCACCGTGCGCACCAGCGACTGGTCGAGCTTGTCGATGGACTCGCTCAATGCCTCGATCGCACCCTGCGAGTTGGCCTTCACGATCAGCTTGAGCTCGGGGATGTCGCCGGTCCGGGCCTTGGACAGCAGTTCCTCCAGGCTCATGGTCTTGCCGCCGGCGGCAAACTCTGCCTGGCGTAGCTTGCCCTCGCGCTCCTGGGCCACCCGCTTGGCTTCACGATCGTCGCCGACCACCCGGAACTCGTCTCCGGCCTCGGGTACCTTGGACCACCCGGTGACCAGAACCGGCTGTGACGGCCCGGCCTTCTTAACGTTTTTTCCGACCTCGTCGGTCAGGGCCCGCACCTTGCACCAGGCGCCGCCGCAGACAACGGGATCACCCACCTTGAGGGTTCCCTTTTGGACGATGAGGGTGGCGACCGGGCCGCGGCCCTTGTCCAGGTGGGCTTCGATGATCACGCCCCGGGCGGTGGTGTTCGGGTTCGCGGTCAGCTCCTGCATGTCGGTCACCAGGTGAATCATGTCCAGCAGGTCGTCCAGGTTGGTCCCCTGCTTGGCAGAGACGTCGACGAAGACGGTGTCGCCGCCCCACTCCTCGGGGCTGAGACCGTGCTCGGCAAGCTGCTGGCGGGCCCGGATCGGGTCCGCCTCGGGCTTGTCGATCTTGTTGACGGCCACGATGATGGGCACCGATGCCGCCTTGGCGTGGTCCATGGCTTCGATGGTCTGCGGCTGCACGCCGTCGTCGGCGGCCACCACGAGGATCGCAACGTCGGTGACCTGGGCGCCCCGGGCCCTCATTTGGGTAAAGGCTTCGTGTCCCGGCGTGTCGATGAAGGTAACCGTTCGTCCGTCGGGGGTGTGCACCTGGTAGGCGCCGATGGCCTGGGTGATGCCTCCCGCCTCCAGCGACAGCATCTCCTTCTTGCGGAACTGCTGAAGGATGGAGCTCTTGCCGTGGTCGACGTGGCCCATGACGGTGACGATGGGAGCCCGGCTGACCAGGCTGGCCGGGTCCTCGGGAGCCTCCTCCTCGATGTCCTGCTCCTTCGCTTCCTCCTCCACCGAGACAATCTGGACGGCGACGTCGAGCTCCTCTGCGACGAGCTCGACCAGCGAGTCGGACAGCGACTGGGTGATGGTCTTCATCTCACCGAGCAACAGCAGCGTCTTAATGATGTCGCCGGGAGAACGATCGAGCTTGTCGGCCAGCTCTTCCACGGTTACTCCGTGCGAGACGTGAACCGCTTCCGATGCCGTCCTGACTGCGGGAGCGGGTGCTGTAGCGGCGGGCGATCCCGAGGCGGCAGGTGCTGCGGCGGGAGGAACCGGTGCCGGGGCGGGGGGAGTTTGCCGGGCCTGATCTGCCGCCGGTCGTCCGCCTTGTGCCGGGCTCGGCGAGGGACGTTTTCCGCCGGGGGCCGGGCGCGAGTCGGGGCGGTTTCCACCGGGCCGGCCCGCCGGACGGTTCGAGCTCTGGGCTCCCTGACGGTCCGGGCGAACGGGAGCCTGGCCGGTTTTGCCCGAGCCTCGGGTCTCCGGCTGGGCGGTGGGACGAACAGCGGAGCCCCGGCTGGCGCCGGATACGTCCGGGGTGGCCACCTGCTGCGGCTTTGCCGGCGCAGGAGCCTGGGTAACAGGGGATGGGGCGGCGGGCGGGGGTGTCGAAGGCGCCGGAGCCTTCGTGGCCTTGGGAGCCGGGGCTTTGCGGGTCTGGGCGGCCGGAGCCGGTCCCGCAGCCGGTTTCGCCGTGCCGGAGGAAGCGGACCTGGTGCCTGCAGCGGCCGACCTGCCGCCGGCAGGGGCTCGCTTCGTTCCACCCGCCGTCGGGTCCGGCTTCGCCGCTCCGTCGCCGTTCAGCGACTTGACCAGACGGGTGACATCGGCCTCGGATACGGAGGAGGAGTGACCCTTCACCGGAACTCCCAGCGCGAGGAACTTCTCAACCGTCTCCTTGGAGGAGAGGCCGAGCCGCTTTGCTACCTCATGAACTCTGATGCTTGCCATTTGTAACTCCAAGATATCCCACGAACCTCTTCCTCAGGGCCTCCGCCTGCTCAGCGGGTATGGCCGATCTCAATGTTCTGGCCAGCCCCCCGCGCTTCAGAGCCAGATCCAAGCAGGTAACTGCCGGACAAACGTAGCCGCCGCGGCCCTGCGCCCTGCCGTCCCAGTCAAGTTCAACTCGCCCGGGCCTAGGCGCAACAAAACGGACCAGCCGGTGCTTTTCCCGGCGCTGCCGGCACCCGCAACAACTGCGTTCGACTGGCAACGCTGAACTCTTCTACGAGCCGCCCTTCGCTGCTTCCACCTTGTCCGGTCCGCTTGCCGCCTTTGCCGCCTGTTCGGCAGCCGCCTGCGTCTCGCTCTTGATGTCGATTCTCCAGCCGGTCAGCCGGGCCGCCAGGCGGGCATTCTGGCCCTCCTTGCCGATAGCCAGGGAGAGCTGGAAGTCCGGCACCGTCACCTCCGCCGTCTGGGTCTCGGGGTCAATCAGGACCTCCTTGACCTTGGCGGGCGAAAGCGCGTTGGCAACGAACTGGCCGATGTCGTCGGACCACGTGATGATATCCACCTTCTCGCCCCGCAGTTCGTTGACGACCATTCGCACCCGGGAACCCCTGGGTCCCACACACGCTCCCGTCGGGTCGACGTTCTTGTCGTTGGAGGCGACGGCGATCTTCGACCGGTGACCCGGCTCCCGGGCAACCTGCTTGATCTCCACGATCCCGTCGACGATCTCGGGCACCTCCAGCTCGAACAGCTTGCGGATCAGGTTGGGATGCGTGCGCGAGCAGACGATCTGCGGGCCTTTGGGGGACCGGCGAACCTCCACGATGTACGCCTTGACCCGCGATCCGTGGTCGTAGCGCTCGCCGGGGACCTGCTCCTGCTGGGGCAGCAGCGCCTCGACACCCTTGCCAAGGTCCAGCAGCACGTAGCGCGGATCGGCCTGCTGAACTATTGCGGTGACGATGTCGCCCTCGCGCCCGGAGTATTCGCCGTAGGTGATCTCACGCTCGGCTTCCCGGATCCTTTGCAAAATGACCTGCTTGGCGGTCTGGGCGGCGATGCGTCCGAAGTCCGGAGGCGTGGCCTCCCACTCCTTGGTGACGTTGAACTCGCCGGTCTCCTCCACCTCTTCCACTTCCTGGGCGTAGACAACCACCTGGCCGGACTTGCGGTCGATCTCCACCCGCGCCTCGGGGGCGGCGGCTTCCGGCGACCTCTTGTACGCGGCTGCAAGCGCCTGCTCGAGAGCTACCACAACGCTTTCGAACGCGATTCCCTTCTCGCGTTCAACCAGTCGAAGAGCATCCATATCAATTGGATTCATCTATCCTCTTCCTTCCAGGGACTTCTTCCTCCGGCGACGCGGCATCTCGTCGCCGTCATCCATTCGGTGCTCTTCCGCCTTGCGAAGCTCTTCTTCCCAGTCAACCCACAGGTTGGCCTTCTTCACTACCTCGTACGGGATCTCCACCGGTCCACGGCCCTGAACCTGGAGGGTGAACGCCTCGTCACCGGCGCCGGTAATGGTTCCCCGGTACTGGTTGCGTCCCTCGACCTGCTGTCGCAGGACCGCCTTGACCTCCCGCCCATGAAACCGCTCGTAGTCGGCCGGCTTCATCAGCGGCCGCTCCAGGCCGGCCGAGGAAACCTCGAGCATGTAACTGCCTTCGATGAGGTCCTCGTCCTCGTCCAGAGCGTCGGACAGATCCCTGGAGACCTCGGTGATCAGGTCGAAGTCCACGTTGCCCTCCCGATCCACGACCACCTCGAGGGTTACGTCCCGGCCCGACCGCCCGAACCGGACATCGACCAACTCGACCTGCTGTCGGTCGGCTACCGCCTGGCAGATGGCGCGAACCGCAGGGCTTGCTTCAAGCCGGGCCACGGCCACCTCCTCAAGGACTAGCACTTGCTCCGTGAAACCAAAAGTGGGCCCATAAAGCCCACTTTTGTCGTAAAACTCTGTGCGCCCAAGACGCTTTGGAAACTCGGTTCAAAAAGTATAAGGCAATACCGGTTGACGGCAACCAACCGTGCCCGATGGCAAATCCCCGGAGAAGTGGAAAATTCCCGCGTATTCGGGCGTGATCGAAAGATGATTTCCCATCCCGGTTTCCAGTAGCCTACGCAAGCACTTTTGCAGCAGATCGTCCGCGCCTGCACGGCCCGGCGGTAAGCCCCTCGTCGAGGGGAAATCATCTAAGGAGGTTGAAGTGGCGGAGGACCGGCAGTTAACGGTTGGCGTGCCAGCCGAAACCTTCCCGGGCGAGGCCAGGGTAGCCTTGGTACCGGGAGTGTTGCAGGCCCTGTCCAAGGCAGGGATGAAGACAATCGTCGAGTCGGGCGCCGGTAAGGCCGCCGGCTTTCCAGACGGTCAGTACACGGACAAGGGCGCCACAATCGGGACCCGGGCCGACGCCTTCGGTGCCGATGTGGTGGTCCAGGTGCAAACCTTTGGAACCAACCCCGAAAAGGGCCGGGCCGACCTGGCATTGATGCGCAAGGGACAAGTCGTCCTGGGCTTCACCGATCCGCTCGGCAACGCCGCCGGGGTCAAGGAGATGGCCGACACCGGGGCGACGATTCTCTCGGTTGAGCTCATGCCCAGGATCACCCGAGCCCAAAGCATGGACGTACTGTCGTCTCAGGCCACGGTCGGGGGGTACAAGGCGGTTCTGGTCGCCGCGACCAACATGCCGAAGATGTTCCCGATGCTGACCACCGCCGCAGGCACCATCCGGCCGGCGAAGGTGTTCGTCATCGGAGCCGGGGTCGCCGGACTCCAGGCAATCGCCACCGCCAAGCGGCTGGGCGCCGTCGTGGAGGCATACGACGTCCGCCCTGCGGTCAAAGAGCAGGTGGTCTCAGTGGGCGCCAAGTTCGTCGAGATGGACCTGGACACCGCAGCCGCCGAAGACAAGGGCGGCTATGCCAAGGAACAGGGCGAGGACTTCATCCGCCGCCAGCGTGAACTGATGATGGAGGTGGTCATGCGTTCCGACGTGGTGATCACCACCGCGGCCATTCCCGGCAAGAAGTCGCCGGTCCTGATCACCGCCGAGATGGTGGCGAAGATGCAGCCGGGCTCGGTAATCGTCGACCTGGCCGCCGAGCGCGGCGGCAACTGCGAGCTGACCGCCGCCGATGAGACCCGGGTGGTGGACGGAGTCACGATCATGGGTCCCACCAACCTGCCGGCAACCGTCCCGTTCCACGCCAGCTCGATGTACGCCAAGAACCTGGTCACCTTCTTGAGCCACCTGGTCAAAGAAGGCGCCTTCCAGTGGGACATGGAGGACCAGATCACAGTCGAGACCCTGCTCGCCCGGGACGGCGAGATCGTCCTTCCCCGGCTAAGGGAGTCGCTGGGACTGGGGGCACCCACTGCGGCGGACGCCCAAACCCCGGGACCCGCCCAGCCCGAAGGCACCGCCGAGCTCCGCGTAGCACCCTCTGAAGGCGTCTCGAACGGAGCAGCGCCCTCGAACGAAAACGCCACCACCACCTAGCCGCAGGATCTAGACCTCAAGGGGGAAATTGGTCCATGGATGAAAGTCTTATCAACGGCCTGTTCGTCTTCGTGCTGGCCGCCTTCCTCGGATTCCAGGTGATCAGCCGGGTATCCGTGCTGCTGCATACACCGCTGATGTCGCTGACTAACGCGATCGCCGCCATCTCACTGGTGGGTTCTTTGATCCTTGCCGGGTCGGCTCAGGCGCCGTTCGCGACCGTGCTCGGCACCATCGCAGTGGCCTGCGCCTTTGCCAACGTGGTGGCCGGCTTTTTGATCACCGACCGGATGCTCAAGATGTTCAAGAAGAAGGAGCCGGTTAAGCCATGACCGACACAATGCTCGGCGTCTTCGCCGCCGTCGCCCCTCCCGGAGGCGGGGGGGACATGGAAACCATCGATGTCTTCATCAGCCTGATCTACCTGGTCTCAGCCGTCGGTTTCGTGTTCGCGCTGAAGTGGCTGAGCCATCCCAGCACCGCCCGCCGGGGCGTCAAAGCCGGCGAGCTCGGCATGTTCCTGGCAATCGTCGGCACGCTGATGAAAACCGAGATCGTGGAGTACCAGTGGATCATCGTGGCAATGGTCATCGGTGGAGCAGTGGGTGCTCCGATTGCCCTTCTCATTAAGATGACCTCGGTGCCCCAGCGGACCGCGTTCTCCCACGCCCTGGGCGCCCTGGCGGCCGGTCTGGTGGGTACCGCCGAGTACTACCTTCATGGCGCACAACTCTCCAGGGTGATCATGACCGCCATCGGCTTCGAGGTGATCCTCGGTTATCTGACCTTCACCGGAAGTCTCATGGCCTTCGGCAAGTTGCAGGGCCTGCTGCCGGGAAGGCCGATCATCTATAAGGGGCAGAACTTCTTCAACCTGTCGATCTTCGTCACTGCGGTGATCCTGGCCGTGTATCTGGTGATCAACCCGGGGGCGGCCCACCTGTTCCCCTACCTGATCGGCCTGTCCCTGATATTCGGCATCGTCCTTATCATCCCGATCGGCGGAGCCGACATGCCTACCGTCATCGCCCTGCTCAACGGGTACGCCGGACTGGCCGCCGCGGCAATGGGCTTTGCCATCGACAACAAGCTGCTGATCATCGCCGGCGCTCTTGACGGCACGTCCGGTTTGATTCTGTCGATCATCATGTGCCGGGCGATGAACCGCTCGTTCACCAATGTGCTGTTCGGGGGGTTCGGTGCCGTTGCACAAGGCAAGAGCGGGGCCGTCGAAGAGCGCACCGCCCGCAGCGCATCACCCGAGGAGACGGCCGAGATCCTGGAGGCCGCCACCTCGGTCATCATCGTCCCGGGATACGGCATGGCCGTCTCCCAGGCACAGCACAAGGTGCGGGAACTGTTCGATGCCCTGACCCGCAAGGGAGTGGACGTCAGGTTTGCCGTCCACCCGGTCGCCGGCCGGATGCCCGGGCACATGAACGTGCTCCTGGCCGAAGCCGATATCCCGTACGACCGGCTGTACGACATGGACTCGATAAACAGCGAATTCGCGCAGGCGGATGTCGCCCTGATCATCGGAGCCAACGACGTCGTCAACCCGGCGGCTCGAACCGACAAGACGAGCCCGATCTTCGGCATGCCGATTCTCAACGTCGACCACGCTCAGACGGTCATGGTCGTCAAGCGGGGCATGGCCACCGGATTCGCCGGGGTGGAGAACGAGCTGTTCTTCCTGCCCAAGACGATGATGCTCTTCGGCGACGCGAAGGGCTACATCGGCGATGTGGTCAAGGAGCTCTCCGGAGCCCCTGCCGGGATGGGCCACTAACCCAAGACCCGCTCGCAGCGAAGATCCGGCCGGTCCCTTCGGGGGCCGGCCGGATCGGTTTGCGGTAAGGGGTTTGCCGGTTCCCCGATAGAATCAAGCCGGTGAGCAGACCAGCGGATCGACGAGGGCCCCTTTGGATTTCATAGGGGACGTAATTGGTTGGCTGTTTCATCCGGATCTGGAACCGCTCCTCACCCGGGGAGCCCCGATCTTCATCCTGGTCATCACCCTTATCGTTTTCGCCGAATCGGGTTTGCTCTTCGGTATCTTCCTGCCGGGTGACTCCCTGCTGTTTTCCGCGGGGCTGGTCGTGGCGCTGGCGGGCCGGCCCTCCTTGGGATTGCTGATCGGCTGCGTGTTTGTCGGGGCGGTGCTCGGGGACCAGGTGGGCTACATCTTCGGCAACAAGGTGGGGCCCGCGATCTTCAAACGGCCCAACTCCCGCTTCTTCAAGCAGGAGAACGTCGTCAAGACCCATGCGTTCTTCGAAAAGCACGGCCCGAAGGCGCTGATCCTCGCCCGCTTCATCCCGATCATCCGGACCCTCACCCCGATCCTGGCCGGGGTCTCCCACATGCGATACCGGACTTTTGTCACCTTCAATGTGGTGGGCGGAGCAATCTGGTCGGTGGGGGGAATCATGCTGGGCTACGGGTTGGGCAGGCGGTTCCCGCAGCTCGAGCAGTACCTGACGCCGGTGATCCTGGTGATCATCCTGCTGTCGCTGACCCCCATAGCGCTGGAGTACCGGAAGACCAAGAGACAGGTAAGGACCGGGACTTAAATCCCGGAACCTTAGGTGATCTTCGCCGCTCGCGGGTATGAGCCGAGCACCCTGAGAAACGAGGTCTGCTCCGCCAGCGCGGCCAGCAGGTCCTGGGCGACCGGATCCTTGGTGGGAGCGTCGAAATCCAGGTAGAAGTGGTATTGCCACGCCTTGGCGCCGGAAGGCCGGCTCTCGAGCTTGGTCAGGTTCAGCTTCCGTACTGAAAATTCCTTCAAGCACTCGTAAAGGGCGCCCGGGATATTGGCGGTGGCGAACACGATGGAGGTCTTCTCGGGCGGCCCCATCTGTTCGGTAGCACTGCGGCCTATCGCCACAAACTTGGTGGAGTTGTCGGCCCGGTCCTCGATCGCCCGCTCCAGGATCTTCAGTCCGTAGAGGTTGCCTGCCTCCTCGGAAGCGATGGCAGCCGAACCCGGCTTGTTCTCCTCGGCTATGAGCTTGGCGGCCCCGGCGGTGTCGTAGACGGCAATCCGGTCCGCCCGGAGGCTGTCGAGGAACTCCTCGCACTGCTCGAGCGCCTGCGGATGCGAGTACACGTAGTCGACCTCGGTGATGTCGACACCCTCGGGCGCCAGCAGGCAGTGGTGGATCCGCACGATGGTCTCCGCGACTATCTGGACCCCGTGCCTCACCAGCAGGTCGTAGGTGTCGTTGATGGAACCGGCGTGGGAGTTCTCCAGAGGAACCACACCGAAGTCGGCGGCGCCGATCTCGGTGGCCTCGAACACCTTGTGGAAGGACCTGAAGGGCACCAGAGTCGCCTCAGGAAAAAGATACCGCGCCGCCTTCTCACTGTAGGCGCCCGGCTCCCCCTGGAATCCAACTCGTTGTCCTGTCATCAAATCCTCCAATAGGCTCTGCTTGCGCTTACAACTTACGACATGCGGGGCTCGCATGGGCTGTTCCACTGCGGGTTCAGGCACTAGTGTGGATCCACCTTGACCGAAAGCTTTGATGCCGTAGTTGTTGGTTCCGGCCCGAACGGGCTGGCCGCCGCCATCACCCTGGCGCAAAAAGGCCTGTCCGTTCAGGTCATGGAGGCCGAGCCGACCATGGGCGGAGGCACCCGGTCGGCCGAGCTGACCCTGCCGGGTTTTGTCCACGACATCTGCTCGGCCATCCACCCGCTGGCGTTGGGATCGCCGTTCTTCCGGACGCTTCCCCTGGACGCCCACGGTCTGGAACTGCTGCAGCCCAAGGTCGCGCTCGCCCATCCGCTGGACGGCGGCCACGCGGTGGCGCTGGAGGTGGAGATCGCGCGGACTGCCACGCATCTCGGCCGGGATGGCGACGAGTACGTGAAGTTGATGTCGCCGCTCGTCAAGACCTATGCCGACCTGCTGGAACAGTTCCTGGGGCCCTTGCGGCCGCCCCGGCACCCGATCACCACGGGCCGCTTCAGCATCCAGGCCATCCGCTCCGCCAAGGGCATTGCATCGAGGTTCCAGGACGACGAAGCCCGCGCCCTTCTGGCCGGGGTGGCTGCTCACTCCATCCTTCCGCTGGACCGGCTTGCCACCGGCGGCTTCGGCCTGGTGCTGGCAGTCCTCGGACATGCCGTCGGCTGGCCGGTTGTCAAAGGAGGGTCGCAAAACCTGGCTGAGGCAATGCGGTCATTACTCGAGTCGCTCGGCGGTCAGGTGGTGACGGATCGCCGGGTCAGGACATTGAACGACCTGCCCCAGCACCGGGCCGCCCTGCTGGATCTGGGCCCCCGGCAGCTCGAAAGCATCGCCGGCGACCGGCTGCCGAAGCCCTACCTGCATCTTCTTCGCCGGTATCGGTACGGTCCGTCGGTTTTCAAGGTCGACTGGGCGCTGGACGGTCCGGTTCCCTGGAAAAGCCGGCTGTGCCGGGACGCGGGGACGGTCCACCTCGGTGGGACCTTCGAGCAGATAGCGGCATCCGAGCGGGCGGTCTGGGAAGGCGGCCACGTCGACCGGCCGTACTGCATCATCGCCCAGCAGAGCTTGCCGGATCCTTCCCGGGCGCCCGAGGGCAAACACACGCTGTGGGGGTACTGCCATGTGCCGAACGGCTACCCGAAGGACATGACCGGGGCCATCGAGGACCAGGTAGAACGCGCGGCCCCGGGGTTCAAGGACCTGATCCTCGCTCGGGCGACCCGTAGTCCGGCCGACCTCGAGCGGGAGAACGCCAACTACGTGGGAGGCGACATCAACGGGGGCGTGCAGGACATCTTCCAGCTGTTCACCCGCCCGGTCCCTCGCATCAACCCCTATTCCACTCCGATCGAGGGCCTGTACCTGTGTTCGTCCTCCACTCCCCCCGGCGGCGGGGTACACGGGATGTGCGGCCACTTCGCCGCTCGTTCGGCGATCAAGAAACACTTCAGCTAGGCAGTCCGCCAGGGCGGCTATCGAACAAGGGCGCCGCAGGCGTCCGAATCCCGGGGGCCGGGGGCGGAGCCCCCGCTCGTGCTCTGTCTGCGGAAGGGGCCAGGACTGGGTAATCTCTGGGGTACGAGGCCCGGTGACACTGACAGCGGCCGGGGACGGGAGGATTTGTGGCACAAGGCAACGGCTTCACCGGCCTGAAACGCCTGGTTCACCAGGTCCGCACCGCCGAGTTCGGAAACAACCCCGGGCTGAACAACGGGCACCTGGTCGCCTCCATGGACGATCTGCAGGAACTTGTGAGCAACCGAGCCCTCGCCTCCACCCGGCTGAGCTGGGCCCTTCCGGGCGAAAGCGTTCGAATCGTCAAGATCCTCGACGCGCTGGAGCCCCGCACCAAGGGCCCTACCGGGGGCGGCATCTTCCCTGGTTTTCTCGGTCCCGCAACCCCCCAGGGCACCGGCGAGACCCACGTGCTCAAGGGTGCGGCGGTTGTGGTGGCCGGCAAGCTTCCTCGGGCGCAGGAGGGCATGGTCCAGATGTCGGGACCGGCGGCCGAGCTGTCGTTCCTGGGATCCACCCAAAACCTGGTGATCGAGTTCGAACCGGCCGAGGGCGCCACCTGGGCCCAGGTGGACGATGCGCTTCGGCTGGGCGCCATGCGGGTGGCCGTGGCGCTGGCCGCCCTGGCGCTGGAGGTCGAGCCGGACTCGGTCGACGAGCTGGCCGCTCTCCCGCGCCCGGCGTCTGACCTGCCCCGGGTGGGGGCCATCGTGAACCTGCAGACCCAGGGCGCCTTCAAGGACGTCTTCGTCTACGGCCGGACGATGGCCAACTCGCTGCCCACCGCCATCGACCCCAACGAGCTTGACGACGGCGCCGTGGTCAGCGGCCAGTACGGTCACCCGGGCCTGAAGAACCCCACCTTCGTCCACCAAAACAACCCGGTCGTGGCTGCGCTGCGCGAGCGGGACGGCAAGGACCTGACCTTCGGCGGCGTGATCCTGTCCCCCGAGCCGGTGGACCAGACGCTGAAGGAGCTGACCTCGGCCCACGCCGCCCGCCTGGCCCGCCAGATGGGGCTGGACGCAGCAGTGGTCACCAAAGAGGGTGGCGGAAACGCCGACTCGGACATCTCGCTCAAGGTGGACGCCCTGGAAGCCATGGGGCTGGTCGGCATCGGGATCTTCGCCGAGATGAGCGGACCGGAGGGACTCGGTCCTCCGCTGGTCGGTCCGCCTACCACCGCAACCGCCATGGTCAGCACCGGCAACTACGACGAACGTATTACGCTCGGCCCGGTCGACCGGGCGCTGGGCGGGGAGGTCGTGGACCTCAACGGGCTGGAAGCCTCCGCCGAGATGACCCTGCCGGTGGCGGCAATTTACGCCAGCCTGAGTCCTATCGGCTGGGGCCGGCTCACCTGTGCGATGGAGGCAACGGCATGAGGATCGTCCACTACGTGAACCAGTTCTTCGCCGGCGTTGGCGGCGAGGACAAGGCGGGCATCGGTCCGGAGGTTCGGGATACGCCCACCGGTCCCGGCCGCAAGCTGTCGTCTTTGCTGGGGGAAGAGCACCAGATCGTTGCAACGGTATTTTGCGGTGACGACTACGCCGCCTCCAAGGAGGGGGCCACCGAGGAGATAGTCGAGCTTCTGCGGGGCACCGGCGCCGAGATGCTGATTGCCGGCCCGGCGTTCACCAGCGGCAGGTACGGGATCGCATGCGGCCGGGTCGCCAAGGCGGCAAAGGAAGCGGGGATGGTCGCCCTGGCGGCGATGCATGCCGAGAACCCAGGGGTCCCGGAGGCAGCCCCGGCCCTGGTGGTAGCCACCGGGCTGACCGCCCGCGAGATGGGAACCACCCTGGACCGGGTGGCCAAGGCCGCCCTCAAGCTGGCCTCGGGCGAGGCCCTGACTCCCGACGACGGCCTGGTCGGCGGCATCCCCCGGGTGAACCGGCTGGCCGACACCAACGCCGCCTCGCGGGCGGTCGACCTGGCGCTGGCCCGCCTGGCGGGAGACCGGCAGGCGACCGAGATACCGATGCCGGACTTCGGTGCGGTTTCACCGGCCGGCCCGGTAGCCGACCCCTCGCAGGCGCTGGTCGCGCTGCTTACCGAAGGCGGCCTGGTTCCCGAGGGCAACCCCGGCCGTTTGGAGTCGGCCCGGGCAACCAAATGGCTGCGCTACCCCCTCGAGGAGTTGCCCGGCCTGGAGGAGGGAAGCCACATCTCGGTCCACGGCGGGTTCTCCACAGTGATCGCCAATGCCAACCCGAACCGGATCCTCCCGCTGGACGTTGCCCGCGAGCTGAAGGCGGAGGGAGCGATCGGCAGCCTCTACTCGGAGTACTTCGTCACCGTCGGAAACGGGACCTCGGTGGCCAACGGCGCCCGCTACGGCGTGGAGTGGGCCGCCGAGCTGCGCAAGGCCGGGGTGCAGGCAGCCATCCTGACCTCGACCTGAGGCACCGGTACGCGTTGCGGGTCAACGCTTGCGAAAGAACTCGAGAGAGCCGGCATACCTACCGCTCTTCTGTGCAACCTGGTGCCCATCGCGCTTCGGGTGGGCGCTCCCCGGGTAGTACCGACCAGGGGCATCCCCTACCCGACCGGCGACCCGGCACTGGAGCCGGACGACGAGAAGGCGTGGCGCCGCCTGCTGGTGGAAACCGCACTTAAGGCGATTTCCACGCCGGTCAGCAAACCGACGGTATTCCACCCAGCAAAGAACTAGACCAAACGGAAGGAACCAGGATTCGATGACCGACAACCCCGTTATATCCGCCGCGTCCCAGGTGCTGGCCCACCTTCCGGGAATGGCTCGCCACGGCTCCAAGCCCAGCCGCGAGCTGCCGAAGAACCCTGAGGTCCAACAGCGTTTCCTGGCCGCGCTTCGCAACTTCGACCAGGCGGTGGGCTACCCGTCCCACCAGGCCTACCTCGGTACGATCCATCCCCGAGAAATGCCCGAGCGGCCCCGGGCCACCCTCACCCTGGAGGACGCCTCCCGGTTCGGACCGGACGGCGAGATCATGCCCGAGGAGGAATTCCTCGGGCTCATGGCGGCAGTCGACGAGTTCGACCTGATTGCCCTCACTACCGAGGCGGCCGGACGCGCGACCGCCGCCCTGTCCTCCCATCCCCTATCGAAACGCTTCGACCTGGACCGGCTGGCGGCAGTCGGTGAGAGGGGGTTGGAGGGCAAGGCCGGCACCAAGGGCGCGCTGAACCTGTACTGGCCGGTGGAAGACATCGTCGGCACCATCCAGTGCCCGCACCTTGAGGACGAGTCCCTGGCAGCCAACGTCATGCTGGAGAACCTGGTCAACAAGGCGAGCGGCGCCCTGGCCCTGATGCACCTGGTGGAGGACAACGACCTGGACCCCGACAGCATCGAATACGTGATTTCCTGCGCCGAGGAGGCTGTGGGCGACCGCTACCAGCGGGGCGGCGGGAACATGGCCAAGGCCATGGCCGACGTCGCCGGCCTCCGGCAGGCATCCGGGTGCGACGTGAAGAACTTCTGTGCCGCCCCAATCCCGGCGCTGGTCATGGCTGCCGCCCTGGTGAAGGCCGGAGTCTTCAAGCGGGTTGTCGTTGCAGCAGGGGGCTCGCTGCCCAAGTTGGGAATGAAATTTCAGGGCCACCTGGCCAAGCAACTGCCGATCATGGAGGACGTGGTGGGCGGTTGCGCCTTCCTGGTCGAGGCCGACGACGGGAACTCCCCCCGGGTCCGGCTGGACGCCGTGGGGCGGCACCCGATTGCGGCCGGCGGTTCCAACCAGGCGATCATGGAAGCGCTGGCGGT
>Ga0247713_1000730_pt1 | contig 18406 bp, 16 predicted proteins | sample 21E_NmetaG_FD_189936 | JGI IMG/M metagenome (GOLD analysis project Ga0247713, IMG submission 189936) | Soil microbial communities from hillslope of Landscape Evolution Observatory, University of Arizona, Oracle, AZ, United States - 2-1-E_N | ecosystem: Engineered > Artificial ecosystem >... | reverse complement strand
GGGCGAGGCGCCACGGGCGGCGGCCGCCGGGGCGGGAGGCGCGTCGAGCTCGGATTCGATGCGGTCGGCGGACAACCCGACGGCGGGCGCGACGACGTCGCGGATGTAGCGGTAGCGCAGGGCCCGGTCGCCGAGGCGCGCGAGCAGCGGGAACGTCGCCCGGTAAGCCGCCACCTGGCCCTCGGGGGTCGTCACGTCCGCACGGCGCAGGAGGTGCTCGATCTGGAACTCGACGGCGGTCTTCACTTGTCGCAGCGCCAGCTCGACGCGTTCGGCGCCGTCGGCTGCGAGGTCGGCCGGGTCGGTGCCCTCGGGCAGCGGCAGCACCCCGATCTCGCGGACACCCACCTCCTCCGCGAGGGCGCGGGCGCGCTCGGCGGCCGCGGCACCCGCCTCGTCGGCGTCGAGCGCGAGCACGACCCGCGGCGCGAAGTGCTCGAGCTGGCGGAAGTGATCGGCGGTGAGCGCCGTGCCACACGTCGCGACGGCATGGCGCACACCGGCGGTGTGCAGGCCGATGACGTCCATGTAGCCCTCGACAACGAGTGCCGTGTCGCGGCGCTGGATCTCCGCACGCGCCCAGTTGAGGCCGTAGAGCACCTGTGCCTTGCGGTACACCTCGGTCTCGGGAGAGTTGATGTACTTGGGCGGGGCGCCTTCCCGCGGTGCCGTTCGCAGCGCGACGCCCGGCAAGAGCCTACCCCCGAACGCGACGACGTCCTTGCCGGCCTTGTCGAGGATCGGGAACACCACGCGCCCGCGGAACCGGTCGATCGGCCCGTTGGCTCCCTGGGTGGCGAGTCCCGCGTCAGCCATCTCCTCGGCGGTGAACCCGGCGCCGCGCAGGTGGCCGACGAGCGTGTCCCAGGCGTCGGGGGCCCAGCCGAGGCGGAAGTGCTCCGCATCGGAGCGGTCGATCCCCCTGCTCGCGAGATAGGCCCGGGCGGGGCCGCCGTCGCGTCCGGCGAGCGCGCGCTCGAAGAACCGTGCCGCCTCGCCGAGCGCCTCGGTCAGGCGGGTACGCCGGCCGAGCGCACTGCGCTGCCCGGGGCTGAGCTCCTCGTAGCGCAACGGGAAGCCGGTGATCCGCGCGAGCCGCTCGACCGCCTCGGGGAAGCTCAGCGCCTCGATCTGCTGGAGGAACCCGTAGACATCACCGCCGACCTGGCAGCCGAAGCAGTGGAACAGCCCCCGGGTCGGGTCGACGGTGAACGACGGCGTCTTCTCGTCGTGGAACGGGCAGAGGCCCTTCAGCCGCGCACCGGCTCCCTTGAGCGCCGTGTAGTCACCGACGACCGCGACGATGTCGGCCCGCTCGCGCAGAGCCTGGATGTCGTCGTCGTTGATCCGGCCGGGCACCTGTACCCCTTGCTGCCAGCGGTCGTCAAGCGCGCGGAGCGCCCAGTCTACGCGCGGCGGCGCCCGGCCTGGGGCTCGCGCGCACCTGCGCCGCCGGGCAGGAACAGCGCGGCGAACGTGCGCAACGCCTCGCCGTCGGTCATCCCCGCGATGAAGTCGAGAACCCGGGTCTCAAGCGGCCCACCCCGGCGGTGCTCGCCGGGCAGCTCCCTGGGGTTCTCGAGATAGAAGACCGCGAGGCAGCGCAGGGTGTGCACCGCCCTGTCGCGCTCGGCGTTCGCATCGGCGCGCTGGTGGACGCGGGCGGTGAGGAACCCCTCCAGCCGCCGGTGCGCCTCGACAACTGGCGCGCTCATCGTGACCTCGGGCTGGTCGAGCGAGGTGGCCACGACGTCGGTGACGAGCGTCGTGACGCGCTGCTCGTGGGTGGCGCCGAGCACCCCCACGATGTCGAGCGGCAGATCCTGCGGGACCACGAGCCCCGCGCGGACCGCATCGTCGAGGATGTGGGTGGTGGAGGCGATCGCGTCGGCGCGCCGCACGACCTGTCCCTCGGGCGTGGCCGGCTCGGGCATCCCGGGGCTGTGGTTGAGGATGCCGTCGCGAACCTCCCATGTGAGGTTGAGCCCGCGCCCGCCGGCTTCGAGGCGCTCGACGACCCGCAGGCTCTGCTCGTTGTGGCGGAAGGGCCCTTCGGCGAAGACCGACAACGCGTCCTCGCCCGCGTCGGCAAAGGGCGTGTGGCCGAGATCGTGGCCGAGGGCGATGGCCTCGACGAGGTCCTCGTTCAGGCGCAGTGCCCGAGCGATGGTGCGGGCGACCTCGGCCACCTCGAGGGTGTGGATGAGCCGGACGCGGTCATGGCCGCCGTCGAGGGAGAGGACGACCTGGGTCTTGTCCTTCAGACGCCGGAACGCCCGGGCGTGCAGGACGCGGTCACGGTCGACCTGGAACGCGGTCCGCAACCGGTCGGCGTCCTCGTAGCGGTCCCGGCCCTTGCTCCCCGACGCGAGCGTCGCCCACGTGGACAGGCTCGCGCGCTCAAGATCCTCAGTGCGCTCCCGTACTGCGTCGAGCCGCTTCACGGGCGTCATCGTAGCATCGGGGTCCTGCGCACCGGGTCAGGCGCCCACGACAGGAACACCCATGGAAACCGTCCGCCCACGCGAGCTGCACGTCGCCGCACGGGTGGCCGACGCGCTCGTCTACGCGGTTGGCGCAGCCGGCGTGCTCGCGGGTGGGCTGCTGTTCCGCGACGGCTCCATCGGCTTCGCGATCGTCGCCTGGGGGCTCACCTTCGTCGGCGGGGCGGGCCTGCGCCTGGCCGCCTGGTCGGCCCGGGCCCTGGCCGAGCTGCTCATGCGCAGCGCCCGGATGGAGTCCGACCTCGCCGCGCTGCTCCGCGACCGCGCCGGTTCGCCGCCTCCGCCGACCGCCCGGCGGGGCGGCCCCGATGCGTCCCCCGACCCGTACCGGCGCTGGGGCGGCCACCACTGACCACCGGCGGTGGAGTCCGGGCCTACCCGAGGCGGAGCCGCTCGTCGAGGTAGGCGGTCAGGCGGTCGATCGCGACGCGGTCCTGGGACATGGAGTCGCGGTCGCGGACGGTGACGGCCCGGTCCTCCTCGACCGTCTGGAAGTCCACGGTCACGCAGAACGGCGTCCCGACCTCGTCCTGCCGCCGGTAGCGCTTGCCGATCGAGCCCGCGTCGTCGTACTGGGCCATCCACCGTGGCTTCAGCACGTCGTTGACCTCGCGGGCGGTCGGCACGAGCTGCTCGTTGCGCGACAGCGGCAGAACCGCCACCTTGACCGGCGCGAGAGCGTGGTGCAGGCGCAGGACCGTGCGGCGCTCCTGCTTGCCCGAGGCCGAGACCGCGGTCTCCTCGCGGTACGCGTCGACGAGGAAGGCCAGGGCGGAGCGGTCCACCCCCGCAGCCGGCTCGATGACGTAGGGCACGTAGCGCTCGTCGCGGTCCTGGTCGTAGTAGGACAGGTCCTTTCCGCTGAACTCCGCGTGGCGGCGCAGGTCGAAGTCGGTGCGGTTGGCGATGCCCTCGAGCTCGGACCAGGCGAACGGGAAGCGGTACTCGACGTCGACCGTCGCCTTCGCGTAGTGCGACAGCTCGTCGGCCGCGTGGGGACGGATGCGCAGGTTCTGCGGGCGCATGCCGAGACCGACGTACCAGTTCCAGCGCTGGGCGATCCAGTAGTCGTGCCATGCCTCGTCGCTGCCCGGACGGACGAAGAACTCCATCTCCATCTGCTCGAACTCGCGGACGCGGAAGATGAAGTTGCGCGGCGTGATCTCGTTGCGGAAGCTCTTCCCGACCTGCGCGATCCCGAACGGGATCTTCTGCCGGCTCGTGAGCTGGACGTGCGCGAAGTCGACGAACATGGCCTGCGCCGTCTCCGGACGCAGCCACACCTGCGCGCTCGTGTCCTCGGTAGGGCCGACGAACGTGCGGAACATGAGGTTGAACGCCCGCGGTGCGGTGAACCGCGTGCCGCCGCACTCCGGGCAGTACGGCTCGCCCGCCTTGTTCGTCTCCATCTGGTCCGCGCGGTAGCGGCGGTTGCACGACGTGCACTCGACGAGGGGGTCCGTGAAGCCCTCGACGTGGCCTGACGCCTCCCACACCCGCGGGTGCATGAGGATCGACGCGTCGAGGGCGACGACGTCGTCGCGCAGCTGGACCATGGCCCGCCTCCACGCCGCCTTGACGTTGTCCTTCAGGGCCGCACCGAGCGGGCCGAAGTCCCAGGCGCCCCGGAGCCCGCCGTAGATCTCCGAGGACTGGAAGATGAGGCCGCGGCGCTTGCAGAGCTCGACGATGGTGGCCATGTCCGTGTCATGCGAACCGGCCGTGGTGTCTGCGTCGGCCTCGACCACCGTCACGCCCACGTCCGCGGCGGGCGGCAGGTCGCGGTCGGTGGGAGGGCTCAGCTCGGTGGTCGTCTCGCTCATCGTGGCTCGTTCCTGGACAGGGGGCACCCCATGCGCTGCCGACGGGATGCGTCGAGCCTACCCGATCCGCTCCGGCCCACCCCACGGCGCCTCTCGGCGCCTGCGTCGGAGCAGGGGCCTGGCGCCTCAGAGGATCTGGGACAGGAACAGCTTCGTGCGTTCCTCCTGCGGGTTGGTGAAGAAGTGCTCCGGGGTGCCGACCTCGACGATCTGGCCGTCAGCCATGAAAACGACCCGGTGCGCGACCTGGCGTGCGAAGCCCATCTCGTGGGTGACGCAGATCATCGTCATCCCCGACTCGGCGAGCTCTTGCATGGTGTCGAGGACCTCTTTGATCATCTCCGGGTCGAGGGCGCTCGTCGGCTCGTCGAACAGGATGGCCTTCGGCTGCATCGCCAGGGCGCGGGCGATCGCCACACGCTGCTGCTGGCCGCCGGACAGCTGCGCGGGGTACTTGGGCGCCTGCTCGGGGATGCGCACCCGCTCGAGCATCTGCATGGCCAGTTCGTTGGCCTTCTTCTTGTTCCACCGGCGTACCTGGCGGGGGCCAAGGGTGACGTTCTCGAGCACGGTCAGGTGCGGGAACAGGTTGAACTGCTGGAACACCATGCCGACCTCGCGGCGGATCTCGGCGATGTTGCGCAGGTCGTCGCTCATCTCGACGCCGTCGACGACGATGCGTCCGCGGTCGTGCTTCTCGAGACGGTTGATGCAGCGGATGAGCGTCGACTTGCCCGACCCCGACGGGCCGCAGACGACGACCACCTCCTTGCGGCCCACCGCGAGGTTTATGTCCTTGAGCGCCTGGAAGTCGCCGAAGGACTTGTCGACCCCCTCGCAGGAGATCATGACGTCGCCCGTGCCGCCCGCACGGGTGGCGTCGGCGGGAACAGCCGTCTCGGTCATCGGCGTCGCACCTTCCTCGTCATCGCATCCCCACCCCGAGTCGCTTCTCCAGGCGCTGGCTCGCCCGCGACATCGTGAAACAGATCGACCAGAGGAGAAAGCCCGTGAACAGCAGCGTCTCGGCCTGCAGCCCCTGGCCGGCGAACTGGGGCTGGCTCGTCACGGCGCGCGCGACGCGCAGGACGTCGGTCAGGCCGATGATCGCGACCAGCACCGTGTCCTTCGTGAGGCTTATGAACTGGCCGACGAGCGCGGGGATCACGTTGCGAAGCGCCTGGGGCAGCACGATGAGCAGGGTCGTCTTCAGCGGCGACAGGCCGATGGCCTTGGCCGCCTCGACCTGACCCGGCGGGATGCTCTGCAGGCCGCCGCGGACGTCCTCGGCGACGTAGGCGCCCGCGAACAGCACGAAGGCGACGAGGGCACGGGTGACCTGGCCGGGCCGGGTCATCCCTGCCGGGACGAAGAAGCCGAGCATCGTTGCGCCCATGAGGAGCAGCGTGATGAGCGGCACACCGCGGATGAGCTCGATGTAGCCGACGCACACGAGCCGCACGGCCGGGAACGTCGACCGCCGGCCCAGCGCGAGCAGGACCCCGAAGGGGAAGCACAGCGTGATGGCGGCGATAGCGAGGAAGACGTTGAGCAGCAGGCCCTGGAAGTTGTTGTAGGTCATCGGGCTGCCCGCGGAGAACGCGGCGTAGGCGCCGAACACGGTTGCGACGTAGAGGATCGGCATGTAGCGGCCCACGCGCGGGGGCAGGCGCATGCCCACGGTGCGGCTACCGAGCGCCACGAGGGCCGACAGGGCGACCATGAGCGCGGGCGTCGCCGTCGACGTGAGGGCGAGCAGCACCGCGACGAACACGATCCCCGGGGCGGCCATGCGCAGCAGCGCGACGCGGTTCGCCCGCCCACGCCGGCGCGCCGCGACGCCAACCCCGAGACCGGATACGGCCGACACCAGGCCGATGGCGACCCACGCCCGGTAGAGCTCCCCGCGGGGGAACCGCCCGACCATGAACGTCGTGAGGTTCACCCGGACGATCTCCCAGTTCGCCGTCACGAAGACGAACAGGAGCAGGCGGAAGAAGGCGTAGCCGAGGAACGCGCCGAAGACGACGGTGAACAGCGCGTTGTACCAGGTGCTGAACAGGTTGGCCCGCAGCCACTCGCCGGGCGTCGCCGCGGGCTGCGTGAGGGGGTCCTCGGTGAGGACGGGGGACTCCTCGGCCGGTTCGACCTGCGGTGTCTCGACGGTCTCGGCCACTACCGGGCCTTCAACGCCAGCGAGCGGTTCACGACGTTCGCGATGGCGGAGATGAACAGCGAGAGCGTCAGGTAGCCGAGGGCGAGGATGGCGACGAGCTGCGGTGCGGGGTTGGCGTTGCCGATGGCGGTGAACGTCACCCGGGTGAGCTCGACGTAGCCGACGAAGATGGCCAGCGAGGAGTTCTTCGTGAGGTTCAGGTACTGGCTCGCGACCGGCGGGACGGCGATGCGGGCCGCCTGCGGCAGGATGACGTAGCGCATGCGCTGGAACCCGGACAAGGCGATGGCCTGCGCCGCCTCGGTCTGGCCCTTCGGCACCGCGAGGATCGAACCGCGGACGATCTCCGCGATGTGGCTCGCCGTGTAGATGACAAGCCCGGCGAGCAGCGCCCCGTAGGTCGGTTGAAGCTCGATGCCGCCCGTCACGAGGCGTCCCTCCCGGGTCGGGAGCGTGACCTCGATCGGGGCGCCGAGCGCGACGTAGCCGACGCCGCCGATGAGCAGCAGCGCCCCCGCGCCCCAGAGGACGCGATGGTGAGGTGTGCCCGTCTCGTCCCACAGGCGCGTGCGCCAGACGCCGAGGGCGACGGCCACGGCGAGGCCCACGCCGAGGACGGCGAGGAACGGGCCGAGCGGCTGGGTGGCTTCGCCCCACACCATCCAGATTCCGCGCGTGGAGAGGATCATCGCGCCGAAGACGTTGACCGCGTCGGCGATGCCGGGCAGCGCCGCGAGCACGACCGCGAAGTACATGAACGCGATGATGAGCAGCACGGGGGTGTTGCGGATCGCCTCCACGTACACCGCCGCCGCCTTGCGCACGAGCCAGTTCGTCGACAGGCGGGCGATGCCGAGAAGGACGCCGACGACGGTGGCGAGGGCGATGCCGATGGCGGCGACGCGGATGGTGTTCGCGTAGCCCACGAGCAGGGCGTCTCGGATGGGCTGCGACGGCCGGAAGTCGTCCGCGCCCCGGATGTCGAAGCCCGTCGGCTGGTCGAGGAACGCGAAGCCCGTCGGCAGGCCCGAAGCCCGCATGTTCGTCATGAGCGTGGTGAAGAGGAAGCGCAGGAAAAAGAAGACCGCGACGAGGAACACCACCTGCGCGACGACCCGGATGATCCGCACGTCGCGCCACGGCGGCGGGCGGGTCTGCCGCACCGCGGTCTGCTCACCGCCACCCGCCACGCCGGTCCCCCTGCTCACGGGCCTGCGCCCCCACGATACGCGAACGCCGCCCCGGGCGGGCGCCGGACCCCGCGGTGGGGCGTGGGCCGGGGCGGCGGCGTCGCCGCCGCCCCGGGCGCGACCCTAGCGGTAGGGAGGTGCGTAGAGCAGACCACCGTCGGTCCAGAGCGCGTTCGTGCCACGCTCGAGACCCAACGGCGTGTCGGGCCCGAGGTGGCGCTCGAAGAGCTCACCGTAGTTGCCGACCTGCTCGATCACCGTGCGGTTGAAGTCGGTGTCGAGGCCGAGACCCGGGTCGAACACGACGCCCTCGTCCTCGCCCTCGATGCCCGGCAACCCCAGGAACCGGCGGATGTCGAGGTTCTCCGTGTCGTCGAACTCGGCGAGGTTGTCCGACGTGATGCCGAACTCCTCGGCCTGGATGAGCCCGATCACCGTCCAGTTGACGACGTCGAACCACTCCTGGTCTCCGTCGGCGACGGCCGGGCCAAGCGGCTCCTTCGAGAAGACCTCGTCGAAGATGACGAGCGACTCCGGGCCACCGGCCTCCTCGGGGAACACCGCGCGCCGCGCCGCGAGCTGGCTCAGGTCGGACGTCCACCCGTCGCAGGCGTCGGCGATGAACGCCTCCTGGATGTCCTCGGTGTCGCTGAACGTGGCCGGCTCGTAGGGGATACCGGCGAAGCGGGTAGCGAGGTTGAGCTCGGTGGTCGTGCCCTCGAGGGTGCAGATGACGGTGTTCTGCATGTCGTCGATCGATCCGAAGCCGTCAGCGGCGCGGACCATCATCCCCTGGCCGTCGTAGTAGGTCGTGGTCACGAAAGCGGCGCCCTCGGTGCCGTCACGGGCGGCCGTCCAGGTCGTGTTGCGCGACAGCACGTCGATCTCGTCGGCCTGCAGCGTCGTGAAGCGCTCGGCCACGGCCACGGGCCGGAACTGCACGGCTTCGGCGTCACCGAGGACGGCGGCCGCGATGGCCCGGCAGAGGTCGACGTCGAAGCCCTCGGGCTCCCCGTCCTCGCCGATGAACCCGAAGCCCGGGACGACGTCGTTGATGCCGCAGATGAGCTCGCCGCGCTCACGGACCTGCGCGAGCTTGCCGTTGCCCCGGTCGGTCTGCGTGTCCTGCCCCTCGCCGAGGCCGACGTCCTCTCCGTCGTCGGGTAGGCCCGGCTCCGGCTCGGCGCCGCCGCCGTTGCACGCCGAGGCGAGCAGTGCGAGGGCGAGTACGAGCGGCCACATCTTCAGGGTTGCTTTGCGCATGAGCAGCATCCTCACTCTGGGCAGCCATCCCGCCCACGGATCGGCGGGCACCCGAAAGCCCGCACGCGGTGTCTAGAGGGTAAACCACGCCGCGGGGGCCTGCCACTACTTTGATAGTTGGGCGGCTGACGCTACGTGTCAGGGCGTTCGTATGCGTCCCATGCCCGTCCGCGGGCCTCGTGGGGCGCGGACGGTGCGGCACCGCGGCGGGCATACTGGCGCCATGCCTGCCTTTGCCGCCGGCTTGGTCGTGTTCGCCACCTCCGCGGCGGTGCTCGTGCTCGAGATCCTCGCCGCGCGGCTGCTCGCGCCGTACGTGGGAGTGACGCTGCAGACCTACACGGGGATCATCGGCACGGTCCTCGCGGGCATCGCGGTCGGCAGCTGGTACGGCGGCAGGCTCGCCGACCGCGTCGACCCCCGACGACTGCTCGGACCCATGGTGCTGATCGGCGGGGTGCTCGCCCTGGCGGCCGTGCCGGCGGTCACGTTCTTCGGCTCCGCCCTGGCAGGCGGCGGCGGCCCGCTCGTCATCATCATCCTGTCGCTGGCGGGATTCTTCGCGCCCGCCGCGGTGCTGTCGGCGGTCACCCCGACGGTCGTGAAGCTCCAGCTGGCAAGTCTCGACGAGACGGGGGAGGTCGTCGGTCGCCTGTCGGCCCTCGGCACGGCGGGCGCCATCTTCGGCACGTTCGCCACCGGCTTCCTGCTTGTCGCCGCCTGGCCCAGCCGGCCGATCGTCGTGGGCCTCGGCGGGCTGCTCGTCCTCGGTGGGCTCGGCCTCTGGTGGTGGCTTGCTCCCCAGCGCGAGCAGTTCCCCGCTCCCCTCGTGATGCTCGCCGTCGTGGCCGGCGGGCTGGCCCTGCTCCTGCCGAGCCCCTGCGACTTCGAAAGCGCCTACTTCTGTGCCCGGGTCGACGCCGCGGAGGACCGCGACAGCGGACGCGTGCTCGTCCTCGACCGGCTGCGCCACAGCTACGTCGACCTCGACGACCCCCGCCACCTCGGCTTCGGCTACACCCAGGTCTTCGCCGACGTCATCGACGCGTCCACGGCTCCCCGCGAGCCCGTCGCCGCGCTGCACATCGGCGGCGGGGGGTTCTCGATGCCCCGCTACCTCGCCGCCGAGCGCCCGGGGTCGGACAGCCTCGTGCTCGAGCTCGACCCGATGCTCGTCGCGGTCGCCCGCAACGAGCTCGGCCTGCAGACCGGGCCGGATCTGCGCGTGGAGACCGGCGACGCCCGTCTCGGTGTCGCGGCGCAGCCCGCCGCACGCTGGGACGTCGTGATCGGCGACGCCTTCGGAGGCCTCGCGGTCCCCTGGCACCTCACCACCGCCGAGTTCGTGCACGACGTCCGGGCGACGCTGCGTCCCGGTGGCGTCTACATGATCAACGTCATCGACTTCCCCCCGTCGCGCTTCGCGCGGGCGGAGGCGGCGACGCTCGCGGCGGTGTTCGACCACGTCGCGCTCGTGGCGCCGCTGCGGCGGATCCTCGGTGCGGAGGGTGGCAACTTCGTGCTCGTCGGCTCGGACGCACCGATCGACGCCGAGGCGATCCGCCGGGAGATCGACGCCCGAGGCGGTGACGAGGAGGTCGTCACGGGCTCGCGCTACGAGGAGTTCGTCGGCAGCGCGCGGGTCCTCACCGACGACCACGCCCCCGTCGACCAGCTCCTCACCCCCCACCCCCAGTAGAAGCGTGCCCGCCGGCGCGCCTACACGCGACCGAACCGACGGCTTCGGCGCTGGTACTCGGCGATGGCGGCGAACAGGTCGCGGCGGGTGAAGTCGGGCCAGAGCACGTCGGTGAAGACGAGCTCGGCGTAGGCGGCCTGCCAGAGCAGGAAGTTCGACAGTCGCTGCTCGCCCGACGTGCGGATGAGCAGGTCGACGTCGGGGGCGTCGGGGAGGTACAGCCGTGCCTGCAGCGACTTGGCCGTGACCTTGGCGGGCCGCAGGCGGCCGGCGGCGGCGTCCGCGGCGACCTGGCGGGCGGCGTCGACGAGCTCCGCCCGGCCGCCGTAGTTGAACGCGACCTGGAACGTCATGCGCGTGTGGTGGGCGGTGCGCGCCTCGGTCTGCTCGATCATCTCCACGAGGCGGCGCGGGACGGGCCGTCCGCTGCGGCCGAGGAAGCGGACGCGGACGCCGCGCTCGTCGAGCTCGTCGGCGCGGCGCAGCAGGAGGTCGCGGTTGAAGTTCATCAACCACCGGACCTCCGACGGCGGCCGCTTCCAGTTCTCGGTGGAGAAGGCGTAGACCGTGAGGTAGTCCAGGCCGATCTCCAGCGCGCCCTCGACGGTGTCGAACAGGGCCGCCTCGCCGGCTTCGTGCCCGGCGTTGCGCGGCAGACCGCGCTGGCCTGCCCAGCGGCCGTTGCCGTCCATGATGATCCCGACGTGGGCGGGAAGGTGGTCGGGGTCGAGCCCGTGCGGCTGGCGGCTCACCGTGGGACGAGGTCCCAGGACTTCAGCGGCTTGCCGAGATGGTAGGTCACGAAGCTGTTGACGAGCGCCGCGGCGGTACGGCGCACCGGGGTCTCGTGGGGCGCGAGGCAGACGTCGACGAGGTCCGTCCGCGCAAGGCGGCGGAGCAGCGCGACCGCGGCCGGATCCATCCCGCGAGCGCCCGCGGGAGCGCAAGCGGGGCACAGCAGGCCGCCGGCGGCGATGTGGAACACCGAGTGGGCACCGGGCAGCCCGCAGCCCGCGCACGCGTCGAGGTAGGGGTGGTAGCCGGCGACCCCGGCCAGGCGCAGCAGCCAGGCGTCGAGCATGGCCGCCGGGTCGGCCGCCGGCCGGGAGAGCGCCCGCAGCCCGTCGATGAGCAGGAGGAACAGCGGGTTGGACCGCTCCCCCTCCTGGGCCACGCGGTCGGTTGCCTCGGCCATGGCCGAGCCGCACGCCGACAGGGCGAAGTCCGCCCGCACCGCCGCGTGCGGGGTGATGAGCTCGACCTGCGTGACGATGTCGAGGTTGCGCCCCTCGTAGAGCTGCAGGTCGACGTGGCTGAACGGCTCGAGGCGTCCCCCGAGGCGCGACGTCGGCCGGCGCACCCCCTTCGCGACGGCCCGGACCTTGCCCCGCCCCTGCGTGAGCAGGCAGACGATGCGATCCGCCTCGCCGAGCTTGTAGGTGCGCAGGACGATGCCCTGCTCGCGGTACAGCGCCATGACCGTCCAGGGTATGTGCCCGCGGTCGGTAGCCGGCGCACCCCGCCCCCGGCGGGACGCAGTCCCCGAGAGTGCAGACCCGCTGGGACAGGGGGCGGGCGGGGCGGGCTCAGTAGCCGAGGCGTTCGAGCTTCTTCGGGTCCCGCTGCCACTCCTTCATGAGCTTCACCCGGAGGTCGAGGTAGACGCGGCCGCCGAGGATGAGCTCGAGCTCCTCGCGGGCGCGGGTGCCGATGGTGCGCAGCCCCTGGCCTCCTTTGCCGATGACGATCCCCTTCTGCGAGTCGCGTTCGACGTAGACGACCGCGTAGACTTTCGTGACGCCGTCGGGCTCCTCGGGGGGTTCGATCTCCTCGACGACCACGGCGATGGAGTGCGGGACCTCCTCGCGCATGGCCGTGATGGCCTTCTCCCGGATGATCTCGGCGACGTGCTGGTCGAGGGACTGGTCGGTGACCTGGCCCTCCGGGAAGTACGGCGGCCCCTCGGGCATGCGGGCGGCGATGAGCTCGACGAGGGTCTCCACGCCGGCGCCGGTGGCCGCGGACACGGGGACGACCTCCTCCCAGTCGCCGAGCTCGGCCAGGCGCGCCAGGCCCGGCAGCTGCCGGTCGCCGTGCAGCCGGTCGATCTTGTTGAGCACGGCGACCTTCGGCACGGGGACGTCGGCGAGCAGGCCGGCGAGGAACTCGTCCCCGCGGCCGATGCCGTCGGCGCCGTCGACGAGGAACACGGCGCAGTCGATGTGCGACAGCGCCCCCCGCGCGACGTCGTTGAGGCGCGATCCGAGCAGCGACTTGGGCTTGTGGATCCCCGGCGTGTCGACGAACACGATCTGGAGGTCGTCTTCGTCCCCGCCCGGCGACCCCGTCCCCGCGCCCCGGCGGTGGAGGACCCCCCGGATGGCGTGACGGGTGGTCTGCGGAACCGGCGTGGTGATTGCGATCTTCTGCCCGACGATGGCGTTCAGCAGCGTGGACTTCCCCACGTTCGGGCGCCCGACGATGGCGACGAACCCTGAGCGCATGCCCGCACCCTACCCCGAGCCCTGCTCGTCGCCCCGCGGAGGGAGCGCAACGCCATGGGGGGAACCGGGGCCAATCCCGTGGTCAATCGTCGGGCAGCTCGCTCGGACGCGCCTGCAGGATCCGCTCCGCCCCGCCGCGCCACACCTGCAGCGCGACCGGCCGGTCGATCCGCTCACCGTCGAGGAGGCGCTGGAGGTCCCCGACGTCGCCGACGCCCGCGCCGTCGAGGGCGACGATGAGGTCCTCCGGCCGCAGGCCGGCGTCCGCGGCGGGGCTGCCGGCCACGACGGACAGCACTTCGAGACCCGTGCGCCGTCCCGTCGCCGCCGCGGCCCTCGGCGGCAGCGGGCGCGCGCCGCCGGCCACCCCGAGGTAGGCCCTGCCGGCGCGCCCGTCGCGCAGGAGGGCGCCGATGATCCCGCGCGTGGTGCTGTCGACCGGCACCGCGAGGCCGAGGCCCTGCCCGGCTCCCGGGCCGACCACCGCGGTGTTGATCCCGACGACGTTCCCGCGGCTGTCGGCGAGCGCACCGCCGGAGTTGCCCGGGTGCAGCGCCGCGTCGGTCTGGATGACGTTCTCCACGAGGCGGGCCGCCCGCGTGGAGCGCACGGGGAAGGAGCGGCCGAGCCGCGCTGACCACCCCGGCGCTTACCGAGCCCGCGAACCCGAGCGGGCTGCCGACCGCGACGACGAGCTGACCGACGACGAGGGCGCCCGCGTCGCCGAGGTCGGCCGCGGGCAGGCCGCCCCCGGCCACCCGCAACACGGCGAGATCCGACAGGCGGTCGGCGCCGACGACCGTGAACGGCAGCTCCCGCCCGTCGGCGAAGGTCGCGCTCCCCGCTTCGGCGTCGTCCGAGGCCGGCCGGAAGCGCCTGGCCGACTCGACGACGTGCGCGGAGGTCAGGAGGAACCCGTCGGGGGTGAGGACCACGGCGGAGCCGGTGCCGACGGTGCGGTGACCGCCGCGCACGGGCGCGGTGACCCGCAGGCTCGCGACGGCCGGCAGCAGGCGCCGGGCTACCGCGGCCACCACCTGGGAGTAGGCGTCGAGGGCGGCTCGCTCGTCGGGTGCGGCGACCGGCACCGCGCTCACGCCGAGCCCTCCTCCCGGGTCGCGGTGAACGGCACGCTCACGGCGATCTCCTCGTTGCCGCGCACGATGGTGAGCGAGAGCGCGTCGGTGGCGTCGAGCCCGTCGAGGACGGTGAACAGCGCCTGGCTCGTCGACACGGGCTGCCCGGCGGCCTCGACGAGCAGGTCGCCTCGGCGCAGCCCCGCACGGTCGGCGGGGCTGTTGTCCTCCACGCCCCGTACGAGCAGCCCGTCGCGCGCCGCCAGGCCGACGGACTCCCGGAGGCGTCGCGCGACCTCGGGCGGCGCGAGCGCGAGCCCGAGCCGCACCCGCCGGGGAGCCTGTCCCCGGCCGAGCGCGTCCACCCGGTCCCGAAGGTCGGCGTGCGCGGGCAGGGCCAGGTAGAACCCACCCCGCAGGCGGTTGGTGTTCAGCCCGACGAACCGTCCGGCCACGTCGAGCAGCGGCCCCCCCGAGGAGCCGCGAGCGAGCGGGGCGGTGTGCTCGATGCTGCCGGTGATCCGCCTCCCCCGCGGCCCCGAGAAGGCCTGTTCGGTCGCCGACACGAGCCCGAAGGTCGTCCGCAGGCCCCGCCCTCCCGGGTTCGCCAGGGCGATCACCGCGGTCCCGACCGCCGTCGCGGTCTCCGACCAGACGACGCCCGGGGCCGCGCCGGTGTCCACGGTGAGGACCGCGATGTCCCCGTCGACGTCGGCGGCCGCGAGCTGCGCCGTGGCGCTGCGCCCGTCGGCGAACGTCACGGTCATCTCCCGCCCGGTCACGTTGTGCGCGTTCGTGAGGACGCGCCCCTCGCCGACCACCACCCCGGTGGAACCCGACCCCGGTCGTGGCCCCACACCGACCACGGCGGGACCCACCTGGGCCGCGGCACGCCGAACCGCCGACTCGACCTGCTCGATGGCGTCCATGACCCGCTCCCTTCCGCGGCTGTACCGCTGCGCTCACTCAATTGCTACTTGCATAATGCTATCCACTAGTGTCGGGGTTCTGCAAGGGGTACCCTCGCCCCCATGACGACCGCCTCGCCCCTGTCCGCCGCCCTTGCCCGCGTCGGCGACCGCTGGAGCCTGCTCATCGTCGACGCGCTGCTCGACGGGCCGCGCCGCTTCAACGAGCTGCAGGAGGCGGTCGAGGGCATCGCGCCGAACATCTTGTCGCGGCGGCTCTCGGACCTCGAGCGGCAGGGCGTGCTGTCCACCACCCCCTACACGACGCGACCGCTGCGCGTCACCTACGAGCTCACCGCCGCCGGTGAGGAGCTCGCGAGCGCGCTGCGCCTGCTCGCGCAGTGGGGCAGCGCCTACGCCGGCGAGGCGTCGGCGATCCGCCACGAGGCGTGCGGCACCCCGGTTCAGGCCCGCTGGCACTGCCCGACGTGCGGGCGGACGCTCGAGGACGGGGAGGCGAGCGACCTCAGCTACGTCTGAGGACCGCCCGGCGGCCGCGTAGCGAGGTGCGGGGCGATCGCCGCGGCGGCGGCGTCGCCGTAGGCGGCCGCCATGCGTGCGACGAAGCGCGCCGGCTCGATGCGGTACTCCTGGGTGCCGACCGACTCGAGGACGCGGGTGGCGAGCAGCGCCCCCACCTGCGCGCTGCGGACGAGGTCGAGGTCCCACGCGCGGCCGGCGAGGAACCCCGCCCGGAAGGCGTCGCCGACCCCCGTCGGCTCCACGGTGGCACCGTCGTCGGGGGCCACCGCGGGGACCTCCAGCGGAGGTTCCCCGGCCTGCTCCACGACGCAGCCCTTGGGCCCCCTGGTCGTCACCCGCACGCCCACGCGCTCGAGGACGTCCGCACCCGACCAGCCGGTCTTCGACTCGCAGATCGACCGCTCGTAGTCGTTGGCGATGAAGTAGGCGGAGCCGTCGACGAGCGTGCGGATCTGCTCACCGTCGAGCCGGGCCAGCTGCTGGCTGGGGTCCGCGACGAACGGGATGCCCCGTGCGCGCGCCTCCTCGGTGTGGCGGAGCATCGCCTCCGGGTCGTTGGGTGCGACGACGACGAGGTCGAGGCCCCCGAGGCGCGCCTGGACCGGCGCGAGCTCGATGGCGCGGGCCTCGACCATGGCGCCGGCGTAGAAGGAGGCCAGCTGGGCCTCGTCGAGGTCAGTCGTGCAGAAGAAGCGGGCGGTGTGGCGGTCCTCGGAGAAGCGCACGGACGCCGTGTCGACGCCGTGGCGCTGGAGCCAGGCCTCGTAGTCGTCGGAGAAGTCGTGGCCCACCGCGCCGACGAGCGCGGGGCGCAGCCCGAGCTGGGCCATCCCGAAGCAGATGTTCGCGGCCACGCCCCCGCGGCGGACCTCCAGGTCGTCGACGAGGAAGCTGAGGCTGAGCCGCCTGAGCTGGTCGGGGTCGATGAGCTCGGAGAACCGACCGGGGAAGGTCATGAGGTAGTCGGTCGCGATGCTGCCGCTGACGGCGATGCGCACGGTGGGTCCTCCCGGGTCGGCTACGCGGAGGTGCGCGTGCGGGGCCACTCGCGCGCGCCGCGCCAGACCTCCTGACCGCCCGAGGCGGCGCCGGAAGCCCCGGCGCCGGCGGTGAGGGCGCCGAGGCGGGGCCCCCGGCGACGGTCGGGGTCGCCGATCCGGCGGGCCCGCGCGGCGAGAAGTCCTACGAGCCCCAGCCCGACGAGGCGGACGGCGTCGCTGCCGAACCCCTCCCCCTCGTGGGTCACGGCGAGGATCTGGTCGCCGCCGCCGCCGGCCGCGCTCTCGGGCGCGGCGACCTGCGGACCTTCCGCCAATGGGTACGGCAGCAGGTCGCGGGGCGCCACCTGCGGCGCCAGCATGGGTCCGTCCGGAAGGGCCATGCCCTCGGTCCCCGACCGCAGCCGTGCACTGATCCCGCCACCCGTCGGCGGAGCCGCGGCCACACCGGACACCGGCCCCCCGGCGCCACTCCCGTCGCCGCCCTGCCCGGCGGCCGGCGCGGCGATCATCGCGACCCCCTCCGCCCACGGTCCCGGCCGGGCGCCGGAGGCACCGGGGCGCACCGCCCGCACCCGGTAGCGGTGGTCACCCGGGGGCAGGCCCACGTCGGTGTGGGAGAGCTGGTCGCGAGGGGCGGTGAGCAGGTGCGTGTAGCCGCCCCCGGCGAGCGCGCGCTGCACCTCGTAGCCGGTCACGTCCGGCACGCCCGCCGCCGGCCACGACAGCGACACCGCGTCGGCGTGGCCGGGGACCGGCGCGACGTGGAGGCCGATCGGCGGCGCGGGCAGGTCGAGACGGACGTCGTTGCCCTTCCACTCGGTCGGGCCGCTCGCCCCGGAGAACTGCACCCGTCCCTCGACGCGCGCCGGACCGTTCGGAAGGCCGGCGAGGTCGAGGTTGCCGGTCCACCGGCTGCCCGCGGGGATGCTCTCCGGGCCGGCGAGGTCCACGACCCGCGACTGCCCCGCGGACAGGATCCGCGCCTGGGCGGACTGGGCCGAGCCCACCCCGCGCACCTCGACGACCACGCGGGCCACCGAGACCGCGGTGCCGGCGCCCGGCTCGACGACGTCGACCTGCCGCAGGACCTGCGCCCCCACCGGCATCGCCGCGAGCACGACGACCGCGCATCCCGCCACCGTTCCCGCCATGAGGACACGCCGCCGCCGCGTGGCTCGCTGCCCCCGCGCGGCGACGACCTGCGGGCATACGGCTTCTCCAGCTCCCCGACGCGCCATGCCCGCATCCTCGCACACCTGCGCTCAGTGTTCCATGCATACAGCAAGATCGCCCGACCTCCCGAAAGGCGCTGCCTACGGCCCGAAGGGGTGCGGCAGCAGGTCGTGCAGGCGATAGGGCACCGCCTCCCCGCCCTCACCGGCGGCGAGCACCTCGAGGCCGGGCGCGAGGTCGTGCAGGGCCTGGCGGCACACCCCGCAGGGCACGCAGGGGACGTGGCCGCTGCCCGCGACCGCGATGGCGACGAGCTCGCGCGCGCCGGCGGCCAGCGCGGCGGCGAGGGCGGCCCGCTCGGCGCACACGCCCGCGGGAAACGCGGCGCTCTCGACGTTCACGCCAACGAAGATCCGCCCGTCGCCGGCGAGCAGGGCCGCGCCGACCGCGAAGCCCGAGTACGGGGCGTGCGCGTTCGCGCGGACCGCCCGCGCCCGCTCGACGAGCGGGCCGCGCTCGACACTCCCGCCGACACCCCCGCCGGCA
>Ga0247713_1000729_pt1 | contig 18454 bp, 20 predicted proteins | sample 21E_NmetaG_FD_189936 | JGI IMG/M metagenome (GOLD analysis project Ga0247713, IMG submission 189936) | Soil microbial communities from hillslope of Landscape Evolution Observatory, University of Arizona, Oracle, AZ, United States - 2-1-E_N | ecosystem: Engineered > Artificial ecosystem >... | reverse complement strand
ACGAGGGCGGGCGGGCCGCGGCGGCGGCAGGGTCAGCGGGTGGGCTCGGCCGTGACGCGGGCGATGTCGGCGCCGAGGCCGCGCAGGTTCTCGACGAACCGCGGGTAGCCGCGGTCGATGTGCTCGACGTCCCAGACCTCGGTGACACCGTCCGCGCACAGCCCGGCGAGCACGAGCCCCGCTCCGGCGCGGATGTCGCTGGCCCAGACCGGCGCGCTGGACAGCCGGTCGATGCCGCGCACCACGGCGTGGTGGCCGTCGGTCCGGGCGTCGGCCCCGAGCCGAACCATCTCGTCGACGAAGCGGAACCGCGACTCGAACACGTTCTCGGTGATCATGGAGGTGCCATCGGCGATGGCGGAGAGCGCGATCGCCATCGGCTGCAGGTCCGTGGCGAAGCCCGGATAGGGCAGCGTCACGAAGTCGACCGCGCGCGGCCGGCCCGCCATCCGCAGGGTGAACCCGTCGGCCCCGACCGCCGTCTCGGCGCCCGCGCTGCGCAGCTTGTCCAGCACGAGATCGAGGTGGTGCGGGTCGACCCCGCGCACCGTCACCTCGCCGCGCGTCATCGCCGCGGCGAACGCCCAGGTGGCACCGACGATCCGGTCGCCGATCACGCGGTGGCGCGTCGGCTGCAGCGAGGGCACGCCGTGCACCGACAGCGTCGAGGTTCCGACACCGTCGATCTTGGCGCCCATCTGCTGGAGCATCGTGCACAGGTCGACGATCTCCGGCTCCCGCGCGGCGTTGTCGATCACGGTGGTGCCGTCGGCGAGGACCGCGGCCATCAGGATGTTCTCGGTGGCGCCGACGCTGGGGAAGTCGAGCCAGATCTGCGCGCCCCGCAGCTCATCGGCGTGCGCGACGACGCGGCCGTGCTCGATCTCGGTCGTGGCGCCGAGCTTGCGCAGGCCGTTCTGGTGCATGTCGAGCGGGCGGGAGCCGATCGCGTCGCCGCCGGGCAGCGGCACGACGGCCCGCCGGCAGCGGGCGAGCAGCGGGCCGAGCACGCAGACCGACGCCCGCAGCCGCGACACCGACCGGTAGTCCGCCCGCGCGCCGGGTTCGGCCGGCACCTCGATCGCGACCGTGTCCCGGTGGACGGTGACCGAGCAGCCGAGGCTGCGCAGCACGTCGGCCATCAGCGGGACGTCGAGGATCTCCGGGCAGTTCGTGATCGTCGTCGTGCCCTCCGCCAGCAGGGCCGCCGCCATGAGCTTCAGCACGCTGTTCTTCGCCCCGACGACCTCGACCGAGCCCTCGAGGCGGGCCCCGCCGCGAACCGCGAAATGCTCCACCACGGGCCCCGACGCTAGCGGGTCGCGTGCCCGCCCCCGGGCCCGGCCGTAGGCTCGCCGCATGGCCGTGCACCTGACCAGGATCTACACCCGGACCGGCGACGACGGCACCACGGCGCTCGGCGACCTCAGCCGCGTCCGCAAGACCGACGTCCGGCTCGCGGCCTACGCCGACACCGACGAGGCCAATGCGGCGATCGGCGTCGTGACCAGCGTCGGGGGCGTGAGCGCGCAGGTCGAGCGGCCGCTGCGGCAGATCCAGAACGACCTGTTCGACGTGGGTGCGGACCTGTGCACCCCGATCGTGCCCGACCCGCAGTACCCGCCGCTGCGCGTCACGGAGGAGTACGTGACGCGGCTCGAAGGCTGGTGTGACGAGTTCAATGCGGATCTGCCGAAGCTCGCCTCGTTCATCCTGCCCGGTGGCACCCCGGCCGGGGCGTACCTGCATGTCGCGCGAACGGTCGCGCGGCGGGCGGAGCGCTCGGTGTGGGCGCTGCTGGAGGTCGACCCGGAGCGCACCAACCCGCTGACGGCGAGGTACCTCAACCGGCTCTCCGACCTGCTGTTCATCCTCGGCCGCGTCGCCAACCCCGAGGGCGACGTGCTCTGGCGGCCCGGCGGCCCGACCGGCACACCCGACGCCTGATCCGACCCCGGAGGCACGGTCCCGGCCCGGATCGCGCGACGGGGTCAGGAGGCCTGGCGGTAACCGGTGGAGCGGCCGGGCGGAGCTGCCTCCAGCCACGCCAGGAAACCCGTCAGCACCCCGGGGGCCATCGCGAGCTCCACGTCCCTGCCCCGGGCCCGGCAGCGCAGCACCACACCCGCGTGCGGGATCGCGTAGGTCTCCGGGCCGGTCGGGGGGCGCCGGCCGAGGATCTCCAGATCGGTGCGGTCGACCACGACGGTCGGCCCGGGCCACAGGCTCGTGAGCCGGTGCCAGGCCAGCTCGTCGCCGCGGTAGCGGCCGACACCGAAGTGCCAGCCCGCCGCGTTGTCGCGCAGAACAGCGGAGCGGCGACGCAGACACACGTCCACGCCGCCGCCGCGCATCAGCCGTACTCGCCGGAAGGCGAGGTAGCCGAGCAGGAGACATCCGAGCAGCAGGAGGGCTCCGACGACCAGGGCCGCGGTCTCCACTGCCCGGCCTCGCTACTCCGCCGCGCCGGCGGCCCTCAGCCGGGCCTGCGCCCGCGCCTTGGCGGCCGCGCCCTCGGGGTCGGACTCGTCGGCCGCGTCGCGGGCCGCCCGCGCGCGCGCCACGTCGATGTCGTCGGCGAGCTCGGCGGTCTCGGCGAGCACCGTCACCCCCTCCGGGGTGATCGACAGGAACCCGCCGTGCGCCGCCACCGTGACCGACGAGCCGTCGGTGGTGTCGACCCGGACGATTCCGGCCTCCTCCAGCTGGGCCAGGGTCGACTCGTGGCCGGGCAGGATGCCGATCTCGCCCTCGATCGTGCGCGCGAAGACGAAGCTCGCCTCCCCCGACCAGATCCGCCGCTCGACCGCGACGACCTCGACCGTCATGTCCGCCACGGGGTCAGCCCTCGATCTTCTTGCGGTTCTTCTCGAGGTCCTCGAGACCACCGCAGAGGAAGAACGCCTGCTCGGGGTAGTCGTCGAACTCGCCCTTGGCGATCTTGTCGAACGACTCGATCGTCTCCTTGAGCGGGACCGTCGACCCCGGCTGGTTGGTGAACTGCTCGGCGACCAGCAGGTTCTGCGACAGGAAGCGCTCGATCCGCCGCGCCCGGGCGACGAGCTGCTTGTCCTCCTCGGACAGCTCGTCGATGCCGAGGATCGCGATGATGTCCTGCAGGTCGGTGTAGCGCTGCAGGATCCGCTTCACCTCGTTGGCCACCCGGAAGTGGTCCTCGCCGATGTACTGCGGGTCCAGGATCCGCGAGGTCGAGGTCAGCGGGTCCACCGCCGGATAGATCCCCTTCTGGGAGATCGGCCGGGACAGCTCCGTCGTGGCGTCGAGGTGGGCGAACGTCGTGGCCGGCGCGGGGTCGGTGTAGTCGTCCGCGGGCACGTAGATCGCCTGCATCGAGGTGATCGACCGGCCGCGGGTGGAGGTGATGCGCTCCTGCAGCTCGCCCATCTCGTCGGCCAGCGTCGGCTGGTAGCCCACCGCCGAGGGCATGCGGCCCAGCAGGGTGGAGACCTCGGAGCCGGCCTGGGTGAACCGGAAGATGTTGTCGATGAACAGCAGCACGTCCTGGTTCTGCTCGTCGCGGAAGTACTCCGCCATCGTCAGCGCCGAGAGGCCGACCCGCATGCGGGTGCCGGGCGGCTCGTCCATCTGCCCGAACACCAGCGCGGTGTCGTTGATGACCCCGGACTCGGTCATCTCCGTGAACAGGTCGTTGCCCTCACGGGTGCGCTCGCCGACGCCGGCGAACACCGACGTGCCACCGAAGTTCTTCGCGACGCGGGTGATCATCTCCTGGATGAGCACCGTCTTGCCGACGCCGGCGCCGCCGAACAGGCCGATCTTGCCGCCCTGCACGTACGGCGTCATCAGGTCGATGACCTTGATGCCGGTCTCCAGCATCTCGGTGCGGCCCTCGAGCTGGTCGAACGCGGGAGCCTTGCGGTGGATGCCCCAGCGCTCGCCGGTGATCTCGAGGTCGGGCTGGTCCAGGCAGTCGCCGAGGGCGTTGAACACGTGGCCCTTGACCTGGTCGCCCACCGGCACCGAGATCGACCGGCCGAGGTCGGTGACGGCCTGGCCGCGGACGACGCCGTCGGTCGGCTGCATGGAGATGGTCCGGACGAGATTGTCACCCAGGTGCTGGGCGACCTCGAGGGTCAGCTTCTTGGCGAGCTCGCCGAACGCGACCTCGAGGGTGAGGGCGTTGTAGAGCTCCGGCACGGATCCACGCGGGAACTCGACGTCGACGACCGGGCCGGTCACCCGGACGACCCGCCCGGTAGTGGTCTCGACGGGGGCGGTGGCGGTCATCAGTTCTCACTCCCTGCGCTCACGAGAGCGTCGGCGCCACCGACGATCTCACTGATCTCCTGCGTGATCTGTGCCTGCCGGGCCTGGTTGGCCTCGAGGGTCAGGGTACGGATCAGCTCGTTCGCGTTGTCGGTAGCGGCCTTCATGGCCCGCTGCCGGTTCGCCGACTCCGACGCCGCCGACTCCAGCAGCGCCGCGTACAGCCGGGCGCTGACGTACTTCGGCAGCAGCGCGTCGAACAGCGTGTCGGCGTCGGGCTCGAACTCGGTCAGCGCCTGCGGGCCGTCACCGCCGCGGTCGTCGTCGGCCCGCACGCCGGTGGCGCCACCGGTGCGGGTCTCGGACACGGTGGCGTCGACGCCCTCGCCCTCGCCCTCGTACTCGACCTCCATCGGCGCCATCCGCCGCGCCTGCGGCGTCTGGGTGACCATGTTGCGGAACTGCGTGTACACCAGGTGCAGCTCGTCGACGCCCTCGACCCCGTCGTCGCCGCCCTGGCCGTCCGCGGTGTCGTCGCCCCCGGCCATGAACGCCGCCACCAGCGTGCGGGCCACCTCGGCCGCGTTCTCGTACCCCGGCTGCTCGGAGAAGCCCGTCCAGGACTGCACCACCGGGCGGCGGCGGAACCGGTAGTAGTTCACGCCCTTGCGTCCGATGACGTAGAGCCGCGGCTCCTTGCCCTGCTCGCGCAGCAGCGACTGCAGCTGCTCGGCCTCCTTGAGCACGTTGGCGTTGTAGCCACCGGCCTGGCCGCGGTCGCTCGTGACGACCAGGACGGCGGCCCGGCGGGCGTTCTCGCGCTCGACGAGCAGCGGGTGGTCCAGCGCCGAGTTGTTCGCCAGCTCCGTGAGGACCCGGGTCATCTCCTCGGCGTAGGGCTTGGCCGCCTCCACCCGCGCGCGGGCCTTCGCGATCCGCGAGGTGGCGATGAGCTCCATCGCGCGAGTGATCTTCTTGATGGACTGCGTCGACCGGATCCGCCGGCGCAGCACGCGCAGTTGTGCCGCCATCGCCGGTTCCTCAGCTCTTCGCCGGCGCCGGCTTGCTGACCTTCACCGTCTCGCGGTCGACCTCGTCCTCGTCGAGGGCTTCCGCCTCCTTCTCCTTCGGCACCACGGAGGAGCCGTCGGTGGCGGTGAACTGCTTCTTCACATCCGTCACGATGCCTTCGAGCCGCTCGACGTTCTCGTCGGTCAGCTTGCCGGTGTCGCGGATCTCCCCCAGCACGCCCTCGTGGTTGCGGCGCAGGTGCTCGAGGAACTCGGTCTCGAAGCGCTGCACGTCGGCCACCGGCACCGAGTCCAGGTGCCCGCGGGTGCCCAGCCAGATGGCGACGACCTCGTCCTCGACCGGGTAGGGCGAGTACTGGCCCTGCTTGAGCAGCTCGACCAGCCGGCTGCCCCGCTCCAGGGTCGCGCGCGATGCGGCGTCGAGGTCGGAACCGAACGCGGCGAACGCCTCCAGCTCGCGGTACTGCGACAGGTCCAGTCGCAGCGAGCCCGACACCGCCTTCATGGCCTTGACCTGGGCGGCACCACCGACGCGCGACACCGAGACGCCGACGTTGATGGCGGGGCGCACGCCCTGGTTGAACAGGTCGGACTCGAAGAAGCACTGGCCGTCGGTGATGGAGATGACGTTCGTCGGGATGTACGCCGACACGTCACCGGCCTTGGTCTCGATCAGCGGCAGGCCCGTCATGGAGCCGGCACCGAGGTCGTCGGAGAGCTTCGCGCAGCGCTCCAGCAGCCGGGAGTGCAGGTAGAACACGTCGCCGGGGTAGGCCTCGCGACCCGGCGGGCGGCGCAGCAGCAGCGAGATCGCGCGGTACGCGTCGGCGTGCTTGGACAGGTCGTCGAACACGATCAGGACGTGCTTGCCCTGGTACATCCAGTGCTGGCCGATGGCCGAGCCGGTGTAGGGGGCGAGCCACTTGAAGCCGGCCGGGTCCGAGGCGGGGGCGGCGACGATGGTGGTGTACGCCATCGCGCCCGCGTCCTCCAGCGACTGCCGGATCCCGGCGATCGTGGAGCCCTTCTGGCCGACCGCGACGTAGATGCAGCGGACCTGCTTGTCGGGGTCGCCGCTCTCCCAGTTCTGCTTCTGGTTGATGATCGTGTCGACGCAGACCGCGGTCTTGCCGGTCTTGCGGTCACCGATGATCAGCTGGCGCTGGCCCCGGCCGATCGGCGTCATGGCGTCGATCGCCTTGATCCCGGTCTGCAGCGGCTCGCTGACCCCCTGCCGCTGCACGACGGAGGCCGCCTGCAGCTCCAGGATGCGCCGCTCGTCGGTCTCGACCTCGCCGCGACCGTCGATCGGCGCGCCCAGCGGGTCGACGACCCGGCCGAGGTACGCGTCGCCGACCGGCACCGAGAGGATCTCGCCGGTGCGCCTGACCTGCTGGCCCTCCTCGATCCCGCTGTACGGGCCGAGGACGACCACGCCGATCTCGCGGACGTCGAGGTTCAGCGCGACGCCGAGGGTGCCGCCGGCGAACTCCAGCAGCTCGTTCGTCATCGCCGAGGGCAGGCCCTCGACGTGGGCGATGCCGTCCCCGGTGTCGGTGACGGTGCCCACCTCCTCGCGGGAGGTGTCGGTCTCCAGCGACGAGACGTAGCTGGAGATCGCACTCCGGATCTCCTCGGAGGAGATCGTCAGCTCTGCCATGGCTTCGGTGTTCCTTCTGTCGTCTCGGTGTCGGCTACGTCTGCTCGTCAGCCCGGGAGCCGGCGCCGGGCGGCGGCCAGCTTGCCCGCCACGCTGCCGTCGATGATCTCGCCACCGACGCGGACCACGAGGCCACCGAGCAGGTCGGGATCGAGCTCGATCTGCAGCGACATCGGCCGGCCGTACAGGCGGGTGAGGCTCTCCGCGAGGCGGTGCTCCTGCTCCGCGGTCAGGCGCACCGGCGCGCGGACGTGCGCCACGTACCGGTCGCGCCGGGCCGCCGCGAGCTCGGAGAGCTCCTCGGCGGCGCGGTCCAGGCTGCGCCCGCGCGGGTTGCGCACGGTGTTCGCGAGCAGGGTCGCCGTGACCGGGGAGACCCGGTCACCGAGCAGGCCCCGCAGCAGCTCCACCCGCTTGTCCGCCGGGGCGGCGTGGTCGGTGAGCAGCGCGTTGAGGCGCGGCTCGCGGTCGAGGATGCGTCCGAAGCGGAACAGCTGGTCCTCGACCTCGTCGAGCGTGCCGTCCTTCTCCGCGACCCCCAGCGCCGCCCGGCGGGCGAGCACCTCCAGCGCCTCGAGCAGGTCGGCCGGCCGGGACCAGCGCGACGACACGACCTCCGACACGACGTCGAGGGTCGGCCGGCTCAGCTGGTCGGCCAGGACCCGGTCGGCCAGGCCGCTGCGCGACGCCGCGGGGACCGAAGGGTCGGCCAGGTGCCGCCGCAGGCTCGGCTCGCCGGCGAGCAGGCGGGTCACGGCGAACAGCTCCTCGCCGAGGCGCTCCAGGTCCCCCTTCGAGGCACCGTCGACGTAGCGGTCGAGCGAGGCCTCGGCCTCGGCCAGCGCCTCCCGGCTCGCGGGCTGCAACACGATCGCCATCAGCTCGCCCCTCCCGCGACGGGTGCCGCCTCGGGGGTCGGCGCGCGGCCGGCCCCGTGGGAGCCGGGCAACCGGTCGAGCTCGTCGAGGAACGTGTCGACGGTGGCCTGCCGGCGGCCCTCGTCGGCCAGCGAGTCGACGACGAGCTGCTCGGCCAGCCGCATCGCCAGCCCGCCGATCTCCGCCCGCAGCCTGCGCACGGTCTGCTCACGGTGCGCGACGAGCTGTTCGTCCGCGCGCTGGCGGATCCGCTCGACGTCCCGCTCGGCCTGCTCGCGCAGCTCCTCCCGGATCCGCTGGGCGTCGGCGCGCGCGTCGTCGCGGATCCGCGCGGCCTCGCCGCGCGCCTCCTCCAGCGCCGCCTCGTAGCGCCGCTGCGCCTCCCGCAGGCGGGCCGCGGCGCGCTCGCTCTCCTCGACCTGGTGCTGCACCGCGTCCTGACGCTGCTCCATCATCCGCTTGAGCAGCGGCCAGACGTACCGGTACAGCACGAACGCGATGACCACGAACGAGGCGAACTCGGCCGCCACGTGCGCCCAGAAGCTCGCGTCCATCAGCTCCCTCCTCCGGTCGGTGCGTCACCGGACCGCCCACCGGCGGGCGCTGCGTCCAGCTCGGCCAGGAAGCGCTCCACCGTCGAGTCCCGCCGCGGGTCGTCGACCACCGGCCGGCCGACGACCCGCTCGGCCAGCTGCGCGGCCAGCCCGCCCACGTCCGACCGCAGGTCCGCGACGGCGCGCGAGCGCTGACCGGCCAGCTCCGCCTCGCCCTCCCGGCGCACCCGATCGACCTCCTGGTCGGCCTCGCGGCGCAGCTCGTCGCGGAGCTTCTGCGCGTCGGCGCGGGCCTCGTCGCGGATCTTCCCGGCCTCCGAACGGGCCTCGGCGAGCGCCGACTCGAACCGCTCCTCGGCCTCGCGCAGCCGGCGCTCGGCCTCCTCGCGGTCCTCCGCCTGCTTGCGGATCATCTCCTCGCGCTCCCGCATCGCCTTGGACAGCGGGGGCACGATCCACCGCGCGAAGACGAGCAGGACGAGCAGGAAGATCAGCAGCTCGACCACGATGGTCCCGTTGGGCAGCAGGAAGTTGTTGGAGCCACCGCCCCCGCCCCCGGACTCCGCCGCCAGCACGATGGTCACGGCCCCGACCTCAGCCGGCGCCCGTGACGAACACGAACAGGGCCATGAACGCGAGGTTGATGAAGTACATGCCCTCGACCAGACCGATGATCAGGAACATCGTGGTGTTCAGCCGGCCGGCCGCCTCGGGCTGGCGGGCCACACCGTTGATCACGGCCGCGCCGGCGAGGCCGTCACCGATCGCCGCGCCGATCGCCCCGCCGGCCAGCGCGATGCCGCCGCCGACCATCGCCAGGCCGAGAGTGGGGTCGCCGCCGCCGGCAGCCTGGGCCAGCACTGCGGTAGTTGCACTCATGTCGCTTCCTCGTTCCTTCCCGTGGCCCCGATCGGGTCGCGCCACGTGTGTCGTCGATTGGGGAGCTGGACGCGGTGGTCAGTGGGCCGAGTGGGCCTTTGCCGTGGCCTCCACGCCTTCCTCGTGGCTCACCGCCTCGCTGAAGTAGATGATGGTGAGCAGCGAGAAGATCAGTGCCTGGAGCAGGCCGATGAACAGCTCGAACAGCTTCCACGCCGCCGTCGGAGCCCACAGGATGTAGGCCGGGAGCAGCGCGATCAGCGAGATCATGATGCTGCCGGCGAAGATGTTGCCCCAGAGCCGCAGCGCCAGCGAGACGGGCCGGGCGAAGTACTGCGTGATCGCCTCGAACGGCGCCAGGAACGCGTACGGCTCGGCCAGGTGCCCGAAGTAGCCCTTCGCGCCCTTCGCGCGGAAGCCGGCGACGTTCACCCAGACGATCACGACGAGCATCATCGGGTACACCATGTTGACGTCGGCCGTCGGCGGCAGCAGGCCCAGCTCGTGCCCGGGCAGGGCGCCGAGCCAGTTGGCGACGAGGATGAACGCGAACAGCGTCACGCACAGCGAGACGACCCCGCGCGGCGCGTGCAGGCCCATGCCCTCGCGCACCTGGCCCTGCACCCAGCCGACCAGCGCCTCGAACGCGAGCTGCAGCTTGGTGGGCCTGCCCTTCGTCGCGCCCCGGGCCATGTACAGGCCCACACCGCAGACGATCACCGCGGCGATCAGGGTGCCGATGATCGTGTCGATGTTGAGCGTGAGGCCGAGGAACTCGACCTGGGGGTGCTCACCGACGCTGATCTCACCGCCTTCCGCGGCGAGGACGGCCGTACTCATCGGAGGTGCCTCATCTCTGTCGAACATCCTTGATCAACGGCAGCAACGAGCTCACGATCGCGGCGAGCTGGAACACGGCCAGGCCACCGAACACGGCGTACCCGGCCGGGCGGAAGAACAACGCGCAGAGGAACGCGACGACGGTGACGATCGCGAGGCGCCCGAGCACCGAGCCGGAGAACCGCGCCTTCGACGGCCGGGTGGTGGCGAAGCGGGAGACCGACTGGACGGCGAGCCCGAGGTTGATCGCGCCCAGGGCGATGCCGACGCAGCCGAACAGCGCGAAGGTGCCGTAGCCCGCGGGGACGAGCACGGCGAGCCCGACCAGCGCCGCCGCCGCGCCCAGGATCAGCGCCAGGCGGAGGGTGGCGCGCGTGACGGGCGGCGTGTACTGCGGGTTGGTCACCACGTCGTCTCCACCTCACTTCCTCCGTGCGACGCGCTCGTGAATGATTTCACGAGCGCTTCCGATCGTCCTCGTCGGCCCGCTCACAGATAGGTCCGGAACATCCGGGCGACGTAGAGGACGGCCGCGACGACCCCGAACCCCAGACCGACGAGCGCGAACGCGGGGAACGTGTCGAGCCACAGGTCGACGAGCCAGCCCAGGCCGAAGCCGGCGGCAACGCAGGTGGCGAGGGTGACGCCCATCGAGAGCAGGTCGCCAAGCCCCGGGCCGCCCCCGTCCACCGGACGCTCAACCCGTCCGCGCCCGGCGACCATGCGGCCGGACCTCAGCCATCACCAGCAACTCCTCGCCTCGACGCCGCACCGACGTGTGCCCCCTGCCCACGAACCGCGTCGGAGCATCGGCCGGACCTGGCACAACGGGGACGAACCGGGCCCTCACCGGCCGGTGAGCGGACGCTATCACAGCGTCGCCAGACCCTCAGCGCGCGCCTGACCAGCGGGAAGGAGTCGCGCGTCGGCGTGGCGATCAGTCCGGCCTGCCGGCCGGACGCATCCGCGGGACGGCCGTCGCGAACACCGCGACGGCGACGCCGACGCCGACGGCCCAGAACACGACCCGCGGATCGTCGACGAGAGCGAGGGCCACCGCGCCGAACGCCAGCACCGCCGCCCAGCCGTAGATCAGCAGGACGGCCCGGCGGTGGCTGTGCCCGATCTCGAGCAGCCGGTGGTGCAGGTGCATCTTGTCCGGGGAGAAGGGGCTGGTGCCGGCGCGGGTGCGGCGGACGATCGCCAGGAGCAGGTCGAGCAGCGGCACGAACACGATGGCCGCGAGCACGATCAGCGGGGCGAACAGGGCGAGCACGTCGCCGGCGTCGGTCTCCTCGTTGAACGGGACCCGCCCCGAGGCGCTCGTCGTCGCCGCGGCCAGCATCAGCCCGACCAGCATGGATCCGGAGTCGCCCATGAAGATCCGGGCGGGGTTGAAGTTGTGCGGCAGGAACCCCAGGCAGGCGCCGCCGAGCAGGGCGGCGATCAGCGCGGGCGAGAACGCCGCGGGGTCGTAGCCGTTCTGCTGGACGAGGCCGATCGCGAACAGCCCGGTGGCCGCCGCGGCGATCGCGCCGATCCCCGCGGCGAGGCCGTCGAGGCCGTCGACGAAGTTCATCGCGTTGACCAGCGCCACGGTGAGCAGCACCGTGATCAGCACGCCCTGCTCGCGGCTGAGGCTGATCAGCGAGCCGGACAGGCCGTCCGCGCCGCCGCCCCACGGCACCCACACCGCGAGCCAGGACACCCCGGCGAGCACGAGCAGGCCCGCGGCGGTGGTCTGGCCGGCGAGCTTGGTGATCGCGTCCAGGTCGTAGCGGTCGTCCAGCGCCCCGACCACCGAGAGCAGCACCGCGGCGACGAGCACCCCGAAGACCTCGTCGGAGAAGTCGAAGGCCAGCCGCAGCGCGGGGAGCTGGTAGGCCAGGGCCACCCCGGCGAGCACGCCACCGAGCATGGCGAGCCCGCCCCAGCGCGGGGTCGGCGTCACGTGCACGTCCCGGCCGCGCGGCCAGGCCACGGCCCCGAAGCGCAGCGCCAGCGCGCGGACCGGGCCGGTGAGCAGGAACGTGACGACGGCCGCGGTGAGCGCGGCGAGCAGGTACTCCCGGATCGGGAGGATCGTCGGCCCGAGGACCGGCGCCTGCGCCGCGATCACCGCGCGGCGCTCAGGGGTGCGGGTAGGCGGGGACCCGCGCGACCAGGGCGCCGACGGCGGCGGCGACCTCGGCGAGCTCGGCGTCGCCGGTGCTCGTGCCGTGCTCGGCCCGGACCGCCCGGGCGAGCAGCGAGCCGACCTCGGCCATGTCGGACTCGCCCATCCCCTGGGTGGTGACGCTCGGCGAGCCGACCCGGATCCCCGAGGGCTTCATCGGCGGCGCCGGGTCGTAGGGGATGGCGTTCTTGTTCAGCGTGATGCGGGCCGCGTCGCAGCGGGTCTCGGCCTGCCCTCCGGTGACGCCGATCGGGCGCAGGTCGATCAGGGCGAGGTGCGTGTCGGTGCCGCCGGAGACGGCGCGCATGCCTTCGTCCTCCAGGCTCTTGGCCAGCGCCTGCGCGTTCGCGACGACCTGCGCGGCGTAGGCCTGGTACTCCGGCTGTGCCGCCTCTCGCATGGCGACGGCCTTCGCCGCGACGGAGTGCATCTGCGGGCCGCCCTGGGAGAAGGGGAACACGGCCTTGTCGATCGCCTTGGCGTGCTCGGCCCGGCAGAGCACCATCCCGCCGCGCGGGCCGCGCAGCACCTTGTGCGTGGTGGCGGTGACGACGTCGGCGAAGGGCACCGGGCTGGGGATCGCCAGGCCGGCGACCAGGCCGATGAAGTGCGCGGCGTCGACGACGAGCACGGCGCCGACCTCGTCGGCGATCTCCCGGAAGGCCGCGAAGTCGATCAGGCGCGGATACGCGGTCGCCCCGGCAATGATGATCTTCGGTCGGTGCTCGCGGGCGAGGTCGCGGACCTGGTCGTAGTCGATGAGCTCGGAGTCCTCGCGCACGGTGTAGCTCACCGCGTGGAACCACAGACCGGAGAAGTTGACCTTGCTGCCGTGGGTGAGGTGGCCGCCCTGCTTGAGGTCCATCGCCAGCACCGTGTCTCCCGGCTTCGCGAACGCGGCGTACGCGGCGAGGTTGGCGCTGGCCCCCGAGTGCGGCTGGAGGTTGGCGTGCTCGGCGCCGAACAGCTCCTTGGCGCGCGCGATGCCGATCTCCTCGGCGCGGTCCACCACCTCGCAGCCGCCGTAGTAGCGGCGCCCGGGATAGCCCTCGGCGTACTTGTTCGACAGGGTCGAACCCAGCGCGGCCAGCACGGCCGGGCTGGTGAGGTTCTCGCTCGCGATCAGCTGCAGCCCTCCGCGCAGCCGGGCGAGCTCGTCGGTGACGACTCCGGCGATCTCGGGATCCTGCCGGCGCAGCGCGTCGAAATCAGGGCCCCAGTAGGTCTGCTCACTCACGACGGCCACGGTACCCGCGCGGAGGCGGGCGACACTCGGCGCGGTCAGGCGGTGGCGACCTCGCGGCCCAGCACCTCGGCGACGGCCACCACCGGCACCGCACCCTCGCGCAGCACACGGGGCTCGTCACCGGTCAGGTCGACGACGGTGGACGCGACCGGCTCCCCCGACGGCCCGCCGTCGAGGTACACGGCGACCGACCCGCCGAGCTGCTCCGCCGCCTCCGCCGCCGTGCTCGCCGGTGGCTGCCCCGAGACGTTCGCGCTGCTCACCGCCATCGGCCCGACCTCGCGCAGCAGCTCCAGTGCCACCGGGTGCAGCGGCATCCGCAGCATCACCGTGCCCCGGGTCATGCCCAGGTCCCAGGACAGCGACGGGGCGTGCGGCAGCACCAGCGACAGCCCGCCGGGCCAGAACGCCTCGAGCAGGTCCCTGGCCGGCGCGGGGACCCCGGCCACCAGCCCGTCGATCGTCGACCAGGACCCGACCAGCACGGGCACCGGCATGTCCGGCCCGCGGTTCTTGGCGGCGAGCAGCCCGCGCACCGCGGCCGCGGAGAACGCGTCGCAGCCCAGGCCGTAGACGGTGTCGGTCGGCAGCACCACCAGGCGCCCCGAACGCACCGCCCGGGCCGCCGCCGCGAGCCCCTCGGCGCGGGCGTCGGGATCCGCGCAGTCGAACGTCGGCATGCCCGGCAGCCTACGAGGGCGCCGGTGCGGCCCGGCGCGCGGTGGCGAACCGCGGCCGCCCGGCCAGGTCCCGGTGCGCCTCGACGTCGGTCAGCACCCGCCGACGCCGCAGCAGCTCCGGGACGAGCTCGCCGTGGGTCTCGTCGTGCTCGATCGCGAGCGCGCCGCCGTGGCACAGCAAACCCGCGGACGCGGCGATCACGGCGCGGACGATCTCCAGCCCGTCCGGCCCGCCGAAGACCGCCCCGGGCGGGTCCCAGCCGGCCACCTCGGGCGGCACCGGCGTGCCGTCCGGGACGTAGGGCGGGTTGCAGAGCACCAGGTCGACGTGCGACTCGAGCTCGGGCAGCAGGTCCGGCCAGCGCACGTCGGCGGCGTGCAGCGTCACCGACGCACCACCGCCCGCGACGTGCGCCTCGACGTTGCGGGCCGCCCAGGACAGCGCGACCGGGTCGGCCTCGACGGCGTGCACGACGGCGTCGGGGCGGCTCGCGGCCACCGCGATCGCCAGCGCGCCGGTGCCCGTGCACAGGTCGACGACCAGGGGTGCGGGGACGCCGGCGAGCTCCGCGAGGCCCCACTCGAGCAGCAGTTCGGTCTCGGGCCGAGGGGTGAAGACCCCTGGCCCGACCGCGACCGTGGCGGGCCCGAGCACCGCGGTGCCGGTCAGGTGCTGCAGCGGCTCGCGGGCGGCGCGGCGCACCACTAGGCGGCGGTAGGCCTCGACGACCGACGGATCGACCAGCGGCACCATCATCAGCCGGCCCCGCTCCACCCCGACGACGTGCGCGGCGAGCAGCTCGGCGTCCACCCGCGGCGACGCCACCCCGGCCTCGGCGAGGATCCGCTCGGCCTCCAGCAACGCCAGCCGCAGCGGCTGCCTGCTCATGCCGGAGCACCTCCCGCGGTTCTCGGGGATGTCTGCAAGGTGGCCTTGCGGACCTCGAGTGTCCGCGGACGCACCCCGATCATGTGCCGTCACCCCCCGGACGGGTGCCCCATCGCCTCGGCGCGCTCGGCGGCGGCGAGCGCGGCGAGCACGTCGTCGAGCGCGCCGTCGAGCACCGCGTCGAGGTTGTGGGCCTTGAAACCGACCCGGTGGTCGGAGATCCGGTTCTCGGGGAAGTTGTAGGTGCGGATCCGCTCCGAGCGGTCGACCGTGCGCACCTGCGAGCGGCGGTCGGCGGACGCCTTCGCCGCCGCCTCCGCATCCGCGATGGCCTGCAGCCGCGAGCGCAGCACCTCCATGGCCCGGTTGCGGTTCTGCAGCTGGGACTTCTCGTTCTGGCAGCTCACGACCACGCCGGTGGGCAGGTGGGTGATCCGCACGGCCGAGTCGGTGGTGTTGACGCTCTGCCCGCCGTGGCCCGAGGAGCGGAAGACGTCGATGCGCAGGTCGTTCTCGTCGATCTCGACGCCCGCGTCCTCGCCGGTGTCGGGGTACACGAACACCCCCGCGGCCGAGGTGTGTACCCGGCCCTGCGACTCGGTGACCGGCACCCGCTGCACCCGGTGCACGCCGCCCTCGAACTTGAGCGCCGCCCACACCCCGTCGACTGCGGGGACCCGCGACCGCACCGACAGCGTCGCGTCCTTGTAGCCGCCGAGGTCGGACGGCGTGGCATCGAGGATCTCGACCTTCCAGCCGCGCCGCTCCGCGTACCGCAGGTACATCCGCACGAGGTCGCCCGCGAACAGGGCCGACTCCTCGCCGCCCTCCCCCGACCTGACCTCCAGCAGCACGTCGTCGCCGTCGTGCGGGTCGCGCGGGACGAGCAGCTCGGCCAGGCGCTCCTGCAGCGCCGCGACGCGCGCCGCGAGCTCCTCGGCCTCCGCCAGGAACGACGGGTCCTCGTCGACCAGCTCGCGGGCGGCGGCGAGATCGTCACGCGCCGCGGCGAGCTCCCGGGCGACGGCGACGACCGGGCCCAGCTCGGCGTAGCGGCGGCCGAGGCGGCGCGCCGTCGCGGTGTCGGCGTGCACGGACGGATCGGCGAGCGCGCGCTCGAGGTCGGCGTGCTCGTCGAGCAGCGCGTCCACCGAGGACACCACGGGCGTCGCCATCGCCTCCCCTTTCCCGACCCGACCCGGACAGGCGGACGGCGCCCACCCGCTGCGGGTGGGCGCCGTCGGCGTAGCTACTTGGACCGCGCGGCGCGCTTGCCGTAGCGCGCCTCGAAGCGCGCGACGCGGCCGCCGGAGTCGAGGATCTTCTGCTTGCCGGTGTAGAAGGGGTGGCAGGCCGAGCAGACCTCGACGTTGATCACTCCGTTGGTCTTGGTGCTGCGGGTGGTGAACTCGTTGCCGCAGCCGCAGTGGACCTTGGTCTCGACGTACTGCGGGTGGATGCCGTTGCGCACGGGGGTTCCTCTCGATGTGGCGCCGGGTCCGACCTCGCCCGTCCCTGCTTTCGGGGGGCACTCGGGGGGCGGAGCCCCCCGAGGGTTCGGTGAACCGGCACCGGAGCGTGTCAGCTCATTCAACCACCCGGGCTCGCCGGGTGTTCCCGCCGGTCAGTCGTTGTCGGCGCCGGGCGTGCTCTTCGCGACCTGCATCAGGAACTCGATGTTGGTGCGGGTCTTCTTGAGCTGGTTGAGCAGCAGGTCGATGGCCTGCTGGTCGTCCAGCGCGGAGAGCACGCGGCGCAGCTTGACGGTGACGGCGAGCTCGTCGGGCGAGAGCAGCAGCTCCTCCTTGCGGGTGCCGGAGGCGTCCACGTCGATCGCGGGGAAGACCCGCTTGTCGGCGATGCGCCGGTCCAGCTTGAGCTCGGCGTTGCCGGTGCCCTTGAACTCCTCGAAGATCACCGTGTCCATCGTCGACCCGGTCTCCACCAGCGCGGTGGCGAAGATCGTCAGCGAGCCGCCGTCCTCGATGTTGCGCGCCGCACCGAGGAACCGTTTCGGCGGGTACAGCGCGGTGGAGTCGACGCCACCGGACAGGATGCGGCCCGACGCGGGCGCGGCCAGGTTGTAGGCCCGGCCAAGGCGGGTGATCGAGTCGAGCAGCACGACCACGTCGTGGCCCATCTCCACCAGGCGCTTCGCCCGTTCGATGGCGAGCTCGGCGATCGTCGTGTGGTCCGACGGCGGGCGGTCGAAGGTGGAGGCGATGACCTCGCCCTTCACCGACCGCTGCATGTCGGTGACCTCCTCCGGCCGCTCGTCGACGAGGACGACCATGAGGTGACATTCGGGGTTGTTCGTGGTGATCGCGTTGGCGATCGACTGCAGCACCATCGTCTTGCCTGCCTTCGGCGGGCTGACGATCAGGGCGCGCTGGCCCTTGCCGATCGGCATCACCAGGTCGATCACGCGCGTGGTCAGCTTGTGCGACTCGGTCTCCAGGCGCAGCCGCTCGTTCGGGTAGAGCGGGGTGAGCTTGGTGAACTCGGGCCGGTTGCGCGCCGCCTCCGGGTCGCGGCCGTTGACGGTGTCCACCCGCACCAGCGGGTTGAACTTCTGCCGCGACTGCTCGCCCTCGCGCGGCTGGCGCACGGCGCCGGTGACCGCGTCGCCGCGGCGCAGGCCGTGCTTGCGGACCAGCGAGAGCGAGACGTAGACGTCGGTCGGCCCGGAGACGTAGCCGGTGGTCCGGACGAACGCGTAGTTGTCGAGGATGTCGACGATGCCGGCGACCGGCAACAGGACGTCGTCGTCGCGCACCTCGGTGTCGACGTTGTTCTGCCCGCCGCCCGCGCCGACGGGACGGTCGCGGTCGCGGCCGCGCCGCCGGTCGCGGAACCGGCGGCCGCGCCGGCCCCGGCCGTCGCCGTCCTCGTCGTCCCGGTCGTCCCGGACCGCCGCCCGGTTCTGGTTCCGGCCGCCCTGGTCCCTGGCGTCGTCACGACCGTCGCGGGCCTCGTCGCGGTTGCGCGGACGCCGGCCCTCCCGGGCGCCGTCGGCGTCGTCGCCGTCGGTGTCGGCGGGCTGCTCGGGGCGCTCCCCGCGACCGCGGCGGTTCTGGCGCGAACGGCGGCTCCCGCCGTCGGTCTCGCCCGGCTCGGCCGCCGGAGCCTCGACGGCCTGGTCGGCCGGCGCGCCGTGGGCGAACGGCTTGTCCGCCGAGTGGGCGTCGAGCTGTGCCGGCGTCTCGGTGGGCGTCTCGGTGGGCGTCTCGGTGGGCGTCTCGGTGGGCGTCTCGTCGGCCGGGGTGTCGCCGTTCACCGCGGGGGCCGGTGCACCGGCCGGGCGCGAGACGGCGCGCCGACGGCGGGTGCCGGCGGGCGCGGGCACGGTGGGCGCCTCGGCGCCGCTCGCGGC
>Ga0247713_1000728_pt1 | contig 18511 bp, 18 predicted proteins | sample 21E_NmetaG_FD_189936 | JGI IMG/M metagenome (GOLD analysis project Ga0247713, IMG submission 189936) | Soil microbial communities from hillslope of Landscape Evolution Observatory, University of Arizona, Oracle, AZ, United States - 2-1-E_N | ecosystem: Engineered > Artificial ecosystem >... | reverse complement strand
AGACTAGGCGGGGTCCGCAGCGACCTGTTTATCGGTGTTCGCCCCGCCAATGGTGAAGGGGTCGACGCGCACGCCTGGCTGGTCAGCAGCGGATCGGTGGTAACCGGGGGTGACGTCAGCGGCTTTACGCCTTTGGTGACTCCCGATGTGCTGGCGGCGCTCGCCTCGCGCTGACACTGGTCCAAGTCGCTCGCAAAAGCAGGGCCCAGCGCTTACATCGTCGGCATGGACCGGACGCCCGCCAATCGCCCTGACCATCCCGGCGCCGAAGATCGATTCAACGAGGACAAGGCCACTTACGCGGTTCGCGGCACCGAGGCTCCGGACCTGGACAAGGGCATCGCCGCTATCAGAGAGGTGTGGAAAACATTGCCGGCGCGCCCCGGCGTGTACCGGATGCAGGATTCTCGCGGCGAGGTTCTTTACGTCGGCAAGGCGCGGGCGCTCAAGAGCCGGGTTTCAACATACACGCAGATTGCGCGCCTGCCCAAGCGGCTCCAGCGAATGGTCGCCCAGACCCGCTCGCTGACCATCATAACAACGCGCACCGAAGCGGAGGCGTTGCTGCTCGAGGCGCAGCTGATCAAGCGCTTTCGGCCGCCCTACAACGTGCTGCTGCGCGACGACAAAAGCTTCCCATTCATCCTGCTTCGCGAGGACCACGCCTATCCGCGGGTTCAGAAGCATCGCGGGGCAAGGCGCTCGAAGGGCCAATATTACGGACCGTTCGCAAGCGCCGGTTCGGTTACCCGAACGCTCAACGCCCTTCAAAAGCTGTTCCTTCTGCGGAGCTGTTCGGACAGCTTTTTCGCCAATCGGTCCCGGCCGTGCCTGCTCTACCAGATCAAGCGCTGCTCGGCCCCGTGCGTCGGTCGAATCGGCGAGGAGGATTATGCCGAGCTGGTCGACGACGCCAAGGCGTTTCTCGCCGGCCGCTCGACCGGCGTCCAAGCCCGCCTCAGCCGCTCGATGGCGGATGCGGCAGAGCGTCAGGATTACGAGCTGGCGGCCGTCTATCGCGATCGCCTCCGGGCGCTGACCTATATCCAGGGCAGCCAGTCGGTGCATGCCGAGGGCCTTGGCGATGCCGACGTATTCGCGCTCGCCTGCAAGGGCGGGGCGATGTCGATCCAGGGTTTCTTCATCAGAGGCGGCCAGAACTGGGGGCATCGCGCTTTCTTTCCCGCGCACACCGCCGAGGTCCCCGAGGCCGAAGTGCTGTCAAGCTTCCTCGTCCAGTTCTACGAGGAGATGCCGCCGCCGCGGCGCATCCTGGTCGATCGCAAGCTCGGCGACCAGGAATTGCTCGAAGAGGCGCTGTGCGAGCGCGCCGGGCGCAAGGTCACGATCGAGCAGCCAAGGCGGGGCGCCCGCGCCAAGCTGATCGATCAGGCCAAGCGCAATGCCGAGGAGGAGCTCGACCGCCGGCTGGCCGAGACCAGCAGCCAGGCCAAGGTGCTCCGCGAACTTGCCGAGACATTCGAACTGACCGAGCCTCCCAGGCGCATCGAAGTCTATGACAACAGCCACATCATGGGCACGAACCCGTCCGGAGCGATGATCGTCGCCGGACCCGAAGGCTTTCGCCGAAACAGCTATCGCAAGTTCAACATCAAGCGTGCGGAGACTCGGCCGGGCGACGATTTTGCAATGATGCGCGAAGTGCTCGAGCGGCGCTTCGCCCGGCTGGAAAAGGAGGATCCGGATCGCTCGTCGGGCGAATGGCCGGACCTGATCCTGATCGACGGCGGCAAGGGTCAGCTGTCGGCAGCTTGCGAGATGATGGAGGACGCCGGGGTCCACGATATCCCGGTCGTCGCGGTGTCGAAGGGCCCCGACCGCAACGCCGGGCGCGAGACATTCCACCTGCCCGGCGGCCGGGAATTGACCCTTCCGCCCAATTCGGCATTGCTCTTTTACCTTCAGCGGCTGCGCGACGAGGCGCACCGCTTCGCCATCGGCGCGCATCGGCAGAAGCGGGCAAAAGGTCTGACGACCTCCAGCCTCGACGACGTCCCGGGCATCGGCCCGTCGCGCAAGCGGGCGCTATTGATGCATTTCGGAACGGCTCGCGCCGTCAAGGGCGCGGCGCTGGAGGACCTCGAGCGGGCTCCGGGCATCAGCCGGGCAATGGCGCGTCAGCTCTACGATTATTTCCACCCGCGGGGCTGAAGTCGTGCAGATCGAAACATCGGCAATCGTCTGCGGCTTGCGCAGCCACGGCGAGCATGGCGCGGTCGTGCGGCTGATGACTCCGGCTCACGGCCTGCAAGCGGCTTATGTGCGGGGGGCACGCGGTCGGCGGCTGCGACCCGTGCTGATTGCCGGCAATATCGTCCAGGCGCGGCTTCGAGCGCGGACTGAAGAGCAGCTTCCCCAAGCCGAGGTGGAGCTGGTGCATAGCCGGGGCCCGTTGCTCCGCGAGCCGTTGCCGGCGGCGGCAATCGAATGGGCGACGGCACTTGCTGCGACCACTCTTCCCGACGGCCAGCCCTACGAGCGTCTGCATGAGGCGCTCGACGGATTGCTATCGGCCATAGAGGCGGCGCCGTCGGCCAGCGGTTGGGGGGCGGCGCTGGTGCGATACGAGCTGTTGTTGCTCGCCGAGCTTGGCTTCGGTCTCGACCTCGAAAGCTGTGTCGTTAGCGGCTCGGCTGATGAGCTGGTCGCAGTCAGCCCAAAATCGGGCCGGGCGGTGAGCGCCGCCGAGGCCCAGCCTTTCGGTTCACGCCTGCTGCGGCTGCCACCGTTTCTTCGCGGCGGGGCGATGGCATGTTCCTGGGCCGAGATCGTCGATGGTCTCAAGCTGACCGGGCATTTCCTTGCCCGGGATATCCTGCGCGATCGCTCCGCGCCGGTGGGCGAGGCGCGGGACCGACTGGTCGAGCGGCTGCAAAGGGCTGCGGTCTAGACCCTGGCCGGTTGTCTGCGGCGGCTGGCTGTCCTAGCCTGATAGCGTGACCTCGACCGACACGCTCGCCATGCTGTTCCCGAACGTCGCGGTGACGCGCGACATCATCGTTCGGGTCGCTGTAAGCTATCTTGCCGAGCAATCCGATCCGTCGTCCCGCCGCTGGTTCTGGTCTTATCATGTGCGAATCGAGAACGGATCGGCGCGTTCGGTTCAATTGCTGTCGCGCAGCTGGCGAATCGTCGACGGCCGCGGGATCGTCCACGAGGTGCATGGCGAGGGCGTGGTCGGCGAAATGCCCCTGATTCCGCCCGGGGGCAGCTTCGACTATGTATCTGGATGCCCCCTCGACACTCCCTCGGGCGCGATGAGCGGCAGTTACCAGATGGTGGACGAAGACGGCCGCGCCTTTGAAATCGACATTCCCCGTTTCACGCTCGCCGGCGTCGAGTAGGTCCGCGTAAGCGAGAGATGGCAATCCCCGAAGAGCGGCCACGGCCCGACCGGCGAACCATCGTCGTCTCCGCGAACTCGTCGTGGAACATCGTCAATTTCCGGATGGGCCTGCTCGAGGGCCTCGCCCGCAGCGGCTTTCGGCCGATCGTCATCGCGCCGGCCGACAGCTACAGCGAAGCCATCACCGAGCGGGGGTATGAGTTCCACGATCTGCCGATGAGCCGGTCGGGAATGAATCCGGCCGCCGATGCCCTTCTGCTGCTTAGATATTATCGACTGATCCGCGATTGCGGCGCAGCTGCCTATCTCGGTTTCACGATCAAGCCCAACATCTATGGTTCGATCGCCGCCCGGCTGGCTGGAGCCGAGCGGATCAACAACGTCAGCGGTCTTGGCACGGCCTTCCTGCAACGGGCATGGCTAGAACGCCTGGTAAGCGGACTGTACCGACTCGCATTCCGCGGCTCGCACACTGTTTTTTTTCAGAATTCGGACGACTGCAATCTGTTTGTCGAAAAAGGAATCGTCACAGCTCGGCAGGCAAAACTGGTGCCTGGGTCCGGCGTCGACCTCGATCGCTTCAGGCCAGCTTCGGACGAGCCGGGCGGCCTACCGACCTTCCTGTTCATTGGCCGGCTGCTCCGCGACAAGGGTGTTAGGGAATATGCCGAGGCGGCTCGGCTTTTGCGCTCGAGGCTGCCGGAGGCGCGCTTCCAGATTCTCGGCGATCTGGACCCCGGCAACCGGACCGGGATCGATCGCATCGAGTTGCAGTCGTGGATCGATGAGTCCGGTATCGAATATCTGGGGCATTCGGAAGACGTCAGGCCGTATGTCGCCATGGCGACCGCGGTCGTCCTGCCTTCCTATCGGGAGGGCATGCCAAGAGTGCTGCTGGAAGCCGCGGCAATGGCCAAGCCCTTGGTGGCGGCGGATGTTCCGGGCAGCCGCGAGATAGTCGTCGACGGTGAGACCGGCCTTCTATGCACCGTGCGCGATGCTGCATCACTGGCCTTGGCGATGGAGCGGATCGCCGCGATGCCTACGCCGGTTCGGCGCGCGATGGGCGAGGCCGCCCGGACAAAAGTTCAAGCCGAATTCAGCGAAGCGCTGGTAGTCGACAGGTATCTCGCAACGCTGCTCGAGGTTGCCGGTTCGGACCGATGAGCATTGCGCCCGGCCGATCGTCGGGAACCGGGGGCGGCGCTGACTGTTGCCGCCGGACAGTTTTCGGAAGGGGTTGGATAGCCGGTTCGTGATGTTTGGCCTTTTTCGTAAGAACTTGTCTCAACCCAAGGCACCCAGGGGCCACCGGGCCTACGCGATTGGCGACATCCACGGCCGGCTCGACCTTCTCGACCAGCTGCTGGAGCGGGTCGAGCGCGATAATGCCGAACGAGGCCGGGCTGAGACCCATCTCGTCTTCCTTGGCGATCTCATCGATCGCGGGCCGAGCTCCTGCCAGGTGGTCGAGCGCCTGCGGACGTATCAGCCGAGAAAAATGAGCACGGTCTTCCTGATCGGCAATCACGAAGAAGTTTTGCTCCGGCTGCTTGGCGGCGAGAAAGGTTTGTTGTCGAGCTGGCTGCTGTTCGGCGGCGCCGAATGCTTGCGCAGCTATGGCATCGATCCGGACAAGGTGGACCCGGCGGACGAAACCACAGCGCTCAGGCAAGTCGCCAGGGCAATCCCGTCAAAACATGCCGATTTCCTGAAGAGCTTTGCCGACACCTTTCGTTTCGGTGATTATCTGTTCGTCCATGCCGGAATCCGCCCGGGGGTCGAGCTCGATGCCCAGGATTCGACCGATCTGCGGTGGATTCGCCATCCCTTCCTGGAAGACGAGAGCGATCATGGCGTGACCGTCGTGCACGGCCATACGATTTCGCCGGGGATTGACGAGCGACAAAACCGGATCGGCATCGATACGGGCGCCTATCGAACAGGGATTCTGACGGCGCTCGGCATCGAAGGCGCCGATCGCTGGGTTTTCAGTACGGCCTCGGAACCATCTTGCGCAGACCGCGTATCGATTGATTAGGTTCAAAATGGAGGCTAGTGGGTGCCCATCCGGCGTGATTTGGGGGAAGGTTCGCGCATCGAGTGGCGAGGTGTATCCGTGACTGGCGTTAATTCTGTTCGGCCCGCATCGCTCCTTCCTGTTTTGCTGATCGTATTCCTTGGTTTGATATTGTCCGCATGCGCCGACCGTCGCGGCGGCCCGATTCCCTATGATCCGAGCGGTTTTGGCACGCCCGACCCGATCGGCCTCACGACGTTGGACGCAAACTACAAGATCGCACCCATGGACACGCTGACCATCCGCGTGTTCCGAATGCCCGAGCTGTCCGGCGACTATGAAGTCGACCTGACCGGCCATGTGTCGCTGCCGCTGATCGGCAATGTCAGGGCGGCCGATTTCACGACCGCCGAGTTGGATGCGGCCCTGACCAGCAAATTCGGCGAGCGTTACCTCGAGAATCCGGACATCAGCGTTGGAATCAAATCGTCGACCTTGCGGACGGTGACCGTCGATGGCGCCGTCACCAGGTCCGGCTCATTCCCAGTTGCCGGCTCCATGAGTCTCATGCAAGCGGTGGCATTGGCCGGCGGCACTCGCGAAGATGCAAATGCGAGGCGGGTCGCGATTTTCCGCCAGATCGGGGGCCAGCGCCAAGCCGCGGCTTTCGACCTTACGAGCATTCGGCGCGGAGAGATGCAGGATCCGCCCGTTTTCGCGGGCGATATCGTCGTCGTCGACGGGTCGTCGATCAAGGCAACGCAGAAGCAGATTCTGAATAGTCTCCCGATCCTATCAATTTTCAGACCCTTCTGAGTTGCCTGACGCAGGGAGCGGCATGAACAACAATCTACCAGTCGCCAAGGACGAAGGCACGTGGGTCGTCGACCGCTACGGGCCCGGCAACCGGCTCCACCCCGATGAGCCGGGACGGACGGCGCCGAGTGTGCTCGATCTCGCTGCGCTGGTGCGGATCATTACTCACTGGCGCTGGCTCATTTTGAGTGCGGTCATCCTTGGCATTGCCGCCGCGGTCATCATCACTTTGCTGACGACGCCAATGTACCGCGCTAAAGTGACACTTGAGGTGAACCCGCCGAGCGTTGAAATTCTTGACGAGAATACGCGCGACCGGGGGATTGCGCAGAGTAATTGGGATTTCGTGGCGACCCAGGTCGGGCTTCTGGCGAGCCGTAGCGTCGCGGAGCGTGCTGCTCAGGATTTGAATCTCGCCAACAATCCTGAATTCGTCGGCACTGGAGGCGATCCTTCGACCCGCCTGAACATTGCTGCAAGTCGTGTAGCTGGCGGTCTTCGGGTTCGGGCGCCCGACCAGGGGCAGCTCATCGAGTTCACCTATGAGTCGGAATCTCCGCAACTGGCAGCCCAGGTGGCCAACGCGATCGCCGAGGCGTTCATCAATTCCAATCTTCAGCGTCGATACGAGGCGTCCGCCTATGCGCGAACTTTTCTCGAGCGTCAGATTGCGAAGACCCGAGGGGACCTTGAAAGATCGGAACGCCAGCTGGTCAGCTATGCCCAGGCGCAAGGCATCATCAACACCGCGTCCGGGGACTCGGGGGCACCGGGCAGCGACGCCAACTCCCTCCAGGGACAGTCGCTTGTCGCTCTCAATGATGCGCTAGCGACGGCGACCGCCCGTCGAGTTGCGGCCGAGGGGGCATATCGGGCCGCCAGCGCCGCGGGGGCAACCACCGAAGTGACCGAAGGCTCCCAGCACCTTCGCCAGGCGCGCGCCGCTCTCGAGGCCGAGTATCAAGAAAAGCGGACGATGATGAAGCCCGAGCATCCCGAGATGCTGAGCCTGCGCTCGCGCATCGACGAGCTCGGGCGGCAGATTTCGCGGGAGACTTCGCAGGTGACGTCGGCCAGGGTCAATTCGCTGGCTGCCGAATATCGCGCAGCCGTGGCTGCCGAGCGGGCTTTGCAAGGGCGCGTTGCGGCGCTCAAGGGCTCGGTCCTCGATCTGCGCGGAAGGAGCATTCAATATACGATCCTGCAGCGCGACGTGGACACCAACAGGGCGCTCTATGATGCCCTTCTCCAACGGTACAAGGAGGTTGGCGTGGCCGGCGGCATAGGCGCCGCGCCTATTTCGATCGTCGACCGGGCCGAGCCGCCGGGGGGGCCGTTCAAGCCTAACCTGCCGCTTAATCTCGCCTTCGGACTGGGCCTGGGATTGATCGGCGGTGTCGGAGCGGCCGTGGGCCTCGAGTTCGTCAACGATACGATCAAATCTCGGGACGACGTACGAAACAAGCTTGGGTTGGCCTGTCTCGGTGCTGTCCCAAAGACCGTCGGCAAGACCAGCTTCGTCGACGACCTTCGCGATCCCGGCTCGATGGTTTCCGAAGCTTATTCGGCGGTCGTGGCGGCACTTCGCTTCAGCACCGACAGTGGCGTGCCCAAGGCCCTGCTGGTGACCAGCGCACGACCCTCTGAGGGCAAGTCGTCGAGCGCCCTGGCGCTCGCCCAGAATTTCTCGCGCCGCGGCAAGAAGGTTCTCTTGATCGATGGTGACCTGCGCAAGCCGACGTTCAAGACCGCGTCGGAAAAGACGGGCCTGACGCAATTGCTGACCAATGAGGATTCGGTCGGCAATCACATCGTACAGACACAGTATGAAAATCTCTGGCTCCTCCCCTGCGGGCCACTTCCGCCAAATCCGGCTGACCTATTGTCGACCAACCGGTTCCAGCATGTGCTCCGGGAGGCTTCATCCCATTTTGACCTGGTGATCATCGATGCCCCACCCACCTTGGGGCTGGCCGACGCACCGCTGCTTTCAGCGGTTACCGGCAATGTGATGTTCGTGATCGAGGCCGGGAAAACGAGAACCTCGGCAGCGCGCGAGGCGATCGAGCGGATCGAGTCGTCGGGCGCCCATATCATCGGCGCGACCCTGACCAAGGCGACCGAATCCGGTGGCTATGGCTACAAGAACTACGGCTATGGCTATGGCTATGGTTACGGCAAGGTCGGAACAAAGCAGAACGAGATCCAGATGATTCCGCAAGGGTCGGATAGCTGATCGCACCAGCGGGCGGGGGGCAGTTATTCGCGCGATCCTGATCCTGATCCTGACAATACTTGTCGCCGGCCATTCAGTCCGATCGGCGATGGTTGCGGAATATGCCTCGAGCGACCTGGAGAAGGCCGGACGGTTCTGGCCTGGGCATCCCAATGTGACATTGAATCGGGCACTGGCGGGGATTGCCGGGGCGGCCGCAGCCGGTGAATCGCCGGGTGAGACCCTGGTGGCGTCGGGCATTGCGACGTCGCGCAAGGCGCCGCTCGCAGCCGGTCCTTTCCTGATCCGAGGTGCTCAGGCCCAGCTAGCGGGCAACCGGCCCGCTGCGGAGCGGTCCTTCCTCGAAGCGCGACGCCGCGATCCAAGGGCTCCAGCCACGCGCTATTTCCTCGCGGAATATTATCTGCAGGCCGGCCGCATCGGTGAAGGCCTCCAGGAACTATCGGTCCTTGCGAACCTGGTTCCCGGAGGAGCAAATAATCTCGCGCCATTTCTTGCCACCTTTGCCCGAACGAAGGGCGCGAGCGCGCAGCTGCGGCAGCTATTCCATTCCGATCCGCACCTCGAAGCGAGCGTGCTGGGCGAGCTGGCCAAGGACGTCGGCAACGCCCGCCTGATTCTGTCAATCGCCAGCCCGCGGGCATTCGCCCAGGACCGTCGCGGCGAATGGCTTCCGTCCCTGCTCGACGGACTAGTCGGGAAAGGCGATTTTGCCGCCGCCCATCAACTTTGGCGGCGCGCTTCCGGAGTGCGCAGTCATCAGGGGATCTTCGATCCGGCGTTCCAGGGCAATCCCGCTCCGCCGCCGTTCAACTGGAATTTAGCGGCCGGTGGCGTAGGCTTTGCCGAACCTACCGGTGACGGCGGTCTTCGGGCGATCTTCTACGGCCGGGATAATGCGGTGCTTGCCAGCCAGACCTTGTTGCTCCGGCCGGGCCGGTACCGACTGTCGATGAAGGCGAGCGGATCCCGCGATTCAGCCAGCCTGATAAGATGGTCGATCACCTGCCTTCCGAGCGGGACTCAACTGCTGTCTCTGCCACTTTCGGTCAATCCGGGCGAAACTCTGTCGGGCAGCTTCGAAGTGCCCCAGGGGTGCCGAGCGCAGCGGTTGGAGCTGGTCGGCACGGCACCCGAATTCCCGCAACAGGCCGACGTCATCGTGTCGGATTTGCAGCTCGCTGGACCGGGCGGTTGACCGGTTCATGCCGGAGTCACCTTTTATGGAGCGAATCGCCGCCAAAACAGTTACAATTGCGGTGGGTTGCTGGCGGGACGGGCTCGCCTTGCCGACCGTAGCGATTTTCCTCGTGGTAATTCGGAGGGACCATCATGACAGGTTCGATTGTCGGTAAAGCGTTTGGTGCCATTGCTCTGGCTGCGGCGTCGGTGTCGCCCGCCTTTGCGCAGGCTTGGGTGCCTGGGTCAGAGATCGTCGGCCATTCGGCCCAGGTCCAGACCAGGGGCGTGGTGAATACGGTTCACTTTGATCCGGGCGGAGCTGCCAGGATCGTCTCGCCCGGCGGCAATGTCGTTAACGGCACCTGGTCGGCGTCTGGCGGAATGCTTTGCCTTCACGCCGGCGGCGCGCAGGAGTGCTGGCCTTATGCCAGGGCGTTCCAGCCAGGGCAGCCGATGACCTTGACGAGCACCTGCCAGGTTTCTTCGACCTGGATGGCGATGTCGACGAACCAGCCAATGGCAAGGCCGGGCGAGCGCGGCTGACGCGCTCACCGCGCCCTATTTCATGGGCGCGAAATCTGCCGAATAGACGAGAGCCGGGTGGCGCTAGCCCCCCGGCTCTCGTTATTCCAGACCCCCGTTTGATCCCCGCAGCCATTGAGGACACAAAAAATCCGCCCGCGCCGGGGCGCGAGCGGACTTTCGTCTTCCAATCTGGAAGTGAATTACGGGCTGATCGGGGTCAGGTCGCGCTCACGGTTATTGTCCAGCGCGAACAAGAGCACAGCTCCGGTCACTGCGGCGAGGCCGAGAAGCAGGGGCCAAATGCCGATGCCAGCTGGGGCTACGGCGGGAAGCGGCGGCGGCGGAGCCGGCTCGAAAGCGACCGGAGCCGCATCGGCGACCGGAAGCACGCAGCCCTGGCCGGCAGCCTGGGCGACCGCCGCGCCCTGAGCTGCGGTCGCCGCCCCTGCGGCGCATAGCGAAGTCACCGCCGCGGGCGTCCCGAACGCGCTCAGTGCAACCCAAGGGCTGACCGAGGTCGGGGCTGGGGCGGCAGCGGCCGAGGCCTGGGCCGCCGTTGAACTTAAGAGTAGCGCTCCCGACAAAAGAGCTGCTGCAATCGGCTTAGGCCTAACGGAACTCATCCACTGTCTCCCTAACGCAGTGAGTGTCTTAGCAAATTATCTCCGCTTGGGACAAGACTTCCCCCAAGTTGATATGATTCACCGCCCGGGGGCGGCTTTTGCCAGCTTCAATGGAACACCTAAAATCGACTTAAGTTGCGCCGAAACGGTGAAAATAACAACAACGGCGTACATTCGCCAATAACAAGCTTCGATGTGCTGCAATCGTGCAACAAGGACCCCAATGCTAACGTACTGGAACGAAGCGAAAATTTTCGTCGATCGAACCGCGAGCGTTAGCATGGACGTGCTGCACGTGATTGCGGGCGTGATCCTTCTCATCTTCTTTGCGATCCTCCTGCGCCGGTCACTGGCGAGCTGGCTCCCGTGGTTCGCTGTCCTGCTGGTCGCGGTAGTCAACGAGCTGCTCGACCTTTCCATCGAGGCCTGGCCGAACCGTTCAGAGCAGTTCGGCGAATCGGCAAAGGACGTGCTCCTCACCATTTTCCTGCCGACGGTGTTGGTGCTCACCGCCCGGTTTCTCCCAGACGTAATGGCGGCACGGGACGCATCTACTCGTCAAGATCTCGCCGACTGAGACGGTTGACTGGATGATCAAAGTTCGGCGGGCGGCGCAGGAACCGGTTCGCTATCGACCCGCGGAAGCGAGGCAAACAGTCGCTTGGGTTCGGTTACCGCGACCAACAGGATGGCCGCGCCTGCACAGACCGCAACCCCCCACAGGAAGGGCTGTACCGTGCCGTCGAACGCTTGGCCTATGGCAAAGCCGATCACCGCGCCGCCGATCGTTCCGATCACCCCCTGGACCGAGGAGGCGGTGCCGGCGATCGGCGCCATATGCTCCATCGCCAGCGTGCTGACGTTTGCCGACGTGAAGGCAAAGCAAATCATCGCCAGCCCCTGCATGACAATGAACACGGGCAGGGTGACCAGCCCGGCCCCGCCCAGCAGGGCATGGGCGAACGTCACCAGCCCGAAACCGGCCACTCCGATATGGCCGACCCGTCGAAGCCCGAAGCGGCCGACGATCCGCGAGTTGGTCCACGAGGCCAAAGCCATCGGCGCGGCAATCATCGCGAACACCAATCCGATAAGCTCGCCGGCGCCGAAAGCGTCGAACACGATCTGCTGGATGGAGGCGATATAAGCGGTGAGCGTGCCGAATGTCGCTGTGAGCGCCAGCGTGTAGCCGAGCGATTGGCGATCGGCGAGGGTAGCCCAGGTCGCGGCGGCCATGTCTCTGGGCGCCAGCGTTCGGCGGTACTCCGGGTTGAGGGTTTCCGGCAGCCGCATCCATGACCAGACCAGCATGATAATGCCGTAAGCGGCGAGAACGACGAAGATCACTCGCCACGGCGCCACCAGCAGGATTGCCTGGCCGATGGTCGGGGCCAGCACCGGCACCACCATGAACACCATGAACACCAGGCTCATGATCCGCGCCATTGCCTCGCCCTGGAACAGGTCGCGGACCATGGCGACGATCAGCACCCGTGTGACCGCGGCGAACGCACCCTGCAGTGCCCGGGCGGCTATGAGCAGCGCAAAGCTCCCCGCCAGCCCGCACAGCAATGCGAATGCGGCATAGAGCGCCACGCCGGTGGCGAGCACCGGCTTTCGCCCGAAGCGATCGGCGAGCGGACCCCAGATCAGCTGGGTCGAGCCGAACCCCAGCATATATGCGATGACCACCAGTTGGCGCTGGTTTTCGTCCGATACGCCGAGGTCGGCGCCCATCGCCGGAAGCGCCGGGATCATGATGTCGATGGCAAGGGCGTTGAACGCCATCAGTCCGGCTAGCATGACCACGGTCTCGCGCTGGCCGGGACGGGTCGCGGAGGTCGGCGCAGCGATCGAGGAAAAGGGCATCCGCCCGTGCTGGCGCAAGCGGGCTCGACCTGCAACTGGGACACAAGGCTGTTAAGCGCGAAGCGGCCTGACTGCACTCTGCCCCTTGCGGGCTTTTGCGCCTGCTCTACTGATAGGTCGAAGCCGAGAGGGGAGCGCCGATGAGGACCTGGTTCGCAATTCCGCTGTGGCAGCGGGTCGTCGGAGCGCTGATTCTCGGCCTGGTCGTCGGTCTGCTCTGGGGCCCGGGCGCCGAGACGATCAAATGGGTCGGCGATCTTTTCATCCGAGCCATCCGAATGCTTGTCGTTCCACTGATCTTCTTTTCGCTCGTCGCCGGGGTCGTCTCGATCGGCGATCTGAAGAAGCTGGGCGGTATCGGCGGGCGGGCGATTGGCATCTTCCTCTTCACCGGTCTCATTGCGGTCGTGGTCGGACTGCTGCTGGGAACGATCATCCAGCCCGGCGCGGGCCTGAACATCGCTCCGACCGGCGAGATTCCCGAGGCGGCTGCCACGCCGCTGACGTTCGTCGACATGGTCCTGTCCATGGTGCCGCCCAACATCGTCTCGGCGATGGCGAACATGGAGGTGCTGCCGATGATCGTCTTCGCGATCCTGTTCGGAATCGCCATCCTGATGGCGGGCGAGGCCGGCGCGCCCATCGGCCGGGCAATGGATGCGGGCGCCCTCGTCATGCAGAAGATGACCGCGATCGTCATGGAGCTGACACCGTTCGGAGTCTTCGCCCTGATGGCCTGGGTGGCGGGAACCTACGGCATGGACGCGCTGCTGCCGCTCGCGCAGCTCGTCGGCGCTTTATACCTCGGCTGTCTGATCATGATCTTCCTTGTCTATGGTGGGCTCGTGAAGTTCGTCGCCAAATTGCCGGCGCGCCACTTCTATCGCGGCGTCGCCGACGCCATGGCGGTCGCCTATTCCACCTCCTCGTCGGCGGCGACCCTGCCGGTCACCTTGCGGGTCACCCAGCAGAATCTCGGTGTGTCGCGGCGGGTGTCGAGCTTCATCGTCTCGCTTGGAGCGACGGTGAACATGGATGGCACCGCGCTTTATCTCGGCCTGGCCGCAGTGTTCGGCGCGCAGATTTTCGGCATCACGCTCGGACCCATGGAATATGTGATGATCGCGATTACCGCGACTCTCGGAGCGATCGGCGCGGCAGGTATCCCCAGCGCCGGCCTGGTGATGATGGGACTGGTGTTCACAAGCGTCGGCGTGCCTCTCGAGACCATCGCCTTCGTCGCCGGCATCGACCGGATCATGGACATGATGCGAACGACGACCAATGTGACCGGCGATGCCACCGTCGCGGTGGCCGTCGCCCGGATGACAGGCGAGCTCAACGTCGAGGAGTTCGTCTCGGCCGACGACGTCTAGGCGGGCGCAGTGCTTGACCTTCATTGCCGGCACCGCAAAGCGACGACTTCGTGATGGGCGCTGCTGACGGAAATCCGTCGATAATCGACTTCGGGCGCGAAATCTTGCGCGACGAGGCGCGCGCCTTGGATGCGCTTGCCGACAGCCTTGGCGAGCAGTTCGAGAGGGCAGTCGCACTGATCCTCGATTGCGGTGGAAAAATCCTCGTCGGCGGTCTCGGTAAATCGGGCCACATCGGCCGGAAGATTGCCGCGACCTTCGCTTCGACCGGCACGACCGCCACCTTCCTCCATCTCGCCGAGGCGATTCACGGCGACCTTGGGATCGCCGCCCAGGGGGATGTCGCGCTGCTGATCTCGCAAAGTGGGGCGACCGCCGAGCTGGAACCGGTCATCGGCCATTTCCAGCTGGTGGGAATCCCGATCATCGCCATCACGGGCAATAGCGGATCGATGTTGGCCGAGGCCGCGGCCGCGCCCTTGGTCCTTCCCCATTGGCACGAAGTGGGCCCCGAGGCCGTGGCGCCGACGACTTCGACGACGATGACCCTGGCGCTGGGCGATGCCCTGGCGATGACCGTGATGCGCCAGAAGGGCTTTTCGCGAACCGATTTCGGCCGGCTGCACCCGGGCGGCTCGCTTGGGGCGCGGCTCAAGCCGGTGCGGCGGGTGATGCACAGCGGGAACGAGCTTCCGCTGACCAGCCGTGACAGCTCGATGCACGAAGCCTTAGTCGAGATGACCGCCAAACGGCTCGGCCTTGTCGGCGTGGTTGATGGCGAGGGCTGCCTTGTCGGAGTTATCACCGACGGCGATCTGCGCCGCAATATCGAGCGCGGGCTCGACCTGCCGGCGTCCGAATATATGACGCGCGACCCGAAGACGATCGGGCCGGACGCCCTGATCGACGACGCGCTCACTTTGTTCGAGGAGCATCGGATCACGCAACTCTTCGTCGTCGAGGCCGCTGACGACGGGCGGCGACGCCCGGTCGGAGTGCTTCACATCCACGATTGCCCAGCGGCCCGATGAAGGTCGCCATCCTCATCCCGGCGCGCTTCGCTTCGTCGCGCTATCCGGGAAAACCGCTTGTCGAAATAAGGGGCGCGGACGGCGCGTCCAAGCCACTGATCCAGCGCAGCTTCGAAGCTGCAGAGCGGGTGCGCGGCGTCGATTCAGTCCACGTGGTCACCGACGACGATCGGATCGCCGATGCTGCCAAGGGCTTCGGGGCCTCCGCCATCATGACTTCGTCGGACTGCCGCAACGGCACCGAGCGCTGCGCCGAGGGATTGGCGCAACTTGAAAGCGTCGATCTGATCGTGAACTTCCAGGGCGATGCATTGCTGACTCCGCCGGCGTTCGTCGAAGCCTTGGTTGAACGCATGCGCCTCGATCGCGGCTCGGCCGTCGCTACGCCGGCCCTGCGCCTTCGAAGCGAGGACGTGCGCGCGCTCCAGGCCGAAGAGCGGCTGGGGCGCGTTGGCGGGACCAGCGTCGTCGTCGACGCTGGTGGCCGGGCCTTATATTTCTCCAAGCGCCTGATCCCGCACCTCCCGCCCGGATCGCTCGACGCGCAGCTGTCGCCGGTCCGACTGCACGTCGGGGTCTACGCCTACCGCCCCGAAGCGCTGCACCGTTACCTGGCCGCTCCGGTCAGCGAGCTGGAGACGCTGGAAGGCCTCGAGCAATTGCGATTCCTCGTCGCCGGCATCCCCATCGCGGTGGTGGAAGTCGAGACACCACCCTTCGCCTTGCGCGAATTGAACAACCCCGAGGATGTCGAGCCGATCGAGCAGGCGCTGGCGGCGGCCGGCATCGAGTGAGTTTCCTCGATCACCTGGATGGCCGTTACCGGCTGATCTTGTGCGACATCTGGGGATGCGTGCACGATGGAGTCACGCTCTATCCGGGAGCGGCCGAGAGGCTCGGGCAGTGGAAGCGGGATGGGCGGACCATTGTCCTCATCACCAATGCGCCGCGGACAGCGGAAGCGGTCGCGCAGCAGCTTTCGAGAATCGGCCTGCCGAGCGACTGCTGGGATGGAATCGCCACCAGCGGCGAGGCCGGCATCGCCGCATTGAAGGAGCTCGACGGGCCGGTGGGTTTCATCGGGACAAGAGCGGACCGGGCAATTCTCGAGGGTCGAGGCGTCCAAATCGGTGGCGACGATTTTTCTGATTTCGCCTGCACCGGCCTCGACGAGCAGCGTCGCAACGCATCCGACTATGAGCTACAATTGAGCGCGCTGGGCGCTCGCGGGGCCCGGATGCACTGCCTCAACCCTGACCGGGTCGTGATTCGCGGCGGCGTTGCCGAAGCCTGCGCCGGTGCCTTGGCCGATATCTATGAGTCTATTGGCGGGATGGTTTGCTGGTACGGAAAACCGCACGAGCCGATCTATCGCCACGCACTTCGCCTCGGTGGCGATCCCCCGGCCGACCAGGTGCTGGCGATCGGCGACTCACTCCAGACGGACGTGCTCGGCGCCGCCCGAATGGGCTTCGACTGCGTGTTCGTGGCCGGCGGAATCCACGCCGGGGAAGAATTTCCATCCGATTTCGGACCCGAAAACGGTCTCGGCCCCTGGCGGCCGGTGGCGGTCGTCGACTCGCTCGGCTAAAGGCGCCGTCATGAAATTGCTAGGACGCGAGATCGGGCTCGATCAGCCCTTCTTCCTGATCGCCGGCCCATGCGTGGTTGAAAGCGAGGAGCTGCAGCTTCGCACCGCCGAACGGCTCAAGGCGATCGCCGACAAGCTCGGCATCCTGTTCATTTTCAAGTCGAGTTTCGACAAGGCGAACAGATCCTCGGGCACCAGCTTTCGTGGTCCCGGCATGGAGGAGGGATTGCGAATTCTCGCCAGGGTTCGCGATGCAGTCGGGGTGCCGGTGCTGACCGACGTGCACGACATTCCGCAGATCGCGCCGGTAGCGCAAGTCGTCGACGTGCTTCAAACTCCAGCCTTCCTCGCCCGCCAGACCGATTTCATCACTGCCGTCGCCGGTGCGGGCAAGCCGGTGAACATCAAGAAGGCGCAGTTCATGGCGCCAGGCGATATGAAGAATGTCGTCGACAAGGCGCGGCGCGCAGCCGAGGCGGCCGGAATCACCGAAGAGACCATCATGGTCTGTGAACGCGGCGCGTCATTTGGCTATAACAACCTGGTCTCGGACATGCGCAGCCTGGCGATCATGCGCGAAACCCGCTGCCCGGTGGTGTTCGACGCCACTCACAGCGTGCAGCTTCCGGGAGGGCAGGGGACGAGCTCCGGCGGCCAGCGCGAGCATGTGCCGGTGCTTGCCCGAGCAGCAGTCGCCTCGGGGATCAGCGGCTTGTTCATGGAAAGCCATCCGGAGCCGGCGAAGGCCTTGTCCGACGGCCCTAATGCCTGGCCGCTCGACCGGATGGAGAGTCTGCTGACGACGCTGGTCGAGCTCGACCGAATCGTGAAGGCGCGCGGTTTCGAGGAAGAATCGCTGTGAAGCCGACGGTCTTCATCCAGGCTAATGCAAGGCAGATGCTGGGCGCGAAGATTTCCGCGCACAGCTACAAGCGCTCCAGCCGCAGTCCCGACAGTTTCGAAGTCCAGATCATGGACTCGGCGAATTTCCCGCGGCTGATGCAAGAGGGTCAGTCGATCCTTCGCGCCGGTCACGTCCGAAACTGGGATCCGGATGACCTGCAGAGCTTCACCCCGTTGCGCTTCGCGCCGCCCAGCCTGATGCAATTCGAAGGCCGCGCAGTCGTTACCGACCCGGACTGCTTCGGAGTTGGCGACGTCGCCGAACTTTTCGATCGCGACATGGAAGGCAAGGCGATCATGGCGGTGCCTCGCCCGGGTCACAATCGCCGAAACGACTATATCGCGACCTCGGTGATGCTGCTCGATTGCGGCAAGCTTAGGCATTGGGACTTCGATCGCCTTCTGGACGACCTGTTTGCCCATCGCTTCGATTATATCGACTGGATCGAGCTGAAGCGCGAAGATCCCGGAACGATCGGGTTTCTTGAACCCGAATGGAATGATTTCGACCGACTAACGGCGCGGACCAGAATCCTTCACACCACGAAGCGTCGGACGCAGCCGTGGAAGAGCGGCCTTCCGGTCGACTTCACGCTCCGCGAGCGCGGGCCCCTCGATTTCCTCCGTCGGTTGCGCCGTAAGCGCTACGAACCGCATCCGGACCGAAACCAGGAAGCCCTGGTCTATGCGCTTCTCGCCGACTTATTCGATCAAGGCGAGGTTACGCGCGGCGAGCTGCAGGCGGAGATGGCGGCCAATCACATCCGCCATGATTCGCTCGCGCTGATCGAGCGCTATCGCGGCTGGCAGCTATTCGACCGGGTCGCCTAGCAACGCGCGGACCGATCGGGCCGCGGTGATCGCGGGGTCGCTTACCCCGCCGGAGACGGGACGATCCAGTGACCCGATCAGGCGCAGGTCGTGGAGGTGCTTCCAGAATCGGCGAAGATCCCGCCGCCGTCGGCCACGGCC
>Ga0247713_1000727_pt1 | contig 18518 bp, 11 predicted proteins | sample 21E_NmetaG_FD_189936 | JGI IMG/M metagenome (GOLD analysis project Ga0247713, IMG submission 189936) | Soil microbial communities from hillslope of Landscape Evolution Observatory, University of Arizona, Oracle, AZ, United States - 2-1-E_N | ecosystem: Engineered > Artificial ecosystem >... | reverse complement strand
GCGGCGGTGGGGGCGGTGTTGCCCCCGGCGGCGCCGAGGGTGATGCCGCACTCGGCCTTGCCGATGTACAGATCCCCGATGGCGGTGGGGCCCAACAGGCGCAGGTGGGCAGCGTAGACGGTGATGGAGTCGTCGGGGTTGATCACCTGCTCGTTGAAGATGTACTCGAAGTGGTCCCCCACCGTCTCGATCTGGCCCTGGTAGACGGTGTTGGGCTCGGGGTTGGTGGGGATGTTCACGACCACCTCGTCGCCCTCCACGTTGGGATCCCCCTCGGAGGTCCGCAGCGTGCCGTTGGTGATGGTAGTGCTGCCGCCGACACCGCTACCTGTCGCAGTGCAGGTGCTGGTCGTGCCGTCGGCGGTGAACACCTCGTCGCCGGAGGTGTTGATGGTGTCGATGTCGGTGGAGCCCGTCACTGAGCCGCTGGCGACGGTGCCCTGGGTGGAGACCGAGAGCGGCCCGGAGCTGAAGATGGTGGCAGGGCCGTAGACGGCGCTGCCCGAGGAGGCACTGGCGCTCACCGGGGTGGCCGAACCCTCCTCCGGCAGGCTCACGCTGGGATCAGGTCCCCGGGTCCCGTACGGACCACCGAAGAGGCTGATGTTGGAGAAGTAGCCATAGGCGGAGCCCCGCACGCCCTCGGGCGACGGCGCAACCTCGATGCTCACCGTGGCCGGCGCCGAGTAGTCCATGCCGTCGGAGGCCAGGTAGGTGAAGGTGTCGGTGCCCGAGTAGCCCTCGTTCGGGGTGTAGGTGAACGAGCCGTCGCGGTTCAGCGCCACGCTGCCGCCGGTGGGCTTGCGCTCGAGGTGGGCGGTGAGGGGATCGCCGTCCTCGGTGTCGACGTCGTTGGCCAGCACCCCGGGGGCGGCCACCGTCAGCGGGGTGGCGTAAGGAATGGGGGGGTAGGTGTCGTCGCCCGCCACCAGCCACGCCGCGGGTGGGCGGCTGAGGGCGAGCTTGACCACCTTTGTCAGCTTGTCCTCTCCAAGGATATTGCCCGCCTTGAACGTGGTCCCGAAATACGCATGGCTGCCGTCGGGAGCCATGATCCCCGAGATGGGAGCCTCCTCATCGTCAGCCAGGCGGACGGTGTGTGCCCGGGCAAACGGGTCCAAGTCGACCTGGATAATCCACTCCGGGGCGTTGGTCAAGGAGTTCTGAGTCCCGAAGTAAGCGAAGTCGCCGCTGGGGTCGATGACCGCCGTGGAGAGGTTCCACTCAAAGTTCGTCGAGTCGAGCGCGATGGCGTCCACCCGCTTGAATGCCCCGAGATCGATCTTGACCACCCGCCCGGGGTTGCTCCGGGTCCCGAAGTACGCGCTATCGCCGGCGGGGTCGATGACCGCCGAGGTGAGCCAGTTCTCCGCCGATCCCTCTAGGGTGACCGTACCCACCCGCTGGAATGTCGCCAGATCGACTCTCACCACCCGTCCGGGCGACGAGCCCTCGCCCCTGGCACCGAAGTAGGCGTACTGTCCGACGGGGTCGATCACCGCCGAGTAGAGTGAGTTCTCGCCGGACTCGAGAGTTATGGCTCGGACGGGCCGGAAGTTACTCAGATCGACCTTGAAGACCCGGCCCGACATCGAGTTCGGGCCGTCTGACGTCCCGAAATAGGCGTAGGCTCCGGCGGGGTCGATCACCGCCGACTGCAGGCGGTTCCCGGCCAAGTCGAGGGTGACTGCATCGACGACCTGGAACGTGTTGAGATCGACCTTGACGACGCCGCCCCCTCCGCCGAAGTAGGCGTAGCGACCGGCCGGGTCGATCACCGCGGGGGCAGCAGCACCCGTGATTGCCCCTACCCGCTCAAAAGTGGCCAGGTCGACCTTGACCACCTGGTTGCCGCTCGTGCCGAAGTAGGCATAGCGGCCGGCGGGGTCGATCACCGCCGACGCCGCGTCTTTCTCTGCCTGGGGGAAGGCGATGACCCCCTGGCGGTAGAAGGTGCTGATCTCGATCTCTACAACGTGGCTGGCCGATACTCGCTCGAGTCCGTGCGGCGTCGAGGCGGTCACCGTGTAGTCACCGGCCCGATCCGCGACGAAGCTGAACGACGCCTGACCGTTGATGCTGGTCGTGGCCGTGCCGCTGGTGGGCGTGGCCTGGCCAGGACCGGTGACGGCGAAGTCGACGATGGCGGCCCGCACCGGGTCCCCGCCGTCGGTGACCGTGGCAGTCACCTTCACCTCTTGTTCGGTCTGCGCCTTAACCGGGCCCGCCAGCCTGACAGTGAACTCCCGCGGGACGAATTGCACCGTGTGGGTGGCCGAGAGGAACTCGCCGTCGTAGGTGGTGGAGGCAGTAACGGTGTAGTCCCCGACGACTGATGCGGTGAAGGTTAAGGCCGCCCGGCCGTCGCCACCGGTCAGGGCGGCACCTCCCGGTGGCGTAGACGGCGCCGGCCCGACGACCGAGAAGGTGACCGGGGCGTTGGAAACGGCGTTACCGTCGTCGGTCACCCTGGCAGTCACCGTGACGTCCTCGCCGGTTGCCGAGAAGTTTGGGCCGGTCAGGGCCATGAACGGCCCCTGCACGGGCAGGTACTGGGCGTAATCGATACGGATGTTGTCGACGCAGTCGCCTCCGCAGGGCTCGTGCACGCCGTGGTGGGTATGCACCGTGCCCGCTGTAGCGGCGCCAGAGCCGGGCGTTCCCGCCTGGTTGCCCACCACCACACACTCCTCGGCCAGGGTCCACTCGGCACGCCAGTTGATCTCGGCGCTCATGCTGCCCCGGGCGAACGAGCCTTGGCCCTTGCATGGCACCTGTGAACCCGTCTCGTCGACGCGGTAGACGTGGTCGGCAGCAAAGATCCGGAATTCGGCGGGCACGGGCGTCCCGGCGCTGGCAGGATCGCAAGTGCTGCCGGTGGTGCCGTGAGTACCCATGGGGCCGTGGTAGTACGTCTCGGTGTTCTCGACCTCGACTCGCAGCGGCCCGTTGCCGTAGAGGGTCTCGCCCTCGCTGATCTGTGCTTGGTACACCACGTCCTGACCGCCCGCTGTCCGACCGTGGTACGAACCCACGCCGTGGACGACGAAGACGGAGCGAGTCGTCCGGAAGCACGGGATCCCGAGGAACTGCTGGTCTTGCACGAGCTCAGTCCCCTGGAGATTGCCCGTCCCGGATACGACGGGGCCTGGTGGCGATGCGTGGTCGGCGGTGGCGGGGACAGCCGGGACAGCGAGCAGGGCTAGCGTCAAGGCCACCACCAGCACCGTCGGCAACCGTCTGCGACCTGGCGAGTGGACCGTCCCAGCCGATGGCCGCACCTGTCGGGGCTCCGTCTCCTGACGAATCCTGTCTGGTTCCATAGCTGTCCCAGCCTTTCGGGGGTCTTCGGTGCTTCTCGGCCCACCGGTGCGGTGGGCGACGAGGTCTTCAGGGCAAGTACGCGCCGCCCGGAGGGCCAAGAACATCGGTCACGTGACCTATGGGCGGGGCCGTCCCCGTCCAGGGATGACTCTCCCGCGGGGCGGCCCCGAGAACATCCGCCAAAATGGCGCAACTTTCGCTCGCGCGCCGCCGCCCGGAACTGGCCGACGACGGCCGTCCGCCGCCGCCGGGGGCGGAGGGGGGGCCGGAAAGAGTCCTCCTCCCTCCCTGGCACAGGAGCCGCCGGAGGGCGACTACCGACCTCGCCGTCGGCCAGGCTGGCGGGCCCGGCCGTCCGCCGGCCTCGGGCCCGTGGAGGCCGGGCTCGGTGCGGCTGGGCACTCGCCTCAGGCATCGGCTCCTGGCGCGGCTGCGGCGGCCGGCACGGACGTCCACGGCGGCGGCCAGGGCGGGGGTGGCGCGGACCTGCTCGCCGCTTTCCCCGACGGCCGGCCCCCGCCAGGGCCCGCGCCGGCCGCTGTGGCTCAGCCTGCCCCGGGCCCTATCCGGGGCCGCGGTTCGGACGGTTCGGAGCGAACCCGAGGGGAAGGTCGAGGGATCGTGCGGGCCGGGCTCACGCTCCGCGGGGTGAGCGCCGCCACGCCGGCGCGCGCGAACGACCCCGGCCGGGTGCTACAACGACCTGACCGCGAGTCGGTTACTCCCAAGCGTTCGGGTCTCTACTCTACCGATCCCAGGGCCGTCCAACCCCCTGGCGGTGACTACAGAGCCGGACGATCACCTTCACCATCGCCGCCAGGCCCTTGCCCAGGACGAGCAGCGAGAGTGCGATCCCGGCGGGCAGGGCGTTCAGCGATGACGACCCGATGGTCGTCATCGACCTCGTGCCGCTCACCCCTCAGGCCGTCGAGGAGGCACTGCGGCCAACCCCATAACGGCTACCTGACCGGCCCCGGTGGAGCCCGTCATGCCGGCACGGGTTCCGTCAGACTTCGAACCCGAAGCCCGGCTCTCCAGCCCAGTTTGCTACTGGTCTTGCTACTGAACCGGAGCGGAACGACGCGGGAGAAACGGACTGGAACGGGAGAGACAAGGCCGTGACCTGCACCGGAGCGGAACGAGCGGACTCCATCGGACGCCAGTAGCGCCCTCTCAAGGTGGCGACACGGGTTCGAATCCCGTTGGGGCTGCAGAACGCACTGTCCCCACCGTGGAAGGGTGGCGACACGTGCACCAATCAGAGGGTTTCTGCTGGGCGGCAACGCTCCGTGCAGCGGCCAAGCGACTTCTCAGGTCCGGACGGTGCACGGATCTGCCCGTGAGGCCGCCGCCCGGCGACCTCAGAGAACCGCTCCGAGGATCGACCGCGGTGGCTGAACCTTCTCAGCTTCACAGGCTGTCCCTCCCAGCCTCCACGAGCACCGATCGAGACGAGCAGGGCGCCGATGATGTTCGGCGCGGTTCGGACGCCGCCAGTGCCCAAGGAACCGGTGGCGCGGCTGTGGCCCGGTGCCAACCTGCTTCGTGAGCACCACGGCGACGGCCACAACGCCGCACTCCTGACCCTGGGCGTCGCCGGAGCGGAGGCGCACGTGCTCCACGCGCTCTCCGAAGGCATGCCGGCAGAGCGGTTCGGCCGGGTCTCCCACCTGCCGAGAGACGCTGGCCGCGGTCGTAGACGGGATGCGCACACGCGCCCTCATCGGCGCCCACGGCTGGCTTACCGCCCGCCGGTTGGCAAACCAAGGAGCGGGTCGGGTCGCTCACCGACGAACTCGCCGCCGGCACCTTGCGTACGGAGGAGGGGCACGACACGCGCGCGAAGCGCGGGGCATCTGAGTGCACGTTCGGTGCCCTGGCTCATTGCGCGACGCGTTGAGGATCGCGTCGGCCCCGAGTCCATGGCGAGGATCGCAGGGTCAGGTGAGAAAGGGTCCCACGGTCGCTCGGAGCACGTCAGACCGCTGCATCACCTCGGTGTGCTTCGTGCCCGGCAGCACGGCAAGTTGGCAGTCGGAGAAGAGGTCCAGCATCTCGGCGGCGTGGTCCAGGCGTACGAAGTCCCGGTCGCCGATGACGAGCAACGTCGGTGCGGTGACCGACCGGATTTCGTCAGCTGTCCACCCCCGCCAGTCGTGGACGACGGGCTGCATGCGCTCAAGGAAGGGAAAGAAGTCGTCGGGGTTCGGCGCCACCGCCGCGTAGGCGGCGCGCCAGGCCGCGAACTCCTCCTCCGTCGGGAGGCGGGGGTCGTCCTGCTCCGGCGCCGTGATCTCCGGGTGATAGCCGTCAGGCCGAATGTTGACGGCCGCCAGAACGAGACGACCGGCCTTCGCCGGGTGGCGGAGCGCGACACCGGTGGCGGTCAGCGCGCCGAGACTGAAGCCCCACAGGTCCGCCCGCTCGATGCCGAGGCGGTCGAGGAGCGCGGCGACGTCGTCGGCGAACCGGTCGATCGACATCGGGCGCCCGGTGTCGGGCGTGTGCCCGTGGCCCTGCAGCTCGACGCCGACAACCCGGCGCCCCACCGAGAGCCAGGGGAGGACGGCGCCGAAGCTCCCCTCGAAGGTGAGGATTCCGCCGTGCGGGGCGATGAGCGGCGCCCCGTCGGGGTCGCCGTGCTCCTCGAACCAGATGGGGACGCCGTCGATCTCCTCGTGGGCCATACCCTTCCGACGGTAGGCGCGGGGCAGGCTCATCGCGTGCGACCACGGCGGTTGCAGGAGGATGCGCTAGCGACTTCCGAGACTCAGCGGCTCAGCAGCGCGCGATGCGCCGATCGCCGCACCGCCGGCAACATCGCGGGGCCGTAATTGGAGAGGCCGATGTGTTGCGCCGACACCGGCACTTGGAGGACCGTGGTCTTTTGCTGATCCGAGTTCCGCACGCAGGTACGCTGCGCCGCGGTGCCCGCGTGGAAGGCGATCGAGGAGGCGGAGCCAGAGTTCGCTGGCCGGGTGCGGCGGCTGTTCGACGCCGGTCGCCATAAGACGATCGCAACGCTGCGCGCCGACGGCTCGCCACGCATCTCGGGCATCGAGTGCGAGTTCGCGGACGGCGACCTGCGCTTCGGTTCGATGACCGGCGCACGCAAGGGTGCGGACCTCAAGCGGGACCCCCGGTTCGCTCTGCACGGCCCCACCTTTCACCCCGAGGCAGGGAAGGAGAGCGACTGGCCGGGCGAGGCGAAGATCGCCGGGCGAGCCATCCCTGTAGGGCCCCCGACCACGGACGAAACGAGCGAGCAACCGGACGGCGAGATGTTCGTCGCCGACATAGCCGAGGTGGTCATCACTCGACTCAACGCCGAGGCCACCAAGCTGGTTGTCGAGTCATGGACACCCGAGCGAGGACTACGAACGATCGGGCGGGACTAGCGAGCAGACCCGCCTGCAACCGGCCGCACTGCACTCGATGGACCGCCATGGCCTCGCGCCATGAGGATCGAGTCCAGTCCGCCGGGATCGCCTTCGTGCGCCTCACCGATGGCTGCGGGCTGTATGAAGGAGTTCCTCGCCGCCGGGGTGGCGCCGGTCGTGGCCCTGTGGCGCTCGGAGCTGCGGGCCGCCGAGCGCGTCGTGATGAGCTGCGGGCCAAGTGGGACGCCGGCGAGAGCATCGCCCGTATGGGTGAGGTGGTCGATCAGCCATGGGGGATACGGGAGCTCCCGCCCCTCGACTGCAACAACAACCTCATTCGGTTCGGCGAAGTCCTGGGCTGACCGGCGGCCACCCTTGCCAGAGGTGGGAGTTGAAGTTTCAGCGCGTACTTACAGGACCGTGATGTAGCGGACCTCAGCGAGCACGAAGTCGCCCGGATCGTCCACCTTGCGCGCTCCGTCGGGTACCCAGCCCTGTCTGTCGTAGAAAGCGCGGGCCCTCCGATTGGCCTCCAGGACCCACAATGCTCCTGTCGCGAAGCCGGCTGCCTTGAGGTTGGCCCGGACCGCCTCCATTAGCTGGCGCCCGCCGCCCCGGCCCCCATGCGCTCGGTGCGACGTAGATGCCCGTCACCTCTCCCGTTGAGTCAGGTAGATCGTCGTCTCTTGTCGGTGCGACGTGGGCGAAGCCGACGACGTCGAGCCGGTCGGTGAGGACCAAAGTCCCGGTACGGGGAAGGTAGGTCTCGGCCAGGATTCGGCTCCAAGCCTCGCGCCGTTTCTCGACCGACAAGGCGTCGAGGTAGGCGTCGGGAATCATGCCCCGGTAGGCAGTCTGCCAGGTACGGACATGAACGGAAGCAATAGCCTCCGCGTCTTCGACGGTCGCGACACGAACCTGCACGGACAAGAGGATGACCCACGCGGGTACCGAGGCGGGCGACAGCGGCGACGATCCACGCCGCGAGGCTCACCCCAGCAGCCGGTTCGGCGATCCGATGGGCACCTTCCAGGTGAACCCTCCCTCGTAGGTGGCAACGAGCGTGACGCGAAGGCGGCGACGCCGACCAACACCGTGGCACGGGCGACACGGACGGGGGCTGCGGGGGAGACCTCCGACCGCCGCAGAGACCTGGTCAGGACCACCATGGCGATGAGCAGTCCGGGAAGACCGACCATGAACCCGAGGCCGTGGAGGTTGCCCTGGGTCGTCAGCTCCGCCTTGGGGACCGTGATGGGGTCGGTGACGAACACGCCGGCGAGCACCGTCCCGACGGGCGCCGGCGACATCGAGGTGGTCGCCGAGGCGGCGACGGGGGGCGAGGCGGTGGACGTCACCGCCCGCCACCGGCCCGACGTGGTCGTCATGGACCTGCGGATGCCGGGCCTCGACGGTGCGGCGGCGACCGCCGAGATCCGCCGCCGCCACCCCGACGTCCACGTGCTGATCCTGACCACCTACGAGACCGACGCCGACATCCTCGCCGCCGTCGGGGCCGGCGCCACCGGATACCTGCTCAAGGACGCCCCGCTGGAGGAGCTGTACAGGGCGGTGCGCGCCGCGGCCCGGGAGGAGACGACCTTCGGCTCCAGGGTCGCCTCAAGGGTGCTGAGGCAGATCCGGGGGGACCCGAACGCGCTGACCCGTCGCGAGATCGAGGTGCTCGAGCTGGTGGCCGCCGGACAGCGGAACCGGGAGATCGGGCGGGCCCTCCACATCGGGGAGGCGACGGTGAAGAGCCACCTGCTCCACATCTTCTCCAAGCTCGGCGTCGACGACCGGACCCACGCCGTCACCGTGGCCCTCGAGCGTGGCGTGCTGCGCGGCCGGTCCGATTTGGACAACGCCAGGCTGCCGCGCCGCTGAGTCGTCCCGGCGGTCATCCGCCTTCCGGAACCGCAGCAGCCACGCCGCCCGCGAGCGCCCGACGCCCAGTCGCTTGGCCCAGCTCGAGTGCGAGGCGCTCACGTCCGATGCCGATGCCAGTCGGCACTGGTGGACGAGGAGGTCGCCACACGCCTGCGTGATCCGCCGCGCCGTGGCGTCCGCCGCCACGCCGTCGAGCACGTCCACGCCGTCGACGCCGTCCCGACCGACCACCGAGACCAGGATGGTGAGCGCGCCACCCGGCTTGAGCAGTCCCGCCAACCCGGCGATGACCTCCCGCTCTCCCCGGAGGACGGCGGTCAGCAGCGACCCCCACGGGAAGTGGATGCGGACCTCGTCCGCCGTGCCGGCCAGCTCGTCGGGGAGGGACTCGGCTGAGGCCACGACGAAGAGGGCGTTCGACAGCTTGGCCCGGTGAGCTCTGCTGAAGCCGTCATGGAGACCGGCGGCGTTGGCATCGACGCCCACTACCAGCCAGTCCGGATGGGACACCGCTGAACGGACGACGAATCGCCCGTCGCCGGCACCGACGTCGATGACGACCCGGCGAGCACCGGCGAGGAATCAGCCGACGTCCACCTCGCGGAGACCCCGGTGCGACACGATCCGCACGGCCTCAACACTACGACGTGCTGCGATGCTCAACTCACCGCTTCTTGCTTCGGGCGGCGTCCCCCGATCGGTGGAACGACGTCTCCTCCCGAGGCGTCGCCGTGAACCGACAGAGGGTCGATGCGTGGCCGGCGCGGCAGGCCTGATGATGGCGCCGTGACCATCCGAGCCCGCCAGACACAACCACAGGAACACGTGCCGAGGACGACCATCGAGGCGGGGATGGGCTTTCCGGGACCTCGGCTGACGCCAGGACCCCGTCGCCGCATCGGCCCTCTCGGTAGCACCGCCCGGGCCGTCGTCGGCCTGGCGCTGCTCGCAGACGTGGTGTACGGGCACCTCGTCGGCCCGTTCCGGCCCGCACCCTGGGTCCTCGGCGTCGCAGGGCTGCCGGCCGTGTCGGTCGCCTCTCACTGGTGGTACACGCGGCGGCATCCCGGACGGGTCGAGGCGACGGGGCCACTCGCCCACGTGGTCAACGTCGGGGGGTTCTTCGCCCTGTATCTCATGCCGGACGTGGGCCCCGGCCTGTGGGCGGGCAGCGACGCCGCCCTGGTCTTCTACGGTGCCTCGATGATCCTGGCCGCCGTGCGCGGCTACGCCGGGTGCGAGGCCTTGGCCGTGAGCAACTGGCTACTCCGTCGCGACGACCAGGTGGGCTGCGCCCTGTTCGCCCCCATCGACCACCTCGAGCGCGGTGCTGCGGGTGGAACACCGTCCCATCGGCCGGTCTAGCCGCTCGTCCCGCTGGCGTTCACCGGCGGTTCGTTCAGTCTGAGGGTGTTGCCGAAGGGGTCGAGCAGTGTCATGCACGTCCCGATCTCGTCCACACCGACGCCGGGCCGAAGATACCGATAGTCCTTGGCGGCGAGCTCGGCGTGGTAGGAGCGGACACCGGAGGTCTCGACGTGGACCGCCGACCCCGGCGTGCCGTCGCCGTGGTGCTCGGACAGGTGCAGCACGAGGTCCCCTCGGGACACCTGCATGTAGAGCGGAGCATCATCGCTGAATCGGTGCTCCCAATCCACGGCGAGGCCGAGGTAGTCGACATAGAACTCCCGCGCCTTGCCGATGTCGAAGATGCGCAGGATGGGTACGACCCTGCGAAAGACGGCCTCCATCGTTCCTCCCATCGCTCCGACGTGGCCAGGGTCACGTGGCGAGACGTGAGCCAGCCTGGCGCCGCACCACGCGTGGCCCGGCGGTACGGCCGACGCAATTGTGCCCGGCGATGGCCGAGCCGTCATCCACCGTCCGTTGGTTCTTTTCGATTGTGCGGCACGCTCGCCGCGCGCGGAATCGGGCGGCGAGCGCAGTGATTCGTTGGCGACAGGCATCCGGCGCTCTGCGCTCTCGTTGCCTTGACCTTCAATTCGACTCGGGCTTGATGTTGTGGTTGAGGTGGAAGACGTTGTCCGGATCGAACTGGGCCTTGACCGCCGCCAGCCGCCTGTAGTTCTCGGGACCGAGCCCGGCGACGACCCGATCCTGTCCCTCGTCGCCGATGAAGTTGAGGTAGATGGCGTCGCTCGCCCACGGGCTGAGGTCGGCGCGGACGTTGCTGCTCCACCGCTTGGCGCGCTCGTCGTCGGCCGGGTCGTCCCACATGCCGAAGGTGAGCACGAACCAAGGCGCTTGGCGCCACGGGATGGGGTAGTCGGCTCGCCCCCGGGCGACCGCGCCACCCTGGGGGGCCAGCGCCTGCTGCGACGGCGATGGCACTATCATGTCCGCCGCTCGGGCACAGTGGCGGTCGACCGCCTCGTCAGGGAGGGCATCCAGGTACGTCGCCGACCAGTAGTTCCGGTAGCCGGGCGGGTCGTCGAGCATGCATTGCAGTTCGGCGTAGGGCATCTCCGCGATCATCTCGCCGTCGGACCCCAGCTGGAGCATCGGGCCCACTGCCCGGCGGGCCTCGGCCTCGCCGCCCGTATAGACGAGCAGGACCACGACCGAGAGGTGACCGACGAGGTGCTGGGGCACGAACTCCTCGGGCGGGCCGGTCACGTACACCAGACCGCCGCACACCTCGTCGGGCGCCGACTCCATGAAATCCCGATAGACGCGCACCACGTCGGGCCCGGCCTCGGCGGGCCACAGCAGCAGCGCGGTCGTCACGACAGGGAGCGGGTACAGCCGGAAGGTGAACGACGTCGCGACACCGAAGTTCCCGCCCCCACCGTGCAGCGCCCAGAACAGCTCCGAGTCCTCCTTCTCGCTGGCATGCACGACGCTGCCATCGGCCGTGACCAGCTCGACGGAGAGCAGGTTGTCGCACGCCAGCCCGAACTTGCGGTCGAGCCAGCCGTTGCCACCGCCCAGTGTCAGACCGCCCACGCCCGTCGTCGACACGCGGCCCCCGGTCGTCACCAGCCCGTAGGGCTCGGTGGCCCGATCGAGGTGGCCCATGAGGGCGCCACCGGCCACGGTGGCGGTCCGCGCGCCTGCGTCGACCGTCACCGTGCTCATGCGGCGCAGGTCGATGACGATGCCGCCATCGGTGAGAGCCTTGCCGGCGACGCCGTGACCACCGCCCCGGACCGCGACCTCGAGGCCACGTTCGCGGCCGAAACGGATCGCGTTGGCGACGTCCTGGGCGGTCTGGCACTGGGCGATCACGGCCGGCCGCCGGTCGATCATCGCGTTGAAGATCGTTCGCGCTTCGTCGTAGGGCGCTTGTCCGGGCAGGATGAGCTCCCCGGCGAATCCGTCCCGAAGCCGACTGCAGTCGAGTTCCGCCACGGCCATCGTCTCTCGCTTTCGTAGTCGAGGGTCACCGTCCACGGAACGAGGCTGATCGACCCCGCTGTCACTGCGCTGTCAGTTCGCCGTCCGGACGGCCAGCTGGGCTGGGCAGATCATCCAACCGCCCGCCGACGCACTCCAGTGCGAAGGCGACGGCCTCGCTGTCGGACAGCGCGGCCCCTGCGGCGCGCGTCGCCTCGAAGCGCTCGTCGCCCAGGCGGGCCCGCATGGTGGCGACCGCTTCGGCGATCCGTACCGCGTCCGCGCCAGCCAGGGGAGACGCCGTTGCGCTGGCGGTCATGGCGCCGTACAGCCGGGCCGCGTCGGCGTCGCGGCCCAGGCGAGCGAGCAGCTCCACGAGGGTGCGGAGGGTCATCCATTGCATGTTCCAGGCACCTTGACGGTGCCAGTGGTCGATGAGCTCGCCGTACTGAGAGAGCGCTTGCTCAGGGTCGCCGACCCTACCTTCACACGAGACGGCGGAGAGTCCCGCCACGCCGGCGATCGTGCGGTTGCCGATTCGTCGGGCGGCGGCGACACTCCGCCGCAGATAGGGCAACGCCTCCAACGGCGCAAGATCCAGGCGGACTTCGCCGCTGACGTAGTCAGACCACGCGTCCAGGCTTGGATTCCCAACCGCCCTCACAAGCGGCGCGATGGCACGGCACTCGGCGATGGCCTGTTCGGCGCGCCCGCGGTATGAAGGGCAGAGCGCTCGGTCAAGCGAGCTGATCCCCACCTGATGGTCGTCACCGGCCAGGCGGGCGAGCTCGACAGCCCGGTCGTACAAGGGCACGGCTCGATCGAAGTTCCCGAGCCACGTCTCGATGTCGCCCAGCGCCTCCCAGGCGAACCGGGCAGGGACCGGATCGTCGGTTGCCTTGGCGAGGGCCGCCTCGGCCAGGGCGCGCGCTGCATCCAGGTCACCTCGAAAGCACCAGCCGAGGGCGGCCACCGCATAGGCGACCGGGCTGCTCGGGTGCGAGACGTCGGGGAAACGGGATACGGCCTCCGCAGCCCAGGTGGAGACCTCTGACGGTGCACCCGACCACGTGTAGCGATAGAGGGACGCGACTAGTCGGATCGACAGCTCCCCGTCGTGGTCGAGGCACCAGCGGTGCGCGGCTCTCAGGTTGTCCAGCTCTGCGTCCAGGGTGGCGCGCCAATCGGCCTCGTCGGGGCCGCGCAGCCCCGCCTCCGCCGCCTCCGACAGCTCGACGGCCCATGCCGCGTGCCGTCTCCGCAGCTGCTCGATGTCGCACCGCTCGGCCAGGCGGGCCTGCGCGAACTGCCGGACGGGCTCCAGCATGTAGAACCGGACGTCGCCGCCGAACTGCGGCGTCACCAACGAGCGCTCGACCAGAGCGGCAAGATCGGCTGGGGTGGCGTCGGCGACGTCGCCCGCCGCGGCCGTCGTCCACCCACCGGCGAACACCGCGAGCCGCTCGAACACCTCTCGTTCGGCCTGGCTCAGCAAGCCATGGGACCAACTGAAGACGGCGTCGAGCGAGCGGTGACGGGGCACCGTTCTGCGGGGATCGGCGAGGCCGTCCAGTCGATCGGTCACGGCGGCGAGGATCTCCGACGGCGAGCTCGACACGGTCTGCGCGGCAGCCAGCTCGATCGCCAGCGGTAGTCCGTCCAGACGGCGGCAGAGCTCGGACACCGTCGCCACGCCGCCCGGCGCGAGCGTGTAGTCGGGTCGCACGGCGCGAGCACGCTCGATGAAGAGCACCGCTGACGGGGCGGCTGGGTCGTCCCACGCCGGGGTGGGCAAGGGTCCTACCGGCACGCGCTGCTCTCCGTCCACGCCCAAGCGCTCGCGACTCGTGGCAAGGACGTCGACGCTGGGCGTCCGGAGGAGGATCGTGGCGACCAGCTCGGCCGCGGCAGGGAGCACGTGCTCGCAGTTGTCGAGCACGAGAAGCGCACGCTTCAGGAGCAGGAACTCGATCACCCGCTCGACCAGCGGGTGCTCGGCCAGCTGTTCGACACGGAGCACCGACGCCACCGCGGCGGCGACCGCATCGGGGTCCGACACCCTGGCGAGCCGGCACAGGTAGACGCCATCCGGGTAGGCGGCTCGTGCACCGGCCGCAACGTGCACGGCGATGCGGGTCTTCCCCACCCCGCCGGGGCCGGTCAGGGTGACGAGTCGACCCCGCTCGAGCAGCCACTCAACCTTGGCCACCTCGGCGTCGCGACCGACGAAGGAGTTGCCGGGGAGGCCGACCGCCGGCACCAGGGCCTGCGTCGTCGCCTCATGACGAAGGATCGTGGACTCGACGGCACGCAGGGCGGGCGAGGGCTCCAGACCGAGCTCTTCGCCGAGCGACCTGCGGAACCGCTGGAACTCCCTGAGTGCTTCGGCATGCCGGCCATCAGCGGTGAGGGCCTGCATGAGGACGGCCACTGATCGCTCCCGGAACGGATGGTCCGCCATGAGGAACTGCATCGCCGACGCGGCCTCGGCCGGGCGGCCGAGCTTCAGCAGCGCGTCGGCCCGGAGCTCGGCGGCGTCAGCCCGCAGCTCGTCGAGCCGCGTTGCCTCCGGTGCGATGGCGGGCCGGTCGGCCAGCTCTTGGTAAGCACGCCCCCGCCACAGCGCCAGCGCCCGATCCAGCCGTTCGAGGGCTACAGCCGGCTCGTCTTCGAGCTGACGAGCGTCGGTGAGGAGGCGCTCGAAGCGGGCGGCATCCAGCCGGTCCGGGGGGCACGCCAGCCGATAACCGGCGCTCACCGTCTCGATCCACGCCGAGGCTGGTCCGAGCTTACGACGCAGCCTGGACACCTGGGACTGCAGGGCCCCGGCCGGATCGGCCGGCAGCGCGTCGGGCCACAGCGACTCCGCCAACTCGTCGGGTTGCACGGTCCGACCTCCTGCCGCGATCAGCACCGTGAGCAGGAGCCGTTGGACGACGCTGCGCTGGACGACAGGCACGCCGTCGTCAGCCACCACCAGGAGGGGACCAAGGACGCTGATGTTCACACTGCACCTCTCGGCCAGAGACGCGATCCTCTTGCTGCCGTTCGGAGGAAACCGCATTGTGGGTGGGTGAAGCATCGCACCGGCTGGGGCATGCCGCGGGTGTTCTGCCAAGCGGCCCCGCTCCGGTCGTCGTCGTGGGACCGGCCTCTTCGGATGGCACCAAGCGCGGCAGCCCGTCAGCCCTCGATTCGCACGGCGAGCTTTCCGTGGTGCCCGGCGGCGAAGTCGCCGAGGGCCTCCGGCACGTCGTCCAGGCGGTAGGTGCGGGTGATCGGGACGCGGACGGTGCCGGCGGCGACTGCCTCGCCGAGCTTCGTGAGGGTGGCCGTGGTGGGGTTGGCCATGATCGTGGTGACGGCCACGTCGTCGCGGTCGATCTGGTCGGCGGTGAGGCCGAGGGTGGACGCGAGCCGGCCGCCCGGCGCGATGAGGGTTGCCAGTTGGGCTCCGTCGCCGGCGAAGTGCAGCACGGCGTCGACACCGCCTGGATGCGCCTCCCGAACCGCCGCGGCCAGGTCGCCGCGGTAGTCGACGACGTGATGCGCACCGTGGTCGCGGACGAACGCGATCTCCTCGTTCGTGCCGGCGGTGGCGATGACGCGCGCGCCTCGAGTCTCGAGGAGCTGGACGGCGATGCCGCCGACGGCGCCGGTGGCGCCCGAGACCAGCACGATCTCGCCGTGCTCGGCCGCCACGGCTTCGACGGCGTCGTGGGCGGCGGTCCCGGCCAGCCCGAGGGCGCCGGCGGTGGCCGAGTCGACACCGGAGGGGATCTTGGCCACGAACGCGGCGGGGGCAGCGACGTGCTCACCGAAGGCGCCGTCGCCCAGCTCGGGCTTCATGACCACCCCGAAGACGGCGTCGCCGACGTTGAAGTCGTTGACGCCGGAGCCGGTGGCTTCGACGGTGCCGGCGAAGTCCTTGCCGAGCACGACCGGGAAGCGGTGCTCCATCATGCCCTTGAGCCCGCCCTTGGCGACGCTGAGGTCGAAGCCGTTGATCGAGCTGGCCGCGACGCGGACGACGATCTCGCCTTCGGCCGGTTCGGGATCGGGGAGGTCGACGACGGTGGCGGGGGCGCCGAAATCCTTGATGGCGATGGCCTTCATGCGTGCTCCTTGTCGGGTCCAGAAATTGTCGGGGTCGGTCGGCCGAGGAGGCCGGCTCGCCGGCTGTGCTCGCGCATCGCCGACCTCGCTCGTCAACGGCCGCCGCCTCCACCACGACAGCAAGCTCGGCGCCACGGTCACCGTGCTGTCGACCGACGAACCGATCCGAGTCTTCGAACAGCTCGCCACTGCTGCCGCGATCGCGCCCGGCCGCATCGACGTGGTCGCCCGGGCGCGGTTCGTCGCCGATCATGCGACAGCGACCATCGGCGCCCGCGCCTGTGGTCGGCAAGGATGTGCCCATGGCTGGTGGCTTGGTGGGGCTCCTCGACGATGTCGCCGCCCTGGCGAAGCTCGCTGCTGCATCGATCGACGACGTCGGCGCTGCTGCGGGACGGGCGAGCGTGAAGGCGGCAGGCGTGGTCGTCGACGACACCGCGGTCACACCCGGCTACGTGCGCGGCCTCGCCGCCGAGCGGGAGCTGCCGATCATCCGGCAGATCGCCACCGGCTCGCTCCGGAACAAGCTGCTGTTCATCCTCCCCGTCGCCATCGTCCTCAGCGAGGTGGCACCGACGCTCGTCGAGATCATCCTCATGGCCGGCGGCGCGTTCCTCTGCTACGAGGGCGCGCACAAGATCGTCCATGCCCTCGGCGGCGACGACCACGATCACGACGTGCCGGTGGCGATGCTCGGACCGGACGCCGAGAAGGCGACGGTGGCCGGGGCGATCCGAACCGACTTCATCCTCTCGGCCGAGATCATGGTGATCTCCCTCAAGGAGGTGATCGACGAGCCGTTCCTGACCCGGGGAGTCATCCTCGTGGTGGTCGCGCTGCTGATCACAGTCGTCGTCTACGGCGTCGTCGCCGCCATCGTGAAGATGGACGACGTCGGCCTCCTGCTCACCAGGCGGGCACAGCAACGGGCGCAGCGGACAGGTCGGGCGCTTGTGCGGGCGATGCCGGTCCTCATGCGATGGCTGTCGACGATCGGGATCGCCGCCATGCTGTGGGTCGGTGGCCACATCCTCCTCGTAGGTGCCGACGAGCTCGGCTGGCACGGCCCCTACGACGTCCTGCACGACCTCGAGGAGGTGGTGCGCGACACCGGGGCACTCAGCGGTGTCCTGGCGTGGCTCGTGGATACGGCGGCCTCTGCGGTGGTCGGCCTTGCCGTCGGCCTCGTTGTCACCGCCCTGGTGGCCAAGCTGCCGGGGCGGGATCGAGCCGCCGCGCTCTGACGCCGCCAGCCGGCATCGCCGACTTCCCATGGTGTCCGAGACCGTCGCCCGGACGCCTGCGATGGCCCGTCCGGTGCGTCCCCTGCCGTCTGGAGGTCGCGTCCTTGGGCGAGCGTTCGGTGCGCCGATGACCGGGACCACCGCCCCCCTCATCCACGTGCTCACCAGGCTCCTGGTCCCCACCGGAGCCGAGGTCGTCGCCGTCGAACCGGTGGCCGGCATGCGCAAGGTGTTCCGGCGAGTGCTTCCCGCCGTACCTGCAGTGGCCGGCACAGCAGAGGCCATGCCCTTCGGAAGCTCCTCGCTCGACGCCGTGGGGTGGCCCAAGCGTTCCATTGGTTCGACGCCGAGTCGGCCTTCGGTGAATTGCTGCGCGTGCTGCACCCGGGTGGCCGGGTCGGCATGGTCTGGAACGCTCGAGTGTCGGCCTCTGGTACGAGGAGCGACACGCCGGATTCGGCTTGGCGTTCTTGGCCGCGGTCCACGGCGCCGTGGAGTTGGTGGCCCGGTGGCCTCTCGCCGGCGAGGTCGTTGCGAAGATGCCGGGTGACCTTGACGTGAGGCGCGTACCGGTACGCCGTTTCCCCCATCACGTCGCGTACCTGGTCACGGGCGACGTTCTTCACGTCTTGGCCATCGCCCAGATCGGCGCCGTGCCGCCTCCTGGAGCGGCCGCGAACGGCGTTCCCGCCTTCGTCCGAGTGGTCGCCGGTGTAGTACTCGGCGTCCCCGCCGTCGTCGCGTGGTCGACGCGGTCGTCCGCGCTCCGCAACGACGAGTCTCGCGGCTGACGGCCCTTCTGGCCCGTCACGCTTGGCGTGTCCAGTCGCCACCGCCATCACCCGAACCGCGAGAGGGTCGACGTGTGTCCGGGCTCCTGGGGCTGGACAGGCGCGGGTGCGTTTCAGCGGGGCGACGGCGGTCGCGACGTCGCCGACGTTCTTCGCGCCAGAAATCCCTGCCCCACAACGGTTTTGCCCTTGCGGGGTGGCACCGAACGGGTGTACGATGTGGCGTGATCGAGGCCCTGGAGGCGGCGCTGGAGGACCTGGCGGGCACCGACCCGGCGGCGCTGGGCGACGCCGAGGCCGTCGAGCGCCTGCATGCCTGCCTGACCCGCCTCGACGCCGTCCTCACCCGGGCCACCGCCGCCTTCGACGCCTCGGGGGCCTGGCGGGCCTCCGGCGCCCGCTCGGCGGCCTCGGCG
>Ga0247713_1000725_pt1 | contig 18576 bp, 19 predicted proteins | sample 21E_NmetaG_FD_189936 | JGI IMG/M metagenome (GOLD analysis project Ga0247713, IMG submission 189936) | Soil microbial communities from hillslope of Landscape Evolution Observatory, University of Arizona, Oracle, AZ, United States - 2-1-E_N | ecosystem: Engineered > Artificial ecosystem >... | reverse complement strand
GCCCGCACTCCCCCAGCTCGCACCCCCGCAGCCGAGCCCCACCGCGTCGTCGCCGGCGACCCTCCCTGCGCCGACGCGGTCGTGGTGGCGGCGGCTGCTGTCCGGCCGGGGGCGCCACCGCCGCTAGCCGCCGCCGGTAGCCGCGCCGGTGTGTGGCCTGGCGCACTCCTGGGGGTGGGCAACCCACACACCCTGATCCGCCGACAACCCCTCAGGACCCGCCCCGGAGTGCGCCGGGCGCGTTACGCTGCTCCCATGTCCGCGTCTGCACCGACCACCGCGCCGCAGCGCACCGACGACCCCGTCGGGGAGGAGACCACCGAGCGCGACCGCCCCTGGAACGTCATCGTGTGGAACGATCCGGTGACGCTCATGTCCTACGTCGTCTACGTCCTGCGCAAGCTGTTCGGCCACGACGAGCCGACGGCCACGAAGCTCATGCTCCAGGTCCACCACGAGGGCAAGGCGGTCGTAGCGAGCGGCCCACGGGAACGCTCGGAGTACCACGTCGCCCGCCTGCACGCGCACGGGCTGCAGGCCACCCTGGCCCAGGACTGAGCGCTGTGGGACTCGTCCACGGCGTGACCCGCCTTCCCTCCGGGCGGGTCCGTGTCCGGCTCACCGCGCGCGAGCGGGCGCTGCTGCGCTCCTTGCCCGACGAGCTGCGGCCTGTGCTGTCCGGCGAGGCGGACGGGAGCGCGGTCCACGAGCGGCTGTTCCCGCGGGGCTACGCCGAGTCCGGCCACGAGGCGGAGTACCGTGACCTCGTCGGCGACAGCCTCGTGGAGGAGCGCCTCGCCCGCCTCGAGGCGTTCGCCGCGACCCTCGACGCCGGCCAGGGTGGCCGCCTCGCCTGGACGGTGGAGCTGTCGCTCGACGACGCGCACGCCTGGCTGTCGGCGTTGAACGACGCGCGGCTGACCCTCGGGGTGCTCCTCGGCATCGTCGAGGAGTCCCAGTGGGAGCAGGGCCCCGACGACCGCAACCCCTCGGCCGTCGCGCTGTACTACCTCGGGTGGCTCCAGGAGCAGCTGCTCGCCGCGCTCATGCCGGGCCTCGACGGGTAGCACCCGCGCCGCGGCTACCGTACGGTAACCGCGGCCCGCAGCGGTACCGGCACGAGGAGGGGACAGCGTGGAGCAACGCGTCCGGCTGAGCGCAGCGCACCGTCGGGCCCAGCTGCTCGACGTGGCCGGCCACCTCTTCCCGGAGTACGGCTTCCACGGGCTTTCCATGGAGCAGCTCGCCGATGCCGCCGGGGTAAGCAAGCCGGTGCTCTACCAGCACTTTCCCTCCAAGCGCGACCTCTACCTCGCGCTCGTCCACGACGCGGTGGCCGGGATGGAGGAGCAGGTCCGGACCGCGCTCGAGGGCACGAGCGACAACCGGGCCCGTGTGGAGGGCGCGATCGCCGCGTACTTCGACTTCGTGGAGGACCGGCGCTTCGGGCTGCTGCTCGGCGCCGCCGAGCTCACCGACGACGACGTGCGCGCCGCCGTGGAGGGCGCCATGTCACGGGTTGCCGGCGCCGTCGGTGCACTGATCGCCGAGGACGCCGCTCTCTCCCCCCGCTCGGCGGCGTTCCTCGCCACGGCGCTGCGCGGCCTGGCGACGGAGGGCGCCCGCTGGTGGCTCGAGCACCCGGAGATCGACAAGCGCGAGGCCGTCGTGCTGCTGTCACGGCTGGCGTGGCGGGGTCTCGGCTCGTTCGGCCCCGGCAGCCCGATATGACCTGATTCCATACTATGCAGGTAATTCCGTTACCCTAGAGTGTCACCCGCCGCAGCTTTGAGGCCCGCCTCCGTATGGCCCCTGACCGCCCTCGGCCGAGCACCTCGGATCCGGCCGCCGCCCGACGCACGGCGCGGCACGCCGCAAGCTCGGCGACGGCGCGCTTGGTCGCGCTCCGCGACCCCGACCTCCTCGCGCAGACCGTCGTCGACTCGCTCGTCGACGACTTCGGGGCTGCGCTCGCGCGGATCTGGCTCTACGACCCCGACACGGGGCTCCTGCATCTCGGCGCGAGCGCCGGCCTGGAGACGGCGCCCGACGAGTCCGGCGTTGACCTCACGACCTACCCGTGGCTGCTCGGCGACGCGAGCCAGAGCCCCCAGCCCTACGTGACGAACGACCCCACGGCCATCGCGCAGTTCGAGCAGCCCCTGCTCGAGGAGTCCCGGGTGCGGGCGCTCGGCGCCTTCTCGCTCGCGATCGGCGGGGACTTCCAGGGGATGCTCGCCTACTTCGCCCGGGACCCGCTGCGGGAGGACGTCGTCGAGGTGCTCACCTCCTTCGCGACCACGGTCGGCGCCCTGATCAGCCAGCAGCGGGTGCTTCGGGAGGCGCAGCGGGCCACCCGCGACAAGGAGCAGTCGCTCGCCCTGCTCGACACCCTCTTCACCGCCTCGCCCGCCGGGCTGGGGTTCTGGGACACGAACCTGCGCAACGTCCGGGTGAACGAGGCCCTCGCGGCGATGCACGACCTGCCCGTCGAGGCCTACCACGGGCGCACGCCGAGCGAGCTGCTCGGCACGCTCGGGGAGGACGTCGAGCTGCTGTTCCGCCACGTCCTCGACAGCGGCGAGCCGCTCACGGACTTCGAGGCGACGGTCAAGAACGCGAGCGGGCGCTCCCGCCACTGGGTGGTGAACTACTACCCCGTCCGCTCGCGCCAGGGCGGGCGGCTCGGCGTCGGCATGGCCGTCAACGAGGTGACGGGCCTGAAGCGGGTCGAGGAGGCGCTGCGCGAGAGCGAGGCGCGCTTCCGCCTGCTCGTCGAGGGGGTCACCGACTACGCCGTCTACCTCCTCGACCCCGACGGGCGGGTGGCGAGCTGGAACGCGGGCGCCGAGCGCATCACCGGCTACTCCGCCGACGAGATCGTCGGGCGTCTCGTCGGCACCTTCTACCCCCCCGACGAGGCGGCCGCCGGCGCACCGGAGCACCGGCTCGCGCAGGCGGCGGCCACGGGGCGCGCGGAGGCCCAGGGCTGGCGGTTGCGCAAGGACGGCTCGCGGTTTTGGGCCGACACGGTCATCACCGCGCTGCGCGACCTCCAGGGCGACCTCTACGGCTTCAGCGAGGTCACCCGCGACAGCACCGAACGGCGCACCCACGAGCTCGAGCTGCGCCACCAGGCGCTGCACGACCCGCTCACCGACCTGCCCAACCGGATCCTGCTGCAGGACCGCCTCGAGCTCGCGCTGCGGGAGGCGCGCCGCCGGCGGACGTCCGTCGCGTTGCTCGTCCTCGACCTCGACCGGTTCAAGGAGATCAACGACGCCTTCGGCCACCAAACCGGCGACGCGCTGCTGCGCGAGGTCGGCCAGCGGCTGCAGGGCCAGCTGCGCGAGAGCGACACGGTCGCCCGCCTCGGCGGTGACGAGTTCGCCGTCGTGCTGCCCGGGCTGGCCGACCCGGCCGACGGGTCCCGGCTGGCCCGAAAGCTGCTCGCCGCGCTCCAGCAGCCGGTCGCCGTGTGCGGCCACCACCTCGACGTGTCGGCGAGCATCGGCGTCGCGACCTTCCCCGATCAGGCCGTCGACGCCGGCGTGCTCATGCAGCGTGCGGACGCGGCGATGTACACCGCCAAGCGGCTCGCGCTCGGCTACGCGCGCTACTCCGACGACCTCGTCGAGGACGGCGCACCCCTGCCCGCCGCGTCCGACGAGCTCGCGCACGCGATCACCGCCGGCCAGCTGTTCCTCGTCTTCCAGCCGAAGCTGCACCTGGCCACCGGGAGGGTGAGCGCCATGGAGGCGCTCGTGCGCTGGCGTCACCCGCAACGCGGCGTGCTCGGACCGCAGGAGTTCATCCCGCTCGCGCACCGCAGCGGGCTCATCCAGCCCCTGACCCGGTGGGTGCTCGACGCGGCCCTCGATCAGTGCCGGGCGTGGCAGCGCCAGGGCCGCGCCTACGCCGTGGCGGTGAACGTGTCCACCCGTGACGTGCACGACCACGCCCTGGAGGAGACCGTCGTCGCAGCGCTCGCACATGCGGACGTGACCCCCCGCAACCTCGAGCTCGAGATCACCGAGAACGAGATCATGTGGGACCCCGAGGCCGCCGCGGCAACGGTCAAGCGGCTCGGTGACGTCGGCGTGCGCTTCGCCGTCGACGACTTCGGCACCGGCTACTCCTCGCTCGCCTACCTCAAGCGGCTGCGGGTGCACGAGCTGAAGATCGACCGCTCGTTCATAGCCGACCTCGTGACCGATCCGCGCGACGCCTCCATCGTCCGCTCGATCGTCGAGCTCGGGCACAACCTCGCGCTGCGCGTCGTCGCCGAGGGGGTGGAGACCCGGGAGGTCTGCGCCCTGCTCCGCGACCTCGGCTGCGAGCACGCGCAGGGCTACTACCTGCGGCGGCCGCTTCCCGCCGACGAGGCCGCGCGGGCGCTGCCGCCCGGGCTGCTGCCGGACTGACGCGGCGCCCCCGCGGCTACGTCGGTGACGAGCTCCCGGCCTCCTGGAGGGCGGCGCGCAGCGCGGCGCCCGTCGCGCGGACCTGCTCCCACTCGCGGCCGGCGCTCTTTGCGTACTCCATCGCCCCGCGGATGAAGATGCGGCGAACGACCTCCTCGTCCGTCCACGCCTCGCAGTCCCCCTCGACGGCGGCGAACAGCGGGCGCAGGAGAGCAAGCGCCTCGTCGGACACGCGCAGTTCCATCATCGCTGCCTCCTCTCGGTCCCCCCGGCCGCCGGGGCGCACCACGCGGGACTGGTAGGGTGGTCCCCGGATGATAGAGGCCTCGCGCGGGAAGCCCGATGCCCCCGGTCGACGCGACCGGGGTCCGGGAAGCTCCCCTGACGCCACCCCGTGACGGTCGCCTGCCTCCCGACGGTCCCCACCTGCGGACCCGATCCCCGCTTCTCGGATTCGAGTGACCTCCAGTGACTGAGACGAAGACCTTCGCCGACTTCGGCGTGGCCGAGGACATCCAGGCCGCCCTCGCCGACATCGACATCACGAGCCCCTTCCCGATCCAGGAGCTCACGCTGCCTCTCGGCCTGGCCGGCGCCGACGTGATCGGGCAGGCCCGGACCGGCACGGGCAAGACGCTCGCGTTCGGCATCCCGCTCCTGCACCGCGTCACCGACGACCCCCGCACGCAGGCGCTCGTCGTCGTGCCGACACGCGAGCTCTGCATGCAGGTGCGCGACGACCTCCAGCGTGCCAGCGCACGGCGAGGCACCCGGGTCATCCCCGTGTACGGCGGCAAGGCCATCGACGCCCAGGCCGACGCCATCCGCACGGGCTCCCCCATCGTGGTCGGCACGCCGGGGCGCCTGCTCGACCTGCTGCGGCGGGGCATCCTCGACCTGTCGACGGTGAGGATGCTCGTCCTCGACGAGGCCGACGAGATGCTCGACCTCGGTTTCCTGCCCGACGTGGAGGTCCTCATCGAGGCCTGCGGCGAGGACCGCCAGACGCTGCTGTTCAGCGCGACGATGCCGTCCGCCGTCGTGGCGCTCGCCCGCCGGTACATGCGCAAGCCGACGTTCCTGCGCGCCGAGGTCGAGGAGGCGCGCATCGCTCCGGAGACCGAGCAGCACTTCTTCTCGTGCCACCGGATGGACAAGCCGGCGGTCCTCGCCCGCATCCTCCAGACGCCCGGGCGCGGGCTGTGCGTGGTCTTCACCCGCACGAAGCGCATGGCCGACGTTCTCGCCTCCGAGCTGCGGGAGCGGGGGATCGTCGCGGCGCCGATCCACTCCGACCTGCGTCAGGAGGCCCGGGAGCGGGCGCTCGCGAAATTCCGCAGGGGCACCATCGACGTGCTCGTCGCGACGGAGGTCGCCGCGCGCGGGCTCGACATCTCCGACGTCACCCACGTGGTGAACTACGACTGTCCCGACGACGAGAAGATGTACCTCCACCGGATCGGGCGCACGGGGCGTGCCGGCGGCCGCGGGGTCGCGGTGACCCTGGCCGTGTGGAACGAGCTCGCGCGCCTGGAGATGATCAAGAAGGCGCTCGCCATCGACGCCCCGACCCACGAGGTCTTCTCCACGTCGCCGATCCTCGACGAGCTGTTCGACCTCCCGGAACGCGCGCCGCGCAAGCCGGCCCCGCAGCCACCGGCGACGGCACGCCGCAGCCCGCGCCGGGGCCGTGGCGACGCCGGAGGGCGGGGGGACCGCGGCCCGCGCGAGGCGGCCCGCGACCCCGACGCCAGGGAGCGGCCCGCCACCCCGGAGCAGCCCGCCGCCAGGGAGGCCGGCTCCCCCGCTGCGCGCCGTGTGCGCGCCCGGCGGCGCAGCAAGGCGGCGGAGGGGGATCCCGGCAGGCCCGCAGCCGCCGAGGAGGCGCTCGCAGCCCCGGAGGCAACGGCGGCACCCGAGGCGCCACCGGCCGCGGCGGCCCCCGCAGCGGCGGAGGGGCGAAGTGTGGGCACGCGCCGGCGCGTCCGCACGCGGACGGGCGGTCGTGCGGCGACCGACGGCGAGCCGGAGGCGGCCGGGGAGGCCGCCCCCGAGCCGGCGTCCCCGACGAGCGAGCCGGAGGCGGCGGAGGGGTCACCGAGGACCCGCAGGAGTCGCGCCGCCGAGCGGGCGCCCCGCCGGTCACGGGGGACCCCGCGGGATGCGCAGGGAGGAGCCGACGACGCCCGCCGGGACGAGCGCGCCTCCGGGGACGCGCGCGGACGCCGGGACGATCGCGCCTCCGGGGACGCGCGCGGACGCCGGGACGAGCGCGCCTCCAGGGACGCGCGCGGACGCCGGGACGAGCGCGCCTCCGGGGACGGACGCGGCCGCCGGGCCCGGCCCCGCAAGCCGCGCCCGGAACCGCGCGTCGACCTCGACCGCGCCACCGTCGAGCGCGCCCGCGGCTCGGGCAAGCCCGCGCTGAACCGCCCCATGGCGGTGACCCACCTGCCCTGACGAGCGGTCTGCCACCCGTTGCGGCGCGGTGACCCACCTGCCCTGCGCACGCCAACTCGCCCGCCGGCCGGGTCGCCTCAGGGGTTTCCGCTGACGGCGGCGCGCAGCGGGTCGGCGAGCGCCGGTCCGGCGGCGAGGACCCCGGGGTTGCCGTCGGGCGCGAGCAACGGCCCCACGACCGCCCCGGCCTCGGCGGCGAGCAGCGCGCCCGCCGCCCAGTCCCAGCGTGAGGGGGTGTCCTCGTAATAGCCGTCGACACGGCCCGCGGCGAGGGCGCAGAGGTCGAGGGCGGCCGAGCCGGCGCGGCGGATATCGCGCACGCGCGGCAGGAGGCCCGCCACGATCGCGGCCTGGCGACATCGGTGCTCCGCGTCGTAGCCGAATCCCGTCGCGACGAGCGCCCGCTCGAGCGGCACGGGATCGTTCACCGACAGCGGGCGCCCGTTCAGGCGGGCGCCGCCGCCCCGGACCGCGCAGAAGGTCTCGCCCCGCAGGGGATCATGCACGACGCCGACAACTGCTGACCAGGCGCCGCCGACGCGGTCCTCGCACGCGACGCTCACGCACCACGCGGGGAACCGGTAGAGGTAGTTGACCGTCCCGTCGAGCGGGTCGAGGACCCACCGCAGGCCCGACCTCGCGGGCCGGTCCGCCCCCTCCTCGCCGAGGATCCCGTCGTCGGGCCGCTCGGCCACGATCGTGGAGACGAGCAGCTTCTCGGACGCCCGGTCGGCGTCGCTCACCGGATCGGTGACGCTCGACTTCGTCCCCACGCCGGTGGCGGCGCCGTAGCGCTCGAGCAGCTCCTCCCCGGCGCGTCGGGCCGCCCGCTCGGCGAGGTGGAGCAGGCCGTCTGCGGACACGGGCACGCGCTCCTTCTGGCTGGCGGATGGCCCGTACAGGCTACCGTCGCCTCCTGCCCGCCGGAATGCGGTGGGCCGCTCAGGCGTTAACTCCTTCCCGGTACGGCCGACGGGACCGCCATGACCGTGCGTGACCACACCCCCGGCCTCGACCGGCTGGCGGAGACGCTGGGCGCTGAGCGGCGCGTGGTGGAGTACCTGCTCTACAAGCTCGTCGCCGCGAAGCTGCTGCTCGCCGCGGACGAGCACCGTTTCGTGCCGCCCGCGCTCGAGGAGGTGGAGCGCGTGCTCGCCGCGCTGCGGGAGGCCGAGGCGCAGCGCGTGGACGCGCTGGCGGCGACCGCCCGCGAGTGGGCTGTCGCGGTGGGCGACCTGTCCCTGGCCGAGCTCGTGCGTCACGCACCCGAGCCGGTGGCGAGCGTGCTCCGCGCGCATGAGCACGCATTCCGCAACCTCGCGGAGGAGATCGAGAAGACCGCCGCCGACAACCGGCGGCTGGCGACGAGCGCCCTCACCCACGTGCAGCGGGCGCTCGACGCGCTCACCGGCCCGACGGTCGGCGCGACGTACACCGCGTCGGGCCACCACCACGCCGCGCTCCCGCGTCCCACCCGCCTGGACTCGGTGCTCTAGTGGGCTTCATGGGCCTGCACACCGCCCTGAGCGGCATCCGGGCCGCGCAGACGGGGCTCGACACCGCGTCCCACAACGTCGCGAACGCGAACACCCCCGGCTACACCCGCCAACGCGTCGACCTCACCACCCGCAACCCCTACTACTCTCCCGTGGGGCTGATCGGCACCGGCGTCGACGTCGCGGCGATCGCCCGGGCCCGTGACGCCTTCCTCGACGCCCGGGCCCGCACGCTCGGCGCGGAGTTCTCCTGGCATGACGCCACCGCGCAGCTGCTCCGGCGCACCGAGGCGGCGCTCGGCGAACCCGACCAGGGCCTCCCCCGCCAGCTCGGCGCGGTGTGGGACGCCTTCGAGGACCTCGCGCTCGACCCCGCTGACTCGGCGGCGCGCCGCCAGGTCCTGTCCGCGCTCGACGGCTTCGCCGCACGGGTGCGTGGGGTGGCGGTCGGCTGGGATCAGCTCGCCGCCGACACCGGTGCCCGTCTCGCCGACGCGGTGCGGGAGGCCGATGGCCTGCTCTCCCGCGTCGCCGAGCTCAACCGCCAGATCGCCGACGTGAGCCTGCGCCAGCCCCCACCGGGCGACCTGCTCGATCAGCGCGACCTCGCGGTGGACCGCGTTGCCGCGCTGCTCGGCGCGACGATCGGGACAGGACCCGACGGGATGGTGACGATGTCGCTGCCCACCGGCGACGGCGGGGGCGTCACGCTCGTCACGGGGACGAGCGCGCGCACGCTCACCGTCGAGGGCGGGACCGTGCGGACGGTCGTGGACGGTGCCGCCCTCACGGTCGCCCCCCGGGGGGAGACGGGGGCCCTGCACGCCTTCCTCACCGAGACGCTTCCCGGCAGGGTCGCGGCTCTCGACGCGTTCGTGAGTGATCTCGCCGCCGCCCTGAACGCCCAGCACGCCGCCGGCCGCGACGCCGAGGGCGCCCCCGGGGGCGCCCTGTTCACCTTCGACCCGTCCGCAGGCGCCGCGCGCAGCATGCGGGTGTCAGCGGACGTGCTCGGCGACCCGCGGCGGCTCGCAGCGGGCGGTCCCGACGCCACGGGGCCCCACGATGCCCGCAACGCCGACGCGCTCGCCGCGCTGCGCGCCGCGAAGGTGGACGGCAAGCCGCCGTTCGACGGTCAGCTCGCCGCGTTCGTCGTCGAGCTCGGTGCGCGCGTGGCGACCGCGAGGAGCACCGCCGACGCGCAGGCGAGCCTCTCCGTGGCGGCCACGGTCGCCCGGCAGGGGGCTCACGGCGTGAGCCTCGACGAGGAGATGGTCGCGCTCGTCGCCTACCAGCGAGCGCTGGAGGCGGCGAGCCGGGTCATGACCGCCGTCGACCAGGCCCTCGACGTGCTCGTCAACCGCACCGGGATCGTCGGACGCTGACCGTCCGGTGGCCCGAGCGGAGCCACACGAGGACGAAGGAGGAGCGATGCGGGTCACGAGCGAGATGATGGTCGCCAACTCCCTGCGGCGCCTGTCCACACGCCTCGAGCGCTACGAGCGTGCGCAGTCGCAGCTCGCCGCGGGCAGCCGCCTGCTCGCGGCGTCCGACGACCCGTCGGGAACAGGGCAGGCGCTGGGCCTGAGGGCGAGCCAGCGAGCGCGGGAGCAGGAGGTGCGCAACGCCTCCGACGCCCGCAGCTGGCTCGGCCTGGCCGACAGCCAGCTGCAGGCCGCGGTCGAGGGCCTCCAGCGGGCGCGTGGGCTCGCGGTGCGGGGCTCGAGCTCCCTCAACGCCGACGAGCGCCGGGCGATCGCGGCGGAGCTCGCGAGCGTGCGCGACGAGATGGTGACGATCGCGAACTTCGCGCATCGTGGGCGGCCGCTGTTCGCGGGGTACGGGGAGGGGCCCGCCGTCGCGCAGGTCGACGGGGTGTGGACCTTCCGGGGTGACGAGGGTGCGATCACCCGGCGGGTCGGCGAGTCCGACGTCGTGCAGGTCAACGTGACCGCCGCGGCGGCGTTCGGCTTCGGCAGCGCCGGGGGGGACGTCTTCACGATGCTCGACGAGCTCGTCGCGGCGCTCGACGCCCCGGACGCGGCCGCGGCGCTCAACGCGGGGATAGGCCGCATCGACGGAGCCCGGCGGCACGTCGGTGACGCGCTCGCGCGGGTCGGCGCGAACACGAACCGGGTCGAGTCGGCGCGCCGGCGGTCCGAGGACGCCCTTGCCGCGACCCGCGGTCAGCTCGCCGAGGTGGAGGACGTCGACATCGCAGCCGCGATCATGGATCTGCAGACCCAGGAGCTCGCGTACACGGCGACGCTGCAGGCTCTCGCCCGTGCGCTCCCTCCCTCCCTCGTGAGCTTCCTGCGCTAGCGCGCGGGTAGCGGGGCGGTAGCACACCACGCGCTCGAGTAGCGAAGCGGTAGCGCCCCCTACTAGGCTTGCCGCTCCCGGAGGTCACACCCCATGAACGAGCCCGCGTCCATCCTCGAGTTCCCCGACGGCATCCCCGGCTTCCCGTCGTCGCGGCGCTTCGTCCTGAGCGACCTGACCGAAGACGCCGAGGGGCCGTTCCAGGTGCTGCAGAGCCTCGACGACCCGACGCTGTCCATGGTGGTGAGCGTGCCATGGCCGTTCTTCCCCGACTACAGCCCCCGTCTCGACGAGACGGACCGCGCGGTCCTCGAGCTCGACGACCCCGAGGACGCCGTCGTGTTCTGCGGGGTGACCGCGGATCCCGACAACGGGACGGTCTTCCTCAACCTGCTCGGGCCTTTCGTCGTGAATGCGCGGACCCTCCGGGGCCGGCAGGTGGTGCTCACCGACCCGCAGCAGCCGGCGCGTGCGCCGGTTCTGCTGCGCGGGTAGCCGATGCTCGTCCTGACGCGGCGCGCCGGTGAGTCGGTCGTCATCGGCAACGACATCGTCGTCACGGTGCTCGAGGTGCGGGGTGACCAGGTGCGCATCGGCATCGACGCGCCCCGCAGCGTGACCGTGCACCGCGAGGAGGTGTTCCGCACGATCGAGCGCGAGAACACCGCCGCGGTTGCCGCCGCCGAGCAGACCAGGGCGCTGCTGCGCGGCGCCGACCTGCCACGCCGCGTCCGGCGGCCCGATCCCGGCGTGCGGCGCGATCCCCTCAGCGGAAAGCGACCTCCACCTCGGTGAAGCCCAGGGAGCCGAGCAGGCTCTCGAGCATGGCCCGGGTGTTGCGCTCGGCGGCGGCGATGAGGTCGGTCTCGCCCGCAGCCGCGCCCAGCCGTTCCTGCGCGAGCAGGTAGAGCTCCCGCTGGCTGCCCCCCTCGTCGGAGAGGAGCCCGCCGATCCGGTCGAGCAGGCCACGCCGGTGCTCGTAGACGTAGCTCTCCTCGAGGTCGATGCGCGGCGCGGACAGGCGGGGCGCGGGCAGGACGATGCGCGCGCTCGACCGGTCGTCGGACACGCGGACCGCGCCCCCGGAAAGCCCGGAGAAGTCGACCGTGGCGTCGACCGTGCCGGCGGCGACGAACAGCGTCCGCTCCCCCGCCAACGCCGGCGGCAGGTACCGGGCGTGCTCCTCGACGTCGAGGAGCACCTGGAAGTGGCCGGTGGCGGCGCGGTACTCGCTGAGATCCTCGAGCGCCTGGAGGACCGCGGGCCCGGTGCGCTCCACCCGGTCGGTCGCGAAGGGGTTGGGGACGGTGGGGACGAGCCGCCCGAGCACGACGAGACCGGCGAGGCCGAGGACGACGACCACCGCGACGCCGGCGACGAACGCCCACACCCCGCCACGTCCCCGACGACCCGCCGAGGTGGCCCATCGCGGGGCGCCGCGGTCGGTGTCGTCGTCGACCCCTGCGCTCACCCGGCAACCTCCTTTGCGGTCACGGCCCGGGCCACCGACAGGGTGTACCCGCGTGACCGCTCGATCATGGCCTCCTGGGATGGGCGCGGATGACGCGCTGCCCTCTGACGGGGCCTTCGCGCTGGTGGCTGGCCCAGCTTTCCCGCGCCCGCGCGGGAATCCTGCGTTTCGCTTGGGAGGGTGACGGGGATCTGCCAGCCATCCTGTCACCGACCCGAGGAGGGCGCGATGCCGGCCGAAGACCCGAACGAGATGCAGACCAACCAGGGCGAGGGCGAGGGCCTGCTGTCGGGTGAGAAGGCCATCCTCGACGACCTCGGCGGCTCCACCGAGCCGACGGACGAGGAGGAGGGGACGCTCGAGCAGAAGGTCGATGAGGCCAGGGACCGCCTGAGCTCCTGACCGCCCGGCGCGTCAGGAGCGCGTGCGCAGCAGGCTTGCCGCCGTGGCGACGCCCGTCAGCACGACGAGCGCCAGCGCGAGCATGACCGGAGCCGGGGGGCCTCCTGACCGACTCCCGGCGATCGGCGCGACCGCCAGGTCGGTGCCCTTCCCACCCGCGGGCGAGACCGCGGGGTCGAGCAGGGGCGCCCGCTCGGTGCCGGCGGCGTCGTCCATGGGGGGGATGGCCCCGGCAGGCTCGTCGACGACGCAGTCGAGGCACGGCACGCCACCACCGGCCGTGTGGCCGGCGTCGCCGGCGAGCCATGGGGCGGGGCCCTCCCCGCTCCAGCGGAAGACGTCGAAACCGCGGTCCATGTCGCCCGCGTAGACGTACGGCCCCTTGTGGAACTTCGCCGCCCACGTGTTCGCGCGGTCGAGCACCGCCGCGGCGAGCTCCCGGGGATGGCTCGGGTCCGACCAGTCCACGATTCGCGTACCCGCGATGTACCACCCCATCGACAGCACCTTCGTGCCGGGAGCGAAGCGGCCGAAGTGCGAGGTGCACGGCCGGTCGTCGGTGGGGCCGACGACGTTGGGGACGTAGTAGCCCAGCGGGCCGATCGGGGCCTCCTCGTTCGTGATGTCGTAGGAGGCCAGTCCTTCGCCGGGGCACACACCGGTCCCCTCGACGAGGAACCCGCCGAGCACGAGGCTCTCGTTGTTCGTCACCATCAGCTCGAGGTCCGGGCTCGGGAAGACCCCGTGGGCGTAGGAGCCGACGTTGGGCGTCCGGGAGAGGAGCACGGGGTTCGCGGGGTCGCGCGTGTCGTAGATCCGGTAGTTGTTCTCCGACGCCGCGTACGCCCGATTGCCGCCAGGGCTGAACTCGATGTCGTGGACCCCGCCCTCGGTCGGGGCGCGACCGGTGAGCACGACGGGGTTGTCGAGGTCGGTGAAGTCGACGATGGGGATGTCGTTGAGGAGCCCGGGCAGTGCCCCGTTCGAGGCGTAGCCGTAGGGCCTGGTCGGGTGGAAGATGAAGTTGTGCACCCCCCCGTGGCCGGTCAGCAGCCGGTACATCGGCGACCACCGGTACGGGTCGGTGATGTCGAAGACGCCGATGCCTCCCGAGCCCGACCCGATCACCGGCACCTTCGTGGACGCGGCGGTGAGGGACGCGTTCACCGTCGTGCCGCCGGCCACCGCGTCCCGGATCGGCTTGCCGTCGCTGTTGGCGATCTCCAGCCCCGGGATGCCCGACGCGACGCTGCTGCCCGCCGTCGGCTCGTCGTCAGCGTCGACCTGGACGAGGCCGACGGCTCCCGCCTGCTCGGCCGATGCGATCTTCTGCGCGAAGGTGAAGACGGGGCACTGGTCGACCGGGTCCTCGCCGAGGTGGGCGTCGACGAGGGCGATCTTGCCCTGCACGTCGATGCCCGCGTAGCTGGCGGGCGTGCACCCGGTGCCCGCGTAGACGAGGTCGGCGGTCTGGCCGGCGACCGCAGCCGTCCCGACCCAGTGCGTCGCGCGCACGAACCCGGCGAGGCTCTCGGGGGCGTTGACCGTGACCCCCACGCCCGCCCCGCCGTCGCCCTCGTTGCCACACGGCTCCCCGGTCTGCTGGGTGAGGGCGAGCACCACCCGCGTCTCGCCGGTCTGCGGGTCGGTGAACTTCTTGATCCCCACGTCGTTGCGGTCCTGGCGGCAGGTGACCTGCGTGACGAACCGGGGGTTCTCCGGGTCGGTGATGTCGAAGACGTAGCCGCCGCGCTGGTAGGAGCCCATGACCGCGAAGTCGCGCTCGGCCATGATCGGCCGGGTCGGGTTGCCCTGCGCGTCGACGGGTCCGAGCGGGTCGCCCTGCTCGTCGACGAGGACCCCGGTGGCGTAGTCGCGGAGCGCGACCGTGTGGGTGAAGAACTCGAGGTCCGTGCCGACGCGCGGGCTCCGCCCCGGATCGTGCTGCCCGGGGTTGAAGTTGTACACGTGCCCGAGGTTGAACAGCTCCGGCTCCCCGGGGGTGGCGGGGAGCTCTTCGGGGATGGCGACCTGCGCCCCCGCCCCGGCGGCCCCCACGCAGCTGAGGACGAGCAACGTGCTGACCGCTGCCGCGGTGAGGAAGGAACGCCTGCGAGCCCCCATCATCTGCCCACTCCTCCGCGGGTGCATCCCGGCCCGGGAACGGGCCGCCTCACTGAGATATTCGCCGTCGCGCGGAGGATTCCTGTCGCCTCCGGCAGGGCCTCGGCGTGCGAGCGCCCGCGCCGTGGCGGGTCCGGCGGGGCGGACCTCGGCTCAGGCGGGTACGGCGGGTTGCGCCGGGTCGACCAGGGGCAGCGCGACGGCGACGAGGTCGGGGTCGAGGCTGGTGCCGGCGAGCGCGCTCAGCGCCGTTGCGATCGCCGGCGGGTCGGCGGGGCCCTCGGTGTGGGTCAGGCGCTCCACCGCGTCCGCGACGGCGATGATGCGCGCCGCCAGGGGGATGGCGTGACCGGACAGGCCGTCGGGGAAGCCGCCGCCGTCCCAGCGCTCGTGGTGGCCGCGGACCGCGGCGGCGACCTCGTCGCCGGCCGACGGGCGTAGGTAGTCCGCGCCGCGCGCGGGGTGGCTGCGGTACGCCTCGGCAAGGGGGCCGTCGTGGTCGCCGGCGCCGGCTATCGCCTCGGGCGCGACGGCGATCTTGCCGACGTCGTGGAGCAGTGCCGCGAGCTGGATGCGGGTGCGGCGCTGGCCGTCGTAGCCGAGGCGCCAGGCGAGCTCGCCGGCGAGCTCGGCGACCCGCTCGCCGTGGCCGGGCGGGTAGGCGTCGTGGCGCTCCACGTGCGCGAGCATGCGCAGCGCCGCCTCGAGCTCCGTCGTGGACGACACGCCGAGCGACAGGGTGTCGGCGGCGACGACGCCGCCGTCCTTGTCCGCCGCCGCCACCTCGAGCGCCCGATGGGCGAGCTCGCGCACGGTCGCGACCTGCGCTGCCGCTTCCGCGCCGGCGTGACCCATGGCGAGCGCGAGCGGGTGGTAGCCGTTCGGGGCGAAACGCCGCGCGACGCGTCCGAGACGCAGCCCGAGCTCCTCGGCGCTGTCGGGCGCGAGGTCCATGCCGAGCACCGCGTGGTCGGCGGGCCCGAGCGTGAACAGCTCGACGGCGAAGCGCTCGGCGAGCTGGCGGAACGCCACCGCGAGGCGGCGGCGGACGAGCAGGGTCGCGTCGGCCGCGGCCCGCTGCTCGGTCCCCGGCAGGTGGAGGAGGCGCAGGAACGCGATGCGGGGGACCTGCCCGGCCTGGCTCAGTTCGGTCAGGCGCTGCGCGAACGCCGCGCCGGTCGGCTCGCCGGTGAGCGGGTCGCGGTTGCGCAGCGCGTCCCTGCCCCCGCGGGCCTGCGCGAGCTTGCGCTCGTAGGTGGTGATGAGGCCGGTGTCGTGCCCGGTGCCGGCGGCGAGGGCCGCGACGGCGTCCTCGTTGCCTTCCCCGATGACGCCCGCCGCACCTGCCCGCATGACCTCGACCGCCAGCCCCTCGCCGCCGGTGTGCACGAGCACCACGACCTTGCCGCGGGCGCGGCCGCGCAACCCCGACAGGGCCGCCATGAGCTCACCGCGCGGCATCCGGGTGGACACGACGACGACGTCGGCGTCGTCGGGCCCGTCGACGAAGGTGTGGGCTCCGGTCTCCTCCAGCCTCGCGCGCACCGGCGCCGGGACCTCGACCAGCAGCGTGCGCACCGGTGCGCCGGTGCCGGCAGGCTCGGTGCCCGGTCGGCGCTCGCGGGCGTCCTCGCCGGCGCCGCCGTCAGGCACTGACGCGCCACCCGCCGGGGGCGCCCGCCTCGAGCCGGCTGCGCCACGTCGTCTCTGCGCTCACACCGGCGACGTAGGCGGCGCGCTGGCGGCGGCCGGGCGCGCCGGTCGGCACGGGCGGAACCGCGTCGAACGCGCTGGCGAAGTACGCCCGCAGGGCGTGGAGGGCCTCGGCACGGATCTGGGAGACGCGCGCCTCGGTGACGCCCATGGAACCGGCGACCTCACGGAGCCGCTCCCCACGGAAGTAGGTGCGCTCCACGACCTCGCGCTGCACGGGCGGGAGGTGGGCGACGCCGGTGCGGACGGTGCCCGACAGCTCGAGCCGCTCGAGGGCCTCCTCGGGAAGGCGATCGTCGGAGGACTCGGCGATGCACTCACCGAGGGTGGCCTCGGCGCTGTCGTGCTGGCCGAGCGGCTGGTCGAGGTGGAGCAGCGTCGCCGTCGCCGCGGCGGCGTGGCGGTCGGCGAGCTCGCGCTCGGTGATGCCGAGCGCGGCCGCCAGCTCCGCCGGGCGCGGGAAGCGGCCGTGCTGCTCCTCGAACCGCCGGCTGGCCTCATTGACATCTCGCATGCCGCGACGCAGCGCCCGGGTGGCCCAGTCACGCGAACGTGCCGAGTCGACCATCGCCCCGCGGATGCGGATGACGGCGAAGCGGGCGAACGGCACGCCCGCGGACGGGTCGTAGCGGCGGGACGCCTCCACGAGGCCCGCGGCGCCGGCGCTCCAGAGCTCCGCCCGGTCGACGTGGCGGGGGTAGCGGGAGGCGAGCTGCCGCAGCACCTGCTCGACGAGGTGCAGGTGCTGCTCGACGAGGGTGTTCGCCTCGTCCTCGGGAGCAGGTCGGATCGTCTCGGTCACCGTGTTCGTCCTTTTTGCTCGCAAACCGCCGTCTGGCCGGTCGACCGCGTCCGGGCCTCCAAAGCATGTCGAGCAACGGCCGTTGCGTCTTGAGCGGGACGAAGCGATTTGGCCCGAACTGGCCTTGCGGGTGGGTCGGTTGGCAAGGGATGCCCGGTTCGTCGCGGTCCCGGGCCATGGCGCCATGGCCCCTTCGGACCAGTCAGTCGGCGCGTCAGGCGCGCATGATGTCCAGCCGGCGGTTCATCGCGTCGAGCGCCGCGCGGACCGCCGCGACCTGCACGTCCTGGTGGATGACCGCCGCGCCGGTCTGCGGCATCGGGACCCCTGCGACGGTGACGGTGGCGAACACCACGACCGCGGCCGCGACGCCGCCGCCCGGGTCGACGACCCCGCACCAGTCGAGGCGGAAGTCGACGCCCCGGGGGGTGAGGGCCTCGAGAGCCTGAAGGGTGGCCGCTGCGGAAGCGGCCGACCTGCCCCGCTCCTCGGTCACTCTTGACTCCCCGATGTACTGGCGCCCGCGATGCTCGAGGGTCACGCGCACGATGTCACGGCCGCTCACGGCGACGAGGACGGGGCGGCTGCCCCCCGGATCGCGATGTTCCATCGCGCCATCGTAAGGATCCACAGCACCTCCTAGAGCATCCTCCGGATGGCGTCGGGCGGAGCCGTCCGCACGGGGGCGTACTTCACCACGTCGCCGGTGCGCGGCGCGTGGATCATCTGCCCGTCGCCGGCGTAGATGGCGATGTGGTTGGGCCTGCCGCCGTGGCCGTTCCAGTAGACGAGGTCGCCCGGCCGCGCCTCGGCGAGGGACGGCACGGCCACCCCGGCGCGCGACTGGTCGCGGCTGACCCGCCGCGTCGCGACCCCGAGGTCGGCGAAGACCCGCTGGACGAACCCCGAGCAGTCGAGGCCCGTGGAGGGGTCGGTGCCTGCCCAGCGGTAGGGGACGCCGAGGTAGCGGCTCGCGGCCGCGACGACCGCGCCGCGGTCACCGGCGGTCGGGGGCCGGGACTGCTCGGCGCTCGACGCGGGGGGAGGCGGCATGGCCGGAGCGGCCGGGGTTGCCATCCCGGGGGGCAGGGTGGCGACCATCTCCCCGAGGGTAACGGGACGGGCCGTGGAGGCCGGTGACGGCCGGGTGGCTTCGCCGAGCGCCGCGGCGAGCGCGGCAGCGAACGCGGCGCCCGTCGGCGTTGCTGTGCCGGTGGGCGCGACGGGGGGCACGCCGGGGGAGACGGCATCGATGGTGGGCATGGCTCCTCGAGGTGGCGGCCGGCGCCGCCGGTGCGGGTTGCGGTCAGGTGACGCGATCGGCGGGGCGGGCCCGGCGGCGCCGGCCGCCACCTCGAGGAG
>Ga0247713_1000724_pt1 | contig 18578 bp, 23 predicted proteins | sample 21E_NmetaG_FD_189936 | JGI IMG/M metagenome (GOLD analysis project Ga0247713, IMG submission 189936) | Soil microbial communities from hillslope of Landscape Evolution Observatory, University of Arizona, Oracle, AZ, United States - 2-1-E_N | ecosystem: Engineered > Artificial ecosystem >... | reverse complement strand
CGCTATCTGGTGGTCGGCTTCCCGGCCGGGATCCCCAAGCTGCCGCTCAACCTCACCCTGCTCAAGAGCTGCGACGTGTGCGGCGTCTTCTGGGGCGCATTCGCGGCGCGCGCCCCCAAGGCAAATGCCGCCCATGTCGAAACCCTGTTCCGATGGTGGGACGAGGGCAGGATAGCACCCAGGGTCAGCGCGACATACCCGCTCGAGCGGGCGAGCGAGGCGATCGCCGCGATGGCGGCGCGCGAGGCGATCGGCAAGCTGGTGGTCGAGATCGGCTAAAGCCGATCAACGGGCCGACAACAGCAGGTCCTGCTCGACCGTCAGGCGAAGTTCCTCGAATCCGCGGACTCCTGGCCAGGGCCGCGCCGGACCTCGGTCGGCGAAGGCCCTCTTTCGAGCGGCTTCGCTCGGCCACCTTGCGAAGGCGACAAAATCCCCGTTTTCCGCCCTGCACAGGCATGAGCCCAGCGCGCCATGGTCGGCGCGAAGCTCTCTCGTCGCCTTTGCCCAGCGATCGATGAACGGCTGCTCGAATGCCGGATCGATGGACCAGCGATAGATCACGGCGAATGGTTTTTCGTTCGGCTCATTCATGGCTGGAATCCTTTACAGCGGCCGAGGGGCGAAGCCCACGCCTCCGATTTTCCCAAGCGTTGCGCATGGCCCGCTCACCGCCTATCTCGCGCCCAGGCAAGGCAAGGGACAAATATGACCACGTTCGACGACCGCGAGCGCGCGTTCGAGACCAAGTTCGCGCACGATGAGGAGATGAAATTCCGAATCACCGCCCGGCGCAATCGGCTGGTCGGCGAGTGGGCGGCCCGGCTGATGAACCTGTCCGACGAGGAAGCGCAGGCCTATGCCAAGGACGTCATCCGGGCCGACTTCGAGGAAGCGGGTGACGAGGATGTGGTCCGCAAGGTGCTCGGCGACCTCACCGCCGCCGGGGTCGAAATCGATGATTCGAAAATCCGCGACCAGATTGCGCACAAGACCGTCGAAGCACGGCGGCAAATCATCGAGTCGATCAACCTCTAGCCGGAGCAGGCGCAATGCCAATGGCGGCAGATGAGATCGAGCGGCTGATCCGCGAGGCGATTCCCGACGCGCAGGTGACGATCACGGACCTAGCCGGCGATGGCGATCATTATGCAGCAAGAGTGTTCAGCCCGGCGTTCGCCGGCTTAAGCCGGATCCAGCAGCATCAGCGCGTCTATCGCGCGCTCGGCGGCAGGGTTGGAGGTGAATTGCACGCCCTTCAACTCGAGACCGGGGCGTCCGAAGGAGATGGAATGTGAGCGAGGCATCGAGCCGAATCGACGAGATCGTCAAGAAGAACGAGGTGGTCCTGTTCATGAAAGGCACCACCTTGTTCCCGCAGTGCGGCTTTTCCAGCCGGGCGGTCGCGATCCTCGATCATCTGGGAGTCCAGTTCGAGACGGTCGACGTGCTCCAGGACCCGGAAATCCGGCAAGGGATCAAGGAATATAGCGACTGGCCGACCATCCCCCAGCTTTACGTCAAGGGCGAGTTCGTCGGCGGCTCCGACATCATGATGGAGATGTTCGAGAGCGGGGAGCTGCAGCAGCTGGTCGGCGCCGACGCCAGCTCGGAATAGGCCGGCAAAACGAAAAAGGGACGGCGCAGGGGGACCAGAAACCGCCTGCAACCGCCCCTCTCGTTGGCGTGGAACCAAGTGGACGCAAATATATAAGCAATGGGCGTGCCAATTACAAAAAACGGCGGTTTTTCGATGTTTTTTAACAAAGATGCGCGAGCGGCGGGGACATGATGCGTAAAAAATCCCGACAGGCGGATGCCGGCTTTGCAGAGGCGATGGCACTTTGCCCGTCCTGCCGTGTTTGGCAGCCCTATGAAGGCTGACCCCCGTCCGGCGCCCGGAGCGCTTGATCGACCTTTGCTGTTTTGCGACCTGACGCAAAGCTGGTCGGAGGTCGGCGGTGGAGTCGGCACCTATTTGCGGCACAAGCGTCGCCACATCACCGAGCGCACCCATCACCGGCATTTGCTGATCGTTCCGGGCCCTGAGGATTCGGTCAGCGAGGACGGAGGCGCGGTGACGATGACGATAAGGTCGCCGCGCGTACCGGGAAGCCCGAATTATCGATTGATGCTGCGCAATGGCGCGGTCCGGGCGGCGCTCGAGCAGTTCCGGCCCGACCTCATCGAATGCCAGGATAGCTACAATCTGCCCTGGGCGGCGATCGGCCATCGCAAGCGCTATCCGGCGACGGCATTGGTCGCGGCCTACATGACCGATTTTCCCACCGTCTATGTCGAACGGCCGTTGTCCAAGGTGCTTGGGAGCGGGCTGGCCGCCGCGGCGGGACGGCTCTGCTACCGCTATTGCGGCAGTCTGTATCGCCGGTTCGACGCGATGTTCGCGCTCAGCGAGAATGGTGGCGCTACCAAGCTTCGATCTTATGGGGTCGACCATGTCGACATCGCCGGCCTGGGTGTGGAGCTCGGCGATTTCAGCCCGGCTCTGCGCGACCGAAGCATCCGCGACAGCGTCGGGGTCGACGACGACCGGCCTCTGCTGATCTATGCCGGGCGTCTCGACGCCGAGAAGAAGGCTCAGGTCGTCGTCGATGCCTTCCGCCGGCTCCCTGCGGAGCTCGGTGCGAGGCTCGTCCTGCTTGGGGAAGGCCCGCTGCGCGAGGAGATTTCCCGGCTAGGGGATCCGCGAATATTCACCCCCGGCTTCGTGCGCGGCCGCGTCGAGCTCGCGCGGTGGCTGGCAAGCGCCGACATCTACGTTTCGGGAATGGCCGACGAGACGTTCGGCGTGTCGATCGTCGAGGCCCAGGCATCGGGCCTTCCGGTGGTCGGGGTTGCCGGCGGCGCAATGGTCGACCGGGTTACGCCTGAACTGGGACGGCTCGGCCCGATCGACGATGCCGAGGCCATGGCGAGGAACATCCTCGAAATATGGAAAAGCGACCGATCGACAATCCGGAATCTCGCGTGCGCCCATGTTCGTCAGTTCAGCTGGGATCACAGCATGGAGGCGCTGTTCGGACGAATTTATCCCGATGCTTTCGAGCGTCGGGCGCGACAGCTCGAGACGACGGAACCTGGCCTGCTTTCCCTCGCCGAGCATGGGCTGGCGCGGCTCAAGGGGGCTCGAAAAAGACCGGTCGCCGGGTGAATCCCGAGCCTGGCGCCAGCAACCCCTAGCTTCGCTCGCGCCAATCTTTGCCAGCTGGGGTCACTCATGGCAGGAGCGCTGTGGTGGACGCGCCCTACGCCATTGTCGATACGCTCGAGCCGGGTATCGCCCGAGTGCTGGCGCACAATCCGTCGGCGTTCACCTTCACCGGGACCCAAAGCTATCTGATCGGCGAGCGCGAGGTGGCGATCATCGATCCTGGGCCCGATGACCCGGCCCATGTCGACTCGCTGATCGGTGCGATTGAGGGCCGCCGTGTCGCCGCGATCCTGTGCACCCACACCCACCGCGACCATAGCCCGGCAGCAAAGCCGCTGGCGCAAGCGACCGGAGCGCCGGTCATCGGCTGCGCCCCGCTTTCGCTGGATTCCCTTGGGCCGCGCGCCGACGCGGCCTTCGACCGCGACTATGTCCCCGACCGGGTGCTCGCCGACGGCGAATCCATCGAGATCGACGACCGCCGGCTGGTGGCGGTGGCGACTCCGGGCCACACGTCGAACCATCTGTGTTTTGGCGAAGAGCGGTCCGGCGCGCTGTTTACAGGAGACCATGTGATGGGCTGGTCGACGACCGTCGTCGTCCCGCCGGACGGCGACATGGCGGCCTATATGGCGAGCCTCGAAAGGCTGAGGCAGCGCTCGGACCGCATCTATTATCCGGCGCACGGGCCACCAGTGACCAACCCCCGACAATATGTTCGCGGCCTTATCGGCCATCGCATGCAACGCGAGAAGCAGATCATTCGGCTCGTCGGAGAGCGGCCGCGAGCGATTCCCGACATTGTCGCCATGGCCTATCCCGGACTCGACCCGCGCCTCATCGCCGCTGCCGGAGGCTCGGTGCTCGCTCACCTGCTGGACCTCGAGAAGCGCGGACTCGTTGCGCACACAGGAGAAACATGGACCGCAACCGCCTGAGACTGCCCTTGCTGATCGGCGCGATCGTCGTCGCACTGCTGATCGGCTTGCTGATCGGCGGCGCCGGCATTGCCGACCGGCTGTTCGGAGCGTCCAATCCTCGCGCGATCGCCACTTCCAGCCTGGAATCTATGCGGGCGCAGAATCGGCTGGTGCCGTTCGTCGCCCGATATGTCTCGGTGACCACCGCCCGGCAAACGCGGCTCGGTCTTTCGACCGAACGCACACTGATCCTGCCGGGCGACGTGCGCTACGAGCTCGATCTGTCGCGGATGACCGAAGACGACGTGCGCTGGGACGCGCGGTCGAGGACGCTCAGCGTTCGACTGCCGGACATCGAGATTGCCGGTCCCGAAGTCGATCTCTCTTCCGCCCGGGAATATGGCTCCGGCGGAATTCTCGCCGCCTTGACCGATGCGGAGACGGTGCTCGATCGCGCCAATCGCGCAGCCGCGGTCGAGGATCTGCGCAAGCAGGCGCAGGCAGAGGTGCCGATGCGCCTCGCCCGCGACGCGGCCCGCCGAGCGATCGAGCGGAGCTTCGCGCTTCCGCTCCGCGCGGCCGGTTTCGACGATGTCCGGGTGGTCGCCCGCTTTTCCGGGGAAGAAGCAGGCGAGGACCCCTCTTATCTCGACCGTTCGCGTTCCTATAATGAGGTATTGGAAGAGGCGCGCCAGAAGCGGGCCGGCGAAGGATCGCAATGACCGTTCAACCGCACAGTCTGCGAGGGCTCGATCTTCTCGCCGAGATCGACCGGCTGAAGCGCGAGCGCAATGCCGTCATCCTCGCCCATTATTACCAGAAGCCGGAGATCCAGGACCTGGCCGACTTCGTCGGGGACAGCCTGGACCTGTCGCGCAAGGCGGCTGCGACCGACGCCGAGGTGATCGCTTTTTGCGGCGTCCGCTTCATGGCCGAGACGGCCAAGATCCTGTCGCCGGAAAAGACCGTCATCCTGCCCGACATGGATGCCGGCTGCTCGCTCGAGGATTCTTGCCCGCCCGACCAGTTCAAGGCCTTCCGCGAGGCGCACCCCGACCATATCGCGCTGACCTACATCAACTGCTCGGCGGCGGTGAAAGCGCTTTCCGACATCATCGTCACGTCCAGCAGCGCGGACGTCATCCTCAAGCAGATCCCGAAGGACCAGAAGATCATCTTCGGGCCGGACCGGCACCTTGGCGGCTATCTCGCGAGGAAAACGGGCCGCGAAATGCTGCTGTGGCCGGGCGTGTGCATCGTCCACCAGGCGTTTTCCGAGACAGAGCTTTTGAAGCTCAAGGCCGAGCACCTCGGCGCTCCGGTCGCTGCCCATCCCGAATGCCCGCCGCACATCATCGACCATGCCGACCATGTCGGCTCGACCAAGTCGATCCTCGATTTCGCGCTGACCAGCCCGGCGGACACGATCCTGGTGGCGACCGAGCCGCACATCATCCATCAGATGGAAAAAGCGGCGCCCGGCAAAACCTTCATCGGTGTCCCCGGCGGCGACGGCAACTGCAATTGCAACATGTGCCCCTACATGGCGCTGAACACGCTCGAGAAGCTGTATGTCGCGCTGCGCGATCTGCAGCCGCGTATCGAGCTGTCGCCCGAGGTCATGGCCAAGGCACGCGTGCCGCTCGAGCGAATGCTGGAAATGGCCGGCCGAACCGTCGGTCAGGGCGACGTCGGACGGCCTCAAATCGGCGGCGACTGAGCTTCCAGCCAAGCGGGCCGATCCCCGCAGTCGTCAACCAAAGGTTCACATTATTCTGATATTATAAGGGGATACGAACAGTCACGGGCTGGGGGGCTTTTACAATGCGTATTTTGCCAATCGTCGCGGCCGCTGCCGCGGTCCTGTCCTTCGCAGGCGCGGCTTCGGCCGCCGGCCAGCGCGGGACCTTGATCCTGACTCCGCAGGTCGGCGCTGCCCAGGGAGTGCTCGCCGAGCGTTTGCTGCGCGCGCACAATGTCGAGCGGGCTGCGCTTCGGCTTCCGCCGCTGGCGTGGGACCCCGCGCTTGCCGCCTCGGCGTCGGACTGGGGGCGCGTGCTGGCCGCTTCCGGGACAATGCGGCACGCGAACCAATCGGCCCAGGGCGAGAATCTGTGGATGGGGACCCGCGGCGCGTTCACTCCCGAGCAGATGGTCGGCAACTGGGCGTCCGAAAAGCGGATGTTCATGGCCCAGCCGTTTCCCAACGTAAGCCGCACCGGTAATTGGGCCGACGTCGGCCACTACACCCAGATCGTCTGGCGAGGAACGACCCACGTCGGCTGCGCGATCGTCTCCTCATCGTCGCGGGACTTCCTGGTTTGCCGCTATTCGCCTCCGGGCAACGTCAGGGGCCGGCCGGTTTACTAGGCTCGCCGGCCGCCTCGACGGGCTCCACCGTGACCGTCGCCTGCGCGGCGTGATGCTTGTCGAGATGGCGCAGGATGATGCGCAGATTGCGGCTGTTCGAACGGAAGAAGAAGTCGGGAACGACCCCGACGAAGGGGATCATCCCAAGCAGCCAGTCGAAGCCGGTGTTGGCGCTCATCCGAGCCATCTGCCAGCGCGACATGCGCAAGTTTCGCGCTTCCCACATCATATATGCGCCAAGAACCGCCCCGGCGGTGCTTCCGGCGACCGGGATGACGCTGAGGATGGCATCCAGCCCGATCGGCCGGTTGAGGCCGGGAATGATGAAGATGCGCTCCATCAGCCTTTCCAACGCCTCGACTCGAAGACGGACCGACCGTGGATCATTGCCCAGGCCGGGGAAGGCTTTTGCGCGATTTGGATCGACTGCCATCATTCCGCCCTTTCGCGGTGGAGGCGCTGGCTGAGGCTGGTCAGTGGGTGAACCGCGAACCGGTTGCCGGCAAAGCCCTGAATGCGGTCGGAAACGAGCGACCAGCGGATCGGTGCGGTAATCGGGATGAACAGTTGAAGCTCATCGATCCGGCGCGACGCTTCGGTGAACAGCGCCGAACGCTGGTCGGCGACGGGTGCGGCCCGGGCACCGTCAAGCAGCTCGTCTATTTCCGAATCGCAAATCGCTGCGGCATCGCATCGAAACCGCCTGAGGAACCAAGCCGGCGAGATGGAGGGGGCAACGAGGTCAATCAGCCTGAGATCGGTCGGCTGGCCACTTTGCGCGCGCTCGACCCGAATGCCGAGGGGCGCCCAATCTTCTGCCAAGCGGTCGAGAAGCAGCTGACCGCCGGGACCGTCCGGAACCGCGACTCGAATCAGGGGGCGCTCGCCGGAACCGAACAAGCGGTCCGCTGCCGCGGCGATGGAATCGCGCCTCTGGTCGAGCGGCACCGCCGCCCATTCGGGTGGCGCCGGGTCCTGCATTCCATAGAGGCCGGATTCGAGCACTGTCGCCCGAGGCAGCAGTCCCGGCACCCCGAGGTCCGAGACAAGCCGGTCGCGATCGAGCGCCTGAGACAGCAGCCCGCGAAGCTCGGCATCGGCGAGCGGCCCGGCGCGCCGGGCGGGGACAAGTCCGAACAGGCCCGACACCGGGTCGAATCGCAGCGCATTGCGCGGCAAGCGGGGCTGCCGTGCTTCCGTCAGGTCGGCGAAGGTCCCGCCGAGGACGAGGTCGGCCCGTCCCTCGACAAAGGCGCGGACGGCGTCAGCGGCTGACGCCGCCGAAAGAACGACTTCCTCCCGCCGATCCTCGTCATCATCGGGCATGGGAATGAACCGCTGGAGCCGGATTTCGCCACTGGCGCCGCCGCTGTCCGCGATCCTGAAGGGACCGCTGCCGCTTCCCTCATGGACCAGCCCTAGCTCCGGCTGGGCCAGCAGCTGAAGGAGGTTCGGACGGGGCGAGCGAAGCCGGATTTCGAGAACCCGGTCAGTCATGGCGACAATCTCGTCGACCGCTCCGAGCGTGTCCTTCAGCCTGTTGTTGCTCGAAGCCGACATCTGCCGCCGCAAGATCCGGGCAACCTGATGCGCGGTGATCCTGCGGCCGTCGTGCCATTCGGCCGACGCGAGGCGGAAGATGTAGCTGAGCCCGTCATCGCTGACGTTCCACCGCTCGGCCAGACCCGGTTCGATCTGGCCGCGGGCGTCGAATCGGACGAGACCCTGGGCGACGTTGGTGACGACGACGGCCGAAGCGGTCGACAGGGGTCCGGAGGCGGCATCGGCCAGCCCCGGCTGATCGCCAATCACCACAACCCGCGCCGCGCCTTCAGGAGCCCGCCGGCATGCCTGCTGCGTAAAGGCGAGCGCGGCAAGCAGCACCAGGGCGATCAAGCGGATCATGAGGCCATGCATGTAGCCGCGTGCGCCTTGTCGCCCAAGCCCTGCTTCCCCGCGGGTTGGCGAGATTGCAATCCGCCGTTCAGCATCCGTCTGGATATATGTGAGGAACTGTTTTACTGAAGTAAGGCAGCGCCGCTTGGCGGAAGGACACAGGGTGGCTGACAGGGACGGGATCTGGAGCCGCGACGGCCGGAATGTCGAGGAGCTTCCCGACCCGTTCTCGCCCGAGTCGGCGCCCCCGCCGATCGAGCTTGCTCCCGACCAGCCCGAGGAGCCGCCAAGGCGCAGGCGGCAAAGCTGGCGAATTCTGCTCTATTCGCTCACCGGCCTGATCGTTGCCACCGTCATCTGGCTGATCGTCACGGCGCCTTTGTCCAAGGCTCTCGAGCCGCTCGATGATCCGGCGCTGCTGTTCCTCAGCCAGGAGGGCAGGCCGATCGCCCGTAGGGGCGCGATCAAACTGGCGCCGGTCGACGCGGCGAAGCTCGAACCACACACCGTCGCGGCCTTCGTCGCGATCGAGGACCGGCGATTCCATGGTCACTGGGGCATAGATCCCCGCGGGATCGCCCGGGCGATGCTTGCCAACACGCGAGCGGGCGGCGTCCGCCAGGGCGGCAGCACCATCACCCAGCAGCTCGCGAAGACCAATTTCCTGTCGTCCGACCGGAGCATGAAGCGCAAGGCGCAGGAGGTGATCATCGCCTTCTGGCTGGAGGCTTGGCTGACCAAGGACGAGATTCTGTCCCGCTATCTGTCGAGCATCTATTTCGGCGACGGGGTCTATGGCTTGCGCGCCGCGTCGCGCCATTATTTCGATCGCGAGCCGGAGAAGCTGACGCTCGCCCAGTCGGCGATGCTCGCGGGATTGGTCCAGGCGCCCTCGAGGCTCGCCCCGACGCGCAACCTCGACTTGGCGCAACAGCGAGGCAAGCTGGTCCTTTCAGCGATGGCCGACACCGGAGCGATCACTCATCAGCGGGCGCGATCGGTCACTTTTGCGCGGCCGGTCCGGCAGCGCTCCGCGATTCCGACCGGCACCTATTTCGCCGACTGGCTTGCTCCGGCTGCCCAGAAGGCATTCGATTCGGAATTTGGCGAAGTCCGGGTCCGGACAACGCTCGACGCCGACCTGCAAAGGCTGGCGGTCAGGGCGATCAACAATGCGGCGATCGGCGATGCCCAGGCGGCGCTGGTCGCAATGCGGCCGGACGGGCGGGTCGTCGCCATGGTCGGCGGCCGCAGCTACAAGGCGTCGCAGTTCAATCGCGCGACCCAGGCGCGCCGCCAGCCGGGCTCGGCGTTCAAGCTGTTCGTCTACCTCGCCGCGCTGCGAGCAGGCTGGACCCCGGACAGCATGATCGAGGATCGCCCGATCACCATCGGCGGCTGGACCCCGGCGAACAATGACGGAATATATCGCGGTCAGATCACCGTGCGGGAAGCCTTCGCACGGTCGAGCAACGCGGCGACCGTGAGGCTGTCCGAGCGGGTTGGCCGAGGCAATGTCATCCGCGTGGCGCGTGAGCTCGGAGTGTCGACGCCAATACCCAACAGCCCGAGCGTCGCGCTGGGAACGGCCAATGTCAGCCTGCTCGAGCTCACCGCTGCTTATGCGGCCGTCGCCGGCGGCTCCTATCCCGTGACTCCTGTCGGCCTCGACCTCGGGCCGGAGGAGCGAACGACCGGCCTGTTCAGCCGAACCGGCCGAATGGGCGATCGGCGCGACCGTGGTCCGATGCTGGAATTGCTGTTCGAAGCCGCGAACAACGGCACTGGCCGGCGGGCAGCGCTGGCCGTCCCGACCTTCGGCAAGACCGGCACCAGCCAGGACAATCGCGACGCCTTGTTCGTCGGATTTGCCGGCAATCTCGTGGTCGGAGTCTGGGTCGGTCGCGACGACAACAAGTCGCTGGGCAAGATCACCGGCGGCACCGCTCCGGCGCAGATATGGCGAAGCTTCATGGCCCCGGCGGTGAGCGTCGACGGACGCCGCGGCCCGACCATGCCCCGCGAGTTCCGACTGCCGGAGCGCCGGCCGCGGACGGCTCCGCGGGAACGCCAGAGCCCGGTGCCCGAAGAATGGAGCGAGGGCACTCGCGGTCTTCGGGAAGCGATCCGCGAGCTGCGCAAGCTGTTCGACGAACGCTGAGCTGACGAGCGCCAATCATGGTTAAGCCGCGGAAACTGCGGCGCTTAAGCCTTTCTCAACGGATCGCGCCTAATCCTCTTCCGCATCCTACGCGAAGATTGCGCAGGTGGGGGAACGGAAGGTTCCTCTGAATGTGGAACCTAAAGGAGACCAGGACATGTCGAAGTTTCTCAAGCTGATTCGCAACGACGAGGGTGCGACCGCCATCGAGTACGGCCTGATTGCCGCTCTGATCGCCGTTGCCGCCATTGGCGCCATGCAGGGCATCGGCACCAAGCTCGGAACGACCTTCAACAACGTTTCCGCCAAGCTCTAAGCTTCGGTTACTTGTTGAAAAGCCGGCGGCGGCGCGGAAACGCGCCGCCGTTGTCTTGTCTGGAACAGTCGCAAGCGCGAGCCCGAGCGGCTTAACCTTTCCTCAACCCATCCGTCGCATTTTGCCACTGAGGCGGGCGCACCAGGCGTCAGCTTTGCGTGAGTTAATGGAAGTGGGAGACGCGAAATGGTGAAGTTTCTGAAACTTATTCGCAACGAGAAAGGCGCGACCGCCATCGAGTACGGCCTGATTGCCGCCCTGATCGCCGTTGCTGCCATTGGCGCGATGCAGGGCATCGGCACCAAGCTCGGAACGACGTTCAACAACGTCTCGGACAAGCTGTAAGCAGCGCTCGAGCATAAGCCAGGGGCGGCGGCACCGAAAGGCGCCGCCGCCCCTTTTCATTGTTCAATCACCAGGGCGTGTACCGGTTGCCGCGATCGCGCCGGCCTTCGGAACGGCTTTCGCCGCGCTGACCGCCCCGGCCGCCGTGACCGCTGCCCCGGCCAAGGCTTCGACCCTGCGAATCGAAGCTCTCGAAGCGATCGAGGTCGTCTTCACTGAAGCTCACTCGATAACCGCCGAGTCGCGTATCGTAGGTGAGATCGTCCCAGTCGAGCGGGTAATAGCGGTCGCCAAGGCCGAGGAAGCCGCCGTGGCGGAGCACCGCATAGACGACCTCGCCTTTGTACTTGTCGACCATGAAATTATAGATGCTTCCAAGGCGCTCTCGGCGACGTCCGTATACGGGCGTGCCTTCAACCTTGTTGGAAGCGATCAGCCGCTCGGTCTCGTCGGTCGGGATATCATCGCTATCGTCGTCCGAGCCGTAACGCTGATAGGTGTCCCGGCCCCGGCTCCGCTCGCGCGACCAGTCGCGCTCGTCGTCGCCCATCAATCCGCCCCAGCCGCCCATTGGCCGGTTGCGCTCCGAACCGCGGCTCTGCTGGTCGCGGTCGAAAAAGGCACCGCTGTCGCGGCCGCGCTGGTCGTCAAATTCGTCGGAGCGATAGCCACCGAAATAGCCGCGTTCGTCGCGGTCGCGGCTCATCGTGTCGTCGCGAAACCAATCCTGTCGAGGCATGTCCTTCCTCCTTGCGAAAAGTGGCTCGGCGAACGGCGCAGGGGGACGCGCGATTGGCGTGCGCGGTCACGCACCGGTCGCTACTGTCCTGTCAATGAGCCGAGCGCGCGAGCGTTCCGCCTTTTGTCCCGGCTATCGAGCGCGCCGCCGAATCGAACGGCTCACGCGCTCGTGCGGGTTCCTGGGAGGAGGGATGGTGGAGCCGAGGGGGATCGAACCCCTGACCTTCGCAATGCCATTGCGACGCTCTCCCAGCTGAGCTACGGCCCCGATCCGGTCAGCGCCTTAGGCGAGTTTTCCCGGGCTGGAAACGGGAAAATAGGACTGCCCGCGGCGAATTCAAATGGGGCCTAGCCCTCGTCGTCCTGGCCGGCAGTCTCGACTCCAAGGTCTTCATCACCGGTATCGAGATCGACTTCTTCGTCCGGGCTGACCTCGGCATCTTCGTCGATCGCCAGATCCTCGGCCCCGAGATCGGAATCGGGCTCCTGCTTCTTGGCAGCGGCAGGCACGGCCTCGAACGCCATCGGCTGCTTGGATTTCAGCACCGGCTCGGGATAGAAATCGGTGGCGCATTCGATGCAATGCACCGGATCATCCTTGCCAAGGTCGTAGAAGCGGGTCGAGCACTTGGGGCAAGTGCGCTTGGTGCCCCATTCGGGTTTCACCATGTCGGTCGTGTCTCCAGTAAGGCGGCTGCCGGGGCCTTGCCGCGGCGGGTGCGGGCGGCGCCTTGCCATAGGCTATTGCCCCTGTCAAAGCGCGGCGCTTGACCGAGCATAGCGATAACGAGAACGGCCCGCGGCAGCGGCTGCTGATTGCCGTCGATGGCCCGGCCGCCAGCGGCAAGGGGACGATTGCTCGCGCGCTGGCGCGCCGTTTTGGCCTGCCGCACATGGACACCGGGTGCCTGTATCGCTCAGTGGCGCTAAACCTGTGGCGTTGGGGCGGGGACCCGTCGGAGGAGTTCGAAGCTCTGCGTGCCTGCGACATCGGCAGCATCGACCCGGCCGATGAGGAACTGCGCAGCGAGCCGGTGTCAAAGATCGCTTCTCGCGTTTCAGCCTATCCTTCGGTTCGCTCGGCACTTCTCGAGCGACAGCGCGAGTTCGCCGAGCAACCGGGCGGCGCGGTGCTGGACGGCCGCGACATCGGCACCGTGATCGCTCCCGGCGCGACGGTGAAGCTGTTCGTCACGGCCAAGCCGGAAGTGCGCGCCCAGCGCCGGGTGCGCGAGCTGCTCGAACGCGGAATGCCGGCACATTACGAGGACGTGCTGATCGACATTCGCGCCCGAGACGAACGCGATTCGGGCCGCCAGGCCGCGCCGCTGCGGCGGGCCGAGGACGCCATCCTGCTCGACACCAGCGAGCTTGGAATCGACGAGGCGATCGCAACGGCGGTTCGCCTGATCGAGGAAAAGCTCGCCGAGGCCAGCTAGCGCGAAGCGACCGACGGCCAGTCGAGCACCGGCTTGCCGTCGACATTGCCCGGCGGCGAATAGCGGCAGATCAGATAGTCCCACTGGCCGCGATGGAGGGCGCAGCCGACGTGGGTCGTGGTGCGCCAGACCATCTGGGTGTAATGGGCGACGTCCTTCCACTGGCCGGTGCGGCTGACGTGCGGGAAGAGACCCGGCACCAGAAGCTTCTTCTCGGCCGTCCACATGCCGACCAGCCCCTCGGCGGTCATGGTTCCGCCATAGGCCATGGCCAGGTTCTCGCGCTGACCCGGGCGGTCCTCGCGCGGCGAGTGGACGAGATAGCCGAGCCTGGCAAGGACCGGGCCGTAGGTCGCGGCCGACGCTGCCAGCCGAGGATCCCAGGCGAGCGGCGGGTGGCCGACCGCAGCCCTCTCCCGATTATGCTCGGCCAGCATGCGCGCAGCGAATGGGTCGAGCAGTGGCGCGGACAACGCGTCCGCCAAGGGCGACGGCGGCTCGATCGCAGCCGAAGCGGAATGCGCGGGGGATATCCCGGCCACAGCCGCCAGCAAGACCGTGATCCTCAGCATCTGCGAAGGCTAGGCCGCAAAATGCTAAATTCAGCTCAGCGGTCATGGTTAACGGCGGGCCGGCGATCGCTGCCCAGAAACTTTGAAGATACCGTTACAGCAGCGCATCGCTCCCCGAGCAGCGCTTCGTCGTAAACCGCCGACGGCTTGGTTAACGGCGCCGTTCCGTTGCCCGCCGTTCAGAAAAACTGGCGCAGCAACGGCTCACCGAGAAACAGACGGCAAAAAAGGGAGCCATCACATGAAGAAGACCATGCTCGCGCTCGCGGCGGCGGCACTGACAATTCCAGCGTTGCCGGCGCCTGCGCTCGCGCAGGGATATTATAAGGGAAAGACCTGGCATGACCGGCAGGGCCGGTTGCGGTGCAAGCGCCCCGACGGAACGACCGGGCTGATCGTCGGAGCGGCCGGAGGGGCGCTGATCGGCCGGGCGGTGGACACGCGCGGGGAGCGCACGACCGGGACTATCATCGGCGCGGCCGCCGGAGCCTTGCTTGGCCGCGAGGTCGAGCGCGGCCGGGTGCGCTGCCGATAGCTCGGCGGCAGGCCGGCGCTCCAATTGCCCAATAGAGGGCGCCGGCCAGCGCGCTGTATTGACAATATAATACACCTATTCTATCCCTTCCGCCGGTTTGGGAGGGCATCAGCATGTACAGTCAGGCAGATCTCGACGACGCGGTCGCAGCCGGAGCAATCAGCGCCGAGGCTGCGGCCGCCCTTCGCGCCCACAGCGAGCGGCAGCGCTCGTCTTCGGCCGTCGACGAGGAGCATTTTCGCCTCATCACCGGCTTCAATGACATCTTCGTCGCAATCGCCGCCGCGATCCTGCTGTTCGCAGTCGCCTGGATCGGCCAGCGCGCAGGGCTGGCGATCGGCCTTGCGATCGAAAATGACGGGCCCTCGCCGCTCGCGCCGGCCGCGGTCGCGGCCGTCAGCTGGGCGCTGGCGCTGTTCTTCACCGCAAGGCGCCGGATGGCGCTGCCGTCGATCCTGCTGCTGCTGAGTTTCGCCGGAGGCACCTTCCTGGCCGCCGCGTTCGCGCTGGTTCTCGCGATCGGGACCGCGCAGCTCGACGGCAACGCGCAGGTCGGCGGAATTCTGGCCGCCGTGTCCGGAGCCATCGCAGCTGGCGGCACCTGGCTGCACTGGAAGCGATTCCGGGTCCCGATCACGGTAGCGGCCGGAGCCGCCTCGGTCGCGGCAATCGCCATCGGGCTGCTGGTCGCGGCGCTCGGAGGGGCCGAGAACACGCGCAACATCGTGCTTGGTTTCGTGCTTCTGCTCGGTGTCGGCACCTTCCTGTTCGCCATGTGGTGGGACGGGTCGGACCGCGCGCGAATCACTCGCCGAGCCGACGTCGCCTTCTGGCTTCACCTGCTCGCGGCGCCGATGATCGTCCACCCGATCTTCACCCTGCTCGGTCTCAACGACGGCAATGCGACCATCGGCGAGGGGGTCATCGTCATCCTGCTCTACGTCGCGATCGGGGTGACCGCGCTCGCCATCGACCGGCGTGCCTTGCTGGTTTCGGCGCTCGCTTATGTGCTCTGGGCGCTGACCGACCTGTTTGAGCGGTTCGGGGCGGTCGAGCTGAGCGTGGCACTGACCGCGCTGGTTATCGGGTCGTCGCTGCTGCTGCTTTCCGCTTTCTGGAACCAGGCTCGGTCGGCAGTGGTCAGGCCGCTTCCGGACAGCGTCAAGGACCGGCTGCCGATCGTCAACCGGGTGCCGATCGCGGCTGCTCAGCCGGCCGCCTAGTCGATCAGCTTGATCAGTCGTCGTTCGAGCGGGGCCATGACCGCAACCAGGTCGTGGCCCCGCTTGAGCACCAGACCATGTTCGCCGACTAGCGCATAGGCGCCTTGCTTAAGTCGGAGCTGCGGCCTTTTTTCGATGCGGATTTCCGGCCGTTCCGATGTCCTCCGGAACGCGGCGAAAATGGCGGCATCCTGACCCAGGAACAGGGCGTAATCGCGCCAGTGACCCGCCGCCACCATCCGTCCGTAAAGATCAAGAATCTTCTTGAGCTCGAGCCGGTCGAAGCTGGCGAGAGGGCGCCGGTCCCGGGGATTCGGGAACGGCGCGATGACGCTCAAGCGCTTTTAGCCCTGGGAGCGGGAGCGCGCGCCGACTTGAGAGCCGCAATCTCGCCGCGGAGCTCATCGATCTGTTGCTCAAGCTCGCATATCCGAGCGCGGGTTGGATCGACGTCTTCGCCGCACGGCGTTCCATAGGGCACGAAGCCTGGACTGTAATGGACGGTGTCGACCGGTACCGGCTTGGCTGGAATGCCGACCACGGTCGCTCCGGCGGCAACGTCCTTGGTGACGACCGAATTGGCTCCGACCTTGGCGCCGTCGCCAATGGTGACCGGGCCGAGAATCTGCGCTCCCGAGCCGATGACGACGCCATCGCCGAGCGTCGGATGGCGCTTGCCGCCGATCCCGGTCGAAGGGTTGGTGCCGCCGAGAGTGACGTTCTGATAAATTGTGACGTCATTGCCGATCTCGGCGGTTTCGCCGACCACCGTGAAGCCGTGGTCGATAAAGAAGTTTCGACCGATCCTGGCGCCTGGATGGATGTCGATGGCCGTGAGGAAGCGGCCGAAATGGTTGACCAGCCGCGCGAGAAAATAGAGCCGGCCGCCGTAAAGCCAGTGGCCCACCCGGTGCAGCCCCAGGGCGAGGACGCCCGGATAGAGCAGCACCTCCCAGCGCGATCGCGCCGCCGGGTCGCGCGCCTTTACCGAATCCAGATAGGCGATGAAGCCTGCCATCAACTTCCTCTGCTTCGTTCCGCCTCAATTTAAGGTCGCGATAATGGAAATGCCAGCGGTTGGAACCGTGGCCGATCTTGAATCGTCTTGCGGACCCTTGGGCGCTTGGGCACATCTTGCCCCGACGTAGGGGGAGCATGGTCATGCCGGAATTGATCAGTGACCCGTCGGTTCTCCTGCCCTTCATTGTGATCGGGTTCGCCGCGCAGCTGGTGGACGGGGCGCTCGGGATGGCGTTCGGAACAATCGGCACGACCCTTCTGGTCAGCATGGGGGTCCCTCCGGCCGCTGCCTCGGCGAGCGTCCATACGGCGGAGACTTTTACGACCGGGGTGTCGGGGATCAGCCATATCGCCCACCGCAACGTCAATTGGCGACTGTTCGCGCGGATCGTCATTCCCGGCGTGATCGGCGGCGTTCTCGGGGCCTATGTGCTGACGCAAATCCCCGCCGATACCGCCAGGCCGATCGTTCTTGGTTATCTGCTTGCCATCGGGCTTTATCTGCTTTGGCGAGGCGCAACACATCGCCACACCGAGCGAGAGCCGAAAGTCGTCGAGCCCCTGGGACTGGCCGGCGGTTTTCTCGACGCCGCCGGCGGAGGGGGATGGGGTCCGATCGTGACGTCCAACCTGCTGGTTCAGGGCGCGACTCCGAGGACCACGGTCGGTACGGTCAATACCGCTGAGTTCTTCCTCACCGTCAGCATCTCGGCGACGTTCATCGCCACCATCGGGCTGGCGGCATTCAGCATGGCGGTGATCGGGCTGCTGATCGGAGGCGTCGTCGCGGCTCCTCTAGGCGCGATCGTCGCCAAGCGCCTCGCCGCCGACCGAATGTTGGTGCTGGTCGGAATCGTCCTCAGCGCAATTAGTGGCTACGGACTGTGGAGGTATCTGGCCGCATAGAGGTAATCGTGCGAGTCTATTACAAACTCCGCGTTTATCGGCTAATCCGATAAGGCATGACCGCCCATCTGCCTACCATCAAGCAGCTGCAATATCTCGTGGCGTTGCGCCAATGCGGTCATTTCGGAAAGGCGGCGGAAGCCTGTTTCGTCACCCAGTCGACCATGTCGGCCGGTTTGCGCGATCTTGAGACCTTGCTCGGAGTGACGTTGGTCGAGCGCACTCGGCGCGTCGTGCGCTTCACCACGCTGGGCGAAAAGGTCGCCGACAAGGCGCTTCGGCTGTTGCGCGAGGCCGAAGAGCTTGCCGATTTGGCGCGGGCAGAGGGCAAGCCCCTGCATGGCGAGCTGCGCATGGGAGTCATCCCGACCATCGCGCCTTTTCTGTTGCCGACCATGCTGCCGCGGCTTCGCGAGGGTTGGCCGAAGCTCAAACTCTACCTTCGCGAAGAAGCCAGCCAGGCGGCCTGCGAAGCCCTGCATCGCGGCCAGCTCGACTGCGTTCTCCTGGCGCTTCCCTACGCTTGCGGCGACGTCGATTCGGCAGTCTTGTTCGAAGACCGGCTATATGTTGCCTTTCCGGGCGGCGAGGCCCCGGGTGGCGACACCGTCGAGTCCGACTGCATTGACGACCAGAGGTTGCTGCTGCTCGAGGACGGCCACTGCCTGAAGGATCAGGCGCTGTCCGCCTGCAATCGGCCGGACCTCCGGGCGCGGGCGGCGATGATGGGCACCTCGCTCCACACACTGGTGCAAATGGTGGACAACGGCCTGGGGATCACCTTCGTCCCAGAGATGGCAATCGAGGCTGGCATCCTCGAGGACACGCGAGTGGACGCCAAGCCGCTCCGCTCCGAGCAGGGCTATCGGCGGGTCGCGCTGATCTGGCGGCGATCGAGCCCGAGACGAGGCGAATTCAAGCTGCTTGCTGCAGCGCTCCGGCGCATCGTGCGCGAGCTCAGT